>Ga0209619_10001348_pt1 | contig 17981 bp, 15 predicted proteins | sample Rifsed16ft3_FD_184011 | JGI IMG/M metagenome (GOLD analysis project Ga0209619, IMG submission 184011) | Soil microbial communities from Rifle, Colorado, USA - sediment 16ft 3 (version 2) | ecosystem: Environmental > Terrestrial > Deep subsurface > Rock core/Sediment | place: Rifle, Colorado... | reverse complement strand
CGAGATCGGCCGGCGGTCCTTGGGACCGCCGGCCGAGGGTGTTCGATCGCCTGGCGTCAGGCCGGGTTCGGTGCCGGCGCGGACGCGGGCGGGACGTCCGGCTTCGGCGCGGCGTCGGCCGGCGCGGTGGGGGTCGCGGGCGGCTCGGGCCGGCGCGGCCCGAGGCCGTGGAGGTTCTCCTTCGGAGGAAGGCCCGCGAACAGCGACTCGAAGCCCTCTCCGTCGACCGTCTCCTCGGCGATGAGCTTCTGGGCCAGCGCCTCGAGCCGGTCCCGGTGGGTCTCCAGCACGTGGCTGGCCCGCTCGTAGGCCCGGTCGATGATCGCCCGGACCTCCTCGTCGATCTGCTTCGCGATCTCGTCCGAGTAGTTGCGCTGCTCGCCGATCTCGCGCCCCAGGAAGACGAGCTCGTCGCGCTTGCCGAAGGACAGCGGTCCCAGGCGGTCGCTCATCCCGAACTCGGTCACCATCTTGCGAGCCAGCGTTGTCGCCTTCTCGATGTCGTTCGAGGAGCCGGTCGTCGTGTCGCCAAAGATCATCCGCTCCGAGGCATTGCCGCCGAGCAGGCCGGCCAGCTTGTCCTCGAACTCGCTCTTGGACTGGAGGTAGCGATCCTCGGTCGGCAGGGCCATCGTGTAGCCGAGGGCCATGCCCCGGCTGACGATCGTGACCTTGTTGACCGGGTCGCACTTGGGCAGGACCCGCTGGACGACGGCGTGGCCGCCCTCGTGGTAGGCGATGATCAGCTTCTCGGCGTCCGAGATGATCCGCGACTTGCGCTCGGGGCCGGCCACGATCCGCTCGAGCGCCTCCTCGAACTCGGACATCCCGATCGTCTTGCGGTTGCGCCGGGCGGCCAGGATCGCGCCCTCGTTGACGAGGTTCGCGAGGTCCGCCCCGGAGAACCCGGGCGACTGGCGCGAGAGGTCCTCGATCGAAACGTTCTTGTCCAGCGGCTTGCCCTTGATGTGGACCCGCAGGATCGCGACCCGGCCCTTCATGTCCGGCCGGTCCAGGATGACCTGGCGGTCGAAGCGGCCGGGCCGGAGGAGCGCCGGATCGAGGACGTCGGGGCGGTTGGTGGCGGCGACGACGATGACGTTCGTGTTCGTGTCGAAGCCGTCCATCTCGACGAGGATCTGGTTGAGGGTCTGCTCCCGCTCGTCGTGGCTGCCGCCGAGGCCGGCGCCGCGCTGGCGGCCGACCGCGTCGATCTCGTCCACGAAGACGATGCAGGGGCTGTTGCGCTTGGCCTGGTCGAACAGGTCGCGGACGCGGCTGGCGCCGACGCCGACGAACATCTCGACGAACTCCGAGCCGGAGATGCTGAAGAAGGGCACCCCGGCCTCGCCGGCGACGGCCCGGGCCATGAGCGTCTTGCCGGTGCCGGGCGGGCCCACGAGGAGGACGCCGCGCGGGATGCGCGCCCCGAGGGTGTTGAACTTCTCGGGGTACTTCAGGAACTCCACGACCTCCTGGAGCTCGGTCTTGGCCTCGTCGACCCCGGCGACGTCGGCGAAGGTCACGACGGTCTTGTTGCCGAGGAACATCCGCGCCCGGCTCTTGCCGAAGCTGAGGGCCTGGTTGTTGGTCCCCTGGGCCTGACGCATCATGAAGTAGATGAAGCCGCCGATGACGAGGAGCGGCAGGACCGCGGTCAGGAGCAGCCCGACCCACGAGTTGTCGGGCGCGGGCTCGGACCGGTAGATCGACTGGTCGAACGTCCCGCCGTCGGCTTCCGCCGCCGCGCGCATGTCGGCCAGGACGTTCGTCAGGGTCGGCAGCGGTGGGATATTCACGGTGTACGTCTTGTCGTCGGTGGTCGTGACGGTCAGGACGTCGCCCTTCTGGACGACCTTCTCGACCTTGTCGGCGGTCACGTCGTCGAGGAACGTGCCGTAGCCTTCGGGCTGCGCGCCGGTGGACTGGTTGAGCCACGTGTAGAGCAGTGCCGCAACGCCGATGGCGAGCACGAACATCAGCAGCGCGTTGCGCATGAGCCTGGGATTCAAGAAGAGCCTCCGGTGCGAGCCGGCGTCAGGCCGGTCCGCGGCGAGTATAGCGTCGGGTTCCTGCGAGCCCGCTGAGAACGATCGGCACCCCGCCACGACGTGACCGGGTTCCATGCCAAGGATACGGACCGGGTCCCGTGGCCGGATGACGCTGGAGGTTGGATCCGGGCGAAGAAATCGCCACAAACCGCGACGGCCCCGGTCACCGGGGCCGTCAAGTCGACGTCAGCTGGTAGCGGAGACAGGATTTGAACCTGTGACCAAGGGCTTATGAGTCCCCTGCTCTACCACTGAGCTACTCCGCCGTGGTCCGCAAGCTTACCGAGCGTGAACAGGAGCGGCAACTGCCGCCAAAGAGCACATAACTATTGAACAGCACATGACGATCGTGCTCTCCGTCGCGCCTCCCAAGCGCAGCCAAGATGAGGGAGCGCGCTCGACCACGCTGAACGCCGGTGGTCGCCGCCTTGCCGTGGTGAGTTTGCGGTCCGGCGTAGCATCGGTGGGATCTACTCCATTGGTGGCTGACGCATGACTGCCACGGGAACTCCCCACGATCCGGCACCGCCCGCACAGGAGATCCGGTTCCTCCGAGCTGGCGACGGCGTCCGCCTGGCGTACGCCGTTCACGGCGAGGGACCGCCACTCGTCAACGTCGCCTGCTGGCTGAGCCATCTCCAGTTCGACTGGGAGAGCCCGGTCTGGCGCCATCTGCTCGAGGACCTGGGCTCGTTTACGACGCTCGTCCGCTACGACGAGCGCGGCAGCGGCCTGTCCGACTGGCAGATCGCCGACTACTCGCTCGACGCCCGTGTCAACGATCTCGAGTCGGTGGTCGATCAGCTCGGCTTGGGCCGCGTCGCACTGCTCGGCATGTCTCAGGGTGGACCGGTCGCCATCGCCTATGCCGCCCGCCATCCGGAACGGGTCAGCCACCTCGTACTGCTGGGGACCCAGGACCGCGGGCCCCTCACCGCCAGGCTGTCGGCGGAAAGGATGGTCGAGTTCGAGACGATGGTCAACCTGATCCGAATCGGTTGGGCACGCGAGAACCCCGTCTTCCGACGCGTCTTCACCAGCCTCTTCATCCCCGCTGCCACCGATGAACAAGTTCGCTGGTTCGACGACCTCCAGAGGATGTCGACCTCCACCGAGAACGCGGTCCGGATGTGGGTCGAGCGCGCGAAGGTCAACGTGGCGCCGCTGCTGCCGCAGGTTCGCGCGCCGACCCTTGTCTTCCACGCCATCAACGACCAGGCGATCGGCTTTGGCGCCGGGCGGCGCGTCGCGCGCGGGATCCCCGGCGCCCGCTTCGTGCCGCTCGAGAGTGATAACCACATCCTGCTCCGCGACGAGCCTGCGTGGGGGCGGTTCGTCGACGAGGTCCGCGACTTCCTGGCGCACGACGCCGCCCGGATCGAGAGCGGCCTCGACCTCGTCCGCGCGGGGCTGTCCGTCCGTGAGCTGGAGGTGCTGCGGTTGGCGGCCGAGGGCCGGACGAATCTCGAGATCGGGGACGCCCTGACGCTGAGCGTCCGTACCGTCGAACGCCACCTCTCGAACGCTTACGACAAGCTCGGCGTCTCCGGCAAGGCGGCGCGCGTGGCTGCCGTCGCGCGCGTCGTCGCCCACGCTGGTGCGGTCCCAGGCACTGATACGGGCTAGCCTTCTTCCTCGTCCTGCGTCCACGGCGACAGACGGCGGGACCCGGCTCGAACTGGTTTTGGGTAGTAGCCCCGATGGCGGCTACGGCTGGCGCCCATACCTTCGCGGATATCGCGCAGAGGCGCGAGGCAAGGAGGCAGGGCAATGCAGCCAGAAATCATCCACGCGACCGAAGAGCTGTACCGGGCCAACCCGGACGGAGCACGGGCCACACCGGCCGTGCGCGGGCGGCTGGTCGAGGGGAGGGCCGAGCTCAGCGCTGGCGCCTACACCTGGCACTCGGACCTTCCGCCGGCGCTCGGCGGTACCGGCTCAGCCCCAACTCCGACCCAGTACCTGCTGGGCGCGCTCGCCGGGTGCGCCGTCGCCTTCATCCACGACACGCTGGCCCCCCAGCTGGGCATTACCGTCGACGACCTGACCGTCGTCGCCCGCTGCCGGGCCGACGCTCGCGGCCTGCTCGGCATGGACGGCGCGATCCCGGACCTCGAGGAGATCGAGATCGAGATCTCGGTCGCCACGTCCGCATCCGCCGAGCGCCTCGCAGCGCTCGAAGAGGTCTGGCGCGCGCGCTGCCCGATCTACCTGGCCGTCATCAAGGCGAACCAAGCATCCGTACGGCTCACCCAGCTCGAGCCGGCCCGAGCCACGTAGTGAGAGATGCGGACGGCAATCCGATGAGACAGCTCGCCGGTACCGTCGCCGCGACGCTGCTGGTCAACGGCGAAACTGCGGGACGACGCCGGTGACCAGCTCGCCGCCGATCCTGGGTTCCTTCGTGGAGCGGCTCGCGACGCGCGACTTCGGTGGGCTCGCCGCCTGTCTGGATCCTGACGTTCGCCTCCGCGCGATCATCCCGCCCGGACCCGAGGAGCATCACGACCGCGCCGCGGCCGCCGGCCGCTTCGGCGACTGGTTCGCCGACGCCATCAGCTTCGAGCTGGTCGAGCACCGGATCGAGCCGTTCGTCGATCGGTGGCTCGTGACGTATCGCATCGCCCTCGATGAAGGGGACGGTCTGCGCCGCGTCGAGCAGCATCTGTTCTGCGACCTGGGCGCCGAGCTGATCGAGCGCATCGACCTGCTCTGCTCGGGCTTTCGCGCGCTGGCGCTTCCGGCATCGTCCGGTATCCATCGCTACGACGCCGGAACGCTCGGCTGCGCCGATGGGCTGGCTGGCGCCTTCCGCGCCCAGATCAATCAGATCCCGGTGGGCGACTCACTCGTCGTCGTCGCCCGCGACCCGGCGGCGAGAGAGGACCTCCCGTCAATGGCGCGACTGCTTGGCAACCGGGTGGTATCGGTCGAGACGCTCGACGACGGGCGTTTGGAAATGACAGTGGAGCGAGAACGATGACTGAGAAACTGATCTTCAACTGCACCCATGGCAAGGAGGACCCAGAGCGCGCCACGCTGCCCTTCGTCGCCGCCAACATCGCGGCGACAGCCGGGCAGGAGTCGGTGGTGCTATGCACGATCGAGGCGGTCTGGCTCGGCACCGAGGGGGGAACAGCCGGTATCGCCTACCCGGGGCTTCCCGTCTTGGCCGATCTCTACCGAGAGTTCGTGGCCAACGGCGGCCAAGTCTGGCTCTGCGGAGCGTGCACCAAGCCGCGCGGGATCGGCGAGGAGCACGTCGCCGACGGCGCCACGATCGTTGGTGCGGCTCGGGTCGTCGAGGAGATCGTCAACGGGGCCCGAACGGTCGCTTTCGCTTGATCGCGGGCGTCGGCGCGATGCCCGGATCAGCCTCTGCTCCGATCCTCCGTCGTCGCGCCCGCGTGGACACCTTGGCCGGTCGAAGGTATGCGCTCTATCGGAGTTATGTGCTCTCACTTCGGTCGTCGGTAGAGCCCATAACTGAGCAGATTCCCGATCAGTTCCCACTCGGGAAAGCACAGCGGATAGATGGGCAGGCTTATGAGTCCCCTGCTCTACCACTGAGCTACTCCGCCGTGGCTTTCAAGCTTACCGAGCGTGGGTGACCCGGGCAACCGTCGAGGTTTCCAGCACATGACTATCGAACAGCACATGACTTCCGCCGCCTATGTTTGTCCTTGTGCAGGGCGCCCGCCCCCGCAATGCTCGGGAGCCTACTGCCGACGAGGCGAGCTTCGTCCACGGCATCGCCGTGAAGGGCGACATCCGCGCCGGGCCGGGCCGACGAGGTCGATCTTTGTGATCACCGTCGTCGACCAGGTGAAGCCCCTGGTTGACGCCTGGCAGGACGTTGGCAGGACCACCCACGCCCAGCTCGGTGCCCAGATGATTAGCAGCGGAACAGGCAGCGCCACGAGCCAGCCGACGACGAAGACCGGCTTGCGACCGTAACGGGCTGACGTCGGGGGTAGGGTCGACGACGAGACCGCGGCCGTCGCCGATCTCGACGAGGTAGGACGAGTTGCCGAGCCCCTCGTCGACGAAGGGCGCGATCGTGACCAACGGTCCGTCCGGATGTGCCAGTCGGCCGTGCAGTCGTCGAGATGCGAGTATCATCTTAATCCAAATATCGTTGGAATGAGCGAATGACAACGCCTCGCGCCACGAAGACCGCCCTCAACGAGCAGTTCGCCCGGATCGGCAAGGCCCTCGCCAGCCCCCGGCGGATCGAGCTGCTGGACCTGCTTGCCCAGGGTGAGCACAGCGTGGAGGCGCTGGCAGCCGAGGCCGACATGAGCGTCACCCTCGCCTCGTCGCACCTCCAGGCCCTCCGGCAGACGCGACTCGTCGACACCCGACGCGACGGAGCCCGGATCTACTACCGGCTCGCCGGCGACGACGTGTTCGAGCTGCTGACGGCGCTCCGGGCCGTGGCCCACGCCCGCCTGGCCGAGGTCGAGCAGGTCGTCCGGGCCTATTTCGGCGCCCCCGGCGAGCTCGAGCCGATTGGTCGCGACGAGCTCGTCCGCCGGGCCGCGGGCGGTGACGTCGTCCTCCTCGACCTGCGACCGCGCGAGGAGTACGAGGCGGGCCACATCCCGGGCGCGGTCTCGATCCCGCTCGAGGACCTCGAGGAGCAGCTCGCGTTGCTGCCGCCGGAAGCCGAGATCGTCGCCTACTGCCGCGGGCCGTACTGCGTCATGGCGCCCCGCGGGATCGCTCTCCTTCGCCGCCACGGCTACCGCGTGCGGCGGCTCGAAGATGGCGTCGCCGAGTGGCGCCTGGCCGGGCTCCCGGTGGCGACCGGCGCGGAGCCCGGTGCGACGGCGACGCCTCGGCTGACAAGGTGGTGACGTTCTGATGGCCGGTCGGTCCGTCGTCGTGCTCGGTGGCGGGGTCGGCGGCCTGGTGGCCGCAAATGAGCTGCGCCGCCGGGTCGATCCCCGCGACCGGGTCGTGCTCGTGGAGCGCGAAGCGCGCTACGTCCTCCAGCCGTCGCTCTTGTGGCTCATGGTCGGTCGCCGGCGCCGCGACCAGATCGAGCGACCCCTCCGCTCGCTCCTGGCAGGGGGAGTCGAGCTCCTGGAGGCCGAAGTCCGGGCGATCGATCCAGGGGCGCGCCAGGTCGAGACTTCGGCTGGCGTCATCTCGGCCGATGCCCTCGTGGTCGCCCTCGGCGCCGAGCTCGCCCCCGATGCCATGGCTGGGTACCGCGATGCCGCGCTCAACTTCTTCTCCCCCGAGGGAGCCGCGGCCTGCGCCCGGGCACTCGAGTCGTTCCGCGGCGGTCGGGTCGTCGTCGCGGTCAGCGCCCTGCCGTACAAGTGCCCGGCCGCACCCTACGAGGCTGCCCTCCTGCTCGACGACGAGCTCCGCCGGCGGGGCCTGCGCGAGGCGAGCCAGATTGACCTCTTCACGCCCGAGCCGCAGCCGATGCCGGTCGCGGGTCCGGCGATGGGCGCGGCGGTCGTCGGGCTGCTCGAGGCGAAGGGCATCCGCTTCCACCCGAAGAGCCCCATCGAGCGCTACGAGCCGGCGACGGCCGAGCTGGTGCTCGCCGATGGCACCCGCGCCGGATACGACCTGCTGGCGGCCGTGCCACCCCACCGCGCCCCGGCCGTAGCGCGCAGCTCGGGCCTCGCCAACGAGGCCGGCTGGATTCCGGTTGATCGGGGCACGCTCCAGACTCCGTACGAGCGCGTCTACGCGGTGGGCGACGTGACGACGATCACGTTGGCGAACGGGAAGCCGCTTCCCAAGGCCGGGGCCTTCGCGCACGCCGAGGCGCTCGTCGTCGCGCGGGAGATCGCTGGGGCCTTCGGCGGGACGTCGGCGCCCGCCGGGTTCGACGGCGTGGGCTTCTGCTGGATCGAAACGGGCGCGGGGCGGGCCGCGTTCGCCGCCGGGAACTTCTTCGCGGAGCCCGACCCGACGCTCGACCTGCGGCAGTCGGCACGGGTCTGGCACGCCGGGAAGGTGCTCTTCGAGCGCGCCTGGATCGGCAACTCGGTGGAGCGCCGCCTCGCCCGTGCCGGCCTGATCGCCGGCGGCCGGTTGGCGGGATTCCGAGTGACCCTGTGAGGACGCCCGGCCGACGGAGTGGTTCGCGATGATGAGCATGAGGTGATGACGATGATCAAGTCCGTGCGTGCCCGGCGCGAGTCCGGGATGCGCTTCCAAATCACGACCGGCAGCGGCCACACGCTGGCCATCGACGACCCGGAAGGCGACAGCGCCCCGCGGCCGGCCGAGCTCCTGCTCGCCGCACAGGCCGGCTGCACCGCGCTCGACGTCGCCTCGATCCTGGCCAAGAAGCGCCAGTCGCCCAGCTCGTACGCGGTATCGGTGACCGGCGAGCAGCGCGAGGACCGCCATCCCCACGTCTATGTTCGGATCGACATCGTCCACGAGTTCGAAGGCGCGGATCTGGATGTGGCGGCAGTGCGACGGGCGATCGAGCTCTCGGCGACGCGCTACTGCACCGCCTCGGCGATGTTCAGCGCCGGACCCGCCGAGATCCACCACCGCTACGTGGTGTCACGCGGTGACGGCCGTCCGGACGAGAGCGGCGAGGTCGTCGTGACCGGACCAGGCGAGGATCCCGACGCGCTCGGTGAGCGCTGGCTGGCGGCCGTCGCGGCGCCGGCGGGAGCAGCCCGATGATGACCTGGGGTGCTGGCTGGACCGGCTGGCTCTGGATGGTCGCCGGGCTCTCGTTCGTCGTGGGCGTGGTGCTGGTCGTCGCGTGGGCGGTCCAGCGCGCCGGAGGCGGGCCGGAGGACGACGCGCTGACCGCCCTCCGCGCTCGCTTTGCCCGGGGCGAGATCGACGCCACCCAGTTCGAGGAGATGCGGCGGGTACTCGGGTCGACCGAGCGGCCGCGGGAGCGGGACCGGGTCGGTCTGATCGGGCTCCTGCTCATCGTCGGTGCCGTCGTAGCCTGGATCGTCGCGGGCGCGACCGGATCCAGCGGCTGGAACCCGGGTTGGGGCGGGATGATGGGGCCCGGAGGGATGCTGGGGCCCATTGGCATCGGCGCCGGACCGACGGCCCCAGCTGATACGTCCGTCCGTATGGCCGGTTCGCGCTTCGAACCCGCAACGCTGACCGTCGCCGTCGGCGACACCGTCCGCTGGTTCAACGACGATGCGCTGCCCCACACCGTGTCGGCGACCGACGGATCATGGGAGTCGGGCAACCTCGCCCCCGGGCAGGCCTTCGAGCGGCGCTTCGACACGGTGGGCTCGTACGCCTACCTGTGCCGCTATCACCCGGGCATGGTCGGCACGATCGAGGTGACGGGCACATGACGGGCGCGGGGCTGATCGTCCGCGGCCGACCGATCGTCGCCCGTCACGAGGGCGGCCATCAGTTCACGCTCCGGATCCGAGAGCACGAGCTGATCGTCGATCAGCCGCGGGGCAGCGGGGGCGAGGACGCCGGGCCGTCGTCGACCGAGCTGTTCGTCGCGTCGTTGGTCGGCTGCGTCGCCCACTACGGCCACATGTTCCTCGCCCGGCACGGGTTGTCGGGCGACATCACCGCCGAGGCGGATTGGTCGGTCGACCTCGTGTCCGAACGGCTGTCCGCGGTCGAGGTCCGACTGGACGCGCCCGCGATTCCGGTCGAGCTCGAGGCCGGCTTCCGAGAGGCCGTCGATCATTGCCTCGTGCACAACTCGTTGCGGTCGGCTCCCTACGTCGCGATCGAGGTCCGTCACGCGGCGGCTGCCGAGAGCGGGCCGGTCTGAACGCGGAGCGCGCGCTCGTATGATCTCCTCCTCCCGGGAGCGCCAGGTGTCCTCGATCTACCTCGACTACAACGCCAGCACCCCGATCGATCCGCGGGTTGCCTCGGTGATGCGGCCGCTGCTCGACGGCGCCTTCGCCAATCCGTCGGCCGCGCATGCGGGCGGTCGGGCGGCCCGCGCCATCGTGGACCGGGCACGAACCCAGGTCGCGGCGCTGCTCGGCTCCGCCCCCGACGAGATCGTGTTCACGAGCGGCGGCAGCGAGGCGGACAACCTGGCGCTAAAGGGAGCCTTCTTCGCCCTGAGCGAGCGGGGCGACCACATCATCACGACGGCGGTAGAGCACCCGGCGATCCTCGAGCCTGCCCGCTTCCTCGAGCGCCTCGGCGCGCGCGTGACGTACCTCGATTCGGATGGGAGCGGTCGCATCGACCCCGATGACGTACGCCGGGCGATCACACCCCGGACGATCCTCGTGAGCGTCATCCACGCGAACAACGAGGTCGGGACAATCGAGCCGATCGAGGCCGTGAGCGCGATCGCGCGCGAACGCGGCGTCCTGCTCCACACCGACGCTGCTCAGTCGGTCGGCAAGATCCCGACCCGCGTCGACGAACTCGGCGTCGACCTCCTCTCGATCGCGGGCCACAAGCTCTACGCGCCGAAGGGCGTGGGCGCCCTGTACGTCCGCCGCGGCGTCCGCCTCGAGCCGCTCATCCACGGCGCAGACCACGAAGCCGGAAGGCGAGCCGGCACGGAGAGCGCGCTCCTCGTCGCGGCGCTGGGCACCGCCTGCGAGCTCGCCGCCGACCTCGGTCCGATGGTCGAGGTCCGACGGCTGCGTGACCTCTTCTGGGACCTCCTCGCGGCCCGCTTCGGAGACCGCATCGTCCTCAACGGCCATCCCGAGCACCGACTGCCGAACACCCTCAACGTCTCGTTCGTCGGGCTCGTCGGAGCCGACATCCTCGCAGCCCTCGAGGGTATCGCTGCGTCAACCGGTTCAGCCTGCCACGCCGGGAGCATCGAGCTCTCGCCAGTGCTCCGGGCGATGGGCATCTCACCCGAGGTTGGCATGGGCGCGATCCGCTTCAGCCTCGGCCGGTCCACGACTGAGGCCGAGATCCGGACCGTCGTCGTGGCGATCGGCGAAGCGATCTCGGCGGGCGTGGGGAGACAGGTGGCTCCGCACGCCGGGGGATGACACGAACCGGACGATGACCGCCGCGACGCGCGCCCGGCTCCTGACCCGCGGCCTCCGGCTCGAGTACGTGACCGTCGGCTGGAACATCGCCGAGGGCGTCATCGCCGTCGGTGCGGGTCTCGCCGCCGGCACCTTAGCGATGCCGCCGCCCAGGCCGGGGCTGCACGACCTGACGCTCTACCAGGCTGCCTCTGCCGCCGTCGCCAGGGCATCGGGGCCAGAAGCTTGTCACGCTCGACCGAGCGCGCGAGAGCCGTTTGCAGTTCGTCACTACGGACCTGCCGTCCGGGCGCGAAGGCATCCTCGGGCAGGCCCCGGCTGAATGGCGCTCTCGAGGTCAGCCGCCGTCTCGAAGCACGATCCGCTCCACGATGTCCTTCTGGGCCTTGACCTGCGCGACGGTCGACGCCGGGTTGATCCGGATCGTCTCAGCGGTCAGCATCGCGGCGCCGAACGTCGAGTCCAGCGTGCCATTGCCGTCGGTATCGACCATGGTGTCGAGCTTGATCGCCCCGTTTGCGAAGTTGAGCCACGCCGCCAACGCCTGCTGGTCAAATACAACTCTGATGGGTGCCTTCGCGGGTGCGTGGAGGATCGCCGCTCCGGCGCTGCGGACCATGCCGTCGGGGAAGACGAGACTGAAGAAGCCGGCGATGGCGAGATAGCACTCCAGCTCGGCCGTCGTGAAGTCGTTCGGCGGCTTCGTCCGGTATTGGTTGAGCCAATACCCGGATCCCTTGGAAATGTCGGCGTTGCCCGTGATGACGACGGCAGCGGTGTCACTGCCGGTCCCGAGATCGTCATCCTCGACGGTGACCGTGAGCTCATAGAGGCACGCTTCTGAATACGCATGCGTCGCGCTGAGCGACACATCGCGCGGTTGCACCGACGGGCTCTTCGGCGGGTCGAGCAATGGGTCATTGACCAGAGAGGTCTGGACCGACGTCGTTCCGTCGTCCCAGTCCCAGGTGAACGTGAGGTCGTCACTGCCCGGGTCGGTGGCATTGGCCGGGACGCTGACGTCGTCACCCTTCTCGGCCACGAATGCCGACACACCGTCATAGATCTGCTCTCCGCTCGAGTCGATCGTCACGGTCGGATCGACGTTTGCGACCGCGGCGACCGCCGTGCTGCAGACCGGCGTCGGGTTCGGAGCCCCGCCGACGAGGTCGGTGGCGCAGACCTCAACATCGAAGTCGCCGTTGTCGCCATACTGCTTCTCGACCGAGAAGGTCAGGGTGGCATTTGGTCGAACGTTCTCGAGCGTGCCGGTCAATGCCTGTGCGCCGGCGCCGTCGTCGAAGTCGATCGTTGCCGTCAACGGTTCGAGCCAGCCCGGATCGCTGATCGTTCCCGAGATGGTTGCGGTCTGGCCCTCGTCAATCGGAGTTATGGGATTGATGGTGACGGTCGGTGCCACGTTCGTGACGGTGACCGTCGTCGCGTCTGTGTCGACGACGCCTCCCGCGGTGACCTTGAGACCGACAGGGAAGCTTCCGTCCTGGCCCACAGCGGTAAAGGTCGGCGTTGCGCCCGTCGCATCGTCGTAGGCACCGTCGTTGTCGAAGTCCCATTGATATGTCAGCGTCTGCCCGTCCGGATCCGTCGAGGCGGTGCCGTCCAGTTGGACGTTCGTGCCCTCGGGAGTCGTGTACGGGCCGCCGGCGTCGGCCGTCGGGACACGGATCGAGAACCGCCACACGCCCCGTCCGCGGGTACCAACGTAGAGGTTGGTCGTGCCGGCTGGCTCGTTGTCAAAGTACGACTGATACGGCTCCGGCAGATGGACGATCCCCGACGCTCCCGAATTGATCGGGTCGGTCAGGGCGCCCCAATTCGCGCCGCCGTCAGTCGATAGGAAGACGCCCGAGTCCGTGCCGCCGGCAACGATCATGTTCGCGTTGGCGGGATCGAATCCAAGCAGGGTCGGTTGACGGTATTTGAAGAGACCGTTGCCGACCATCAGGGCGTCGAGCTCGGCATCGGGGTTCCAGTTGGCGCCCCCATCGGTCGAGAAGAAGATCCGGCCCGCGGTGTTCGCGAGTGCGAGACGATTCGGGTTCCCTTCGTCGACGGCGAACACCGTCGCCCCACCGGTCAAGCCGGTCGTGTTGTCGACGCGGGTCCAGGACCCTGCGCCCGTGCCGACGTACTTCCAGATCTGCCCGCCGCTCGTCATCGTGTAGAACGTGGGGGTCCCGGCGCTGACCGCGGCCCACACGGCGATCGTGTTGGCCGGGGAGGAGGCGGCGCCGAGCTGCGTCCATGTCACGGCTGCGGCGGTGATGTCGTTGGTCAGGTAAACGCCGCCGCCGGCGCCCGTGGTGGAGATGGCGAACTGCTGGTTGCCGTAGTCGTCGATGATCGGCCAGAATTGGAACAGCGGGATGGTCCCCGGCGGGTTGGGGGTGACGTTCGCCGACCCGGTGATGCCGGCGCCCGCGCGGCGGATCGTCGCGATGAACGTCCCGCCGGGTCCGATCTGGCAGCACGTCACGTAGACGACCCGGCTGGGCTGGGCAGAAGTCACGAACACGTCGCAGCAGTCCGGGTTGTTCCAGGTCGGCGGTGACGCGCCGGCGTTGGTCGTGCCGAAAGAGCCGTTGTCCTGGGTGCCGAAGTAGAGGTCCTCGTTCGCGTCGCCCGCGACGTCGGCGCCATCCATCGTGAAGAGCCACAGCGCGTGGAGCCCGACGTTGGACCGGTTCCAGTTCGGGTTCTGGCAGTCAGCTCCAAGGTCCGTGTTGACATGGAACCCGCCGTCGGACGAGTAGTAGAGCGGACATCCGTCGGGGGTGACGGTGGGATCGAAGAGCAGGTCGCCAGCGTCGTCGTGGGCGCCGGCCGGTCGGGTGAACGATCCAGCCCAGCCCGCCGGGACGACCCACGGATTCGGGGGCGCACCCAGGTACGCATTCGGGCAGCGGTTCGCTCCACCCGGCGCGGCCGGGTTCGGCGTCGTGCACCCGGCGCGGAAGAGGCCGACGTCGCTCGTCCACAGGTCGAACACGTTGTTCCCACCCGCATCGGCGCGCTGATTGGTGTTGACGATGGGGATCCGGCCCTGGCGGCGCGCCTCGGGGCTCCCCAGGCTCGCCCACGTTGCGCCCCCGTCGTTCGATTCGTAGATGTTGTTGTCGGAGGCGTAGACGAACAGCACGTAGCTCTCGTCCGGCGAGACCGCGATCGCGCAGCGACCGGCCGGCAACCCAGTCGAGCCGCCGGTCCACGTGGTCCCACCGTCGGTCGAGCGGAAATGGCGCTTCGTTCCGCAGACGTCGATGATGCCCTGACCACTTGGGCCGCCAGGCTGCACGACGACGTCCCAAACCGTGTTCGCGGCGGTGTTCGTGACCTCGGGATCGATAAAGGTCCAGGTCACACCCGAATCGGTGCTCCGCGCCAGGCCACAATGCGTGCCGGCGTAGACCTCGTTGTTGGCGTCGGGACGGACCGCGATCCCGTAGCCCGACGGTTCGCTGAGGGTGTTTGCGCAGGAAATGCCGGTCGGAGTCGCCGTGGCCGGGTTCGTCCAATTCGCGCCAGCGTCCGTGCTGACCTGGATGCCCGAAATGCTCGTGGCGCGGCCGTCGTACCACGACGTCGCATAGACGCGGTTCGCGTTCGACGGGTCGACGACGACGTCCCAGGAACGGGTCGGCAGGTGCCGGTTCAGCCGCGACCAGTTCGCGCCGCTGTTCGTGCTCTTGAACAGGCCGCCGTACTCACTCGCGGCATAGACGACCGCGTTGCTGTTGGGAGCGACCGCGACGCCGTTGACCCGACCGCCGGTCGACGCGTCGGCGTCAGCATTGTTGGAGACATCGGGGTTTACGTCGGTCGTGGTGCTGCCCGCCAGGGCGGGCGGCGCAGTTGCGAGGAGCAGGCCGACGATGAGAAGCGCCGCCAACCAGCGACGACGGGCCACAGGACGCACAGCACCCTCCCCCACCTCGTGTCAGTCGAGGCTTGGGCGCCTCGGCCAAGCCCGCAAGAGTCTGCGCGGCCGAGCGAGGGAAAGTCAATGCTGTTTTTGAATTGGTGTGATGTTTTTGATCTAACCGTCGACGATGCAGGTTGCACCTTCGAACGCCGAAGGCTCGGATGGAGTCCATGCGGCGCCGTGCCTGGTCAATACGCGCCAGTTGTGAATGGCCTGCCCCGATACGGCCTCAAACGTCAGCCGGTCGTCTGTCGGCCCGAGGGATTCTGAGAACGCGCTCTGCCCGAGTTCGAACGAGAAGATTGTCACCTCGACGAGCTGCTCGTCGCCGCGCTCCGCGGCCGGTATCCACGCCAACTTCGCAATCGCCTGACCGATGACGTCTTCGCTGCATCCGGGCTCGGCGTTGAGCCCGGAGGCCGCGCCACGCCCGCCAGAGGGACCAATGCTCAGGTCAGGTTGAGGACTTGCCATGGTCAGACCGAGGGAAGCGGGAGCTTGGCTGGCTGGGCTTGACGTATCCGATCCGCAAGCCGCAACGACCAGAAGGAGCGCGAGACCGAAGGTCCGCCACATTGTCTATCTCCGCGGTGTAGTCACCCACGGCGTCGACGCCGAAGAGGCGACGCCAGTTCCACTCGAGCGGTCAACATCGGCGTCCGCCCGTCGGCCAAGGACTATGATCGATCACCGAAGAGGTGCAGTGATGAAGCGTACCGTCGCCCTCCCGGTTCTCCTGATCGCCGTCCTCGCACTGGTCGCAATCGCCGTCTGGACCTCCGGCGTCACCTCGACCGGAGAGACTCCGTCGGTCAGTCCTTCGACGAGTGTCGGCCCGCCGAGCAAATCACCTCTTGTGACCGACAGCACCGAGAGTCCCTCTCGTCCGCCCGACGTTTCCGCGGCACCCGAAGCCACGCCTGGTCAGTCGATCACGCCGCCGCCGATCCCCACGCCGGAACCAAGGCCGGACATCACCCTCGGTCCATACGACGTGGACAAGGCGGCGACCAGCCTGGCGGGAGAAGCCACGTGCAGCGAGGAGTTCATCGGAGTCGCAGAGGCGGACCTCCATTGGAGGCCGGCGACGCCGGTCGGCGAAGAACAGCTGGTCGAGATTTCAATCTTCGCGTTCGAGCCCGGCAAGAGCGTGTTCTCCGATTCATTGGGACCCACCGAGGACCGCGTGGTCCTCAACGCCGTATCCGGTCAGGCGATCCACGAGTGGCGCGTCCTGACGCGGCACGGCAACACGTGGACGCCGTCAGATCCGGCTGAGTTCGAGGGGGTCACGTGTACGTTCCAATGACCGAGGCTCCGCCCCTGACGGAATTACAGGCCTCTGGTGTGAGACACTGGACTTGCGCTCGGACACCCTGACTTAGGGCCTTCGGCGGAATTCTCCCGTTCGGACGCGGGTTTGTGGGCACCGAAGGTGACACAGAGGCGGTCAGAATCGCTCGTGTGAGCTTCGCGATCACGCTGTCCGTCGAGCGGTGGGAGCTCGATCTGACCGGACGGATCGCCTAGCGTTCATCGCGACCCTCCGCTTCTCGATCCCGCTCGCGCGTCGAGCAGGATGGCCCCTCGTCCGTGATTCGGACCGCTGGGCGAGCAGGATGACGTCCCTGGCGGGGCAAGACACCGGCGCGGCCGACCTCCGCGCGGCTTCATCGGCTGCGCCGCCTGAGCAGTCTATGTCTCGCCTAGCGATACACCAGGACGGCGAAACAGGTATGCGTTCTATCGGAGTTATGTGCTCATGAGTTCGCCGCCGATCGAGCCCATGAGTGAGCACATTCCCGATCAGTTCCCACTCGGGAAAGCACAGCGGTTAGGTCGGCGGGCTTATGAGTCCCCTGCTCTACCACTGAGCTACTCCGCCGTGGGTTCCAAGCTTACTGAGCACGATCCGAGTCAGCAACCGCGGGACATGCAGCCAATAACCGTCGAACAGCACATGCCTTGCCGGGGCCAAGCGGCAAGGATCGATCGTGGGCGGGATCAATCCGTCTGGCGCGGGTGGCCGAGGGTGGCGAGCGTCACGATCAAGACGCTCGAATCCCTGCGAAGCCTCGGCGTCCGCGTCGTCATCGACGACTTCGGGACCGGCTATTTTTCGCTGAGCCACCTTCGCCAGTTCCCGGTCGATGTCCTGAAGATCGCCAGCGAGTTCGTCCAGGTGCCCGTCGGCGACGCGAAGTCGGCGGCCCTGGCCGGCGCGATCGTCGCCCTGAGCAAGTCGCTCAGGATCGTCACGGTCGCCGAGGGCATCGAGAACGCCGCGCAGGCCGACCGGATGCGCTCGCTCGGCTGCACGTATGGCCAGGGCTTCTTCTTCGCCAGGCCGCTCTCGCCGGAGGACGTCGAGGTCGCCACCCGTGCTCCGAGGCCGGAGCCCGTGGCGCCCGGGACGCCGGCGGCGTCCGGACAGGATTCGATGCCGGCCCGACGAGTTCGGACCCAGGACGCGACGCCGGGACGATCGGTCTTCGACGTCCGGCCGGCCTGACCGGCGACCCTCACTCGACCGGGCTGAGGCGGCCCGTCGCCACGTCGTAGATCAGGCCGTGGATCGGCACCCGGAGGAGGTCCGGCCGGCCTCGGAGCACGCGAACCTGCTCGCGGACCATCGCCTCGAGGTCGGCGAACGCCCCGAAGACGAGGTCCGTCTCGTGGTGGGTGGTCGCGCTCACCCGTCCCCGGATCACGGCCTCATCGGCGCCGTGGAGGCCGCAGCCGGTATGGGCGATGACGAGGATCTCCCGGGTCCCGAGAAGCTGCTGGCTCACGACGAGCGAACGGATCGCGTCCTGGGTCGCGAACCCGCCGGCGTTGCGGATGATGTGGGCATCGCCGACCCGGAGGCCGAGCGCGTCCTCGACGTCGATCCGGGCGTCCATGCAGGCCAGGATCGCGATCCCGGTCAGGGGCGCGGCCGTCAGCGCCGACCGGTCATAGGCCTCGGTGAACCGCGCGTTCTCCTCGAGGATCCGCTCGTACTCGCTGGCCATCGCCGGGTCCGCT
>Ga0209619_10001347_pt1 | contig 17983 bp, 17 predicted proteins | sample Rifsed16ft3_FD_184011 | JGI IMG/M metagenome (GOLD analysis project Ga0209619, IMG submission 184011) | Soil microbial communities from Rifle, Colorado, USA - sediment 16ft 3 (version 2) | ecosystem: Environmental > Terrestrial > Deep subsurface > Rock core/Sediment | place: Rifle, Colorado... | reverse complement strand
ACTTCCTCCCAAAATCAGCCGGGATTTCACCCCACAATTCCGTATCCCATTTCAAGACCGTATCATCGAGCAACTCATTTTCAGCCAGCCAATTCTCCGCACTACGGATCATGACGAAGATCGGCGCGTTGCGAGCGGTGTGCTTGAGCCTCGTCCCGCATTGGCCCGTATATACCCATGAGACGGCATTTTCGGAATCAGAATAAACCGGCAACTGGGCTTCATTTTTTATCATCCATGTGAGTGCGTGCACGATCGCCAGAAACTCGCCGACATTATTGGTGCCATCCGGGAATGGTCCCACGCGAAAGACCTCATCCGCTGATTCGGTATACACGCCGCGATATTCCAATTTTCCGGGCGACCCGCTGCAAGCCGCGTCCACACAAATGGATGGGAGGACCGGCTGGATGCTCGCTTCCTTCCACTTTCCCAGGGAAGAGGGCTTGCCTTTATACGCTTCATATCCGGACCGAAAAGCTGATTCCGCTTCTTTCAGTGTTCCAAACGCCTTAAATTCCGCGCCAAGAAATCCCTTCACCTGTTTTTCACATTCCGCCCATGAAGTGAAGATGCCTTTCTTGCGTCCCTTCCACACGACGTAATATTTGTGCTTTGACATTGTCGAAAATCAACCGAAAACAAAAGCGATTATTCTTCTTGCGCTTCCCAGCCTGCTTCCTCGACCGCCATGAAAATATCCGTTGCAGAAATCAGGCCGATTAGCGCACCATTTTCATCGGCAATCGGCAGGTGATGGATGTGATGCTCCTGCATCACCTGCGAACATTCCATAAGTGTCCAATCCGGGTCCCCTGTGATGATGGGGCCAGACATGATCTCGCGCACCGTCATCTCGGCGGGGTTGCGGCCCGCCGCCACGATTTTGTCGCGAATATCAGTTGCGGTAACAATGCCATACGTCGGATTCTTTTCTGAAATCGCAACCACCACGCTGTGGATCTTGCGACGGCGCATGAGAGTAAGCGCGTATTTCACATTTGAATCAGGATCGACAACGACAACAGGTTTGGACATCCAATCACGCACGGTATGGGACATATTTTCCTCCAACTACGAATAAGGCTTCCGCGCTTAGCGGCGCTGGTCGAGTAGAGCGAGTGTTCTTCTCGCTCATATCGAGACCAAGCGGAGACCACATTTGCACCTGGCGCACACTTGCCCCGAACGCAAGTGCCGGGGAGTGCAGGTGAGCGCGAGGCTAACCTTATTTTACAACCAATTCCACCGAATCCATGGCGAACAGGGAACCGTCTGCCGCGTTGATATCCTGCACTTCAACTCGTACGACAGCACCGGACAAAATATTCCCCAGCGCGATGACAACGTCAAACGTGCCGGGTGCGCCTGGGTCGGGCGCAGAGACACTGATCGCGCCGCGCGAAAGTTCCACACCGCCAACATCTTCAATGCTATAGGTTAGATTATTTTCAAATGGCGCAATGGCGGCACTGCCTTTGATCTGGACGGAACTGAACACTTCCGCGCCATTGGCGGGAGATCCAATTGTAATCGTACGCGGCCTGCCATCCGGAGTGAACGTCGTATAATCGGTCATATCCAATTGACCGCCCTCGGCAAGACGATAATGCCGTGTCGTCCTCAATGTGGGGCAGCACATGGGTTCTTCAGGTCCATGAATGGTTGCATCCAGAAAGATCTCATTGTTCGCGATCGAAAGCGCGTTCAACTCCGCTCTATCATCCACGATTGTAGATGTTTGAAACACGGTCGTTCCAGGCCGATCTGCATACACCGCAAGAAAGACAAAGGCGCCTGTACCACCATAGTTCTCCGAAATTAACGCAACAACCTCATCCACGCCATCTGCATTCAAATCGCCAGCTGCAACAAAGTCGGTAACGTGCACCGAGATAAAATCAGCGCTTCCCGGAGTACCCTGCTCAAACTGTCCGTCAATTAATTGCACAACCTGCAAAGAGTCGGGTATGCCAAGTTGATATTGCGCGTTGCGCATCCGTGCAACGTAATCAGGCGCGGGGGATGGTGTTTGAGGGGCCTGAGATGCCCCGAAGGGGGTAATGGGAACCGGCGACTGCTGAGTTTGATCGAGAGGTGTCGGCGGGGGTGTAGCAGGCCTACACCCGCTCAAGAAAATCGCCACCAAAAAGATTACGGAATAACGGGAAACCATGTCGCGCCTCCGTCAGTTGTTCGATAAAGTGAATGACGATTTGCCGGATCCAGGCTGATGACCCAACCGCTGGATACATTGGCAAAATCCATGTCGGGGAAGGATTCGCCGAAGCGGATATCGGGCGGGATAATACTCCATGTGCGCGCCGCATCGCGTGTGACGTAAAACTGCTCACCGTTATAAATGACCGCTTCATCCGCCGAAAGGAAATCTGACGAGCCGCCATTCGGGATCAATGAGGGCGTGAGCGTCCAGGTGTCCCCGGCATCGTGTGTAACATAGATCGCGGTTTGGGTTGAATCGCCGGCCATGTGGGCAGCCAGGAATCCATCCCTGCGTGTGACAAATCGCATCTGGTCTGCATCTATGCTCAACTCAGAATTCTCCGTGCCACGAGGCAGCTCCACACTTACCTGCGACCAGCTGCCGCCGCCATCATCCGTCCGATAAAGATACAAGGTGCCAGGGGCATAGATCACACCGCCCACCCACGCAGTCTGCATATTGAGCGGTATGATGCCAGTTTTGAGTCCGCCAAGAGGCAGCGAGTCGCCTGCCTCCGGGTGATTCGGATCGTTTGTGTATTTCAGATCCCAGTTCGCGCCGCCATTTGTGGTTTGATAAATAGCAACTGCGTTCGAGCCGGCGCCGACTCCAAGATCAGCAAGCATCCAGCCGTTGTCCTCATCGAGAAAACTGATCTCTCCGTCGCTAAACGGAGTGACGGATGTCCTCCACGTAAGCCCGCCATCAGTTGTGCGGGAAAGAAAACCGCTGTTCGGAAAATTCTCAAAATCAGGCTTTTGCACCCATGCATGATCCTGATCCAGGAAAAATATCTCAACGCTATAACCTGTCTCGGTCATATCAGTCGGCGTGACGTCATACCAGGTGACGCCGCCATCATTCGTGCGGGCAATTTGCGCCTCGGTCACACCCCAGCCTTCGAGTTCGTTGAGGAATAGAATCTCAACAAGCGCCGGAGCTTCGATCAGCGGCGCGTCGATCCCGGCTGGTGATGGCGTATCGGGATACGGCGTGGGCGGAAGTTCTGCAGATGGTGGGATCGATTGTGGAGAGGAAGTTGGTGATGTACTGGATGTGCTACAGGCAGTTATTAATGCAAGAACGAACAAGACAGATAAGATTCGTTTCACTAATCACCTTGTAAAAGCCTGTCAAACGTTGGAAGTCAGCCAATAAACTCGACAATCGTCGCTTCACCCTGACCAACACCAACGCAGAGAGTTGCCAGTCCATATTTCACATCCCGGCGCAAACGCATCTCATGGACGAGCGTCGTCATCAGCCGCGCGCCGGAGCAACCGAGCGGATGTCCAATTGCAATTGCACCGCCGTTCACGTTGACAATCTCAGGGTCAAGATCCAAATCTTCCATTACAGCGAGAGACTGCACCGCAAACGCTTCGTTGAGTTCGACCAGTCCGATATCTTTCATCTGCAAGCCTGCGCGCTGTAAGGCTTTCCTCGTGGCAGGCACAGGCCCATAGCCCATCACGCGCGGCGGCACGCCGGCCGAAGCCGAAGCAACGATGCGCGCCAAAGGCTTAAGGTTCAATTCTTTAGCTGTCGCTTCACTCATTACGAGCAAAGCCGCTGCGCCGTCGTTTAATCCAGACGAATTTCCCGCCGTCACCGTTCCACCTTCCTTGGCGAAGGCTGGTTTGAGTTTCGCAAGTGATTCCATGCTCGTATCACGCCGCGGGCGTTCGTCGGTATCGACGATCTTCGGATCACCTTTTTTCCCCGAAGGGGGTATGCAAACAGGCAGGATCTCTTCCTTGAACCTTCCCGAATCGATCGCAGCAGTGGCACGTTGATGACTCCGCAGTGCGAAGGCATCCTGCTTCTCGCGCGTTATGTGTGGACGTTCCCTGGCGATATTCTCTGCAGTCTCACCCATTGAGTCCGTGCCATACATTTCCTTCATCTTTGGATTCGGATAACGCCAGCCTAATGCTGTGTCCCATGCGGTGAGATTACCGAATGAGAATCCCGCCTCTGCTTTTGGAATGGAATACGGCGCGCGCGACATGGACTCGACTCCGCCTGCGATATACACCTCCCCTTCGCCTGCCTTGATCGCACGCGCGGCCTGGTTGATGGCGTTCAACCCCGACGCGCACAGGCGGTTCACCGTCACACCCGCGACCTCTACGGGAAGCCCGGCCAATAGCGCGGCCATGCGTGCGATGTTACGATTGTCTTCACCTGCCTGATTCGCGCACCCGAAAAAGACTTCTTCGACAAGTGTGGGATCAAGATTAGTGCGTTGAATGATCTCTTTTATGACGAGGGCCGCCAGATCGTCCGGACGAACCGAAGCGAGTACCCCTCCCAGTGCCCCGATTGGGGTGCGAATTGCATCTACAATTACTACATCAGTCATTCATTCCTCTTATGAAAACCTGATAAGATTCTACCACCTCGAAAGGGAGGATGTTTGTATAAGCGAAAAATGACGCATGGCACTATTCGCCGAATGCGCAAAACGACATAATCAGGATGGAAGCATATTGACCTAATCCTGTCAAACTTCTCGCATAAACAAAACACCAATCATGTCATGCTGAGGAGCGACACTTGCGCGAAGCATCTCTTTTCTGGAAAACGAGACCCTTCGCTCCACTCAGGGTGACAAGCCTTAAAGGAGACCCAATGCCAGCAAAAGGTTGGATCGAAGTCAGCGATATTTATTGCAAAGGATGTGAACTTTGCATCAGCGCATGTCCACAGGAGGTGATGGAGCTGGACATGACGAGACTTACACCAAAAGGCTACCACCCCGCGCACATCTTCAAGGACGGATGCACGGGGTGTGCTATTTGTGCTCTCGTCTGCCCGGATGCGGCCATCACGGTATACCGCGAAATTACAAAGGCCGCCGCTCCCGCCCCGGCATAATTTGAACCGCGCAGGAACGAAGGCGCGAAGAATTCCTGGGAAAGAAGAAGGAAAATCCTTCGTGCACTTCGTGGCCTTTGTGTGTAAAGATTTTTTCACGGAGAAACAAATGCCAAGAGAACTATGGAAGGGCAACGAAGCCATCGCCGAAGCCGCCGTTCGCGCGGGGCTTGAAGCCTACTTCGGCTACCCCATCACCCCGCAAACAGAGATCCTGGAATATCTATCCAGACGCATGCCCGAGCTCGGACGTGCTTTCGTGCAGGCTGAATCCGAACTGGGCGCAATCAACATGGTCTATGGCGCGGCATGCACAGGCGTACGCGTCATGTCCACCTCCTCAAGCCCGGGCGTAAGCCTCATGATGGAAGGCATCTCATATATCGCGGGCACCGAAATCCCTGCAGTACTCGTTAACGTCATGCGCGGCGGACCGGGTCTCGGCAACATCGCTCCTTCACAGGGTGATTACAACCAGGCTGTGCACGGCGGCGGTCACGGCGATTACCAACCGATCGTGCTTGCCCCCGCTTCAGTTCAGGAAGCAATTGACCTGATGGTCCTTTCGTTTGACCTCGCGGAGAAATATCGCACGATCTGCATGGTTATTCTGGATGGTTGTGTGGGTCAAATCATGGAACCCGCGCAGATGCCCGAGATGAGGCCGATCCAGCGCGCCAATTGGGATTGGGCAACAGACGGCAAAATGGGAAAGCGCCAGCGGCGCATCCTGACGTCCATTTATCTTGATCCCGTTCAAGAGGAGAAACTCAATCTCAGGCTTTTATTGCGTTGGAAGACCATTCAACAGAACGAAGTCCGTTATAAGGAATATTTCCTCGACGACGCGGAATTCGTCATTGTCGGCTTCGGGACTGCTGGACGCGTTGCGCTATCCGCCGTGCGGACCGCGCGCCAGCAGGGGATCAAGGTCGGCTTGTTGAGGCCGATCACGGTCAGCCCGTTTCCGCATCAGGTCATTGAGCAGCTTGTGGGACACATACGCGGGTTCCTGGTCACAGAGATGAACGCCGGTCAAATGCTCGAGGATGTCCGCTTATCGGTGAAGGGACGAGTCCCCATTGAATTCTACGGACGCATGGGCGGCATGGTGCCACTTCCTGATGAAATCCTGTCCGAGATTCAACGAATGGCCGCGGGACCTTTATCTATTGAGGCCAACCCGCGTGAAGAATGGTTCGAGCGCATGATGGCTCGGAACTAGAGGTGAGAGATGGTTACTGCTGCAGTCAATAATCTGGTTTTCAAAAGACCTGTAGGCTTTACCGATACACCAACGACCTATTGCCCCGGCTGTACACATGGAGTGGCGCATCGACTCGTCGCTGAAGTACTCGAAGAAATGGGCATCATTGAAAAGACAATTGGCGTCGCGCCTGTGGGATGCGCGGTGTTCGCATACAACTACTTTGATACCGATTTCGTGGAAGCCGCACATGGACGCGCGCCCGCCATGGCAACAGGCATCAAACGTGTATTGCCTGACCGCATTGTGTTCACCTATCAAGGTGATGGTGACCTGGCTTCAATTGGCATGGGTGAGATCGTGCATGCCGCCGCGCGTGGTGAGAACTTAACCGTGATCTTCATCAATAACGCAAACTTCGGCATGACCGGCGGACAGATGGCTCCGACCACCTTGCCCGGCATGAAGACGACTTCATCGCCGAACGGGCGCGATGTCGAGACACAAGGATATCCAATTCGCATGGCTGAGATGCTGGCAACCCTCGATGGCGTGGGATATGTCGTGCGCCGTTCACTGCATGACCCGAAGAACATTCGTCTCGCGAAGAAAGCGATCCGCCTGGCGTTTGAAACACAGGTACGCGGACTCGGCTTCTCGATGGTCGAATTGCTTTCGACCTGCCCGACGAACTGGGGCATGACGCCTGTTGAGTCATTGAAGTTTGTGGAAGAACACATGGTGCCCGCCTTTCCACTTGGCGATTACAAAGTTACAGCGGGCGTGGCGCAGATTAAGGTTTAATATGTCATTGCGAGGGCGAAGCCCGAAGCAATCTCAACTAACCTTCAAACTTGAGATTGCTTCGCCTGGTCTCGATACGACGGACCGCTTCGCGCACCGCCTACTCGACCAGCGCTCGCAACACTTGCACCTGCACGATTTGCAAAGCAAATCGAAGAGCAGGTGTGACATGGAGGCTATATGCAAAAAGAAATTATTATCGCTGGATTTGGCGGGCAGGGAGTACTCTTTGCCGGGCAGGTTATCGCCTATGCCGCGATGGACGCCGGCAAGGAAGTGACCTGGATCCCCTCCTACGGCCCCGAAATGCGCGGAGGAACAGCCAACTGCACGATCGTCATTGCAGATGACGAGATCGGTTCGCCGCTGGTCAAGAATCCGCCGTTGGCGATTGCCTTGAACCTACCCTCCTTTGACAAATACGAAGAGATTCTTGCGTCAGGCGGGACACTTGTTGTCAACCAATCCATGGTGGATCGCGATGCGAAGCGCGATGATATCCGCGTTATTTTTGTTCCGTGCAACGAGATCGCCGAGGAGATTGGCAATAAGAAACTGATGAACATGGTCGCAGTTGGCGCGTTGCTCACGGTCCTGCCTGAGGTCACATTGAAGGATGTCGAGAAGGCGCTGGAAGGTCACCTGCCCGCGCGGCATGAACATCTTTTGCCGAAGAACTATGAGGCGCTGAGGAGAGGGTTTGAGGCAGCGAATAAAGTACCCACGTAAGTCAGTGATTAGTTTTCAATAGCCAATAAGTAACCCGTCTCGCGAGAGGCGGGCTGTTTGTTGATTCAAGTGAAAAATCGGTGCATATTGCCAACGAAATATTAGATCGTCATGGCCGAAAGAGACTTGGCATTCAGGAGGAGAAGACCTTCAAGACCAAACTCGAGTTGGGCATTGTTATGGTGCAACGGGCCAAGCAACGAGGATTGCTCTTTGAGGCTGCTTCTTGCGATGAACTTTAAGGGCGCGATCTGCAATTTCGAGCCGATCTGGATGCGGAAAAGGTGCTGTATGCGGCTTTTGTACCGACAAACCAGCGCATTTACCTGCAACAGCCACACATTGGCCTGCCTAAGAAAGCACCTGAACAAAAGGGAAAGTCTTTCAGCCGTGAGCGTGTTTTGAACGGTGTGCAACCCTTCCAAGTGAGTGAGATCGCCGCAAATGTACAGACAGAGTGGCATCGGCTCCAGATTCGCCATAATGAACGAGGCTTCCTGCAAGACCGCTTTGCTGCACGGCGCGTCTGGACCTGGCAAACCGGACAACCGATAGCGCGCCAAGAGTGGCTGATCATGCGAATTGACCAGAAGAATGAACATACCTATGCCTTATGCAATGCGCCTGAAAATGCCACATTATCTCGGTTGGCTCAAATGATCTGCAGTCGCTACTTCGTTGAACGCGTCATCGAAGATGCCAAAGACGAATGTGGTTGGGATGAATTCCAAGCTCAGAAATATCTTGCTTGGGAACATCATGTCGCTTTGACCGCATGCGCCTTGTGGTTCATTGCCAAACAGAAACTCAAGTGGGGAACGGATTGTTCCCGAGAACCTGGTCTCATCCAACAATTCGAAATCCAAATCCTGCCTGCTTTGTCGATCTCTAATGTACGTACTTTGTTGAAAGCGGTACTTCCTTTGCCTGAACTATCCAAAGAAGAAGCTCGCCGCCAAGTGGTCAGGCATCTTGTCAATCGTTCGCGTTCCAAGGCCAGCCGCTTTCGCCATCGCGCAAAAGCCCTGGCTCCAACCTAATCTGACATTGTCGAACTACTTCTTCGCGTCTTTGCCGAGGAAATTGTCAAGCAAGCTGGTGAATTCCATCGGGAAGAGGTATTTCGTGGACGGGCTTGCACCGATCGATTTGAGTGCTTCAAAGTACTGCAGCGTCATCGTCTTCTGATCCACTTTCCCGGCGGCAGCGTAGATGTTTTCCAGCGCCACAGCGAAACCTTCCGCGCGTAAAGCCTGTGCCTGTTTCTCGCCTTCTGCGCGCAGGATGTTGGACTCCCGCTCGCCCTGGGCCTGCAGGATGGCGGCTTGCTTGGTACCTTCTGCGCGGTTTTTCGCAGCTTCCTGGTCACCCATGGACTCAGTCACCAGCGCGCGGCGAATCCGCTCAGCAGACATCTGGCGGTTCATTGCATCCTGCACTTCACGCGGCGGAACGATTTCGCGGATTTCCACGTTGGTCACTTTCACGCCCCAGCGTTCGGTTACTTCATCGAGACGGGTACGAAGCATGTTGTTGATGTGTTCACGTTCTGAAAGCACATCGTCCAGTGGAATACCACCGATGACTGCGCGTAGAGTAGTCGCCGCAATACCAGCCGCGGCCGCTTCAAAGTTACCGACCTGTAATACGGACTCGGCCGGGTCAAGCACCTTGAAATACCACAGGAAGTCAATCGAAATGGGGGCATTATCTTTCGTGATTGACACCTGGTGCGGCACCTCGCGGAGTTGCTCGCGCAAGTCCACTTTCACTGCGCGGTCAACTACGGGGATAAGCAAAACGATACCAGGACCCTTCGGTCCAACATTTCGACCCAGCCGAAATACGACCAGTCGCTGGTATTCGGGCACAATGCGGATGGCATTGGCTAAAAAGATAAAGCCAAGAACCAGTATCGCACCGACAAAACAAACAGCAGTACCGCCAAAAATCTCCATTTCAATCTCCTTTTCTGCAAAATCTATTTCAATGATCTTTTTCTACTATCAAAACAAATCCTTCACGACGGACAACACGAATGGAACTACCCGCAGGGATGGATTTTTCACTCCGCGCCGACCACAACTCTCCTGCCACTTGCACGCTTCCTTCTTCATAGACTTTTGTTTTGGCCTCCCCGACCTGCCCCACCAGGCCTTCAAGATTATGGGACAGCTTTGCGTGTGAGGCTTCGATGGATTTTCGCACGGCAAGCCACATAAAGCCTGCAACCAATCCCGAAGCGACAATCGCTACGATTGGGTTGACTGCGGACTGTCCATTTGCACGCGGAAATATGAAGACCGAACCAATCACAAGCAAGAAAATGGACAAGACAAGAAATAGTTCACGTTTGGGTTTTTGAATTGCGTAAATAAAGGGACCAATGCTCAATGCCAGAAGGATAAGTGCCCACCAATTAAAGGACAGGTTATAAATAGCGTACCCTGCCAATGCGATGGAGAAGAATGCCCCTACTTCAAATAACCCCGTCCCAGGTGCAGCCAGCGCCAGCATAGCCAGCAGGACGCCCCCGAGAAGAAAGAGATATGCAATGTTGGGGTCAAGTAAGAAGTCCATAACTCCTCCATTTCATTATACAACAAGACCAGCCTTTGTGAATCCTGTTCAATCTCCTGTTTAATCTACGAGATTCATCACACGAAAGTTGTGTAAAAGGAAATGCGTGGCAGTTGTATAATTAGAGCGACATTTGGCCCCTACCGCCCCTGCTTACCATGGGGCACCTTCCCCAGATCCGAATTGGATTCTCCTGATGACAACTAATTGTATACCTTCGGATTTGGGAGGCTGGGAAGGGGATAAGGAGCATCAGTGAAATTTCAAAAAATCTGCGTTCTCGGCCTCGGCTATATCGGGTTGCCAACCGCCTCAACCTTCGCCACGCGCGGACTCAAAGTTGTCGGCGTGGACACCAACCCGCGCGTCATCGAAACCTTGCGCGACGGTAATCTTCACATCCATGAACCAGGCTTGGGGGCGGTCCTCGAAGCTGCACTTCAGGGAGGCAACCTGACTGTTTCATCCAAGCCGGAAGAAGCTGATGCCTTTCTAATAGCGGTACCAACCCCCTTCCATCAGGATGCACACGGTGAATACGATGGCAGGCAATATAAACTGGCGGATATGCGCGCCGTAACCTCCGCAACGGAAGCCATTCTGCCGCATCTTCGCAAAGGCAATCTGGTGGTACTTGAATCCACCTCGCCTCCTCGCACAACCCTTGACCTGGTCGCCCCTATTTTGGAGAGATCTGGTCTCGAGGCTGGTTCCGATTTCTTCCTGTGCTATTCGCCGGAGCGCGTCCTGCCCGGGCAGATCCTGCGCGAACTCATCGAAAACGCGCGCGTCGTCGGGGGTGTGACTCCCGAATCTGCCGCAGCCGGGCACGATCTCTATGCGACCTTCGTCAAAGGTGAGATCATCGAAACGGATGCAACCACCGCCGAGATGGTCAAACTGATGGAGAACACCACCCGCGACGTAAATATAGCCATTGCGAACGAATTCTCGCGTCTTGCCGAGAAATTTGGCGTGGATGTCTGGGAGGCCATCAGCCTGGCAAACCGGCACCCGCGTATTAATATCCTCAACCCGGGCCCCGGCGTCGGCGGTCATTGCATCAGCGTGGATCCGTGGTTCCTTGTGGAAGCCGCGCCCGAACTGACGCCGCTCATCTATCACGCGCGCCAGGTCAATGATGGCCAGCCGCGTTTTGTCACGGAAATCGTTGAGCGCACGCTTGGCACGCTCAATGGCAGGAAGATCGCGGCGCTTGGGCTGGCCTATAAGCCCGATGTGGATGACCTGCGTGAAAGTCCCGCGACAGAAGTGGTCCATTTACTTCAAGAAGCGGGTGCACAGATAAAAGCCTGGGAGCCGTTCAAGCCTGATGCAGACCTGCACGGCATTGACATGGCATGCACATTGGAGGAGGCAATAGTGGAAGCAGAAGCATTGCTGCTTCTTGTAAGCCACACTGAATTTCGCGAACTAAATCCGGGAGAGGTTGCTTCGAAAACGAAAGCGCGCATTGTCATTGATACCGTCAATGGCTGGGATGCGAAGAACTGGCAAAACGCGGGGTTTCAATTCGTGCGACTCGGCGCAAGAAAACCATGAAGGTTCTCTCCGTTTTTGGCACGCGCCCCGAAGCCGTAAAAATGGCTCCGATTGTTCGACTTTTAAAGCAAACACCGGGGATTGAATCATGTGTCTGCGTCACCGCACAACATCGGCAAATGCTCGATCAGGTTCTGGCTTTATTTCAAATTGAGCCGGATTATGACCTGGATCTGATGCGTGACAATCAATCCCTGGCAGAGATCAGCGCGTCCATCTTTACCCGCCTTGATCCCGTTCTTGCGGATTTCAAGCCGGACTGGGTGCTGGCAGTTGGCGATACAACGACAGTCGTCACCACTTCCCTGCTTGCATTCTACCGGCGAATCAAATTTGGTCATGTGGAGGCAGGATTGCGCACGCACAACAAGTGGCATCCCTTCCCTGAAGAGATCAATCGCCGCCTGGCCACGGTAACTGCTGACCTGCATTTTGCACCGACTGAATGGTCAAAGCGAAATCTGTTGCGAGAGGGTGTGGACGAAAAAAAGATGCTTGTCACAGGCAATCCCGGCATTGACGCTTTAAGATTTGTCGTAGGAGAAGAAGAGCCGTACGAGATTAAGAATTTGATTGCGAGGCTGGGGATTGCTTCAACGCGTACAATATCTCCAAGGGAAGACGGCGGAAAAAATCTGATCCTTGTCACCGCCCATCGACGCGAAAACTTCGGGGAACCAATTGAAAACATCTGTCTGGCATTGAAGCAGCTCGCCCAACGCGAAGACATAGAAATCATTTACCCTGTTCATTTGAATCCCAATATTCAAGGACCTGTCAATCGAATATTGAAAGACGTCAAACACATCACTCTTTTGCCGCCTTTGGATTATCTTCCGATGGTACATCTGATGAAGTATGCCAGACTAATCCTCACAGATTCTGGCGGCCTGCAAGAGGAAGCTCCCTCTCTCGGCGTTCCGGTGCTTGTGCTGCGCGAAGTGACCGAACGCCCGGAGGGAATCGAAGCGGGGACGCTAAAACTAGTTGGAACAGAGACGGGCCATATCCTTCGTGAAGCGAAGCGGCTGTTGGACGATCCATCCGCATATGCGCAGATGGCAAAAGCCGCGAATCCATACGGCGATGGTCACGCGGCGGAACGAATCATTGAAGCCTTACTTCGGGCTGAACGGAAAACGACGGTTGCAGCCGAAGCATAAGGTGCATCACGCACATAGGTTGTAAGGCAAAAATAAACTTGAATATGAGATAATCAATTCAATGAGAGCAATTCGACGGCTCGTTGTGTCAATCATTGTTTTGTCAATCCTGCTGGCTTCATGGGGCTCAGCACACGCGCAGTCGGCAGATGTCCAATATTTCCCGGAAACCGGCCACAATGTAAGAGGGGATTTTTTGCGATTCTATAAACGCGTTAAAGATCCCAGGCTCGTCTTTGGCTATCCCATGACTGAACAGATGACATCAAAAGATGGCAGGACCGTTCAGTATTTTCAACGCGCGCGCTTTGAATTTCGCGCCGAACTGCCTGAGGGCCAGCGTGTGCAACTCACATCACTTGGGCAGAAATCCTACAAACCCGGCGGGCAGCTCAACATTGACAATTCATCGGGATGCCAGTTGTTCGTCACGGGCCAGCGCGTATGCTTTGCATTTCTTGATTTTTACAGCGCCAACGGCGGCGCAACACAATTCGGAAATCCCATTTCTCCGTTCGAATTCCACGATCACCTCATTGTCCAGTATTTCGAAATGGCGCGTTTCGAATGGCGCGCCGACCGTCCCGAAGGTCAACGCGTTGTGATCACCGATCTGGGCCGTTTGTATTTCGATCAACTCGGCGAAGACCAGGCGCATCTCAAACCGGTCAAACCGCTGGATGCAACGATCAACGCCGTCCTGTCCATCACAGTGCGTGCATTTGTCATGAAGTCCGTGATGCCTTCGAGCGGCCGGCAAACCATATTCGTGATCGTCCAAAGCCAGACCCTGCAAGCGATAGCCGACGCAACAGGCAGGGCAACTGTCCACTGGCCAGATGGGCGCAGGGAGGAATATTTCTTCACGACGAACAATTCGGGCGTCGCGAATGTTTCGTTCAGTTTCAACGATCAAAAACCGGGAGAACTCGTGCCGATTGATATCGCGGTCACGTATCAGGGTCTCTTGGGGACGACGAGGACATCATTCAGAATCTGGTTTTAATCCTGGTCTGCAGGAAAAAGCTCCTGCGAGAACGGCAAGCCGCTTCACTCCAGAATATCTCTCCAATCAAAGACGGGGCCATCTTTGCAGGCCATCTTCCAACTGGATTTTAGAGTCACTGCACACACTCCACATTCTGCGACTCCGCCACACGGCATCAGGGTGCGGATGAGTACCTGCGCTTCTTTATAAGCCGACATTTGATTCAGTGCGCCCAGGCGTTTCCCCAACTCAGGCAGGTTTTCCCGCGCCACATCAAATGCCATGTAATCAGACCACTCGCAAACTTCAGACAATGTAGACAGGGGCTGCACTTCAACATCATAAGGCAAATGATCAGGAGCAGAATCACCGACTAAAACAATAGCCGCGTCCTGCCTCAGCCCCGATCGAATTAACCCACGCAAGCGCGCAGGCGTGTCATCGTATGCCACGAGCGCGACGCGTCGGGCGGATATCGGCAGCGTGAAACCGCGTCCAAGCGGGCCGCGCAGGCGGATCTCCTGCCCTGGCTTCCACGAATCTGGCAGGGGCGGCGCGGCGATAAAACCCGAAGGCGTGGAATCCGTATAAAAGAGTGGAACCGGCAAAAGTGGATCGGATGCGTCGCCTGCCAACAGATATTGTCCCGGAGCCGGGATCAAATTCCCCAGGCAGGAAAGGCGCGCGCTGCGAAGTCCATCCTGAAGAATCAATTCGATTACCTGACCTTTGCCCGTTTGCATATCGCTATGCTATCATGGCGGTATAATTATTTCAACTTAGAATTGGAGGAACCATGAATATCGTTGATGTCATTCGCTCTGTGGCTGGTCTTGCATGGCTGGTTGCAATTGGCTTGGGTGTGCTTGCACTAGGCCGCGCAGGCCGCAACCAAAGCGCAAAAGGAATAGGTTCCACGGTGGTGATACTGCTTGTGGTAGCAGCAATACTCACTACGCTGGGAGCAGGTTTGGTCTTTGTGGAAGCCAGCGAACGCGGCGTAGTGAGGACGATCAGGGCGGGCGGCGTTCGCTCTGACCCGCTTGGACCTGGTCTGCATTGGATTGTCCCGGTCGTCGAGCAGGTGGTGACCTATTCAATTTCAAACCAGAGCTACACCATGTCTGCTGTAGCGCTGGAAGGACAGGTGCAAGGCGACGACTCGATCCGCGCCCGCACCAAGGACGGCCAGGAAGTCATCCTTGATGCTTCGGTCATTTATCAAATTGACCCGAACAAAGTCGTGCAACTTCACATCGTCTGGCAAAACCGTTATCAGGATGGGATCGTGCGACCTGAAGCGCGCGGCATCATCCGTGACGCGGTTTCGCAATATGGCGTGGAGGAGGTCGTCTCCAGCAAACGCGTTGAAATGGTGCAAATCATTACAGATGAACTGAGCACCACCCTCGCTCAAAATAATTTAGTCCTGCTGGATTTCGTCCTGCGCGACATACACTTCAGCGAAGGCTATGCCGCGGCAGTGGAACAAAAGCAGATCGCCGAACAACTGGCACAACAGGCCGAGTTGACCGTTGAGCAAAAGAGACAGGAAGCCGAACAAGCCCGCCAGGTGGCGCAAGGCCAGGCGGATGCGGCAGTCATCGCTGCCAAAGGCGCGGCGGAGGCTCGTCTCATTCAAGCAGAAGCCGAAGCACAAGCCAACGCATTAGTTGCAGAGTCATTACGCGATCGCCCCGAACTTCTGCAATACCAATACATTCTGAAACTGGCGCCCGGAGTGCAAACGATCTTCGTTCCGACCGGCAATCAATTCATTTTGCCGTTGCCGAACACCACAGCGCCAGCTACTGCAATACCACCCACTACAACGCCATAAGAACGATTTATTGATGGGAATAAGACCAGCAACCACAAAGCCTGGTTGCTGGTCGCTTGATCTAGAAGTTCAAGGAAAAACATCCCGCAGGTTTCTTGAACGCACGATTATTGTGGGGTAAATCTGCGGGACGGTATTAATACCAGGAGACTCATGCCGACTCCACAAACTGGACGCGAGATCAGGCTCACAACTCTCTCCACATGCGCGGGTTGAGCGTCCAAATTAAGCGCTGACGCGCTGGCGCAGGTACTGCGCCCTGTCAAAGAAATCTTCGATGCCGCTTCATTCCCGGACCTTTTGGTGGGTTTGCGGGAACCTGACGACGCGGCTGTCTGGCGTCTGGATAAAGACCGCGCCCTCGTGGTGTCCACGGATTTCTTTACACCCGTGGTGGATGATGCGTACGATTACGGCGCGATTGCCGCGGCAAACAGTCTCTCGGATGTGTATGCGATGGGAGGGCAACCCTTCCTGGCATTGAATGTCGCCGGGCTGCCCGATGATTTGCCGGAGGAAATCTCGAGTGAAATCATGCGCGGCGGCGCGGAAAAAGCGCGCGAAGCCGGAGTTGTCATCGCAGGAGGACACACCGTCAAAGATAAAGAGCCGAAATATGGCTTGATCGCGATCGGTTTCGTTGACCCGCGCAAGATGCTGAGCAAAGGCGGATTGAAAGTTGGCGACGCACTCGTGCTGACAAAGCCGCTTGGCTTCGGTGTCACAACCACAGCTCTCAAACGCGAGCAGGCAGACGCACAGGATGTGATCGAAGCCGTAAACTGGATGAAACGCTTGAATCAAGCTGCCAGTCAACTGGCTGTGGAGTTTGGTTTGCGCGGTGCAACGGATATCACAGGGTACGGTCTATTGGGCCACGGGCTGGAGATGGCGGAAGCATCAGGCGTATCGTTGAAACTCGAATTCGCAAATATCCCCTTTATTTCCGGCGCGCGCAAATACGCTGAAAAGGGCGCTTTCGCGGGCGGCGCGTTTGACAACAAGAAGTATTTTGAATCCAAATTAAAATTTTCCGGGTCAATCGATGAGCTGGCTCAGATGTTATTGTTTGATCCGCAGACGAGCGGAGGCTTATTACTCGGAGTCCCGCGCGCGAAGCTGGATGCCTTCCTTGCGCGCGCCCGGGAAATGGATCAAGCTGTTTGGGTGATCGGAAGCGTCGAAACGGGAGCAGGCCTTGAAATCCGCTAAGAAGCGAATTATCCATAGTACAATATGGGGAATTTGGAAAAGTTTGTAGGATCATGTCAGAAGTCCCCATAGATAGTAATTCGCCAGTAAACGCATCATCTATCCATCGATATTCACCAGACGTCCCGCCGTGCATTGCTGAAACCCGGCGGCTATCAACGCGTAGAAATCCTTTGCCAGCCGTGTAGATATAGTCGATGAATATAGGCACAGAAATACTAATTATCCTGGTGGTTATCCTGATAAACGCCGTTTTCGTTCTGTCAGAAATGTCTGTCGCTTCATCGCGCAAAGCGCGCCTTCAACAACGCGCTAACGAAGGCGACAACCGTGCAATAACGGTCCTGGAATTATTACAGCATCCAAATCTCTTCCTTGCCACTGTCCAAATCGGCATAACGCTCGTGGGAGTATTCGTGGGCGCGGTTGGTGGAGCGACATTATCCGAACCATTGAGCAGACTTCTGGCGCGCATCCCATTGCTCACCGATTACGCGGATTCGCTTGCACTGGCGGTTGTAATAATCACAATTACATTTGTCTCAATCGTTCTAGGAGAATTGGTGCCGAAACGCATTGCTCTGCACAACCCTGAGCGGATTGCATCCGCACTGGCTGGCCCGATGATCGTTGTTTCAAAATTATTCGCGCCGTTTGTCTGGCTTCTTGGGCGAATAACGGATTTCGTTCTACGCGTATTAGGCATCAAGCCCGGGACAGAACCTCCTATAACTGAAGAAGAGATCCAACTGCTGATTGACCAGGGAATGCAGGCGGGGGTATTCGAAGAAGC
>Ga0209619_10001345_pt1 | contig 18011 bp, 22 predicted proteins | sample Rifsed16ft3_FD_184011 | JGI IMG/M metagenome (GOLD analysis project Ga0209619, IMG submission 184011) | Soil microbial communities from Rifle, Colorado, USA - sediment 16ft 3 (version 2) | ecosystem: Environmental > Terrestrial > Deep subsurface > Rock core/Sediment | place: Rifle, Colorado... | reverse complement strand
CAGCGGGGGGGGGGAGCGACGCCAGGCGCGCCGGCCCGCCCCTGCTCTTGGGGCGGTTTTGGGCCGCGCGCGGCAAGCGATACGGGAGGGGGCCGCGCCTTTGGCGCGGGCACCAAAAAAACCCGAAGAGATGGAGCATACTAATGAAGCTCCTAGCGAAGCACCACAACCGGCGCTTCGCTTTTTGTTCCTCACTCCCGTTCGTCTCTTTGTTCGTTCCTCACTCCCGTTCGTCTCTTTGTTCGTTCCTCGCTAGGCGCTCGTCTCTTTGTTTGTTCTGTGTATTCACTCTCGGAAAAGTCTTTGCTCAGAGACACAAAGGGGAATGTGTGAAAGTTATAACCGGAATATGTTGACTGCCTGTTTTGCTTTGTGGTAGGGTTGGCAGTGGAGATACAAAAGCGGTTGTGTTCAGTTCGATTTGTTTTGTCGGAAGGCGGGAGCGAGCTAGCTCGCTTTAGCCGAACGACGAGAGACAGGTCGAGGTTAAAGACACAGCCGCTTTTTATATTGGGGAGCCAAGATGTCTGAACAGGATTTAATCACCAAGATAATCCTTAACTTGGGGGACAAAACTCCCTGGTTGCTGGTTGTGTTCATGTTCGTTCGGTGGATGTGGCCGGACATCAAGACGTTGGCCCTGGAGTATCTCAAACACCGCGATCTGCCGGAGAGGGCAGACCCGGTTGAAGTCAAACTCGACGCCCTTGCCACCGGGGTTAATTCGTTGGTGGCTACGCTTAATGCTTTCATCGGGGAGGCGCGCATCTCGGCCCAACGCCAGGATGTGGTGTGGATGGAGTTGGTGTCGCGCGTGGCTCCCGTGCTCGGCCCTCCGGCAGTACAGCCGCCGGTATCTCCAAGTGTCGGGGTCGCGGTCGGTGGCCGAGGAGTGTTGAGCCGGTTGTCGGGTGAGGGGCCGGACGCTGGTCCGGTGTCGCTCAAAGTGCCGCTTGACGGGTGAGCGTTGGTTGTTGGTCTGAGAGCCGCCGCGTCAATGCTGGATGGCTCACAACGTACGGCGGCGCACAAAAAGGCGGCGGCGCAAGCGGGGACAAGCCGGGGGGAAAGGGCGCGCAACATGAGGGAAACACACAACGCTCTTCCCTACCCCCCGGTTGTTGACAGGCGCGCCTGTCCCGCGCCGTGCCGCCGCCGCCATCTGGAGCTGAGATAGTTATGTACGTGGATACGATTGGGGCGCTGTTGGAGTACGCTGGAGAGTTGGACGCTTCCTTGTTTGACGGTGAGGTGGTCAGCGTTGACCTGCGCTCTGGTTCTGCCCAGCGGCGCTTGTTCCACAATCCTCGCAAGGGCAGTTACGCTCCTCGTGTGACCTGGTGGCCTGGTTCTGCTTTCAAGGTGGAGTTCTCGGTGAGCAAGATGGCTGGGCTTGCGCCTGGGGCGAATGTTTCCGTGGCTGATACTGAAAAGGCGCTGGACCTGGTTGACCTGTTCGTGCGCTCCACGTTCGGGATTACGGTTGGGGTGCGCGAGTGGAAGTGCCAGCGGGTGGACTACGCGGTGAACATTCAGGTGGGTGAGCAGCTTCCGCTGTACCTGGCGCTGATTCAGGGCTTGCGCCTTTCTTCGTGGTCACGTGTTCCCTTTGGTGGTGAGGGTGTGGTGTGGAAAGCTCGTGGCCGTTGGGTGAAGTTCTATACTCGACGCTCTTTGGGTGCGGGGGGCGACCGCCGGGAGCGTTTGCGCGACCAGAGGGCGCAACCCGCGACGCTTCTCCGTTTTGAGGTGTCGAACTACAAGGATAGCGTTGGTTACATGGCGAAGCGCTGGTTTGGCTGCGAGCGGACCGTGCAGGAGATGGTGCGGCCTGGGCGCGCGCTGTTCGTGCTTGCTCACTTCTGGTCCAAGCTGGGGTTGGGCGCTGGGCTTGAGTATGGTCAACGAGAGAGTGAGTTGGTTCGGCTGCGTGAAGCCTTTGGTGTGCGTGGGATGGCTGGTGCTGGACACGTGCTGATGCTGCACAGAGCGTATGGTGCTGATGCGTACAAGACGCTTGGCATGGTGAGCAAGGCTTCATACTACAAGTGGTTGAGTGCGTTGCGTGCTCATGGTTTTCTGATTGAAGGCGCTCGCAATCAATCATTAGTTGGCCTGAACCTACCTGTGGAAGCGGTGTTCGCTTTGGCTGACGCTGATAATCTTAAAAGTTCCAGACCCCCGGTGCGAAAAGGGGAAAAAACAAAAAATACGGCGGAAATTTGGGCGGACCTAAAAAAGAGTTTTGGTCTTTCTGACCGTCTGGCGGTGAACGATTATCTTGTGGAGCGATATTCGGCCTATGCCTGCTCAAGCGCCAGCGCCTGATCCGATCTGGAATCCTGGGCTGGAGAACTGCCACAAGGCAGTGATGTCGTCCCGCTTTGGCGCTTTGTTGAGTGCCAGGCTGTTGCAGTTGGCGTTGGGCGCGGATGGCAAGGTGGCAATTGAAGCGCTCAAGCTGCTGGTGACTGGGTCAAGCGGCGCGGTGAGCGCGGGCGATAGCGAGCTGGCGATTTATCCAGTTGAGGTGTTGGTGGAGGCGTATGAGCGAGCAGACAGCTATATCAAAGAATTTGCTTCTGGCCCAGATGGTGCGGCGGCGCTTGGGGCCAGTGCTGGGCCGGGTGTCATTTCGGCACTTCGTCCAACTGACCATGCCGCAGTACCAGGAGGCGCGCCATCATCGGTTAATCATGGAGGCGCTGCAACTGGTGGAGAGGGGCTTGATCCGATTTCTGATCATTTCGATGCCCCCGCGTCACGGAAAATCGGAGTTGGTGAGTGTGCGCTTCCCGGCGTGGTATCTTGGGCGGCACCCGGATCGCAATATCATCCATGTTTCCTACGGTTCGGAGTTGTCGAATGAGTTTTCGCGGCGGGTCCGAGCGCTGGTGCGGTCTGATGACACTTTTCGGGTTTTATTTCCTGGTGTGGAGTTGGATATTGAGCGGCAGCGTATCAACGATTGGCGACTGGCTGCTGGCGGTGGGTTCCGTAGCGTTGGCACTGGGGCCGGGATTACGGGTCACGGCGCGAACCTGCTGCTGGTTGACGATCCACACAAGGAAGGCGAGACGGACAGCCTCACGATTCTTCAACAGGTCTTCGACTGGTACGGCATGGCCGCGCGGACACGGCTCGCGCCTGGTGGTGCGGTCGTGATCTGCATGACGCGCTGGGCACCGCTGGACCTGGTGGGCCAGGTGATTCGTGCGGCCAACAGTTCGCCGGAAGCTGATCAGTGGCAAGTGCTGACGCTGCCTGCGCTGGCCGGGGAAGATGATGCGCTGGGGCGCGCACCTGGTGAAGCGCTCTGGCCGGAGTGGTTCCCGGTTGAATCATTGCTGAGTGTGCGGGCGTTGAGCGAAAGTCACTTCCTGGCGCTTTATCAACAGGACCCGCGTGCTGGTTCGGCACAAATGTTCTTTGGTCGTGACTTTCACAAGGGCTTGTGCCTGGGCATTGGCAGTGGGACCCCGGCGTTTTGCTTTGACCTGGCGCTGGGCGAAGCCGATGGCGGCGACTATTCGGCTTACGCGCTGGTGACCTATGACCGTGAGACGGGCGAAATGCAGTTTTCGCACCTGTTTCGAGATCGCGTGCTGTGGCCTGCGCTCAAGGAGCGCATCAAAACGCTGATGAAGCTGTACCCGACCTACGATTTTGTGTTTCCGCGCCATGTCTATGAACTGATGGCGGTCCAGGAGTTGAAGTACGAACTGCCGGAGATGGCCGGGCGGATTCGCCAGGTGTCCTTCCCTGCGGGGAGTGACAAGACCAGCCGCGCACAGGTGTTCTCTGATCGTGTGGGCGCGGGCAAGGTGAGCATCGAAGAAAACGGCCTGGCCGAGTTGTGGATACAGGAACATGAAGATTTCCCTTCTGGCAACCATGATGACTGCGTGGACGTGTCCAGTGTGGCGACTCATTACTTCGGATTGCACGGCGAGTTCAGCGCAGCGATAGCCGATGCGGATGCTCAGGCGCGGCAGCGTGCCTGGGAGATCGAGCGGAAACAGCAGGCACTTGAGAGGGTTGGCTATGTTCACTCGTCTTAGAGAAAACGCGATCAAGTTCCTGGGCGGCGCGGCTGTTCCTGAGCAGCAGATGTATCGGGTCGATGGCTCGGTGCGTGGGATGCCAGGGCAGGACCTGGAGAAGTTTCACTTTATGTATGCGCGTGGTCCGAACGCAGTGGATTACCTGGTGCAATATGCGCTCGACGCCTGGGTTTACACAGCGGTCGCCACGCTGTCTACGGAGTTCGCAAAGGCGGCTCTCGAAGTGTGGTGGCGTAGTAAGCCACAAAAAGCGGAGGAACATGGCTTGCTGCGGCTCCTGGGGCCTGCTGGACACCCCAATGAAGACCAAGACCGCTTTGAATTTTTCGAGGCCCACTGTTCGGACTTCCTGTTGACTGGCATGTCGTACTGGTACTGGTGGTCCGCTGGGGGCGGCGCTCCCGAACAGGTGTTCAGGCTGCCGCCCGAAGCGATGTTCGTGGTGCCGGGTGCGAGCGACGTGGTGGGCGAGTACGTGCTGCGGTGGCAAGGGCGCGATCTGCATTTGCCCAAAGAAGCGGTGACGCAGTTCAAGCGCTACAACCCGTTTTCGCGGTACTACGGCCTTTCGGCTCTGGAAGCGCTGCGGATCGAGGTGGAGAGTGATCGCAGCATGGCCGAGTGGAACCGGCAGTTCTTTGGGCGCGATTCGTTCGCACCGGCTGGGATTCTGGTGGTCGACGATTCGGTGTCTGATCAGGAAGTGAAGCGCCTGGAGGCTGACTTGGAAGGCAAGCACGGTCCTCGGCGTCGCACGGCGGTGGTGCGGGGTAAGCCTGGCTCAACCGTGTGGGTGGATGCCGGGCTGAAGCATCACGAATTGGACTTCAAAGAGGGGCGACTGCTGAGCAGACAAGCGGTCTTTGAAGCGCTGGGGCTGCCGCTCGGCCTGATGAGCGAGAGCAGCACGGAGGCTCATGCGCGGGTGGCGGAACGCCTGATGCTGCGGAACATCAATAGCCTGCACGCGCGGACTGCGACGAAATTGGACCATGATGCGCTGGGCTTCTGGCCGCGCGAGGCGTCGTACACCTGCCGCTTCGAGGATGTGCGCCAGGTGGACTGGCAGCTTGAATCGATGCGACTCAAGTCGGTGGCTCCGTTCATGACGAAGAACGAAGTGCGCGAGCAGATTTTGCATTTGCCGGGGATGGCTGGCGAGGATGAACTGCCGCAGCCGGTGGCCCCGTTTGGTGGTGGTGGGTTCGGTCAGAATGGTGGAGGACAGGACGATGAAAAGCCCGCACCTGAGATTCCTGGGTAAGCGACGAGTTGGGGGCTTGCTGGTCCCGTTTGGTGGGCCAGCGGACAGAGATGCCTACAACAATTATTGGGACGAGCACACGGATTTCGCGTTCGCGCGCTACTCGACTCGTCCGGTGTACTTCCAGCACGCGCTGCAGGGCGATCTGGTGGAGGCCGGTTATCTGGACGAGAGTTCCTTTCGTCTTACGCAGGAAGGGCTTTACGGCGAGGCGGAGATGTTGGACAACCCGGCAGGCGAGAAGGCGCTCCGGTTTGTGAGCGAGGCGCGTGGGTTCTGGTCGACTGGCGTGATGCCGGGGACCTGGCGCGAGGACCCGGATGGTCGGGTGGGCCTGTGGCCGTTTGTGGAGGCGTCGATCACGGATCGTCCTGCCGCGAGGCGGGGTGTTACCCGTGTTTCATTTGTACGCGCATTGGTCGGTGAGTTCGCCGGAGATGGCGACGAATTTCTGAGGAGAGGTCCTATCATGGCATTGGAAGACTTGCAGGCAGGAAACGGGGCCGCTCCCGAAAGTGCGGCGGTGTTGCCGGTGGCGACGCCTGGGCTGGCCGATGCGGATGTGGCGCGCATCGCGCGGGCGATGGTGCAGATTCAGAACGCGGAGCAGCCGCGTCGAGTTCTTCAGCCGGGCGCGGTTCTGAATGTGCCTGGGGCTGGTGCGCCTGGTGCGACTCGCATCGAGGTTTCGCACAAGTACGACGATCTGAGCCTGGGCGCGCTGGCGTTCAAGGCGCGGATGATGCAGTTGGGCGGCTTCTTCGTGGGCGATCGGCGTTCGGAGATCATCCGCTGCCTGGCGGACAAGATGGAGAAGCAGGTCAAGGTTGACGGGCGAATTTCCGAGTCTGAGCTGCTGCGCGGTGCGGTGCGGATGATCGACGCCGAGGCTCATCAGGCGTGGGGTCCGCACATCCGTGCTGACGAGGCGATGATGTCAACGTACGCGAACTACGGGGACGAGCTGGTGCCGACGCTGCTGAACACAGCGGTGTGGTATCACTTCATGCTCGAAAGCAAGATTCTCAACGCGCTCAAGGGCTTCGTGATGCCGAGCAATCCGTATGACTGGCCGGTCGTGACCGGCGGGCCAACGGTTCGCAAGGTGGCCGAGATCGCCGATCAGGCTTCCTTCTCGGTTCCGGCCTCGCCCATTCCGGTGAGCAAGATTGGCACGGCGAAGGTGACGTTCTCGGCGGGCGGCATCGGTGTGATGGTCCTGGGCAGTACGGAACTGTTCGAGGACTCGGCGGCGTCGGTCCAGGAAGTGTGGTCCACGCAGTTGATCCGCCAGATGGCCTCGGCCATTGACTACGTTCTGCTGAACGGCGACGAAACGGCGTCGGTGGCGAACATCTCGCACTATGGGACTGACCCGACCGGCACAGCCTACGACAAGATTCTGATCCTGGACGGGCTGCGTCACAAGGCGTTCGACAATTCGGATACCACTGCGGTGGCGACGATGGCGATCACCAGTCCCACGACACTGCGGGCGACGATGGGCGCGCGCGGGAAGTTTGCGCTTCAGCCGAAGGACCTGGTTCTGATCATGGACCCCGGCGTGTACTACAAGTCGGTGCTGTTGAGCGACATGCAGTCGATGGCGAGCGTGGGCGAGCAGGCTGTGTTGCTGACCGGCCAGGTGGGTCAGTTGGTGGGTATTCCGGTGATCGTCGCGGACGAACTGGAAGCGACCAACGCTTCGGGGCAGATCGAAGACTCGCACGACACCACGAAGGGTTCGCTGCTGGTGGTGAACCGCAACAACATCATGGTCGGGCGCAAGCGCGAGGTCGGGATGGACATGGTGAAAATCCCTGGCGTTGAAGGCTTCGCGGCCTGGACGACGGTTCGCATGGACCTGCAGGAGATGGAAGCGGGCCAGGTGGCCTACGGTTACAACACGACGGTTTAGGGAGCGGCGATGACCTATCCTGTGCTGGCGGACGCGAAAACATTTCTCAGCGTGTCGAGTTCTGGTGAAGACACGGTGTTGGGGTGGCTCGTGTCCGCCGCTGTCAAGTTCGTGGAGGAATACACGGGGCATGACTTCGTGGCGGATGCCGCGCAGACGGTGACGGTGATTCCTGAGTATCCGAACCTGCACGGCAAGCGGCGGCTGTTGATCCGAGAGACAGAGTTCACGGCGGTGACGACCGTGACGAATGGGGACGGGATTGTGGTGGTGGCCGGCAATCGGCTGCTGCTGCCTGAGAATGGTCCCCCGTACTGGATGATGGAACTGGACGCGGACAGCGGCCTGGTGTGGTGGCGTGGCTCGGATGGTGCAGGCGTGGTGACGATTGTGGGCACCAAAGGCTACGGGGCTGCCTGCCCTGCTGACGTGTTCCTGGCGATCCTGGAGATCATCGCGCAGTGGTATCGAGCGCGAGCGACGGGCGGCATGGGGCCAATCGCAACGGCGACCCGGCAGGGTATGGTGATCCCGCCTGGCGAACTGCCCAAACACATCTTCGAGATTCTTGATCGGTACAAGAGGCGGCGATGAGTCTCAAGTTGGCTTTTGATCGCCTGGCAACGTGGACGGTGGCCGGGGTGACGAACCGGGGGCTGGACACGTTCAAGGTGCTGCCCGCTACTGCGGACCTGCCGATGCTTCTGCCGCGCCTGGGCGGAACAGGCGGCGAAAGCCTGCGAACGCTGGGCATTTCGGTGGACGCCGGTAAGGTGGTGGTCCACGTGGATCATAACCTGCTGGTGAGCGGGGTGGGCACGGCCTGGAAGTGGTACGACACGCTGGCGCTGTGTGATGCTTACTTTGCGGCAGTCGTGGACGACCTGATGCTGAATGGCAACCTGCTCCAACCGTTGATGATTGCGGATACTCAGGAGGGCGTGATCGACCTGGGCGGCAACGTGCTTTACTACGGTGTGATCTTCCGGCACCGTTGGGTGCTCAAGGTAACCTGATGGCGACGACGTTCACGGTGGAAGTGGATTGGACCAAAACTGGGACCTGGGTAGACGAAACCAGCCGGACCCGGCGGGTGAAGTGCTGGGCCGGATTCAAGGCTCCGGGCGATCCGGTGGCCGCAGTAGGGCGGTGTGTGTTGACACTGGACAACAGCGCCCAACGTTTCAGCCCCGGCAATACAGCCGGGGCGCTCTTTGGCAATCTGCTGCCGATGCGCCCCGTTCGCGTCAAGGCCACAAGCGGAAGTACCTGGACGCTTTTCCGGGGCTTCATTGATCGTATTCTCCCTGACGTTGGGAAGTACGGCGGGCAGGAGTGTGTGCTTGAATGTGTGGACGCGCTGGCGATCCTGGCCGCCCAACGCGCGAGCGTGGTGTATGCGGCGAGCAAGACGGTGAAGGACACCGTGATCGCGCTCGTGGAATCGGTCTACGCGCCGCCCGCCGAGGACATTGTGGACAATGGCGACCTGGTGGCGCACTATGGCCGGGCCTGGCGACCCGAAGACATCGACATTGATGGCGCTCTGCGCGAGGTGTGCGACACCTACGCGGGCCGGTTCTGCGTGGCGCGGGATGGCACGGCGACCTACAAGGTTCGGGAACGGCTGCAAGACCCTGGCATCGTGCCAGCGCTCAAGCCGGGCGTGACCTACACGGACAACCTGCGGCTGCTCAAGCCGGGGCACCTGCTGGCCTGCTGGCCGCTGGACGAAGCAAGCGGGGCGGTAGCCTACGACAGCAGCGGCAACGCGCGCAACGGCGCGAACACGGGCGTGACCCCTGGTGCGGCAGGCATTGGTGATGGCGCGACGGTCTACAGCTTTGACGGAGTGGGCGACCGGGTGAACGTCTACAGTGCAAGTCTGGCGGGCGCTTTCCACGCCGAGGAAGGAACGCTGCTGGCCTGGGTGAAGGTTTCTGCGGCTGGCATCTGGACGGACGGGGCTTACCACTGGTGTGTGAACCTGGGTGTGGACAGCAACAATCGTGTGCTCATCTTCAAGTCGAGCGCGAACGGTGTGCTGGAACTGCGCTATGTGGCGGGCGGTTCGAGCAAGGCCGTGCAGAAAACCAGCATGACCGAAACGGGCTGGATGTGCGTGGCAATCACGTGGTCCAAGTCTGCTGACCAGGTGAAGGCGTACTACAACGGCGTGCAAAGCGGTTCGACGCTGACGGGGCTGGGAACGTGGGCCGGTGCGCTGGCGGCTACAGGCTGCGCGCTTGGCGCACAGGATTCTTCAGGCTCGAACTGTTGGAACGGTGTCGAGGGCCGGGTGGCGTTGTGGGACCTGCCGCTGACCAGCACGGAGATCGCAACGGCCTACACGGTGTTCCAGCCGGTGTACGCTGACGATCTTGAGGTGGTCCTGGACACTTCGCAACTGGTGAACCGGGCACACGTGACGGTCTACCCGGTGGAGACGGTGGCGGTGGCGACGGAACTTTGGCGGGCGCGCAGTGTGCTGAGGATTCCGCCCGGCCAAACCAGGATTGTTAACGCGCTGTTCGCCAACGACGAGGGCGAACGCTGCGGGGCGGTGAACGTAGTGGACCCGGTGGCGACCACAGACTATCTGGTTTTCGAGAACAGCGACGGGACGGGCTTCAACTACACGAGCGACCCTGCTTTCGGTATTTCGTTCGCCACCGAAGCGACGCGGATGGCGATCACGCTGACGAACAGCGCCATTGGCCCGCTGTATGTGACGCTGCTGAAAGTGCGCGGGCAGCCGTTGAACGTCTATGATCCGCTGACCTTCGACGCCAGCGACGCGGCAAGCATCGCGGCCTACGCGACGTACTCGAAAGCACTGGACCTGCTGCTGCTGGCTGACGAGGACTTTGGCGAAAGCTACGCGACCTGGCTGGTACAGCGCTTTAAAACGCCGGTGATGGGCGCGGACCAATTGACGGTGCGCGATCAAGACTCGATCGGGAGCGCCAATGTGTTCAGTGTGGGGCTGCTTGACCAGGTGTCGATCAGCGATACGCAGACCGGGGCGCGGGTGATGAAGCATTGGGTCCGCGCGGTTGAATATGACCTGGCCGGGGGCAGCTATTTGACTCGGCTGCACCTGGAACGGGCGGACGACCTGGGCGCGTGGCTGCTGGGCGAAGCCGGGTTTGGAGAGTTGGGCACGGTGACGTGGTTGGGGTTTTGAGGAGCGTGAGCGATGGCCTGGACAACACCGAGGACGTGGGTAACGCGCGAGCTGGTGACAGCCGCGATTATGAACGCGCATGTGCGCGATAACCTGAGCGCGTTGAAGTCTCCGCCCTCGCAGACGATCCTACGCAGCAATGGGGCGAGCTACACCACCACGAGCGGGACGATGGTGGCGGTGGACAGCACCAACCTGAAGTGTACGATCACCACGAACGGCGGGGACGTCCTCGTGATCTTCACGGGCGTGGTGACACACAGTGTCGTGAACACGGTGATCAATTTCGATGTCCGCTATGACGGGGCGACGCTGGTGGGCGCGGCGTATGCAGCTGGGCTGATGAGCGTTTCAACCGCGAACGTCAACACGCGCGTTCCGGTGGTGGTGATGGCACTGATCGCGGGTCTGGCCGCAGGCTCGCACACGTTTGAGCTGATGTGGATGACCGGAGCGGCGACCGCTTCGCTGCTGAGCAATACGACGACGGTTCCGGTGACATTGATCGCGCGAGAAGTGAGTTAGGAGGAAATGATGGGCGAAGTACTCGGTGCAATTTGGATGGTGTTGGTGTGCTACAAGGAGGTTATCAACCCGGACAAGCTGGCGGACGAACTGCGGGATGTATTGGGCGATGACTTCATTGAGATTGAGTTTGGCGGCGCTCCGCGTGAACTGCACGTCTTGATGAGGGCTGACGTGAGTTCGGAGAAAGTCGATCAAGCGCGGGCTGTCGTTGATCGCACGGGAAGTGAGTTAGGAGCAGACGATGGGCGAAGCAATCGAGCAAGTGATTGACCTGGTGTTCTACAAGGAAGCCATCAACCCGGACAAGCTGGCAGACGAACTGCGGGCGGTGCTGGGAGATGCCTTCATTGAGATCGTGGTTGGCGGCGCTCCGCGTGAACTGCACGTCAAGATTAAGGCTGACGTGAGTTCGGAGAAGATTGATCAGGCGCGGGCTGTCGTTGATCGGCACTACCCCTATGGTGTGGAGCCGGAGGTCCCCCCAGACCCGCAACCTCCGGCTCCTCCCGCGCCTGGGCCTGGCACCGAGATCATTGATCTGGTGTACCTGATACCGGATGTCAATGTCGAACTGCTCGATCAGGAGTTGGAAGCCTGGGGCGGCAGCAAGTACGTGGGGCTGAGCACGATTCCGGGCGGGGTGCGGGTGCATGTGAAGTACAGCATCGAGCCGAGCGACGTGGAGGCGGTGACGTTCGTGGTGGAGCAGCACGATCCGATGAAAGAAACCGCCTGGCAGATTGCCCAGAAGGTGAAGAATAGTCTGCTGGATGGGCTGCGGAAGCCCTGGGCAGAGTGGACGCCGGAGGATAAGGATAAGTTCCTCTCGCTGTTGGCCGAGGGCGTGATTGGCAGTTAAGCGGCGGCCTTACGTTCTGATCGTGGTGGGCGATACGCCTGGTGAAGCGTGGCGCTGTGCGCTGGAGGTCGAGCAGCGGGCGTATCGTTATGGCTGTGTGCGTGGTACGATTGGGCGGCCTCTGTGGGTTCAGGCGGGGAAGTGGTCGTGCTGGGTGGAGGTGTGGCTTCCGTCTGGCCGGGCCAGCGCTGGGATCGGGGAGCGTGTGTTCCTGCCGAATTATGGAAAGCGCCCGGCTGCGAGTGACAGCCGGGCACGGACTAAGCGGGTTGGCTCTCAAGCATCGTTCTAGGTATCGGCGTGGCGGGCTGGGTGTCTTCTGTGGTAGGCGGTGGTTCGACGATGGGCGCGTGGGCCAGGGCTTCGGCCTTGATTCGCACCATCTCCAGCCGGGCCAGGGATGCCAGGAAGTTGTTGAGGATGTTGGCGGCGTCGGTGGGTGTGATGGTGGCTGGGCTGCCGGGCAGGGCAGGGGCCACACCGAGATAGTCGCCACCGGGTATTCTGGTGTGCTGGTAGAGGGCGCGCTTGATCACCCGACTCATGTCTTCGTGCTGACCAAAAAACAGCCAGTCGAACAACTCCGAATCGCGGGGGCCGAATCGGATGGTGATTCTGCCCCCTGCTCCATGTGGTTGAGGTCTATTCTTCTGCGTCATTTTGTTCCCCTGTTGTGAAGCCAATTGCATGGCCTATGGGCGGTGGGCTGTCGGTGTCGGGCGGTGTCTCGGAGAGTTCGCTTTCCCCTTCGTGTAGGCAGTCGTCACAGTTGTAGAGTTCGACGATGCTGTTGCCGTAGTCTCCGCCACCGTCATCGTAGTGGATGTTAATGTTTGTGCTTCCACAGTGTGGGCAGGTCTTCATGTTGGCTCCTTTTGCTTATGAGAACTGTTCTTCACAAAAGCGATAGCTGGACCATGTAAGGCAGCTTGCGCCTGATGATCCAGGCAGGCGGTTCGGGCCAGGGCAGCGGCCAGCCTGGACGCCAGGCTGCTTGAATCGAGAGGTGGCAGCGCTGGCAACAACAGAGCAAGTTGGTCCAGTGGTTGTTGGTGGTGTCGCGGTCCAGGTGGTGAACGGTCAGGATCAGGGGTCTTCCGTCTGCGTTGGTGATCTCCGGGTGCTTGGTTGATCCTGGGGTGAACTGTTCGCCACAGTGCTCGCAGCGCCAGGAGGCTCCGGCGTAGGTGGCGAACCTGATTTTGTCCCAATTGGGTGGATAGTGGCGTGGCATTTAATGGTCGACTCCGAAGAGGTAGATACCGCGTGAGTATGGGTTGTTGGGGTCTAGTCCTGCTTCGATCAGTTCGGCGCGCTCTTGTACCTGGTCGGATTGTAAGGCGTGGGCGATGAAGAGTGGGACTTGTGCGAGGTAGGGCGGGCTGCCCTTGATTCCGCGATAGTCGTGGTGGTCCCACCACCAGCGGGCAGCCTGGAGATCGGCGGTCGTGTATCCTTGTCCTCCTTTCCACATTTGTTTGGCGATGGGGATGATCTTGTGCTGGGCGCAGTCGAAGTCGGTCATACAGATTTGAGCCAAAGTTTTTGCAAAGGTAAGAAATGGATCATCTTTTGTGAGAGTGTTGGGGTCGGGGTTTGCGGTGGTCGCGGTCTCTCTCTCTTCGATCTGATCTTCCTGACTCTTAGAATCTTTTCTTATATAGAGTGAACGGTTGTTCTGCGTCACCTGCGACGCAGGTCTGCGACATTGGTGACGTAGGTCTGCGTCGTCTGTGACGCAGGGTGACCCTGACAGACCTGATAATGGGAGATTATCAGGTATTATTCTTATGTTCTCCTCGACGGTGATGGTTTCGAGTTTTTTGGCGATCAGTTCGTAGTCGATCAGGATGTAGGGCGTGCGGTTGGTTGGGGCCTCGAAGTATTCGACTTGGATGAGTTTTTCATCGGCCAGGGTTTGGAGCAGGCGCTGGACCGTGCGGATGCTCCAGTTGTTGTACAGGCGGCGCGAGATCGAGGCGGCTGATATCTTCAGCCAGTGGCGGCCAGCGTGTTCGGTGGCCTCGGTGCTGGTCCAGTAGTCCAGTTGGGCCAGGAGGATGGCGGGGTCAAGTCCGATCTCGGACCACAGGCCGGGAAACAGGCGGATGGTGTAGTTATCGGCTGGCTTGAGGCGGGGCTTGCGCTTGGTGGTGTTGTGATCTATGATCGTGGTGAGCATGGTTCGTTCTCCTTTGTGTGGGCTAGTACCTCTCATCGTAGCACGGGCCATGCTCATGTGCAAGTAGCGGGAGTGGCGGCGTGCGTTCTTCATCTGGCGGTCCTCGCAGGAATCAGATGCTTGATGATAGCACGTGTTTTGTTTTTGGGCTGGTAATCATGGGGCTGGTGGCGCTGATCTCAGTGGTGGCGAACTGGCTCCGGTGGTAAGATGGGTGTGACGCTGTGCTACACGGTGTCATGCGCGAAAACGGATGGGAGTCCAGACCTGTCCGTTTTTCTTTGATTCCGCCGCGCTCACCACGTTCTGAACCTCACGGGGCACGGCGGCGAGCAAGGGCCAGTTGGGGCGGCGGCGGCTTTTTGCCTGCGCGTAGGAGCGCAGCTTCAAAAATTTTTTCGATTTTGGGGGTGTTTCGTGTAGTGAAAGGGGCCTTTCGGCCCCGGGTTTATGGCGCGTTGCTGAAAGTGAAGCAGCCTGGGAGGTGGAGACATTTCTCCTGGATGATCCAGCCGCGGACGGGCACGGCGAGGATTCCGCGCTTCTGGAGGTCAAGGGCAAGAAGGCTGCCGTTGGCCTGCACTTCCATGATGAACGGTTCAAGGTAGACGGTGCGGGTGTCGAGCTGGATGATGTAAAAGTGCCATGCTTTGAGGTCTTTGGGGTTAAAGTTGGTGGGCACGGGGTCAAGGTTGAACATGGGCGCGGTGGCGGCGCGGGCCTGGCGCTCGGTGCGCTGCTCGCGCTCCTCTTCGGTTTCGGTGTCCAGGTCTTGATGGAGCATCGGCAGCTTCATGTTCGGGCTGAGTGGCAGCTTTGGCCTGGCGTTGACTCCGAATTGCAAGACCTGGTGGGTGGTGAACATTTCGGCCTGGTGATTGGCGGGCGCGGGCTTCGATTTGATTTCCTTCGGCAGTCCGAATAAACTGTACTGTGTGGTTGTCATGTTCGGTGCTCCGTGATTAGCGGCGGGCTGCTTCGTGGGCGGCCCGCCGCGCGGTTAGGGGTGGTTAGTCCTCGGCAAACGCCTCTGCTATTTCCTCCCAGTTCACCTTTTGCAAGGCGCTGGTGAGCAAGTCTGAGAACATGCTGGCGTCTTCGGTCAGGGGGTTCATGTCATCCACAAAGTCGCGGATGGCGATAGCGGCGCTGTAGAGGTTGAAGGTACCCTTGCTGTCCGGGTCTTCGTTGGGTTCGCGGTACTCGTTCATGAGGTCGCGCATTGTTTCATCGGTGCCCTGGTCGCTGCTCAACCATGTGAAGATGCACCAGGATTCGTAATTGGTCCAGCCGTTGCACTTTTCGTTGGTGGTCATGTTCAATCTCCTATTTTCTGGTCTTCGATGTACTTGCGAACGGCGGGGCGGCCACCACCAACAGAGCGGACCCAGAAGTCCCGGCCCCAGAGGGCGCGGTCAGCCTGGAGGTGAGGGAACACGCGGCGGGCGTGGTAGCTAGTGTGCCACTTGACTCGCTGCGCCAGGCGCGCGGTGTGGACGGTGCGCGGCATGGCAACGAGCAGGTGAACATGGTCCGGGCGGATGGCGAGCGCCATAACTTCCCCGCCCAGGGTCTCAACCTGGGCGCGGATGGCACGGTCCAGCCAAGGGCGGACCTGACCGACGAGAACTGGATGACGGTACTTGGACGTGAAAACGTAGTGGTGGACGTCTTCGCGGTACTTGGCGCTGGTCGGGCCTGGCTGCTTATGCACGACGGATCATCCTCCAAAAACCGAGCGCGCAGGCGCGCGGTGCGAACACCAGGGAGCGGGACAGAACGACCGACCCAGACACGCGGACGACCGGCACCAGACCGACCAGCGCCAGCACGATGACGACCAGACGCCAGCGGCGAACGGACCCGACGAGCTGGCCCTTGCAGACGCCGACCGGAGAGACGCAGCCGGGCCGCAGCGCGAGAACAGCGCACACGGACAACCAGACCAGCAGCCCGAAGGTGGAGATTGAAAGCGAGAGAACCAGAACGAAAGTTGACACGTGTGACCTCCCTGGTAGGTGGCCCCCGGCATTTTTTTGCCACCACAATTTTTTATTGACAGGCGGGGTCCCCGGAGAGCGCAAGGCCAGCCACTTGTGGCTGCCCGGCTCTGCCGGGTTGCCTTGCGCTATACGGGGTGCCTGTAAAATTGTGTGGGGTGGCAAAAAAAGGCTCTGCTGCATGCTGGGGCTGGCAATGCCAGCCCCGTTTAGCGTGTCTGCTGTGATTGAGCGCTGGCATCGAGACTCACTGCCCGGCGGTAGCAGCTCGGGGTGGTGGCAAACTGACTGCCCGGTGGGATGCGCTGGTCTGCGGCAGCAGCGGGGAGTGGTCGAATATTGAGCGGGGAGTGGTTGGCGTTGGTGGTTGGCGTTGGTGCTTGAAAACCTTTTAGTTTTGGCGAAAAAATCGGCGGCGTTGACCAGGGATGGCGAGAATGAGGCTGGCCGAGAATTGCTCAAAAAAGTCGCGGCTGCGGATGGTGGGAAACACTGACGACGAGACGTTTGAGCGGGTACGGGCAGCAGGCCCGGCGGGGGGGGAGCAAGAGGGGGGGCGGCCCCGCCTGTTGACCGAGTACCCCAACGCTGGAACCGAAGACGCTTGTGCTTTTGGAACGAGAGGAAAGAAGCAAGAAGGCGGGGGGGCGGGCAGCCCCAGGCATCCGTCCGCCCCTGGGCAGACGGGCCGCAACACAACCCTCAAAAACCACAACCCTTCGCGGCCCGGCGGGTTTTTGCCCATTGGGCGGCGGGGACGGGGCAACCGCCCAACAGCCCCCCCAAAAAGCGGCACTTAAAAATTGCCCCCCGTCACCCCCACCGCGCTTGCGCGGGGGGGGGCGGGGGGAGGACCCAGAGGAGGGCCAGGGCGAAGAGGCCACCCGCCGCCAGAGCCCAGCGCAGGCGCTGGAGGACGAGGCGCCGGACGGGGGCGACCCGCCCCGTGAGCCCCCTGAGGTGCTCGTCAATGCGGGCGCGCCGGAGGCGGAACCACGCCCCGTCCAGGACACCCCGCAAGCGCCCCCACGGGGTCCTGGGAGGGCTGGCGGCGGCACGCCGGAAGTAGCGCCAGTCCTCGGCGGCCGCCCGCTGAAGGAGGTAGATCGCGCTGCAGCCGCGGGGACAGAAGGTCCGCCGGAGGACCCGCACCCGGCAGGCCCGGCAGACGGGCGCAAAGCACCGGAAGCAGCGGGCGACGGCCGGTGCCTGGGGGTGGGCGGCGCAGGGCGCCTTGGCCATGCCGGCTACGCCTCCTCCGCCATGGCAAGCGGCTCGGCCCGCTGGAAGAGGAGGCCGGTGGGGACCTTGGGGAAGAAGTAGGTCGTCTTCTGGGGCATCCGCCCTCCCGCCAGGGCAACCGTCATCACCCGCTGGACTGTGGGCGGCCGCAGAAAAAGCGCCAGGCACTGCTTGCCCTGGCGGACGGCGGCGAGGGCGGCCGGCGCATCCCTGGTGTAACTCACCAGGTCCTCGGCACTCCCCCCGGCGCGCGCGACGAGCGGCACCAGGATCCGCCGGTGCGCCTGAAGCGCGTCCAGCGCCTCCACCGGGGAGGCCCCGGGCTCGTCCGGAATCCGGAGGAGTCCCCCCTCCCCCGCACCCCAGGCGCAGCCCAGAACGCACCCCTCCCGGACCGCCTGGAGCGCCTCCAGGAGATCGGGGAGGCCTTCCCCCGCGGCGCCGAGGCGCCAGGGAATGAGGTGCCCGGCCCCCTCGAGGACTCGCCGAATGGTCGGCGCCTCCGTCCCCGGGAAGGGGGCCAGCAGGCGGTGGGTCGGGAGGATCAGGAGACCGGGGTCCTCCGCGTGAACCAGGCACATGGTGACGTAGTTGTAGGCGCGGCGGGCCTGGATTTCGGAGGGGGCGGGATCCCGGGAGCGCATCTCCTCCCGGAAGAGGAGGGCGGTCTCGTACCGGTGGTGGCCGTCGGCGATGAAGAGGCGCCGGTCCCCGAACGCGCCCGTGATGGGCGCCACCGCTTCCCGGTCCTGGATGACCCAGACCCG
>Ga0209619_10001344_pt1 | contig 18019 bp, 16 predicted proteins | sample Rifsed16ft3_FD_184011 | JGI IMG/M metagenome (GOLD analysis project Ga0209619, IMG submission 184011) | Soil microbial communities from Rifle, Colorado, USA - sediment 16ft 3 (version 2) | ecosystem: Environmental > Terrestrial > Deep subsurface > Rock core/Sediment | place: Rifle, Colorado... | reverse complement strand
AGAGGAACTTTGCAAGAAGCTTTCTCAGGTTCTCCACTGGGACAAGGCCATAACCCGGACACGCAGTAACACTGCGTAAAGCAATAATCTCGAACGTCGATTGATAGGGGTCAGTTAGGCCGACGCCCCCATGGCGGTTACGAACAGCCAATATTCCCCGCCTATCTAGTTCCTGAGGAATACCGGAGAGGCCTGGTGGACCATACCGTTCCTCGAGTGGTGGCGCATACCCAAGACGGGCTGGCTGATAATTCTAACACAGCTCTCAGTCATCCTCTTCTTCACAGGCTGGGTCTACCAGGAAGCCCAGTACAACAGCTACTTCCAGGCCTACCTCAACAGCGTCCTCCCGCTCGTCACAGCAGTCCTCATTGTCGCGCTTGCAATAACAGCAGCCCCTACCATCTCGATTCTCCGCAGGCGAATCCGTAGAACGCAGCAGGCGCGACAGACGACCATGCGGCCCAAGGCAGTGACAAGAACACAGTCGCCGACGAGAACCCATCCCCAAGTCTCCAAACACGCCCCCAAGCCCACGGACAAGCCGCGACACCCACCACCCACAGCCGTGAAACCGGCCCGCGTAATGCCAACCGTCGCAATCCCCCGGTTCATCCTTGAACCGAATAAACCCGACGCGAAAGAGAAAACAGGTACAAAGACAGAAACCGCGCCGGACAAGCCTCACTCAAAAGAGCAGGCAAGCCAGCGCCCCCCGCGATAGGCAGAACCTATGTATCCCAAAGCCACAACAGCTACCATAGAGCATGACACGTGATCAGCGCCCGCACAGACTGGGCCAGGTTGCAAGTTATCTTGCCGTAACGTTTGCTTTTGCGGCGGCGGTCGTTCTGCTAGACGTTGCGGTCCTACTCGTTGCAACCCGCTCCATACCGAGACCCATCCTGGTCCTGCTGCTCTTCCTCGAAGGCGAACTCGGGCTGAATCCTAGGCTACTTGGAACCTAGAACAGTCCGGCCTGGAGCGAAACAAGGAGAAACGCGACGTTGAGGTAGACAACAGCCAGGCTGATGAGGCCTGCCTTTTCCATCCCGAGTCCCTTCGAGAACATTATGGCCTTGGACAGCAGGCACATGACCCATGCCTGCACAACAACCGGCACCAGCACCAAGTACAGGCTCGTAGTTCCAGGGTTGAGGCCGAGCATGTAGAATATCCCTGGAACAATCAGCAGGGGAAGCATTGCAAAAGCGCTGCTAGTCAGCAGCCTCAGCCGTCCCCCCTTCCGGTGGAACAGCCCCACACTCAAGGCCTCGGAGATGGCGAAGGTTCCAAGCCATCCAAGAGGAAACAACACCATAAACAAGAGCCTGTTCGTTCCCGTGGAAGGACTGACGAAGAAGAGCAGGAGCGGCTCCAGACCTGTCTGGCTGGACAGCCAGCCCCCTAGCGTAACGATCAAGATCGAAAGAGGCATGCTCGCCAGGGGCTGCTGGTCAATAAACCGGAAGAGGCTTCTGCCGAAGAGCAGCTCCCTTCCCAGAAAACCCATCGATGTTTCAGGCTTCGAGCCCTCGGGTGTTCCAGTCGGGTTCCTCTCTTCACTCACCAAGAGCGTCTCACCTCGACCATGCATGGCCCGTGAGACCATGTTTCCTGTCGGGGCCCTTGGGCCAAGCGCTCCTCGTAAATACCCATCTCATCTGTACATGAATTCCCCATGGCTCATCCAGCGGATGCACTTAGTGGCCTCTAGCGATCAGACTATAGCCGTTTTATTCCTATTGGGACCCGACGCCCCTCCCTTCCGTCACTATCTTAATCTAGCCGGGCCTGCCCGCGCACGGAAAAGGCCAGTTGATGACAGAGACGGTTGAGGCTTACAATGTTCCCCGTGGAGCGGCCTACTTCACAAGCCAGCAAGTTGTCTCCTACCTCGCATCCTTCCTCTTCTACATCGCCCTAGCGAGGCTCCTGACGCGTGACGAGATAGGCCAAGTCTCATTACTAGCAGCAACCCTAGCCATTTTCAACACCATAACACAGCTAGCCCTTCCCGCAACCGCGACACGCTACATATCCAGCAGCCTCGGAAGAGGACAACCCGACACGGCGGGCGCAGTCGTCAGAACCACCCTACGGGCCGCCTCACTCCTCGCAGCGGCAGGGGGAACAGTCGCGCTCATACTTTCCCCTTCAATAGGACCAGCTGTCTTCGGCACCGACGCCACCGCTCTCCTAGTCACGACCTTTCTAGCGGGCCTCATCCTAGACTTCACGGCCCTGTACGGTGCATACTTTCTCGGAGTAGGCCTCTACGCTCAGGCAACATACCAGAACTTTCTCTACGTTCCCCTAAGCCGCGGACTCGGACTCGTCCTAGCCGGCCTCGGGCTTGGCGTCTTAGGGGTCGTCGCCGGATGGGCGACGGGCGGCCTTGCAGCCCTACTTGTCTCCGTCTACATGTGGCGCAGCCGGCTCCCCGCAAAGGCCAACCACCCCATCAGACCACTGCTCGCCTTCACACTACCACTATTCGCCTCGACCCTCATAACCCTCGGACAGCAGTGGGGAGACATAGCGCTCCTACACGCCATACTAGGCCGCCTCTCAACCACAGGCACCTACTACATCGTCGTCTCGAGCGTCGGCTTCCTTTCAGTCCTCTGGATACCGGTGGCCTCGGCCCTCTACCCCGCCCTCTCAGCATACCATTCCACCAGCAACAAGCAGGGCGTCACCGACCGGCTACAGACAGCCTCCCGCCTGACAAACCTCGCCGTACTCCCCCTCTCAGTCTCACTGGCCGCGGTCTCAAGCACCGCCCTCGAAATAGCCTACGGGCCAGCATACACCGAGGAGACCACAGCCTTCGCCATCCTCACGCTAACGTCAATCTTCACAGCCCAAGCCGCACTCCTAACAGCCACCCTCCAGGCCACCGGCAAGACCCATTCCCTCCTAAAGATCACGCTGGCCGCAACGATCATCGACCTCGCAGCCGTCGCCCTGACAGCCCGCATGCTAGGACCCACCGCGGGCGCTCTCGGACGAGCCCTGCTCTACGTCACATCTGTCGCACTGTCGTATCGCTTTCTACGGCCCATAGCCCATGTACAAGTCTTCAGCGGCTTCAGACACGCCTCAATCCTTGCCCTCGGAGTAGGCATCCCTCTACTCCTGACAGACCAGCTCCTCACAACCTTCCTCAGCCTGACCGCAATCCTACGGCTGCCCGTGCTACTCGCCGTCTTCACAGCAGCCTTCCTCTCAGTCAGCAGAAGGGCCCGGGTCTTCAGGCCACAGGACTTTGCGATTCTGAAGGACGCGCTTCCCCGGAGGCTACACCCATACCTGAGAACAGTAGAACTTCTGATAATAGGACACCCCAGTACCCGTTCCCTGAACTAGTACCTTTGGCTCGTAATGGTTTATTGAAGACGCCAGCACTATCTCTCCTAGACCGGACCCGGGATGGACCCTTTGAGGAAGCCGCCGCGCGGCGTACTAGCCAACTTCGACCCTGTCGCCGAAATCTATGACGACACCCGCGAGAAACTCTCACCGGGAGAACTCGCCGCGCTAACGAATGAACTCCGGGGGACCACGACACTCGAGATCGCTGTCGGAACAGGGCGGCTGGCGAAACCCCTCCAGGACGTCGGAATAGACCTCGCCGGGATCGATGTCTCATCACGCATGCTCTTGCGGGCAAAGGCGAAGGGAACAAGAAGCCTCGCCCGGGGAGAAGTCACCCATCTCCCGTTCAAGGACAAGGCCTTCGACAACGTTCTCGCAGTCCACTTTCTCCACCTCGTACCCGACTGGCCCGGACTATTAGCCGAAGTGACACGCGTAGCAAGGCACAGGCTCGTCTCCATATACACCCGCACAACCTCGAAGGCCCGACGGCCACGGGAAATCTACATGGAAAAACTGGAGAAGAGAGGCTTCCCCGCACCCGTAAGATTCCAGGGCGAGCTGCTCCTAGCGGAGAAGGTAAGGCCCCGCAAGATGGAGCTTATCGAGAAAACCACCGAGACCGGCAACATGAGCAGTATGCTTGACATGCTGGAGAAGAAGTGGCTGGCTGTCACGTGGACGGTCCCGGACAAGCTTCACAGGGAAGTCATGGACGAGCTGCGGCGTGAGCTCGTTGAGAAAACCGTCGACTACACATACGAAAACTTCCTGCTAGTTTGGAGAGTTGACGACCTCGCCGAGAAGATAGAGTACCTTTAGCTGCTTATTCTGAAAAACGGGGCTCGCCGCCCGGCTGGCGCCGGACGACGAATCGTTTCCAGATCCTCACTGGCCAAACGGTTTTGGCGTGAAGACCCCTGCAAGCTGGCGTCTGCCGAGATAGACCAGTACACCGAACATGGCTGTGGCAGCGATGGCAGCTCCAATGAGTAGCCGGCTCGTCAGTATGGGTGTACTGCCGAACGAGAATCCCAGAATTGGGTCGTGGACTATTGTCGAGCCTTGTGGGTAGGCGAGGTTGATGATCCACCGCGGCCGTTCAAGCCTTGTCAGGGAGGACTCGACATTCACAGTTACGCCGTCCACTTGGGCAGTTGGGGCCCATGTGAAGAATCCCTCAGCAGTCGCCGACCGAACCCGGATCTTCTCCTCAGTAGTAGGCGTTTCATGTTCTATGACAGTCTTGGATATTGCAAGCACTCGTAGCCCGACTCTGCTCTCAGGGCTGCTGAACGGGAAGTTGTTGATTATTGTGGTGATCTTGGTCGCTGTCGGTGGGACTATTGTGCCATCTACGACCGCATACTGCGGGAACATGTCAGCAGTGACCTCGAACGTTCCGCCATCCACAAAGGCCGTTCTCGCGATTATCTGCCATCCCTGCTTCCCGTCATCAGAGAGAATCGTTGAGAATTCTAGGGGAGCGTAAGTAGTGTTCAGTGGGAAATGCTTGATGATACTGTCCACGCCTGTGTCGAGAGCACCGTTTCCGTTTGTGTCAACGAACTCTGTCAGTGCCAAGTAAGCTATTCTCATGTAGAGGAACGCCTCGTTCTCCACGTCCCCAACCTCTGTCTCATGGGAGAACGCCACGTGAATCACGAGCCCATCTCTGACATGGTCGTCCCTCTCCCGCTGGGTCGCGACGAGAAGGCCAAAATGGTTCTCCACTGTCCCGTTCTCGACCTCCGACCGGATCATTATTGCAGTGGGAGACGCGTCGATTCTGACATCTCTCTTCGTTGCATCTTCGTGCTCTGGGGCTTCCTCATGGGCGTAGGCCACTGAAGCCATAGGCAGCGCTAGTAGTGCCAGTAGCAAGGGCGCAAGAATTTTCCTCAGTTTTCGCACCTCTTTGGAGAAGCATGCGCAAAACCGGCTGATAACCCGTCAGTTCGACAAGGCCCGAACACTGGAATGTTCAGGGTTCGAGAAGGCCCGAACTCACGCCGCGCGAACATAAGCAATCACGATACTCAAGTATGCTATGACCAGGCTGATGACGGCGGCCTTGTCAAGCCTGAGGCCCTTCAGCACGCTCACGATGCGCGCTAACAAGGCCAACGACCACGCCTGAGCCAGGACAAGTACGACCCTCGACAGCGCGATAGTGGTCAGCCCTGGCGCCTGCAGGGTCAGTGCCGTAGCAAGGTCCCACCAAGCCACGAACACCAGCAGAGGAACCAGCGCGTAGGCTGTTCCGAGGAGGAGGACGAGATGCTCTCCGTTGCGCCTGAAGACAAGGGTCGCTATCCCATCCGCAACAGCGTAGACCAGCAGCCAGTTCCCGAGGAAGCCCAGGCCCAGCAGCAGGGGACTCTGGCTGCTCGAATTGAGGAACAAAGCCACAGTCTCAAGCCCCGCCTGGTAGGTAGAGAACGCCCCTAGTCCCAGAACCACAGCTGCTAGTGCGACAGCTACCGGGGACAAAGACTGGATGGAGGCGAGAAGGCGGCTGGGGAAAAGGAAGCGCAGACCTTTCTCAATGCCCGTCTGAGTAGAAGGAAGACTATCAGCAAGTACGCTGGTGCTCTGAACATACTCCGCCGACCGGAGCTTCCGGTACGCGTCCTTCCCTGCCTCCGTCAGCACGTATCGTTTCTGGGAGTCCTGCGCCACGAGTCCGGCCAGCATGTCAAAATGGTAGTAGAGCGTCCCGACCCGGACATTCAGACTGCTCTTGATCTGTGTGAAACCAGTAGGACCCTCGTCTCCCAACAGCTCCACAACCTGTCGTCGCAGAGGATGCGAAACGATACCGTACAGGTAGAAGAGGTCCCGCGACGCGCCCTTTGTCACAAGCCTTGGACCCCGCGCCGCCTTGGGCTCTTGGAACCTGAACCGTTCAGTGTCGAACTGGAGACCTTCCCGCTGAGCCAGTTCGCCCAACGCCACGTCTATGCCCGACTTGCTTAAGGGTCGTCCCTCCTGGTCCACGATCAGTGCAGGCTCTTTGTCTCTACGCTGCTGTTGGTACTCGTGGAGTACGCGTATGGTTTCCCTCCCGAGCCTAACCAGTTCCACACGTCCATCCAGTCTGAGTTGGAGTATGCCGCTGACTCGGTCGATGTCGGACAACAATATCGTAGACAGGTCGACATTTCGCCCTTCTAGGTCCCGGACCAACACCACAAGTAACCGCTCTTGGGCCGTTAAGGTGCCCCGCAGGAGCTGGTCCAAGTGGTTCTGCGAGAGCGGCAAGGCTGGGACCCGTGTGAAGACATGCTAATTCGGGGTTCCTATTTGAACCCGGGGCCAGCCATCGATAGTGGGAGGTCCCGGATAGTTTCGTACACAGCAACTGGAGAGCGAAAGAACCCGCACAGAAAAACGGCGAAACAATTTTTCCAAATATTCCTTTCTAGACCTGCGGGCCCTGTCATCGCCGCCCAGCTACGCCCCTGACACGATAACATAACCCAGAACCCGTTACCTCCCCACCTTACCCTCCGATACAGAACTCCAAAGACAACTCTAGACCAGAAACACTCACGGGTCACTGACCGCGCTAATGCTACCGAAGATGAGACGAGCAACTAGAACAGCACTAGCGATACTGCCGCCTATGCTCCAGAAACTGGCCCGTTCCGCCTACAGGGCTTGGCCCCGCTCGAGGCACAGAGGGTTCAAGGTCAACTTTGGAAAACCTGTTCCGTTATGGTCTCTCCTGTTCATCCTTCTACTAGGCTCCGCGTCAGGAATCGCGGCCTATTCAGGGCTAATCCAGATCTCGGCCGAGTCACGGTCCCAAAATTCCCCCGACTTCACCATCGCAGCCCTCCCGGCCAGTCAGAGCATACCCCAGGGCCAGCTTGCAACCTTCAACGTGGACCTAGCTAGTCTAGAGGACTTTGCAGGAAGCGTAACGCTGACCGTCTTCATGTCGCCGAGCGCGCAGAACATTTCCATCGCCCTCAACCCGGTAACAGTCTCTCTGTTTACCGGCTCATCAACCTCCGGGCTGACAGTGTCCATAGGCCAAGCAACCCCCGTCGGCAGCTACACGCTGAATGTTACAGGTACTAGCGGAAGGCTGGTCCGCTCGGTCCTGATCTTTCTCTTAGTCACGCCGCCTCCTCCCCCTGATTTCTCCCTGTCGGCATCACCGCCCTCCCTAACCATGACAGCAGGCTCATCCGGTTTCTCCGCGATCCTGGTCACCAGTATTGGCGGCTTCGAGGGAAACGTAACTTTGACGGTTGCGGTAACTCCGGTGGTTTCCAATCGTCCGACGGCGTCTCTGACCCCTGTCCAAGTCACGATTTCCCCAGGTGGCACTCAGGGGTCGAACCTAGTCATCAGTACAGCCAGCAATACCCCGCGGCTCACGTACACCGTTCTTGTAGTGGGGACGAGTGGCTCCACATCCCACAGCCTCGCCATCGCCCTAGTAGTCCAGTAACCTAGGCCTGTTTTTTCGGAGACGGCGCGCTTTCCACACGCAAACGCGCCAGAACAGCCCAGAACACGCCGTTTCAGCCAAAAAACGACAGTCGGACATTAACCATTAGTAGGCCTCCAGACGCCGGGCGCACGAAAGAACAGAACAGCAAAGCAAACCACAACCATGTTCCTCTTAGGACACAGCTGCTGGAGTTACCTCATCAGCAAAGCCACCGGTCAAAAGCTCAACGTGAATCTTCCCCTCTACCTCGCCCTTCTTTCAGGGGTCCTGCCGGACTTTGACATTTACTTCCAGCCCATCCTCCAGCACCACACCTACACCCACTCCATCCTCGTCCTCGGACCCGCCTCAATAGTCCTGACAATACGGTACAGACGCCTCGGAGCAGCCTTCAGCACGGGCCTACTCAGCCACCTCCTAACCGACAGCCTAGTAGGCGACATACCACCCCTCTACCCGATAACCGACGCGTCGATCGGGCTCAACCTAGGCATACCAGGGCCTATTGACACAGTACTGGAGACAGGCGCGCTGCTCCTGGTCGCCGTATACGCCTTGAAGAACGGCGACTACAGACAGTTCACTAGCCCAGACAAAGACAGCCTTCCAATGATGGTAACCCTAACCAGCATCGTCACGCTAACACTGCTCTATGCGGGTGACAACAATATACCTCTTGCAGCCTTCGCCTTCAGCCGTAGAGCCCTTACCCTCATCAGCCTCGGCCACATCTTTCAAGCAGGAGCCCTAGCCCTCGGAACAGCCCAGGGACTGAGAGCGTACCTAGCCCGCGAACAGGACGGGGCTAGAGGACAGCTCCCTTCGCGGTAAGACCGCTCGCGCGGCGTGGTCGACGGCCCACCCTTCCCTGGCGGGCGTTAGGTTACAAGCGGCACAAATCCTTCCCGAGGCAGGGGTAGAACATAGCCAAACAGAGGCCGGAGGAAGCCCGCATAGCACTACTGACCTGGTGGAACTTTCCCCGAACCGCATGGTTCCTCATACTAACACAGTTAATAGTCATCATTTTCCTAGGCTTCTCTCTTATCTCAGAATACTTGAACAACGTCTACTACCGGAACTACATCAACAGCATCTCCCCACTCCTCGTACCAACACTCAGCATCGGCTTCGGAGCAGCCTCCGCAGCCGTAGCAGTGAAATTCTACCGCTCAATTCAGAAGATCCACGCGCTGAATGATGAGGCGGACCATCAGGGACGGAAGAGAACCCCGTCCAGGCGGCCCAGACGAGCCGTAGCAGGTCCCGGCGTTCCACTTTCCACTCCCGCCCAGTCAACAATGGCGATGACAGAGGTCAAGCCTACGCGAGAGGACCAGAGACCGGTTCAGAGTCCACCGGGTCCTGTCGTAACAGCCGAGAAAAAAGAGACTTCCTCAGACCCCGAGAAGCCCCGGCCAAAACCGTCATAATAGCCGGCTCAAGCACGCTGGAGAGTTCGCCGCCAAGATACTTGGGCATCGGTTCAAGGGACACAATTCGCCCAAATCCTCCCCGCAAGGTATCAATCGTGGGCCGGCACAAGGAGAGAAGAGGCCTAGCGAGTCTGAATATTGCCCGAAAACGACCAACCGCTGGTTTCGAGAAGCCTCCCAGGCTACGGCAAAGCAATCATGGCTCTGCAAACCTTGATTATTCTCTTCTTGTCCTTCTGGATATACCAGGAATTCCAGAACAACCAGTACCTCCAGTCCTACGTCAACACGAGCCTCCAGGGAACAGGGTTCATCGCCCTTGCCCTGGCCACGATAACCGGGTTTAGCGTAGTCGCCGCATTCCTGTTCAGCAAACTCAGACGGGCAAACAGGGAACTAGAGGAAGTGCTTTCGGACGAAACAGTCCGGCAGACGGTAACCCGTCCATCAGGCTTCCTCGACCAGAGGACAGAACAGCACCTGGTAGAACTAATACGCCAGTCGGACCCCTCCAAAACCCAAACCGACACTCTGCCAGTCCTGAGACGCGTAGACCCGGACGAAGAAGCCAAGAGCCCAAGCGCCTAGCAATCAGCTTCCTCGACCAGAGAGCTTCTCCAGATAAGCCGCGACAAGCCTCTTCATCCTCCAACCCTTAGACCATGAAGGAATCACACGGTTGACATTATCCTCCGGGCTAAGCCCGTCTCGCACAGCATTCTTGCTGTTCCGTTCCAGCACCTCCAGGTAGCGTATGAAACGCCTAACCTCGGAAAGCCCGCAGACCGGCCCGTGTCCCGGAACAATCCTTCTCGGGTTCAGCCTCAGTATCATTTTCAGAGCCCGTACCTGGCCCTGGATGCTGGAATCTTCAAGGTTCGGATGATACCCGACCCAGAGAACATCACCCGCGAACACAACCTGGTCAGCAGGAACATGAACGATAGAGTCGCCGTCAGTATGGGCCCTCACCCCGGGATGAAACACGTCCACCTGGAAATCATCCTCAGACAAAAGACGAACGCTATCCCGATACGTCAGCGAAGGGTATGAAACCTTCACTCTTTCCAGCAAACGAGCAAGCTCAGGGTTTCTTGCCCTGTACTTTGCGAGGAGACGTTCAGAATGCCTCCGCATACTCTTCCTACACTTCTCGTGCGACAATACCACGCCACCTTCGTGGGCGAAGACGCTGTTCCCAAGAACATGATCTGAATGGTAGTGCGTGTTAACCAGGATGATCCTCTTTGGGCGAAACTTCCCAATCCTCCGGAGAATCTGTAGGGCTGTTCTATTGTGGAAGCCAGAGTCGACCACTAGACACGAGTCTCCGCTGACAACGAACCCTTGGTTTGCACCGAAGGAATGAAGCACGTCTTCGCCCCCTCCAACGCATGCCCAGGAGTGAGAGCCAAGACCTGCGAACTTCATAGTCAGTCCCCTCGGAAGAGATTCTGGCTGAAAAGGCCTTTCGCCTGGGCTCAGGTGAGCAGAGGCTGGGCGAACTTGGACGTTTCGAGCGGCATGAAGGCCGCCTAGGCTTCCACTAGTTGGGTGTCGTGCCCTTAATATTGGACCCTAAAGTTGCGCGATTCTCCACGCATTTGAGAATATGGTGTGACAGGTCGATGTTCGAGCGATTTCTAAAATACTCAGGCTGAGGCGGGCGACTGGAGGAGAGTCTGGACTGGGCAAAGTCTACGTTTCAATGTTCGGGATAGTAGTGGCAACTATCATCAGCTACCTTGCCCTCGCGTTCTGGACTTTCGGAAACGCAGTCTCCTCATTCATGTCGGGGCGTCCGGTGGACGGCTCCGTCCTTCTCTCCGTTCCAAGACCCGTAGTCTGGATGGCCACCGCTCTCCCGATTCTTCTGTCGGCTGAGGCAGTTCTCTTCCTTCTATTCTCCAAGAAGAGATGGAGGAACAAGCCACACCATGTCCGCTGGGACATCATACCCAACCACAACATCGTTGTCGCGATGACCGCGTACAACGATGAGGCCTCAATCTACAACGCAGTCCAAGAATTCAAGTCTCAACCTGACGTCAAGGAGGTTATCGTGGTGGACAACAACTGCACGGATGCAACAAAGAAGCTAGCCATGGACGCAGGGGCACGGGTCGTACACGAGCCTAGTCAGGGGTATGGGTACGCCTGCATACGAGGCCTGCGGGAGGCTTTGCGATTCCCTAAGGTCAACGTGGTGGTTCTAGTCGAAGGAGACATGACTTTTGCGGGAAAGGACCTGTCAAAGCTCGTCCCGTACCTGGACAACGTGGACATGGTAGTCGGGACCCGGACGACACAGGAATTGACTACAGAGGATTCTCAGCTGGACTGGTTCTATGTCTGGGGAAACATGTTCCTAGCTAAGCTAGTACAGGTCAAGTTTTTCGACATAAAGCACTGGGGCAGAGTCCGGCTTACCGACGTGGGCTGTACCATGAGAGCGATTCGGGCAGAGGCCCTTCAGAGAATCATAGACAAGCTGTATGTTGGCGGGTCTTACTTCTCTCCCCACATGCTCATGGCAGCCATGGCCGATGGACTTAGACTCGTAGAGGTCCCGGTCACCTTCCGGAAGAGATGGGGAGTCTCAAAAGGAGCGGGTTCCGGAAGACGGAAAGGTTTCGGAATCGGGCTTCAAATGATATGGCACATACTCACATTCTAGCAAGCGAGAGCAAGCCTACCTTCTCGGCTGAGGCATTTTGAGATTCTGCTTCCTGGCCAGCCGGGACTGGGCCCACCCCGAGGCTGCAGGAGGAGACTTCTACCTCAGCAACTTGGCGCGGAGCCTTGCCAAGAGAGGTCACAAGGTTACATACTTGGCCTCTTCCTTTGGCAGGAACTCCGGCAAACAGCTTGTAGATGGAATCGAGATATGCAGGATAAGACCGGGGACCCTTTACCCGGTTCGGCTGTTCCGCCATTATCTTAGAATCAGAGGATCAGTGGACGTTGTCGTAGAGGAAGTCTTCGGAGGAAAGAAGAGTCCCACGCTGGCTCGTCTCTATTCAGGAAACCGCCTTGTCGCGGCATGGTACCAGCGTCATGAGAGAATTTTCGCAGAACAGTATCCACGCGGCATTGCAAAGGCTCTGTCGATTGCTGAGAAATTACTGGCCACAATTTATCGAGGATACCCAGTTATGACGCTCTCCGACAAATCAGCTAGGGAACTGTCTCAGATGGGAATCAGCCCGGCCAGGATCGGTATAGTGCCCTCAGCAGCGCTCATGGACTTCCCGACAAGGGAGGAAATACCTCCCTTTGAGAAACGAGAAGACTCGATGATCTTCATCGGAAAAATACGGAAGTACAAGAGAATCGATCACGCAATTCGGGCCGTGAGAAGACTGCGTGACTCCCAACGACCTTGCCGCCTAATCGTTGCTGGGAATGTGGCCAGAGACGACAAAGGTTACCTTACTGGACTGATGGGGGAGGCTCACCGGCTTGGGGTCGACAAGCTCGTTGACTTCAAGATATACCCAGGAGCGATTCCTTTGAGGGAGAAGCTCGACCTTCTGAGAAATTGCAAGGTTCTTCTCCAGCCTTCACCGGTTGAAGGGTTCAGTATGACAACAGTGGAGGCTAACGGCTGTGGCACTCCCGTAGTGGTTAGCGACGGTGTTCCGAGGGATGCGGTAGTTCACGGGGAAAACGGGCTGGTCTACCCGTTTGGTGACGTTGAGGCAATGGCTGATAGGTGCAGAGAGCTATTGGAGAATCCTATGCTGTGGAATACCTTGTCTGAAAAGGGTCTCAAGATGGCAGAGAGGTTCAGCTGGGATAATACGGCAGACGCCTTCGAGAACTTTGTCAAGCAACAGTCACTGGCGTGCTGAGATCGGATCCCTTCTCGTGACGTCTCCAGCTTTCGATCAGGACCCTTCCCAGCATAAGGATCCCTAATAGGTTCAGTAATATGGCCAAGTCGATGAGCCTGTCGACGGCGTAGGAGAGCGAGAACCATGCTTCCACAAGCTGCGCATGGTTGAAGTTGGGAAGCGCGCTCGGAACCCATACCGACCAACCTGCTATCAAGTAGTACATGGACACAAATGTTGTTGCTGTAAGGACCCAGAAGGAGAAACGAATCGACCTCCTATCACTCACAAAAGCCACCGGAGCCAGAAGGGCTACTGGTATCAGAAAATATCTCCCCGAAACCCGAGTTGGAAGAAAGTCAGAGAGCAAAGTGATGAATGCGACCAGCATTATGGCGAGATCGCTCCGGGCGAAAGAAACCCTCCTAAGACCTATCCACGCAACAGGGACCACAGAAATCCCGAAAAGTAACTTACCAAATGTCCCGTAGCTCAGGCCTATGAGGGGGACGAGGTTGACGTCTGGGTACCACATTCTCTCCCTTCCAACCAGCCCGTTTAGCGGTGAGATCAGGGGCAGAAAACTGAATGCGTCTGCCGAAATCGGAGAACTTGTCGGTAGCGCGTTGGACCCAGCAGCGAAGTGAGAGATCCGGAGAATCGTCTGACTGAGCATCACGAAGGGAGAATAACCAACGAAAACATATGGTAAAATGGTAAGAAAGGCCACGGACAAACCGATGGCGAGACCCCGAAAGTTTGACTGGATTCCCGCGTATCTAATGGACACCAATGCGATGAGGCCAGCAGGAACGATTGCTGTTTGCTTTGTGAGCAGCGCTAGGCCCAAGCACACCCAAACTAGGCCGGTGCGTTTGCGAAGAAGAAATAGCATCGCCCCCAGTAGGAACATGATCAGTATCGGGTCGGTCTCACTCCAAACCGCAGCATCGAAAATCAGGGCGGGATTCAGTAAGTAGGCACCGGCTGCGACAATCGATTTCTTTCTCGAAGGAGATAACTCGAGAGCCAAGAGGTAGACGAGAATTCCACTAACGAGGTTTCCGAATATGTTGATGGTCTTCGCGAGAAATTCAAAGGCGAAGTTCTCGACGGACGTAATGCCGGCCGCTGCCAAAGGGACGGCTGCGGCGTAATAGAAGTATCCCAGGAGGGGAGGGTAGGGATATACTGCGTGCTGGTTTGGAACCCCTCCGAAGGCTTCGGCGACCACGGTGACCAAGGGTCTGAAGTAGAGATCTCCTAGACCGCCTTGCATTAGGGAGTAGATCCATATTTTCTCGGAGAAGATGTCATGGGGATGGTTTGCGAGGGGCGTCACGGCTAACTGAACTGCGAGGCTTGCAAGAACTAGAAGTAGGAGCGGTCTGGGCATTCTGCGAATTTTCGTCAATACTGAAAGTGAGGAAGTGAAAAGTCCTCGGAATCGTTCCCGGTAAAGAAATAGAATCGCAATCGCCACAAGGGAATATACGGGAACCAGTGCAGAATCGTTGGAGCGTGGAGCGAAGAATGTGTCGTGAGGAACGCTTACCACTAAGTTTTCCAGCACTACAGAGAAAGCTTCCCCGCCGGAGAGAGAAGCGATTTGAAGGACCCTTCTGTCAGCTGCAAGAAGACTTGGCACAATGGAGGAGGTTGCTGTGTAGGTCTTTGCTCCTCCCTTCGAAACAGAGATGAGTATGAACGCTCCTCGCTCTATGTCCACAGTTACATGGAAGGGTTCTCCGGGAGTGTAGGAGCCGAGCAGTTCAGAATCGTAAGGTGTCAAAACCCCCCTCTGTAGAACATACCCCATTATGCTGCTGCTAAGTCCTTGGAAGTCGACTGTCACGTTCTCGTTCGCCAGAGGAAAGAAAATGGATAGTCTCACAGGAACCACCGAAGAGGAAGGGGGCACTGTCAGGTCAAACTGGACCTGATACGAACTCTCGGACGATGTAACATCGACGAGGGGATTCGACCCAGGAACGGTGTTGATAGTTAGCCTGTCAGGAAGTATTTCAATCGAACCAGCACTGGACCCTGAACCCCTGGGATCCGAATACAGAAAGTTGGCGTCAAACCCCGCCAACTGCGCGTCGTAGCTTGGTGCCTTCCAAGGGAAGAAGGTGACAGCGACGATTAGCAATACAATAACTGTGGGTTTCGTAAGACGTTTTGCAGTTTCCTTATTCAATGCTGCGGACCTGCAAAATTCCTTGGCGAGAAGCGAGAGAACCAACGCCTTGAGTTGGAGGAGACATTGGGACGACTCCACCATCTCAAAGCCCCCTGAGTGACTCCCAAGATAGCGGCAAGGTTTGCCAGGATTCCAATCGTAATGGCTTGATCTGAAAGGTAGAGTGAAAGCAACCAAGTGCCAAGACCGTCCGAGGCGCTGAGTCCAGAGAATATTCCGGGGTACTCCTTCGACCAGAGCAGTAGGAGGCCGTGCATCGAGAAAGTGGCCGTAGCAGTAAGTATGACAATGGAAAGGGCCGCAACCCTGTCACGTAGTATTACTATACATGGGATTAACAGCGAAACGGCCAAGGCGAAGTACCTAGACGATGCCCCTGGTAGAAAGAACACTGAGAGGAGAGTAATTGTGCCGACGGCAAAGAGATCTTTGGAAGAGATTTCTTTGGAGAGGGGCCGAATCTTCGATGCAAATATTGGAATAGCTAATATGGAGAAAAGTAACACCCCTAGGAAAGAGTAGCTGATTGGGGTTCCTGGAATGAGGGCGGCCGCGGGAACGGCCATGCGGGTCCTGCCCGAAAATCCATCTAACGCGCTTAGGAGCGGAAGGAAGCTGTAAGCGTCGCGGGACAGAGTCACTCGGAGGGAGGCTGGAACGTTATAGAACGGTAGGACCGCCGACTGGGGAGCGAATCCGAGTAGGAAGTATGGTAAGAGGAGAAGAAAGAGGGTCCCGGCGCAAGCCGAGAATCCCTCGACCGAGCCTCTAAGACCTTTTGTCCGCACTGAAAAAGCCATCATGACAACCGCCGGTACTAACGCGGTTTGCTTTGTTAAGACCGCGGCCGATGCTAGGACCCAAAAGAGACGATTCTTTCCCGTAAGTAGGAACAGTGCGCTTGCTAGCAGCATCGTTACTATCAACGAGTCAGTCTGGCCCCAAATGGCAGTATCGTAGACCAAGGCCGGATTGAAGACCGACAAGCCAGTGCCCAAGAGGGCGACCCTTCTGGAGCCGCCCATTTTCGAGACAAGGACGTATGTTATGAATCCACCTATCGCTACCGCCACTAAGCCAAGGGCTTTGATGACAAATTCGATAACGCCTGGGGAGACATTTGAGGGTCCAAGCGGCGATACAACAGTCGAAACGAGCAGGAAATAGTAGCCTGATAGAGGCGGATATACATATGACGCATCCGACCAAGGTGCTCCTCCAAATGGAGTCGCAGCCGCAGTAACAGTTGGCCGTATGTAGATAGCGCCGAGACCATCCGTCATGATTGTGTAGACGTAAACTTGCTCCGCGTAGATGTCGTAGGGATGGTTCGCGATTCCGGAAATCAGAATCCCTACCGAAATAGAACATGCCATCAATATCCAAAGCAGTCTGGGAAAGGTCGAGAGAGTTCTTCTCGTCACCGATAGAGCCTGCCGTGTGAAAAGCGCGAATTCCGTCCGGAGGACCAGTAGTATTGCGACCGAGACCGCCATGTATGCCGGAAAAGCGAACTTGTCCTGCACAAGGGGCCAGAGGGTGGACCCATTCGAGACGGTTATCTCCAGATTCGTCAGTGAGACGGAGGAAGAGATTCCACTCTCCGAGGGGCCCCCAGAAGCTAGTATCTGAACAGCTCTACGTTCAGCAGAAAGAAGGGCTCCTAGATATGTCGTGTTTGCTTTGTACGTTGCAGTCCACGTCGAATTCGAAAGGATGAATTGAACATGCTGCTGTGGAACCACTTCAATTCGAATGTGTGTGGCACCTGCAGCGTAATGGGCCAGAGTTTTCGGCTGTACTCGGTCAGTATAGTTCGACCGCTCGATGTCAGCCCTTATCCACTTTTCTAGTGAATGATACCATAGGGAAACTCGATTGTCAGTTCCAGGATAGAAAACCACGGCTTGGAACGGGAACGAGGCCTCGGAATCACTGTTCACGTTTAGATCAAAATCTACAGAGAAAGGAAGGGTTGAGCCTGCTAGGATAAGTGTGGGCTCCGAGTTCGGAACTGTCGTCAGGTTCAACTGATCCCTGTTGAATTCGACTGTTCCAGCTTGACTCCCTCGACCGTATTCGTCTACGTAAAGATAGCCTTGGTCAAAGCCGCTGAGCCGAATCTCTTTGGCGGGGGCAGCCCAGGGGTAGAACATAATCCCAATTATCAGCCCGACCAACAATAGGCGAGGAAGAACCCTCACGGGACCCCACTGAGCTGGCTGAGACCGAGCCTCTTAATCGTCCTTATGGTGCTAAGCGAGTGCCCTTGGATGCGGTTACATTGAGCAGGACTGGATGAGAGAGTTGCTGTCTTAGCTATGAGCAACCTTTACAAGTCCCTCAGACCCTTTCCGTGCTTCAGGCAGGGAATAAGACACTAGACCCTCAAAATAGAGCTCGATGTCTGATCAGTGGGCAAATCCAATTCTACGATTCAGAATCTCGGCCACCAGTGTCACACGAGACCAGGAGGATAACATCCAAGACCTCTTTAAGCGTATGACCAAGCCTCATTGTCGAAATAGTGACTGATAGGTTAGAAGTCCCCGGAACATTGCCTAGCGAGATAACCACTATAACAGGGACATTGTTCAAACGGTAAGGCGGAACCGGAATCTCGGTAGGAGATTGAACCCTTCCTCAAGAACGCAGCGTTTGTGGTGAGGGCGAGATTCTCGTCCTTTTGGACAAC
>Ga0209619_10001339_pt1 | contig 18048 bp, 21 predicted proteins | sample Rifsed16ft3_FD_184011 | JGI IMG/M metagenome (GOLD analysis project Ga0209619, IMG submission 184011) | Soil microbial communities from Rifle, Colorado, USA - sediment 16ft 3 (version 2) | ecosystem: Environmental > Terrestrial > Deep subsurface > Rock core/Sediment | place: Rifle, Colorado... | reverse complement strand
GGGCGAGCTCCTTCGCGACCGGCACGGGGAAGGACCCGAGGCCGCGATACAGCGGAAGGGACTCCCAGTTCACCTGGTACGCCAGGCCCGTCATCGCGGACATCTGCGCGAGGCTCACGCCGAGGCCATCGGAGAGGTCCATGCAGCTCGTGACCACGCCGGACTCCGAGAAGAATATCCCGTCCATGATCCGCGGGTACGGCCGGAGGAGCTGGATGAGGGCCTCGCTCCGGACCGCCCCCGGCGACTCCAGCATGCGCGCCGCATGGCCCCCCCGGCCGATGTCTCCCGTGACGACGATCAGGTCGCCCGGCTTCGCGCCCTTCCTCAGGAGGATCCGCTCCTTCCGCACGCGGCCGAACGCCGTGCCGGCGATCGACAGGAGGTCCGCCTCCTTCGTGTCCCCCCCGAGGACCGCGATCCCGAACTCCCGTGCACACTCCTCGATTCCCGCCGCGAGGCCCCGGAGGAAATCGACCTCCGTCGTGCGCGGGAGCGAGAGCGCGGCGACGAAGCCCAAGGGCCGAGCGCCGGCGGCGGCGATGTCGCTCAGGTTCACGGCGGTCGCGTACCACCCGACCTGCTGCGGCGAGGCCCCCTCGGGGATGTGGGTCTTCGGGTTCACGACATCCGTCGTGACGACGAGGTAGTCGTCGCCCCATTCGACGACGCCGCAGTCGTGCCCGAGGCCGATCGGCTGCCCGCGGTCGTACGTCTTCGCGAGGATCTCAATCGCCTGGCGCTCCCCGATGTCCGAGAGTTTCGCCATCCGGCCGCGAGAAGGGCGGAACCCCTAGAGAAGGATGTCGCCCCGGGCCCTTCTCATTTCCTCGTGCGCCGGCGACGAACGAGGAGGAGTGCGGCGAGGGACCCGCGAAAACGTTCCATCAAAGGGTTGGAGGATCCTCCGAGTCCTTCACTGGGAACCCTCTCTCCGGTTCATCACGAGATCCGATGGATTAAAGGATGTCCTCCCACCCATGACGGCAAACTAGAAGTCCGATCCGCCGGGCTACGGCTTCGTCGATGGAGCCGTCTCGAAAGCGATGGACCACTTCAGGAAAGGAACCAGGGCCGTCCGCATCCTTGTCCCGTCTTCCGTTAGGGAATATTCCACGCGGAGCGGGACCTCCGGAAAGACGGCTCGTTCGATCAAGCCAAGATCCTTGAGCTCCTTGAGACGATCGGTGAGAGTCCGCGGACTGATTCCCTTCAGCTGACGCAGCAAGTCGTTGAAACGGGTCTTTGGGGAATTCCCTAGGACCGCGATGACGAACAGCGCCCACTTCTTCCCAAGGACCGCCATTACGTCGTCGAGCGGGTAGATACAATATTCCTGGCTCCCTTCTCGGATGATGCAGCTCCGGTCCATGTCGACGACCCGAGCTACTTTCCGCGACCCCATTCACTTCACCTTCACTCAGTGACCGCTTAAGTACTCTTGATCCTACATTTGCATTTGTCGAATAGTGAACGACCGCGGTGATACAGATGACGCGTTTCGACCTTGTTATCCTCGGAGGCGGCGCTGCCGCCTTTAGTGCGGCGATTCGAGCGGACAGGAACGGCGCGAAGGCCCTCATGATCGATGGCGGGACGATCGGCGGCACCTGTGTGAACGTGGGCTGCGTGCCGAGTAAGCGCATGTTGGCCGTCGGGGATCAGTTCTTCCGTGTGGCGAACCACCCGTTCAAGGGCCTGCTGCGGGAGGACGGTTGGTCCGCGGAATTCCGCGCCGTGATCCGGGCGAAGGATCGGCTGGTCGACTCGCTCCGGAAGTCGAAGTACGAGGATGTGCTCGGGTCTTTGAAGGGCGTCGAGTACATGCGCGGATTCGCCTCCTTCGTGGGACCCAACGCGGTGAAGGTGGGAGGCCAGCGCCTCGAAGGGGACAAGTTCGTCATTGCCACCGGATCGTCGCCCACAGTCCCTTCGATTCCCGGTATCCGGGACGTGGACTATCTCACGAACGTGGAGGCCCTCTCTCTCAGGGACCTCCCCGATTCGATGATCGTCCTCGGCGGGAGGGCCTTGGGTCTCGAATTCGCACAGATGTACCAGCATCTCGGGACCCAGGTCACGGTCCTGCAACGGAGCGAACGGATCTTGCCCGAGGAGGAGCCCGAGGTCTCCGCCTACCTCACGCGGTACCTGGAAGAGGATGGCATCCGGATCCACACGAACGTCCAGATCCTCTCCGCGGAACGGCAAAAGGGGCAGACGATCCTTCACGTTCGCATCGGCGATCGGAAGCGCCGCCTCGACGCGGATGCGCTCCTCCTCGCGACGGGCCGCACGCCGAACACGGAGCGACTGAACCTCCCAGCGGCGGGCGTGGACGTCAGGGACGACAAGGGCATCGAGGTCGATGCAGAGATGCGGTCTTCGGCACCCCATATCTTCGCCGGCGGCGACGTGGTGGGGAAGCCCATGCTCGAGACCACGGCGGCGAAGGAAGGCTACATCGCAGCGGAGAACGCTCTCGCGAACCGGGGCTTGAAGATGGATTACACGGCGGTACCCCATGCGGTCTTCACGAACCCTGCGGTCGCATCAGTCGGGCTCACGGACGCCCAGGCGAACGCGCCGGGCACGATTCGTTGCTCGTGCAACACAGTGCTCCTCAGTCAAGTCCCCAAGCCCATCATCGTGGACGACACCCGGGGCCTCGTGAAGATCGTCGCGAACTCGGAGACGCACCGGATCCTGGGGGTGCACATCCTCGCTTCCTTGGCCCCGGACATGATCCATGAGGCCGTCCTCGCGGTGAAACACGGCCTGACTCTCGAAGACATCATCGACACGGTCCACGTGTTCCCGACCCACAGCGAAGCCATCAAGCTCGCCGCGCTCTCGTTCTTTGAGGACATCGACAAGCTGAGCTGCTGCGCGATGTGAGGATGCCCGGATGCCCGAGCCGCTGACCGTCCACATGCCTCAGGATGCGAGGTGATTGCAAGGACTCACCCTGCGCTTCCTTGCGGGCCTGGGATTCCTCGCCGTCGTGGCCATCGCAGGCTACGTGATTTTCCCGGCCTTCGCTGCAAGCCCGTCCCTCTCGACCTATGGCTTCCTCCTCGTCGCCGCCGTCGCCGGCGCGGCCGCGTTCTTCTCGCCTTGTTCCTTCCCCCTGCTCCCGAGTTACTTCGCGTATACGCAGGTGGCCTACCGAGGCCGCAGCCACGATCGTTCACGAGCCGTGGCGGACGGATTGGCCTCCGGGGCGGGCGTGAATTCCTTCAACGTTCTCCTCGGCGGGGTCCTCGGCACCGCCGGTCTCGGGATTGCCCAGTCCCTGCTCCTGCTCGTACCGAATCCCTCCGGTGTGACACTCGCCCTCCGGTCTGTCGTCGGAATCGCGCTAGTGGCCCTCGGCGCGGTCCAAGTGGCGAACGTCTCCCTCCACGGACGTCTCCTCAATCGTATCCTTCAGAGAATCCAACCGAGGGACAGGCCATGCGAACCGCGTTTCGGCCTCTTCGTCTATGGCTTCGCCTACACGCTCACTGGCATCGGGTGCACAGCGCCGTTCCTGGCCACGGTCCTCGTCGTCTCCCTTGCGGCGGGTGGCTTGCTCCAAGCCTTCGCCGGCTTCCTCGTCTTCGCTCTGTCGATGTTCGTTTTCATGGTGGGGGTGTCCGTCATGGCGGTCGGGTCCGGCCGCCGATTCCTTCGGGGCTTGAGTGAACGTACGCCCGTGATCAAGCGCGCTGGCGGGATCGCGCTCCAGGCCTTCGGCGTTCTCCTGCTCGTGCTCACCGCGTGGCCGCGCCTCCTGCGGCCGCTGTTCCCGTAGGCGCCCTCGGACGCCAGTTTCGGGAAGACGGATAGGGAGTAGGTCGGAGCACGTTGCGTAAACGAAGTCACCGAAGTGAGGCACCCTGCGACGGATCCGTAGGATAGAGCCGAGCGAAAGAAGGCGGTGGGCTCGGCTTCCGGGCCGCGCCTTCGGCTCAGGGTTGCGGCGGAGGCGGCGGGGTCTTCGTCCGGCGCATGAAGATCGCTGCGACCGCGAGGACCGCGATCACGATCACGACGACGCCCGCCACGATCAGGACCGTGTTGTCGCCGCCGGCCGGCGGGGGAGTCGTCCCACCCGCGGGCTGGATCGTGATGTTGCCCCACATCGACGCGTCGTCGGGCTGGAACCTCGATCGATAGACGAACGTCCCGTTCGTGTCCGCCGTGAAGTTCCAGCGCACCTCGGTGTCCCGGAAGTTCGGGGAGCTCGGCTCGTTCGCATCGACGGCCGAATCGTTGTTGTAGTCGATGAACCAGTTGTGGTTCCTGCCGTCCGTGCTGTTCAGGACCATCGTGACGTTGTCGTCCACGGTCGCGCTCAGCTCCGGCCCGGCAATCGAGAGGGACGTGTTCGTGCGCCCCCAGCCGTCCGCGGTGCTCCCCCAGAGCTTGATCTCCACGTTCGCCGCGGCCGCTGGTGGCGCGAAGAGAGAGGCCGCCAAAAGGGCAAAGGCAAGGCTCACAACCAGTGCGAGGATCGTACGGGGACGTCTCATCGGGAATCCTATCCCAAGGCCACCGAACCCGAATGTCTCCTGATAAATGCGCCGGTGCAATCATCGGTCGGTGGGCCCACAAAGGCACATTGGGCTCCAATTGTGTGTCCCCGCGCCTCCCGTGTCGTCCCGGGGACGACCTGGGAGACCGCGGCGGAGGGGATCGTTAGCCCCGCTCCTCCTTCCGCAGCCGCAGCCAGGCCTCGCACTTCAGGAGGACGGCCTCCGTCATCGGCCGGCCCGACGCATCCTCGAGGCGGTGATCCGCCCCCGCGATCACTTCGAGGTTCACGGTCGTCATCCCCGCGAGGAGCTCCTGGAGCGCGGGGAGATCCACCCGATCCGACTCGAAACCGACGAGGACGAGGGTCGGGATCTCGAACTCCCGGAGCCGCTCGAGGGCCATCTTCCGTTCCGGCTGGCCGACGTACGAGAGGCCGAGGAGAATCGCACCCACGGCCATCTCGTCCGTCGCGGCGGCGACGGTTGCCCATGCGCCGAGGCCTCGTCCTGCCACGTATACCGCCTCGCTCCCGGAGGCCCGTCGCGCGTACCCAATCGCCTCCCGCAGGTCCGCGATTTCATCCGCATGGCCCGCGGAGGGCTCCGTGTCCGCTTCTCGGAAGGCAAAATTAAGCCGGAGGGTCCATAGGCCTTCCTCCGACGCGAGCCGTGCGAGGGCAGACACGAGCGGACCGTCCATGTCCTCATGGCGGCCGTGGCAGACCACCAGGGCGCCCCGTGCCTTGCCGGAGGCAGGAGGTCGGACGCGGCCCTGCAGCGGCCCCGTCGCTCCGTCGAATGTGACATTGGCCTCGGGAAGGTCAATCATCGTCGTACCTCGGGCGCATTGGGCTCGGATACATAAGGTTCATCGAGCCGAATTCCAGGTGCCTTCCGTCCGGTCCGCGGCACGCGACCGCAAGAAGGCCGTCGGAGGAGGGCGTTCCCCGCCCGCCTAATGGCCTCCGGGGGCATCGCCGTGTCCCGCCTCGTGGGCAGGCTCCGATCATCGCTCGGCATCATGAATCACCCAACAGGAAGGAGCGGAAATGCCGAGTTCCGCCTCCACTTCAGGGGCGGTGCGCCTTATCCAGCCCGCGGTCATGGCGCGAGGGCTCGGCGTGGACCACGACCTCCGCCACATTCGGGACCTTTCCTCGGATGGCTTGCTCCACGTCGTGGGCGATGTTGTGGGCCTCCTCCAGCGAGGCGGACGGGGACACATGCACGGCCAGGTCGACGAAGATCTGGCGACCGGACCGGCGCCCCCGGAGGCTGTGGACGTCCACGACACCGTCCGTGTTGAGGGCCGCGTCCCGCAGGGCCTCCACGACATCCGGCGGAGGAGACGCGTCCACCAGCACCTCGAGATTCTTCTTCCCCATCAGGAACGCCGCGACGAGGAAGGTGATTGCGATGGCCACGGCCCCCACGAGGTCCATGACGGGGTAGCCGAGGTACGCCGCGCCGATGCCTCCGATTACGCCGATCTTCCCGATCGCGTCGGTCCCGAAGTGGTACGAATCTGCTTCGAGGGCGGAACTCTGCAGGACCCGTCCCATCCGAGAGATGTAGCGGAAAAGGATCACATCGAAGGCGATTGTGGCGGCTACGGCTGCGAGCGAAGCCTCAGAGACGGTCACGGTGAAGCCGAAGAAATACCGCCGCACCGCTTCGTAGATGACCGTCACGCCAATGATCGCGATCAGGACGAACTGAATCAGGGCGGCGGCGTTCTCGTAGCGACCGTACCCGTACGGGTGCCGCCAGTCCGCAGCCTTGAGAGCCATCCAGATGCCTGAGAAGGCGACCACGGAACCCGTTAGGTCCACGCCGGAGTGAAAGGCATCTGCCAAGACAGCTAAGCTCCCCGTGGCCCACGCGATGACGACTTCGACCGAAACGAGGCTTGCGTTCGAAGCGATCGAGATTGCTCCCACTCTGAGCTTTGGATGCACGGCACCGGCGAGAAGCGGCAAGGGTTATCACGTTTTTTGCCCCGGGGCTCTCGGGCCTTTCATCCTGCGCGCTCCTTCGTGGCCTTCGCCAAGTCCAGCCGCTGCACGTGGCGAAGGCTGGGAACTTCCGCTGCGAGCAGGGCCCCGAGGAGCAAGGTCGCGCTCAAGACAAAGGTCTGCCAGTTGATCTTCGCATCAATCACGAACACGTCGCCCCCGAAGAGGGTCACGAAGTACGCCGTCAGGACGTTCCCCAGGATTGATCCCAGGACGACACTGGGGGCCAGGATCATCAAGTTCTCCGCGGTAATCATCCCCGCGATCATCCCGCCCCTCATGCCGATCGTCCGCATCGTCGCGATCTCTCGATTCCTTTCGAGGACGTTGATGGTCACCGCGTTGAACACGATCGCGGCGGCGAGGGCTATCCCGAAGGCGACGATGATCCCGATGAAGGCGTAGTAGAGACGGAGCATGTCGTTCGTGTCCTGGATGTTCCTCGACTTGGAAGAGACCGCCCACACCGGCAAGGTGGCGTACAGGCTCGCCTTCACGGCGTCCTCGGCGGCGAGGGAATCGAGGCGCAGGAACAGCGCGTTGAACACGCCCGGCATCCCGAGCCCCGTCTGGACCGCCTCGAGGGGCAGGTAGCCGTTGCTCGACAGGTCGTTGACGAATCCTGCGACCCGTGTCTCGATGGACCCGACGCTCACCGGATCGCCCACGCGAAGGCCCCTCTTCTCGTAGATGGCGGAGAGGAGGATCCCGTCCTCGGTAGGGTACACGCGGTCCCCGGCGCGGGTAAAGAGAATGTAGGAATCGGAGTCCGCGCGGATCCCATAGAGTACGACGTTGAAGCTCTCCGTCCCCGCCCGCAGGATCGCAGGCATCGTCAGGAAGGGCTCGACGGCCGCGACTCCCTCCCACGTCCCGACGGGCTCGCTCGCGTTCACGGGCATCGGTTGGTACAACCGGGCGGCGAGATCGAAGTTCATGGTCCGCGTCTGCGTCGCGGTTGCGCTGTCCATGGCGTCGAGGAAACCGAAGGGCACAATGATGAGGCTGCCCGCGAGGGCCAAAGCGAGGACGGTGAATGACGAGCGCACGGGGTTGCGACGCAGCTGGCGAAGCGGGAGCTTCCGCGCGACCCTCCCTCCGGCACCCCGCGACCTCCGGTGCCGCAGGCGCCTCGCCCCGTTCTTCGGGACCTCCCCGCGCATCGTTTCCGCCGGCTTCTCGCGCGAAGCGCGGTAAGCGGGCAGGATCCCCGCGGCGGCGGCGAAGGCGAGGCTCAGGGCCACGCCCGCCACCATGACGTCCCAGTGGGGCACCTTGTAGACGACGGGTAAGCTGACCTGCGTCGCGAACAAATCCGTCAAGGGGAACGCGAGGGCGTAGCCCGCGGCGACGCCGGAGAACGATCCGACAAGTCCCACCAAGAGGGCGAAGCTCAAGTAATGAGCGAGGACGCGGCGGCGCGCGAAGCCCAGGGCGAGGAGAACGCCGATCTGACCACGCTGGACGTAGACGAGTCGCGTGAGGAGGACGTACGTGCTCAGGGCGACGATGACCAGAAAGAAGAGAGGGAAGATGAGGGAGAGGCTGTCCAGTGTGCTAACCATTGTGTCGAGGATTGCTTGGCTCGGCTGCTCTTCCCTTGGCACGACGGAGGAGAGCCCGTAGGGCTCGATGGTTGTCTGGACTGCTCGGATGACCGCATCTCGATCCGCCCCGATCTCAATCGTGACCGCGATCTCGTTGATCGCCCCCTCGAGGCCGACGGCCGGCGCGAGCCCGTCGTACCCCACGAAAAGGACTCCCCAGCGCCGCAGGACGTCGGGCATGTGCTCCGGCGCGCTGCGAGCTGGCCACAGATACTCCGGGCTGATCGCGATGCCGACGATCCTTCCCTCCCAAGGCCCCGCAGGGGTCTCCAACTTCACGAGCTCCCCGATCCGGAGGCCGTGATGGACCGCGAAGCCCTTCTCCGCGATGACCCCGTCCTCGGGACTCTGCGAAATGTAGTCGCCTTCGGTGATCTGGATGTCGTCCACCGCGGGCCGCTGTGAGGTCGGCAGCGTGATGACGCGTCCCGCAATGATATCGCCGTCTTTCTCAGGGAACGTCGTCGGAAGTTCCAGATTTAGCCGGCCGGTGGCACGATCGACTCCGGGCACCGATTCGACCGCACGGACCACGTCCTCCGGCGCTGCATTGAAGGACGTCGTGAAGTCCGAGAACCGGAGGTCGCGATACGTCTGGTCGATCGAGAGGCGGAGATTCGCCATGGAGCCGAAGAGGCTCACGAAGAACGTGACTCCCAGGACGACCATCACGGTGACCGCGGCGAACTGCCATCGACTCCGGCTGAGGTCCCGGCGGAGCTTCCTCCCGAGCGTGGACATGCCTCACCACTTCAGCAACGCGGGCTCGACCGGCCGCGGGTTGTGGACCGTCCTGTCGATTCGGCCGCCTCGGAGGTGGACGACGAGGTCGGCCATGTCTCCGATGACGGCGTTGTGCGTGACGACGATTACGGCGCGACCATCCCGGGCGACCGCCCTCAGGACCTCCAAGACCTTGATGCCCGTCGCGTAGTCCAGCTCCCCCGTGGGCTCGTCGCAGAGGAGAAGCGGTGGATTCTTGACGAGGGCTCGCGCGATGGCCACCCGCTGCTGTTCACCGCCGCTCAGCTCTGCAGGGAAGTGATCCACTCGATCCGCGAGTCCGACCCTCCGCAGGACGTCCTCGGCGTCCGAGGCCTCGGGCACGAGTTCAGCAGCGAGGGCGACGTTCTCGCGGGCCGTGAGGCTCGGGATCAGGTTGAAGAACTGGAAGACGAAGCCGACCGTGTCTCGGCGGTAGGACACGAGGCGCGCGTCGTCGAACTTCGTGATATCCTGCCTCCCGACGAGGATCGTGCCAGACGATGCGCGGTCGATGCCGCCGAGTAGATTCAGGAGCGTCGTCTTCCCCGATCCGCTCGGTCCCAGGATCACCGCAAGAGACCCGGGAGGGAGGTCCAGTGTCGCGTCTCGCAAGGCGTGGACCTTCACGGGGCCCAGGTCATAGGTTTTCGAGACTCCACGGAGTTGGATAAGGCCGTCCTTTCCCTGTCCCGTCGTACCTTGCGGCACTCCCCGTCCTGGGACCGCCACGTCGATTTCCCACGGTGTGTCGAGAACCTCGTCTTCATCCGGAATGTCTGCCGTACTCGCAGCCCTCCCGGTCGCCTCGCGCAGCTCTCCGATCTCACGCCGGAGCGACGCGGTCCGGTCCAAGAGGTAGAGCACCGCCCCGAGGGACAGGAGGGTCGCGACCTTCACGAGGTCGGTCGCCCCCGAGGTGTAGAAGATCTCGAAGCCGCCAAACCGGACGTCCGCCCATGCATCGAGGGCCATTAGGGCGATCGCCGTCAGGCCTGCGATCGTGACGCTGATGGCCGCAATCTTCCAGTGACGCATGCAGGTTCCTCTCGGGAGGAGGTACGCGAGCGGAACTCTTTGGAGTGTCGCTTGTCATTTGACAATTCGGAGGAACAGCGACCTTACGAGCGGCAGAGACGTTCGGGATTGTCCTTGCATCGCCAATTCATCGCGATCGGTCACGGAACCCGCTACGCCGCGTCTCTGTCCGTCCCCTTCACTGGAACGCGTGGCTGCACTTGGCCAGGCCGCGATCCGTCTCCCCGCGAGATCCCTGACAGCGACGCACGATGATTCGCCAGGGACTACCGCTCGGCATGCTTGTTCCCACGGTGCGACCCCACTAGTGGGCCGCGTGAGAGTCGTGCCCCTCACCCTCTCCCGCCCGAATCACACGTTTCATTTCCTCGTACTCTTCTCGCGTGATTTCCCCGGCAGCGAACCGCCGCTTCAGGATGTCGATTGCGGATTGTCCGTTCCCGGCGCGTGAGCCGTGGGAACCATGGCCTCCCATGCACATCTCTTACACATCCCTTCTCTACTTGCCTCGAGAGATTGCGTCCAGGGCCCTCGTGAGCCGCTCTTCCGCATCCTCCGCGACCTCGGCGATGGCCGGGTTCTCCACGAGCCTGCCGAAGACCGCCGTCGGCCTCAGCGCGGTCACATGGGCACGGCCGTCTGCCGCCTCGTGTACGACAACGTTGCAGGGCAAGAGAAGCCCGATGTCGGGTTCACCTGTCAACGCGCGATAGGCGAGGGGAGGATTGCAGGCTCCGAGGATCATGTACCGCGGGAAGTCGACCCCGAGCTTCTTCTTGAGGATCTCCTTCACATCGATCTCGGTCAGTACGCCGAAGCCTTCCTTCTGCAGCTCCTCCTTCGCGCGTTCGAGCGCCTCTTCGTACGGTAGGCGGGTCTCCCGATAGATCCCGTACAGGGTCTTGCGCATCCGGATGTCGCTTGGCGCGTTCACGTTGTGCCTCCTGTCGTCTCACTCTCTCCTCTACTTGCTCATTCAGTGACCACGACCGTCCCTGTCATGTAGGGATGGGGATCGCAATGGTACTCATAGACGCCGGGCTCCGTGAAGGTCGTGCTGAAGGTCCCCATGTGTCCCATGAGGCCCGAGTCCATCCCGGCTCCCATGCTGTCGTGTCCGCCGAACGTGACCGTGTGGCCGACGCCGTCGAAGTTCATCCACCGCACGACGGTGCCGGCCTTCACCGTCAGGTTGTTCGGACTGAAGGCGTAGTTGGCGATGGAAACTTGGACGTACGCGGGGCTAGTGGAGGCTCGGTAGACGAGAGCTCCGACGCCAGACACCAAGACGACGACCGCCAGGATTCCGAACGCAACGAGCTTGTTCACGAAATCGGCCCCCTTCAGGAACTCCGAGCCTCGATGTCCGCTCGCATTCGCAGATACTCTTCCCGAGAGATCTCTCCGCGCGCGTACCGCGCGTTCAAGGCCTCGATAGCGGGCATGGGGGGCGGTACATACGCTGGAGGGACGTACGGTTGGGAGGGCGAAAAAGCGCCCAAGGCCGCTAGGAGCACAAGGATGAGGAACACCGCGGGCACGACCATGAACATCGCGCCCCATCCCCATCCCCCGCCCATCATCCCGAACGAGGTCCCGTCCGGCGTGAAGGCCGCGGCGAAGACCGCCATCAATCCGACGGCGAGGATGATCGCAAATACGAGCCAGAGCACTGAGCTGTGTTGCCTGTTCTGCAAGGTTTTTCACCTCGAAGAGCCTATGGGGCAGAAAAGGCCCTTTAGGACTTCCTGAAAAGCGGCGAAAAGCTTTCGAAAAGCCTGAAAAAAGGGCGCCTTTCAGGCCTTCTCCTGCCAAGCGTCGGAGAGTCGAATCCGGTTTGTCATCCCGTGTCTCTCGCGTGCTACCAACCCCTTCGCTTCGAGACGATCCAAGATGCGAGAGATCTTGGGGCCGGAGAAGAGCCTCATCCCGACGAGGTCCTTCTGGAGCACCGCTCCGTTCGCCGCGACGATTCGCCGGTAGACGCTGCGCTCGTCGCCCGTAAGGAGCCGTAGTGCGATCTCAGGAACGGGGTTGTTCGTGCCGCCAGGAGCCGTTGGTGCGGCATCCTCCCCGCTTGCTCGTGCTAGTGGCGGGCCAACGGCGCTCTCCTCGTCTCGTTGCCGCACGCCGCGAGTCATGAAGACGTACGCAAGAGCGACGCCGAGGATGATCGCCGCGAGTAGGAGGAAGATTCCCCACAGGAAGATGAGGCTCTCGGAGACAGTCGCATGATCGACGAAAAGCGGGAGGAGGACGACGAGAACGACGAGAGCCATGGCTCCGGCCAGCGCCACTTTGGCGAGCGCCCGGCTTTTCGCCAAGAGGTCGACGTCGACCATCTCGCGGACAAGCCCATCGGATTGACTTAAGCTTTCTGAAGGTCCAGACTCGAGACCGCCTGATCGAAGGACTCCTCAAGATAAGGTCGAATCGAAGGCCATGCCAAGGTCGGTTGGATGTTCAGCGGGGCTTCACCGATCGTGGTGCGCGTCATCCTCAGAACTGTCGGATCTCATTCAATCCTCGATGCAGGCCTCCAGTCCACTTTCGCGGAGCGCACGAAATCGAGCCTGCGACTCCGGGGGGAAACCGGCGAGACGTCGTACGACCTGGTCCTAGTCGAAGCGGCGACCGAGGAGATCATTCAAACTCAGCATGTCAGAACCCCCTCCTGAACCCGGCCGGGTCTGCGGGCTCCCTCCCCTAAGCCCCGGCCCTCATCTTGTTGTATTTCTCGACATAGAGCCGCTCGCAGGAGGGGCAGCAGAGATAGTGATCCCGCTCATCCATCCTAATCTTGATCGGTTCCCCTGTGATAGGGCCTTTGCATTGGAAGCAGATTAGGTTGGCCGTCAGGGTGTCCGTCACCAGCGCCCTCGGCTCATCTTTGACGGTTTGCACCCCGATGTAATGTTCGCAGTCCACGACGTTGGGGATGCCGCCCACGGCGTCGAGAAGCGTGTCGACATCCTCGCGGTTCGTCACGGTGGCGTCCACGACGATCCAACCGCTGCGCGCTGTCGTGACCCTGCGAACCGACTCGAGCTTGGTGAGGTCCGCGGCCACCTGATCGGCGGCTTGAAGATTTGCCTTCACGACGAGCGTTACCGAGCGTTCGTTCAGGCGCTCGGGATCCAGGACCGCGCGGTAAGCCTTGACGACCCCGAGATGTTCCAATGTGGCCAGGCGAGCGCTGACCGTAGGCACACTGACGCCGACCCTCTTCGCGATAGCGCGAAGGGACAGACGGGCGTCGTCCTGCACGGCCCTGAGAATCGCAACATCTGTCTTGTCTAGATCCAACGGTCAGCGCAGTTCGGCCGGGGTAATAAAGATTGAGCCGTGATGCCGCTCTGCCCCGCCATTCGATCCACCATCTCTTCGACCGGTTGGACAGGCTTCCGCGTGAGAAGCTCAATGTGATGCGGTCAAAGAACGTCCCCCGTCGCGGGCGGTGCCTGAGACCGGGGCGCGGCAAGATAGCCCACTCCAACGCCGATGAGCAATCCGACAACAAGAAGGGCGATGCCCACACCGAGAGCTCCACCACCCTTGCCCGCTCCCGCCGGGTCTGCTGTCTGCGAAGCCATAGTTGTCAGACCGTCCGAAGCCTAGCCATTTAATAACCATTCCTGCTGACAGTTGAAAGGCTGGCCGGAGGCGCATGGCCGGCACCGCCACCGGGTTCGCGGGCCACGGCCGATCCGATGCGTCGGCAACTGGAGTCGCTTGCCGGAGGGCGACGTTTCCTGTTGATGGCTTGGGTTCACTTGCAAATGTCGGAGTCCGTTCGTGGCCGCCCACCTTACGGATGGGAGGATCCCCGACGGAGAGCCTGTCTCCTGCAAAGAGACAACCCAATGAAGTCGGCCCTCCTATCGTCTTTGTGAGGCGGTATGTTGGGGCTGTTCAGCAGGAAGTGCGCGTGGTGCGGTGCCAAACTCCCCAACCCGAGTTACGTTGAGAGGATGGGGAACCGGTTCTGCTCCGAGGACCACGCGAAGCAGTACCTGGAGCAGGAACGGGTCCGCAGTGATGGAGGAGGGCCGGACGGATGCTGCTGAGGACTCCGAGGAACCCGACATGAAGTGCGTCAGCTGCGGCATGGCGATCAAGGGAAAGCCCATCCGAGAGGAGATCGAAGGTCAAGTGTACTACTACTGCTGCCGGGACTGCTTCGAAGAGGAACTCTGCCGTCGGGATAAAGCGTTACGCAAGGCGTTCCGCTCTCGGCGGCGAGATATCGGGGGGACGCACGCCCGCCACAACGAATCGTGACTCGGGAAGAATGGACGCGGACTGGGAAGAGAAGCAGGACGAGAGGACGTGGACTCGCCGCGAATGGGTCAAGGCGGGGATGGCGGTCGGTGCCTTGGGCGCCGCGGGCAGCCTCACAGCCTCGAGGTTTGCAGCCCCGCCAATTTGATTTCTTTTGGCACCGCCGTCAACCGACTGACGGTAAAGGATTCACCGGGTCTTTATCGGGAGACCCATTGTACATACGGAGGCCTTATGCGGTTCATTTCGGTCCGCCTAAATCGTGTTCGAGTTCGCGGCCGGCATTGTCATCATGTTTGGTGCCCTCGGAGCGGTTGGCATCACCCGCGGGCGATGGCTTTCGCAAACGCCTTGGGTCGTGACGTGGTTTTCCCTCTCGGCAATCCTAGCCATCGCGACAATTTCCGATTTCCTCCTTCGGGGCAAGCCATCCGAGCTGTTCTACGGCCTGTCCGTCGGTTACGTCCTCGGAGTCACGCTCCACACGTTTCGCCATTCGATACAGGAACTGCGGCGAAAACCTTCCGCGACGAACGAAGGGAGATGATGAAGTCTCCACCGCCATCGCCGCAAGCTTTTCATGCTTGACCGCAATCGACCCCTCGCGCGTGGATAGTCTAGCCTGGTAGGACACAAGCTTGCCAAGCTTGTAGCGCGGGTCCAAATCCCGCTCCACGCACTCCCTATCATCGCCGTTCGAGGACTTTGCCCGCGCGGTTCTTCTCCCGCGGAATCCATGTGAGCGTGGTCCCTCGCTCTCGGAGCGACCGCTGCGCCTCTGAGACCGGCTCCCGCAGATGGGGCGCGTTGACCCGCCAGCCCTCCACGACCTGACCGACGAGCAGCCGGCTGTCCGTGAAGATCTCCGCGCCGCGAGACCGCTCATCCCGCAAGGCGCGCAGCAAGGCGGTATACTCGGCCTGGTTGTTCGTCGTCCCGGGAGGCAGGTCCTCGACGATCTCCGATCCGTCCTCGAAGACGACGCAGTATCGCGCCTTCTGTTGCGGAGAGTGGCTGCCGGCCCCGTCCGTCCAGATCTTCATCGGCCGCGTTCCCCAGGGCCTCGCTCACGCGCCGCGGCCGCCGGACACGAGGAACGCGATCCCGAAGCCGGCGAGGGCGGACGTGATGCCGATCAGCAACATCTGCAAGCCGCTACGTGCCGGGCGACCGACCGTTGTGCTCGCCTTGTACCAACCGATCACGAAGAGCGTGATCGCGCTCACGACGAGGCTGATGGCGATTCCCAGGAGGATGTCCGCTCCCGTCGCAAAGAACGGGACGAGCGGGATGAGGGACCCGACGATCGCCGCGAATCCGACGATCAGTGCGCTCCTGCGAGCCTGCGATTCCTCGACCGGGGCGAGGTTCAGCTCGTGCGCCATCATGAGTTCGAGCCAGGCCTTCGGCTTCGAAACGATCTTCTCGAGCATTTCCTCGAGCTCGTCGCCGTGGAAGTCCCATCGTTCGAGGATCTCCCGGACCTCCTGCCGCTCGAGGTCCGGAAGCTCGCGCATCTCCTGCCTCTCCCGCTCCACTTCGCTCCGGTAGTGGTCGCGGCGCGCAATGGTCGATGTGTAGGCCACGGCGCCCATCGAGATCGACTCCGCGAACGTGGCCGCAAGCCCGCCGGCGAGGATGATCGTGATGTCCCTCGAGGCCACGGCGACGCCGAGGATCACGCCGAGCACGTTCACGAGGCCGTCCTGGCTTCCGAGGATGAAGTCGGACAGGAGCCCCGGTCGTGCATGCTTCTCCGCGAGAGCGTCCTCCTCGATCTTCCGCCAGAATGCGAACCGCGTGGCCATGCGAACCTGCTCCGTGTCCGCGACCCATCGTGCCCCTCGGATTTGACGGTTGCGCTATAGAGTATGTTCCGAGGCGAGCACGCCAACCTTTTTCTAAGCCACCCACGATGCGCGCGCGATGACGGCCGCCGGCGGCGCGTCCTCCTTGGCGACCCTCGCGAAGGCGGTCGCCACTTCCCAGCCGGAGAACGCAGGCCATGCCGCCCTGGAGGCCCTCAAGGCGAAGACGCCGCCGCTCGAGGTCCTCCGGTCCGCGGCGGTGACCGCCGCGACTCATTACGACGGCCGCTCGGGCGTCGCGCCTCGCGGGCTCGCTCTGCTCGCCTCTGCCGCACACCTTTCGCGGCCGATCCCGGTCCTGCAGGCCGTGACGTATGCCGCCTCGGAACCTCGATCCGCCGTGCCGTCGCGACCGCCTGCCGTTGTCGCCGGTGAGATCACGCACCTCGGGCGCTCGTTCCTCTTCGGGGTCCGGGCCGGCGACCTCGCGGAGGCCGAGCCGATATTCCTCGGGATGGTCCACGAGGGCTCGGAGCGGAAGATGGCCGGGGACATGCTGTTCCGCGCGGCCCTCGAGGACATGGGCGAGGGCGGCCGGAAGGTGTTCATCGCGGTGCGCTCGTGGCAGCTCGCGAAGGCCCTGGGATTCAAGGACGCTCGGACGGTCCTGAGGCCCGCGGTCCAGTATCTGGTGAAGGGCGTCTCGGACCGCACGGCGTACGAGACAATCATGAAGGTCCTGGGCAAGGAGTGGGTCGATCTCGAGAGCCTCGGGTCCGGGGGACGACCGCTAGACGCCGCGGGCCATGGGAAGGTCGCGGCTCTTGCCGCCGCGGAGTCCGCGGAGGCATGCGTCGCGTCGACCCTCGCCCTGCTGCGCGAAGGCTATGCGGCGGCCTCGGTCGCGGAGGGCCTCGTGACGGAGGCGGCCCGCCGGGTGCTCGCGGCAAGCGGCTTCGACCTCGAGACCGCGCGCAGCCTCCTCTTCGCACACGCCGCGCGGTTCGTGTTGACGTTCAGCCGGACGAACGAACGTCTGTACGCGCTCTTCCAAGCGGCCCTTCGCGTTCGCTCGGCCGCAATGGACCTAGCGCTCCCCACGGTGCCGGAACCCCCCGGGGCGGTGGAGGCGTTGCATCATCTCGAGGCGGCACTCGACGCTCGAAAGCCCATGGAGGCGGCGGCGCTTGTCCGCGCGTACCTCGCGCGAGGATGGCCCACCGAACGACTCCTCGAGGTCCTCGCGGATTACGCGTGCCGCGACGCATGCGCCGCGAACCAGGGCATCAATCTCCTCTTGGCGGATGCCTGCGCGGTCGAGTTCCGCACGTCGAAGGCTCCGGAGGTCCTCATGGCCCTCGCGAAGACGATCGCCGCATCCCCGAAGGACACGCGCCTCTACGAGGCTTGGTCGGCCGCCCTCGGCCCTTGATCACTTCTTCTTGAGGCCTTCGCCGACGAGGGCGAAGTGCGCGAGGAGGGACTCGAGCTGGATGCGCTCGTTGGCCCCCTCGATGAGTCGGAAGTCCGCCTCGCCGATCCGGTCGAGCAGGCGCACCTTGACCTCGTCTGGGACGCTCAGGTCGAACACGGAACGATGCAATTGTCTCAGGACGTCTTCGCCCGAGACGCCGTACTCGATCAGGAGGCGGTCGAGCACCTCCCGCGCCCGGAGGAATTCTCCCGTGAGGGCCCTCTCGACGAGCTTCTTGACCTCTTCCGGCCGGATCGTGCTCGCGACCTTGTACAGCGCGTCCGCGTCGATCGTCGACCCGACGGAGGCCGCGACCTGGAGGGAATTCACGGCGCGGCGCATGTCCCCTTCCGCGACGTAGATCAGGGCGTCCATGCCGTCGTCCGTGATCTTGAGCTTCTCCGCCTTCGCGATGCGACCGAGGTACTCGCGGATCGCGTCGGGCTTGAGCGGCCGGAACCGGAAGACCGCGCATCGCGACTGGATCGGCTCGATGAGCCGCGAGGAGTAGTTCGCGGAGAGGATGAACCGCGAGGTCTTTGA
>Ga0209619_10001338_pt1 | contig 18053 bp, 14 predicted proteins | sample Rifsed16ft3_FD_184011 | JGI IMG/M metagenome (GOLD analysis project Ga0209619, IMG submission 184011) | Soil microbial communities from Rifle, Colorado, USA - sediment 16ft 3 (version 2) | ecosystem: Environmental > Terrestrial > Deep subsurface > Rock core/Sediment | place: Rifle, Colorado... | reverse complement strand
ATTTGTCCTCCATTTTGTAATTAATGTTGATACTTAAATCGATTGCTTATATAACTATAATTGTCTGGCTGATTATCCCAATCAGGCAATTTAAAACAAGATTCTTTCTTTTCTTCCTGATACTCGGTTTACTTGATCCAACAGCTTACATTTTGGGTCAAATATTTAAATTAAATTACGCTGTTTCATATCTTTTCGGAACAATAATACTGCTATATCCAGCCCTATTTGAAATTAAAAAAAAATTCAAGCTCGGGCTTGTCCTTACCTTATTTTCTACAGGTCTAATTGTCGTGTTTTATGCCATGAATATTTCTCTTTTTATCCAAATGGTGGTTCACTTTATAATTTTTGTTTCCTTCTTAAAAGTCTTAGTCGTTTTTTTTAGTGAGAATCGCAAGCTGTTGTTATTTCACTTAATGTTAGTCCTTTATGAGTTTTCATTATTATTAAAGTTTTTTGTTTTTTATCTAGAACCAGGAGTGGGACCTGCGTATTATTATGTAACTACTGCATTTGAAATTATGATTGGGATATTTTTCATATTTTTTAATGAAGAACATAGCCCCAAGCTTAGCATGTAATTTTCTCATCCGCTTTATTATTCAATTTCTTTTTATGGGTAGAAGAACTGCTGAAATCAATTGAACTATAATTCATGGGAATGTTTGTAAAACAAACAATGGGAACTTCGACTCCCCCTTGATTCAATTATCTATATAAAATGAAAGTGGGGAATATAATTTTTCTAAAAATGTTTTTTTGCAAATGCTCTCCCAGAGTGGCTCTTTAAATACTTTTCAAATGCGAGCGCTTTTTGCTTATCATCAAATGCTACAGCAATTTTAATTCTCCAAGGTTTGTACTTGGACGTATAATTTGATCCCCCCTCATAATGCTTCGCGAGCCGCTTTTTAAGATTTGAAGTGAATCCAATGTAGGTTTTGGATGGGTCAGAATCACTTTGAATTATATAAGCATAATAGTACACTATGCAACATTATAAATTTGATTAAATATTAGTTCCAATTAAAAAATAAATCAGATATTACTGCCTAAATATTTCAATATTTATAAATGATTCGAGTATCCTATAATATTCAGACCGTCTTCGCCCAATTTATTTATCCTCCAATAGACGAGATTGGGCTTCGCCGGTTCTGGCTTATATTGATAAACTTGATTATTTGGAATCAATAGAAAACAGACCTGTCTGGCGAAGTTCGAGTTTACGAGAACGAAGCCAGAGTGGAGGTGGCGGGAGTCGAACCCGCGTCCGAAGTTAAGATCCAAAGAACCTCTACACACATAGTTTGTTTATTTATGGCTTCATGCTACTAAACAAACAAAGATCACATAAAGCCTGCTTGCTATTGAATTCACCTTATCTGCACAAGCGACAGAATCGGCTATCATACCTAAACGACGTTCATCCAAATCCCGGCATGAAAAAATTTAGTGAACGGCTGCTTATTTAATTAAGCAGCTAAGGCGTAGTTATATTCGCCAGTTATTTTTTTCCCCAATTGTTTTACGTGTACTCTGGGGAACACGGTGCGCAGTTCTAAGCTTCTTTAACCCCGTCGAAACCAAATTCACCCCCGGAAATCAGTTGGCAATTGACAATCGGCAGCAAGCAAACTGTAGTTAGGGTGTCCATTTAATATCGTGGATTTTTGAACACTTATTTTCATAACGAGCAAGAACAAAGAAAAGATCAGATAATCTGTTAAGAAATATAATGATATTGCTGCCTACCTTCACCGTATTATTTAATGCCACAACTCTGCGTTCGGCTCTGCGGGTAATGGTTCTGCATACGTGAAGCAATGAAGCACTTTTTGATCCCCCTGGAAGTATGAAATTTTTTAAGCTTTCCAATTGAGCATCGAAGTGATCTATCTCTTTTTCAATATCTTTATAAAATTTTTGTGTGACCCGCTGAATTTTGAGCTTTGATGTCTTACTGTTGTTCGGAGTTGCTAAATCTGAACCGACAATAAATAATTGATTTTGAATTTTTAGAAGCAAATCTTTTACATCAGAATCATATACTTCAGTTATAGCCAAGCCGATAAAGGAATTAAGTTCATCAACTGTGCCGTATGCTTCAATCCTATCAGATTTTTTAGATACTCTCTCACCGCCGAAAAGACTCGTTTCTCCTTTGTCGCCGGTTTTTGTATATATCTTCACTTTTTTAATGGCAGCTTTTTAACAGTAACCTTAATTGGATTCCTATCAGCGTTTTTCGCTAACAGAACTGTTCCCTCTTCAAAGTGCTTTCGTTTTACAAATCCAATTCCGATATGTCTTTTAAATTTATAAGAATAAATTGTTGAAGTGATGTTTCCTGCTTCAACATTTGACTCATCAAACAATAAAAATTTTTCGTAATCACTAATTGTTTCGGAAAACATAAATCCGCATAAGCTTTTTTGAACTTTATCATAAGTATCAAGCCGTACAATAACTTCCTGCCCGATGTAACATCCTTTTGTTGTATTCACAAGCTGCATCAATCCTACTTCGTGAGGATTGTAAAAATCGTTTATTTCATTCGGTGCTATTGGTACTCCATTTTCAATCCTGTAATGAGAATATGCTTCTTCACCAATCAAATTAAAATTAAACGGATCTTTATTCTCAATCATATACCGGATAAGCTTTTGTGCGTAAACCGGGTCGGCTAAAATCCAATAAATAAGCTGTCCATTGTGATCGAAATGTTTCATCAAAAAGAAAATTATTCCTTCGGTATTAATAATTTTTATTGTATTCGGATTAATATTGTTCACAATGTTTCCGCTGATTAATGTCATGAATGAATCTGCCTGCGGACCAAGCATTTCTAACAAAGTATATTTACCATTTATATTATTAATCTTAACGTCATCGGAGATTACATATTTATTAAGCCACATCATCATCTTTTCTTGATGCTCTTGGCTGGATACTAAAAGCTGATACTCATCTAAATTAATAATTGCGGCAATGTCAATTATCCGTCCCTTTTCAGTTGTGAAAATAGTTTTTGCAACTTCTTCCTTAGCCAAATTCTTTACAGAGTTTGTACTAATCCTATGAAGGAAATCGAGCACATCATTTCCTCTCAATTCGATAACACATGAATATGAAATATCACGCATACCAACACCGGTATAAAGTGAATTCAGTTCGCTTTCAATAACAGAAATACTTTTCAAACCAACTCTACTAAAGTCTTTCTTCGAAGAATTATCCGCTTGGTCTGTAATATCCGGAAATTGAGATGATGTCGTATTTATTTCTTCCATTATGCTCCTTTTGATATTTATCGTTTATTCATCCTTAAATCAATTACTGCTAAAACATTAAGTTATTTTCCAAAAAATATAGTCAAATCTGGAGAATTAGAAAAATAAATCAGTTATAAATTTTTAGAAAAAAAACTGCTGTGCATAATAAATATGAAATAGGAATAAAGTTTAACTAATTATCAGTGTCAGATAGATTAAAATGTTTCCGAATTCAATCCTTCTTTTATTTAATTCTTCTCTCTCATCCAAAAGAAAAATCTTCTTGGAGTCGGAAAGAAGTTTCTAATAGTAAATTTAGCCTCAATTTTGAAAATAAGGTAATAAGGCTAAATAACCCCTCTTCTTTATGTTACTAAGGTTTTTGATTTTAGACATTTATTCAGCAAGTAGATATTTATTTTTATTTAACCTTAGTAAAACAAATAACCTATTGAAATATAACCTTATTCCCTTATTTCTTTTGGATGTAATGTGCAATATAATATTAGAATAAAAAATAAGAAATTTATATTAGATAGATATGATAAAAATAACTTCAGTAAGGTCGAGTGTGCTTCTTATTGAGAAGATTTTGATACACGCTGTCTTTTTGATTCCAAACAAAAGCAATTGAATCACCGGGAATTATTTTTGTACCATCATCGTAGTAAATATGCTCATAATAATCGGGAAATTCATCATGATTAATATTTGCAATTGTTCTTTTGAAATTTATTCCCTCATAAGTCATCAGCAAATGCGGCGGCTTTTCCAGTCCATCAATTAAAAAATAATTATAGCTGATGTTCCCGACTCCCTGAGCGTAATGAAAATTTGTTCTTATGAATTTTGTCCCGTTATAATTCCATTTTTGAATAGCGATATAATTAAACCCGCCATGGGAAGGGATTGGAGCTTCCCAAATTATTTTAAAATATCCATTCTCGCACTTGAACAAAACAAGATAGAAGAAAGCGGTGCCGAGTTCTGTACTGTCAAGATCAATAAAACTTTGGTCATAACCTACAATATTTTTTACTTCGATCAGTCTCTCTCCCGGTTTTGATCGAGCAATTACCCCAAATATCAATTGCCTGTCCTCAGGATAATATAAGATTGCCGGATTTGGCGGCTCATATGTTGTAGTTCTGTCATCGCTAACTAAATAGGAACCTTGCGGAAAGTAACTCAAAACAAATTCCATTAGAGAAATTGTATCACAAGGAAATCTTTGTGCAGTTTGCTTTTTACGAACTTCTATGTTGTATCTTTGAATATCTGCATCTCTATCCGGCGAATACGCAATTTCTTCTTGAGATGATTTTCCATCTTTAATCTTTTCATTCTGTTTATCACAACCGAACAAGAAAATCAAAGCGATAATCGTAAAAAGTTTTATCAAAATATTAGTCATAATAAGTTTTTTATTTAGATAGTTCATATAGCCCATACAATCAGTCCCGACTTACCAAGTTGTGTGACAAATATAAGTCTAATAATCGAACTCATCCCCTGTCCCCTTCTCTTACAAAGAGAATGGGTGATTACGCTCCGTTTTCTTGCACAGCCATTCCAATGGAAAAAGTCTCTCTTTCCGACTTCGCGTATTAAGAGAGGTTTGCCAAGGCGAAATAGCGTAAGTTTCATTACTTGCCAATCATTTTTTACACGGCTTTTTAAATCGTGAATTTATAATTGAGCATCTGTTCGTTAAACTGCCGAAAATTCCTCGATAAAATTTGCAGAGCTAATAATTCCAAGGTGAAAATGATTCAAATCAAAATGCTCATTAGGTGAATGCAAATTTTCAGAATTCAATCCAAGTCCCATTAAAACTACAGGAGCTTTTAGTTTTTTTGCAAATACAGTAACAATAGGAATTGAGCCGCCTTCACGAATGAAAACTGTTTTCTTACCAAAAGCTTTTTCCATTGCGTTAGCTGCAGCAATGGAAGCTTTGCTGTCCAATGATGTCATGCTGGGAAAACCACCGTGAAGATTCGATACTTTTACCTTAACATATTTGGGAGCTAATTGTTGAATGTACTTCGTAAATTGTTTTGCAACTTTATTCGGATCCTGGTTTGGCACTAATCTCATACTTATTTTAGCCGTAGCTTTTGACGGAAGAACCGTTTTAGCTCCTTTGCCTGTAAAGCCGCCGAAAATTCCATTACAGTCAAGTGTCGGTCTTGCCCAGGTTCTTTCGAGAGAAGAAAATCCTTTTTCCCCATGAAGCTTTGAAACACCACATTCTTTAGCAAATTTTTTCTCAGAGAATTTTAACAATTTATAATTCTCCCTTTCCTTTTTTGTCAGCTTTACAACATCTTTATAAAATCCCGGAATAGTAATCTTTCCGTCTTTGTCATGCAGTGTAGTAATCATTTGCGCCAAAGTATTAATCGGATTTCCAACTGCCCCTCCAAAAGTTCCGGAATGTAAATCTCTATCCGGACCTGTTACTTCAACTTCCATATAAGCTAATCCGCGCAAACCATAAGTTAAAGTTGGAATACCCGGTGCGTAAAGCGAAGTATCTGAAATCAGAACAGCATCACACTTTAATAGTTCGAGATTATTATTTATGAATGGTTCAAGATGTTCACTGCCAATTTCTTCCTCACCTTCAATTAAGAATTTAATATTCAGCGGAGGACTACCAACTGTTCTGAAGAATGATTCGACACTCTTGAAATGCATGAAGACTTGCCCTTTATCATCCGTAGCACCGCGAGCATAAATTTTTCCATCTTTAATTGTTGGTTCAAAGGGCGGGCTGTCCCACAAATCAATTGGATCAACAGGCTGAACATCATAATGACCATAGATTAAAATTGTTGGTTTCCCCGGTGCACCAAGCCACTCACCGTAAACTATGGGATGCCCTTCGGATTGAAATACTTCAACGCGGCTCATTCCAGCTTGTTTCAACTTTTCCATCACGAAATTTGCACAGTAGTTTATATCTTTTTTATTTTCGGCAAGCGTGCTGATGCTGGGAATTCTTAGAAAATCTTTCAGTTCGTTGATGAAAATTTCACGATTTTCATTAATATATTTAATTACTTCTTCCACTTTTTTCCTCCAATAAATTAATGCAGTGATAGTTCATAAATTTTTAAATCAATGGTTCATCATAATAATGGATACTATGTCGAAGCCATCTCTTCGGGCTTGAAATAACCCCACGATTTATCGTGGGGAAACCTCCAATGGGATATCCCGATTTGGGCTTTAGCCATGATGACTAGACCCAACGTTGTCATAAATTTTTCATCTTCATCTTTGGAAGTCATTTTTTATTGTGCTCTTCTTGCTTTTTGAAGTTATCTTATATTTTATTGATTCACCTTTGGCGAATTGATTCATGGCTAAAGCCCTCCTTTATTCTTAGTATTGTACTCCCCACGCTGAAGCGTGGGGTTAGTATAAAAAATAGATATTCAGTGGACTTGAAAAAAGTATACATATTTATGATAAACTAAATTAGTTTATGAAAAACAATTCTGAACTAGATTTTTCAAACTTTTTCATCATAAACTTAAATAATTGCGCACTAATTCGGAAGACAGTTATTGGAGCAGAAAGAAAGCTGATCAAAACAACAATTCTAAATTGTTGTTAAACAGTAAAAGCAATGTTATTTTTATTATATGATATTAATCCGCTATATACTTAAAAGTCATTTTGCACCATTTGTATTTTCGGTCTTTACCCTGATATGCATATTCCTTCTTCAATTTTTAATGAAGTTCGCTGATCGGCTTGTAGGCAAGGGGCTTGATACATTTATTGTGCTTCAGCTAATTACTTACAATTTAGCATGGATGTTAGTATTGGTTGTTCCAATGGCATGCCTTGTTTCAACGCTTATGGCTTTTGGAGCCATGTCCCAAAACAATGAAATTACAATTATCAAGTCGTCTGGTGTAAGCTTATGGAAAATGATGATTGGACCTTTGATTGCAAGTGCGGTGCTTTGTTATTTGCTTATCCTGTTTAATAACGATGTTCTGCCTGATGCTAATCATAAAGCAAAATTGTTAACATTTGATATCAGCCGCACAAAACCAACTCTATCTTTAGAGCCGGGATTATTTTCTCAGGACGTAAATAATTATGCCATCCTTGTCAGAAAGATTGATAAAAATTCGAGTGAATTGGAAGGAGTGACCATTTATGATTATACCGATCCGGCAAAAATAAATGTTGTTACTGCCGAAAAAGGTAAAATCTATTTTTCGAAAGATCAGACAAAACTTATTATGGAACTTGAGCGCGGTGAGATTCATGAGTCGGAAACGATGAGAAAAAATATGTATCGTAAGCTTGTATTTGTCAATCATCGAATTACAATGAATGCCGATCAATTTTCTTTTCAACAATCAACTCCTGGTGGACCTCGAGGTGACAGGGAACTCAGCTCCCACGATATGAAATATATAATAGACAGTCTGCAAGCAATTCAAAACAACCAATTAACAAGTCTTGCAAGTGAAACCAATAAATTTTTCTTTAAGGATTCATTTTCAAAAGAATCTCAAGCATACTACAAAACAGCAGGTAAAGAATTTGTTTATGCTAAGGCAATTGAAAGGATGAATACGGTGAGAAATATTATTCTCTCAAATGTAAAGAGAGTTGAATTCACGAAAAGTGAAATAAATAAATACCGGGTTGAGATTTATAAAAAATATTCTATACCTGCAGCATGCATTATTTTTGTTTTAATCGGTGCTCCTTTAGGAGTAATGACGCGCAAAGGCGGCTTTGGAATGGCTGCAAGCATAAGTCTATTTTTCTTTTTAATTTATTGGGCATTCTTAATTGGGGGTGAAAAACTTGCAGATAGAAACATGGTCTCACCTTTTGTGGGTATGTGGTCAGCAAATTTCTTGTTGGGCGCTGCCGGAATTTTACTTACAATGAAATCTGTAAAAGAAACGATCACATTAGAATTTAATTGGTTCAAAAAATTGATTCCTAAAACATGGACACCTCAAGAGGAAGTTGTAGACGAATAAATGAAAATACTTGACAAATATCTGGTAAAACAATTCCTTCTCACCATAATTTTTGGTTTGCTCGCATTCACGTTAATATTTGTCGTGATTGATATGATGGAAAACTTAGATGATTTCATTGACCAGAATGTATCAATGGATATTATATTGAATTATTACCTGGTCTTTTCACCCGAAATTATAAAGCTAATAACTCCAGTTGCCGTTCTTTTTGCAGCTTTATTCACAGCAGGTAAGGCAGCTAATCTCAGCGAGATAACCGCAATCAAAGCCAGTGGTGTAAGTCTTTTTCGATTCATGATTCCTTTTCTCATCACAACTTTATTTATTTGCGCTTTATCTATTTATTTTGCAGGTTATGTTGTTCCTCATGCCAATTCGGTGAAGGTAAACCTTGAACGGAAATATTTGAACAGAGGATTTGTTTTTACAGGAAGCAACATTTTCTTTAAAGATTCTGCATCAAGGATTGTAAATATTGCATACTTCGACAATTCTCAGAATCAAGCTCATCGTATCAGCATTCAGGAGTTTGATGTTGCTGATCCGACAAAAATGATTTCACGTACCGATGCTGCGAAGATGACTTATGATACAACCTCAAGAAAATGGATCGCTGAAAATGGCGTAAAAAGATTTTTCAGTTCGGAAAGACAATCAGCAAGCTATTTTAACCAATTAACTTTCTCAGATCTCAATTTTCATCCAGATGATTTATCTTCAAAACAGCAAAAGCCCGAAGAGATGAACTTAGATGATCTTAAAAAGTTGATAGGTTCACAAGTCAGAGAAGGAACTGATCCTAAAAATACATTGATCGAGTATTATTCACGATTTTCATTTTCAATGTCAAGCATTGTAGTTGTGTTATTTGGAATTCCGCTTGCCGCAGCTAAAAGGAGACGCGGAGGATTAGCTGTTCAGATAGGAATAAATATTTTAGTTACATTTATTTATTTAGTCTTCTCGAAAGTTAGTCAAGCATTCGGAAAAAATGGAGCAATTGATCCAATGCTTACAGCATGGTTTGCAAATTTAATTTTTCTTGCGGCAGCATTAATTAATTTACCAAGGGTGCGACAATAAAAAACCCCGCTCTGAATAAGCGGGGTAAAAAAAATAATATTTCCATTTTAGATGCTCATAGTTATTTAGCAAATAACATCTTCCTTGTAAAATTCTTGCCGTCTACAGAAAGCTTATATAAATAAATTCCGCTGGCAAGGCTTTCACCTTTGTCATTTACTCCTTTCCATTCTACCTTATAAGTTCCTGTTGATTGTGCTTCATTAACTAAGACAGCTACTTCTTTACCCAGAATATCATATACTTTTAATATAACATTAGATTCTTTTGGAAGAGCGTAAGTAATCGTTGTTGAAGGATTGAATGGATTAGGATAATTTTGTGTTAAAGCAAAATCATTTGGTATTTCATTACTTATTTGATGTATGCCCGCTACAGTATTTACAATTGCACGAATTAATACTGTAACCGGGAAATATGAGTTTTGGTCAAGATGAATCCATGTTTGATTTGTATTATCCCATTCCCAAGCTCTGCCATTTATAATAGTTGTATCTGCACCAATTAAGGGTTGATTTGTTCCATCATAAAATATTCCAACATAGAAATCACCATTAACATTTAGATTCAACGAGCTTGTTGAAAGTGGAAACCAAAAATCCTGATACCCTGATGGCGGAGTTACAGGATTGCTATTCAATAATAAACTTCCTGGTTTGTTTCCACCGTCACCATAAATTTTTATTTTAAAACTTCCATCACCAAATAATGTATTTTCACCGCCATAATAAAATTCCACATTCATTAATGTACTGCTACTTGGTGCCGTTAAACGATTTAAAATTCCCCAATTGGCATCAGCTTCATAAATTTTAGTTTCCGGACTTCCATCATCATAGGAAAGCTCATTTGTTTTGGGAAGATTGGATGTAATGCCGACATTATCAAACGCTGTAGCAACAGCATTATATTCAGCACTGCCTGCGCCATATAAATCCGCAGCAGATTGCATCGTTGCATTTCGAGCATCAATAAATTGAGATTTCGGAGTTAAGTAATATGTAAGAGTTCTGTAATAAATTTGTTCCGTTTTTTCTCTTCCGATTTGGTTAGCTACTAAATAGCAAGCTTTATTAGGTATACCGCTGTTGGTGTGAACCCCGCCATAGTCCCGGTCTTCAGTGTAAGGCAAATATAAATATTCATTCATATCCGCAGGCTGCCCGCCTTGATGAGGATCTGACATATCCCTAAGTGCATCTCCACTAATTGAAGGAGTATAAATGTCTTCTCCAATCTGCCAATCATCGTTATCTGCCATAGCAGCAAAAACATCGGAATAAGATTCATTTAATGCACCGCTTTGTCCTTGATATTCCAGGTTTGCTGTAGAAGATGTAACCCCATGAGTAATTTCATGAACAACAACGTCATAAGCTCCTGCTAAATTTGAAAATTGCACCCCATCTCCATCACCGAAAATCATAAATTCACCATTCCAAAAAGCATTATTAAAATTTGTACTATAATGAATTACATTCTTTAACGAGCCTCCATTATTATCCCAGCTATTTCTGTTAAATTTATTTTTATAATACTCGTAAACATTCTCGGTATAATAATGAGCGTCAACCGCTGCGAGCAAAGTATCATTGTCATTAAAATTTTTATCACTATTTGGATCAAATACCAAGTATATATTATTCTCACCATTCTTAGCATCATAAGTTGCAATTACACCATTTAAATTATCTATAGGAGAAACATACATTGGCTTTGTAGCATCTATTAAATAATATTTTGCTGCTGAAAGATATATATTCAAAGCTCTATTGGCTCCTTTTAACCCTGTACCGCTTCCCGCATCAGGTCCATCGTATCTTATTCCTGTATCTTTGTATAAAACATTTCCATTTTGTGCATCCACAATTACTCTTTGTTTTGGAGTCATTTTCGTTGGAACCTGCACTTCATAAGCTAAAGTTGGCTGATTATCATTTATGTAAATCACCAATTCAACTGCTGCTGCTTGTTTGCCATTGCAATATTTTGAAGCTATTGTTTTAGATTCTTCTTCATTGACAGCCGGCGTAGTTGAAAGATTGGGTGTTGGAATATATCTTCCATTTATTGATGAAATAGCTTCCTGCTGATCGAAGTGAACAATTATTTGTGAGCCGATCACTCTTAAATCATTATAATATTGCTGAAGTTTTACATGGGTCATTCCGAGATTATCAACTTCAGATTTTAATAACCCAAATTCTTCCGAAGGTGAGTTTAGATTGAAAAGAATTTTATTCTCTGTTAAGAAATTTTTAGCTGCCTTTTCTGGTGACTGGAAATTATTTATGTATCCGTTTGATGTAAGCTTACCGATTAAAAAAGTTGGAGTTGGATTAAATTCATTCCAAGCTGCTTGAGCATCAACAGCATTTTGCTGAAGCTGACTTAAAGCATTCATTTGCTCCATGCTTGCCGAAGAATATTGATGATTATGATTTCTATCAGCAACCTTTATTTGTGCTTGAAGTGAAAAACTAACAGTCGATAATACAGCGACAAAATTAATCAGTTTTTTCATAAGACTCCCTTAGATTATTTTCTGTTGAATAATTTATTTAATTCAGTAATTAATTCTTTAATTTGCTTTGGAAATTCTTTAGGTGAAACTGTTCCCGGATAAGAAATACTATTCATATGCTTATTTGTATTGATTGTAATAACTGTTGTGAGATTTCCCTTTTCCCGATACTTAAAAGTGTAGAGAGTAGAGTCTTCTAACAGGCTGGCGAAATTATTAATTTCATCTTCATTAACTTTCACACTGTCTGTTACGGTTCTGTTTGCTGCAGTAAAGCCATTCCAATGATTTACTTTGCCGTCTGAATTTACCGTTATACCATCGCTTTTGCCGGTAACTCCTCCGATAGTGTAGTAATCAATTATAAAATTTCTTTCCTGTGAAATATCAGAAGAACAAGAGCATGAAAAAAAATATAATGAGATTAAAATGACAGTAAAAATTTTATAATTCATTTAAACTTCAGAATTAGTTATTAAAAGTATCTTCTCTGAATCTCAGGGGATAAACAGATTATAATATATAAATGGTCGTAGGGGCACTTAAAACTTCCACCTCGAACCAAAAGCAACTGAAATTTGCTTTGCAGAATTCGGCGCTACAATGGTTTGAAAATATGATGTTGCTAAATTAAATTCGATAACGCCTGTGTACATACCTAATCCAACTGCCCAAGCAAATTCATCAGATCCACCTAAAGAAACGCCGCTTCGAAAATAAGGGATCCAGTCTCCGGGTTTCCATTCAAAACCAAATGAAACACGGGGAGTTTTGCTGTTGCCGGGTAAATCATTAAAACCTTGATTATAGTCGAGTCCTAAAAGTAATGTTCCTGGAAGAAAATTATCTTCTTCGTTTAATTTATAACCCAAACCGAATCTAAAAACAGTTGGTAAACCTGTTGAAAAACTTTCTATCCTTTCAGCATCTCCGGTAAATTTATCTTTCAGAGAATCTAATTGTTCTTGATTTGTCAAATCATCAATAAGGATTGCGCCTGTAGCAAAAAACTTTGCTGTATTTTTTGTCCAACTGATGCTGCCGATATCTGTTAAAGCCAAAGAGACATTCAAATTATTTTCCAGCAAAAAAGAAAGTCCAAGATCAAATCCAAAACCATTGCCGGCAGGAGGCATAAACAAACCAAATTGCGATTGATGCTGCAAAGAATCAAAATCATATTTCACACCGAAGCCATCAGAAAAAGCTGAGTAACCAATCATATCTGCATTACCTTGAATCTCATTATGTGTTCCGGTTTCAAGATTTGTATTCACTTTTTCAATTCCGGCATAATAATACCCGTGAACAAGCTTGAATGATACTCCAGCAGAAATATTCTTAAGCCAACTTTCAGATTCTAATTGAAATTCTCGTGAATATGATATTCCATAATTTCTTATCCACCAGCTTTTAAATTTCTCATCATTGAAATCATATTTTTTTCCCGGTTGATTTCCATTTAATCCTAAATCAACAATTGCATGAGGGATCGTAAAGTTACCACCTGCAAAATCAATAATTGATAATGAAAATGTTCCAGCTTCAATGCTGGGTTTCATAGCAAAGCTAAAAAGTGAAGTGGAGAAATTAGCAAATACAGATCCTCCATCAGAAAAAAGATCATTGAAGTTTTGCTTATCGCTTTCAGTCAGGACTCTTGATTTTCCATCAACGCCTCCGAAATAATAATTAAGCTGATTCATTGACAGGAAATCTGTTCCTGAATGAAAGGAAATTAATGGTAAAGGAATGATAGTTGAAAATTCCACAGAACTTTCACCCATAATTGAAAGATTGGCTGGATTTATTCCGATCGAATAAATTCCCATTGATGTTGAATTATAAGTTTTCGCTAATCCCGTGCTTCTTGCATCAACAGTGCCTGAAGAGCCAAACTGCGGAAATGCGCGAGAAGAAAAGACACTCGCCAAAAGAATTATGATTGATAAATTTCTGCAGTTAAAAATATTTTTCATGATTATTTCTCCTCCGGACTCAAATGATATTTGACTTTACCATAACATTTTATATTCAGCCAGTCAGAGGATTTAAATTGAACGGTTGGCGGATTTGGGTTTTCATTGGTGGCATTTTTTGTATTCACCGTGGTTGAGATGATTGCATAACGTGCATTGGATAACTGCATAATTTTTGCTGAATCAAGTGCAATTGTATTTAATGTAATTGTCGGAGAAATTATTTGTCCCGTGCTATTATTCACCTGGCTTCCAAGAAACTGCAATGAATCCACTCCGTTTTGATTCTTTGTTAGAGTAAAGAGCGGAAAATAATTTTCATCAGTGAGCGTTACTTTAACAAATGCATCAATTGGAATTGCATTCTCAAGATAAATATTCAAATCAGCTCCTATTCCATCATGTATTTTGTCTCTATCGTCTTGGCTCAAATCAATTCCAAGTGTATCGGTAAAGTTAGTTTGCTTAATTGCAAAAATACTTTTAGCGGTGAATTGTACTGAAAATTTAATTGAATCTTGGTTAGTAACTGTCCTGACAACATCATCATTAGAAGGATTTAGGATATACTCTGAAGAAATCACTATAGAATCCGGAAGGAACGAAATAAAATCTGTTAAATTACTATTGGTTTCATTAAGAGTTAGATCGTAACCTCCATTGACTAAACTGAAAGTAATATTTTGGCCATCGTTTCTTGTCAAAGCTTTTTGCTCGCCGGAATTACGTATTCCATTAATTTGAATATTTGCTATCTCAAGTTCAAAAAAGTTGTGATGAGTTGAAACATATTCTGATTTTAAACTGAGCAATGCTTCTTTAATAAAAAATTTATTCCGAAAATCAGCAGCATCGTCAAGATTGAGTGAAACTGAGGTTCGCTCATTTCCTAATGATGTTTTTTGTATTGAGCCAGTAAGCGAGCTAAAACTAAAATTGAACAAGTAGGAATTTACATTTTCAAAAGAGCCATTTATGGTACTGTTGGCTGATGCGACTAATTGTAAACTGTTTTTATTCTGAATTGGCTGGTTCGGAGGAAAAGTATATTGATGGTTTGATAAATCATACACGATTGAATCTCTGCTAAAAGCTGGAACGTTAGTCTCAATTATCAGCGGAGAGCCGTCAGGTTTTCTAATGCCTGGGATTTGTAAGAATGATGATATTACCGCAGACGAAGGATTCTGAATAGCAAATGAAAGAAAACCGCTTGCAAATGTAGCTTGTTCAATTTCTATATCTTCGGGAAAAACTATGAAAACTGATTGTGCAGGTTGGTTCGCTGGAATTATAAAATTTTGCGATGTGGATCCCTGTGATAATATGCTTACATAATCTGCAACCTTAGTATTAGCAGTATAATTATCTGACTGGACTAAATAAAAATCATCGCTGGTAAGTGTGGATGTAATTGAGTTTTTTGATTCGGGTTTAAACATATCATAGATTGTATATGTTTTGTTAATAATTGGAACATTTAAATCAACATCCCACTCAGGCATGATAATGTCTCCGGGTAAATCGAAGCAGCCGATTATAAAAGCTGAAAAAAGTGATAAAATACTTAGCGCAGATATTAATTTCTTCATGTCCATCCCATTTCAAAATCTAAATCAATTAAGTTCTTACTCCCAATTCTCATTACAAGACGATTGGAATTCAAATTAGAAAATTCAATCCTTATGCCGAAAAAAGCTGTTCAGATATGATGTTTTGGAAAATGGAAATAGATCTTTTTAGTAATTCTTACCAATGATTTGTGCTAAAGCGGAAATTATGAAATTAATTTGAGGATAATAAAAAACCACCCGTTTCCAGGTGGTTCTAAATCTGAAGGGAGAGAAGCATGAAATAGCTAATTAACTTTTTCGTCCTTTGTCATCGGAATAAATCCAAAATGCTGTGCGGGAACAGGTTCAAGCCGAATTTCTCCGAATCTTGCTTCATACTTATCAATATTATCCTTCAAAGCTTTCATAAGCATTTTAGCATGCTGGGGAGTTGAAATGATTCGAGCATGAACTTTTGCTTTAGGAACACCCGGAACAATTCGTGTGAAATCAATAATGAATTCTGCCGGTGAGTGAGTGATTATTGCAAGGTTTGAATAGATTCCCTCGGCTTCCTTTTCACCTAATTCAATATTTATTTGCTGCCCTTGGGGCGGATTATTCTGATTCATAACTAACTTAAATTTTTATTTTTAATTATTTTATTTACGCAGTTCATCTGCTTTTTTAAAGGCATTACCCGCATCGTCTTGCATTCCAAGTACGGAATATACTTTACCTAAAAGTTCCCACATTTGAGGATCGTCCTTCTTATTCTGGACAATCTTCTCCAGGTATGGAAGTGCTTTCTGATATTTCTCTTTGTATTCTTTATTATTTAAATCGCCTTTTTCATCTGCAACTTTGTTAATGTAAGCTCCCCATTTTACATAAGTGACAGCGAGGTTGTAACTTGCATTATAATATTCGGGATCAATTTCCAATGCTTTCTTAAACTGCTCTTCTGCGCCGGCGAAATCATTTTTACCTAGTAGCAGAACTCCATAATTATAACGGTAATATTGGTTCGAAGGATCTTTTTCTACGCCTGTTTTGAAAGCATCAATAGCTACTTCAATTTTATTTGCACCAATGTATGCGTTGGATAAGGTTAATAAAATATCCGAATCATCCGGGTATTTTTTTCTTCCCTGTTCGGCAATACTGATAGCCCGGTCAAAATATTTCATTGCTTCAAGACTGTCTGATAAAACTTTATTGTTATCGTACTTATTCTTATACTCAACACCTTTTACATAAAAAATTTCACTTAAAAATTTGTAACCGTCAAGAGCATTTTCTTTTTCGATAAGCTTTTCTAAAGGGCTAACTGCCTTATCGTATTCTTGTGAACTCATATAAACAAAAGCCAAATTTTTATACGTATCGGCAGAATCAGGTTCTATTTCAATTGCAGAATTAAATGCATCAATTGATTTATCATAGAAAAGTTTTGTACTGTCTTTGTCGTCAGATTTAGTCCCTTTTTGATAATAACCAACACCTTTATTAAATAAGTTCGCCCAGAAGTATTTTTTTGAAGAACCGATGTTTTCTGAAAACTTGTTGCTTATAGAAAGTGATTTACTATAGGCATCCGTCATTTCAGTATATCTTTCCTTCTCACCCAAAACAACACCTAAAAGATAATAACCCTCGTCACTCTTAGGATTTTTTTGAACCTCTTTTTGTAAGGCATCAATAGCTTTTTCATAATTTTTTTGTTGAATATAAAGCTTGGCACTGGTTAATTCAGTCGAGGAACATTGAAATCCGCTGAAAACCAAAGCAATGAAGAAAACAAGAACGGGTAAAAATTTTTTGAATTGCATATTTAAACTCCAAATGTTTCTATTTATTTAGCTGAAAGTTACCGCTTTGTGCTTGCAGTGTCAAGAATGATAATGGCACAGAAACAAAATTTTATCGTCTTTTCCACAATAATTATTCAACTCAGAAGATGAGTTTAAATTGATTTTACATTAATTAAAGGATATTTTCCATAATAAAATTGAGGTGTTTTTTGACTAAAGAAGAAATTATTAAATCTGTTCCCAAAGTTCTCCTTCATGACCATCTTGATGGCGGGCTTAGACCTGAAACCATAATCGAACTAGCCAAAGATTTACGATACACGAAGCTTCCAACTAAGGATGCAGGAGAATTAGCAGAGTGGTTCCATCGCGGTGCAAATAAAGGAAACCTAGTAGATTATTTACAAGGATTTGAACATACCGCAGCAGTTATGCAAACAAAAGAGGCGCTTGAACGAGTTGCATACGAAATGATGGAAGACATGAAGAACGATAATATTTGCTATGTCGAAACCAGATTTGCACCTGTATTTCATACTCAAAATGGATTATGGTACGAAGATATAGTTTCAGCAGTACTTGAAGGATTAGAAAGAGGAAGAAAAGATTTTGGAGTTGGTTATGGATTAATCCTCTGTGGAATGCGCAACATGAAAAACACTCTTGAGATTGCTGAACTGGCAGTTAATTTTAGAAACGAAGGTGTGGTTGGTTTTGATCTTGCCGGAGAAGAAGGCGGTTATCCTCCTAAAAAACATATCGAAGCATTTCAGTTTATTCAACGTGCAAATT
>Ga0209619_10001337_pt1 | contig 18067 bp, 15 predicted proteins | sample Rifsed16ft3_FD_184011 | JGI IMG/M metagenome (GOLD analysis project Ga0209619, IMG submission 184011) | Soil microbial communities from Rifle, Colorado, USA - sediment 16ft 3 (version 2) | ecosystem: Environmental > Terrestrial > Deep subsurface > Rock core/Sediment | place: Rifle, Colorado... | reverse complement strand
AAGCTAACGAATATTATTGGGGAGCGGTCATGCCCGATATTCGTTATATAGCCGATATGCAGCGCGACCAGACGCATTTATCAACTGAAACTATTTTGGAGTATTTGAACAAATACCCGGAATTGGATTCATTTATCAAAGGTTATCTCATCCACTGTTTGACAGATCTTGTTGACTTGCACGCGTTGCTCAATCAAAGAATTCTCTTTCGCCCCGCCCTGCAAAGTTTGCCACACCAGTTCATGCCAGTTATGCTGGAAAGCTACTTTATCGAGCATACAAAACTTGATATACAGTTATCAGCCAAACCCAATAACATACTAAACGATCTGAAGATTAACGATGAACATATTAGCATATTCTCCACTATAATTTATCCATTCGTTACCAATCCGTCGTTTGAAAGTGCACTTGAATTTCTAAAAACTCTTGGTCACAGCAATCCAAGAATAGAAAAATACATAAATGCTGCCAGAAACTTTGACGGCAATATCCTATTGAAATCGGTTCTCTTTGCGCTTTCAAATATTCCGAAACTTAAGCGACAAGTTATTTCTGAAATTCGCTCCACTGAGGCCTTTAGGCAAATCAGCGTCAATCCGTGAAATCTGTGGCTAAAAAACTTTCGCTCAACCAAATCCTGCACGGCGATTGCGTCGAGATTCTTGCATCCCTGCCTGAGAACTCGGTGGATTTGATATTCGCTGACCCGCCGTACAATTTGCAACTGCGGAACGATTTGTATCGTCCCAATATGACAAAGGTCGACGCGGTCAACGATGGCTGGGACAAGTTTGGTGGTTTCGCAGAGTATGATGAATTTACGCGCGAGTGGCTATCCGCAAGTCAACGTGTGTTGAAGGAGACAGGCACGCTCTGGGTCATAGGCTCATATCACAACATCTACCGCGTTGGCGCAATCATGCAGGATCTGGGCTTCTGGTTTCTGAATGATATTGTTTGGATAAAAAGTAATCCGATGCCCAACTTTCGCGGTGTACGGTTTACCAATGCACACGAAACGATGATCTGGGCACAGAAGAAGAAAGGTGCGAAATACACATTCAACCATCAATCTATGAAAGCCTTAAATGATGACCTACAAATGCGCTCCGACTGGAATCTCAACCTGGCAACTGGCAGACAGCGCATCAAGTCAAATGGAGCAAAAGCACACTCTACCCAAAAGCCCGAAGCCTTGCTGTATCGCGTGATCATGGCATCATCGAACCCCGGTGATGTGGTGCTCGATCCATTTTTCGGGAGCGGGACGACAGGCGCGGTCGCAAAGAAACTCGGACGCAACTGGATCGGAATCGAACGCGATAAAAAATATATCAAGATCGCGCAGAAACGAATCGACGCAGTGCAGGAAGCAGATCGGGAGGCGATGGAAGTCGTCAAACGGAAGCAGGTCAGAATCCCGTTTGGTGCGCTGCTCGAAAATGGATTGCTCAAACCCGGCCAAATCCTCTATTTTGCAAAGAACGGCGTCAGGGCGAAAATCCTGTCCAATGGGCACATTCGTTGCGGTAAGGTCACTGGCTCGATCCATGGAGTCGCCAGGACTCTGATGGAGGATGAGCCTGTCAATGGTTGGGATGTTTGGTTTTATAAAGATGAGAATGGGGACGCGAAATCGATCAATGAATTAAGAGGGCGGCTGTACAGTTTGGGGGATTCGCATGTCTGAGATTTTGTCTTTGAGGAGATCATATGAAAATTGGTGATTGTATGAAACGCAACGTCGTTTCAATCACTGAAACAGCTTCTGTACGTGAAGCCGCCGCGATATTCGTCAAGGAACATATTGGTCTTTTGCCGATCGTGGATCAGAACAATAAACTTGTGGGTGTGGTCGGTCTGCGCGACCTGCTTTCCCTGGAACTTCCGGATTTCGTTAACTTTGTCGCAGATGTTGACTTTGTCCACGACTTCGGTGCGGTCGAGACCACGCGTCCTTCAGCGGACGTGCTCGATAAATCGATCAAAACTCTCATGAAACCCGCCATCACCGTCCATGAAGACAGCGGGTTACTGCGCGCCTACGCGTTGATGTTGCAGCACAATTTGCATGATATGCCGGTTGTCTCAGAAGATGGGAAACTTGTTGGAGTGGCATCACGGGTGGACATTGGGACAACGATCCTTTCAGCCTGGTCAGAAGTGGAATAGCAATGCTCCTTTCCGCCATCCTTTCAATCCTGATATTCATAATCAGCCTGGTATTGATCTTTTCCGAGAAGATGAATCGCTCCATCGCTGGAATTGCCGGAGCGGTATTCATGGTCGGTGTCGGAAAAATCCTGGGTTTTTATTCGGAAGAAGCTGCCCTGGAGGCGATTGACTTCAATACTCTTGGGCTTTTGCTGGGAATGATGATCCTGGTTGCCATGCTCGAGCCGACAGGATTTTTTCAATATATTGCAGTATGGGCTGCCCGTGCCTCTGGGGGCAAGCCTGTGCTCTTATTTGTATTACTCGGCAGCATCACAACTGTCCTTTCGATGTTCCTCGACAATGTGACAACCGTTGTTTTGATTGCGCCTGTAACAATTCTTATCTGTGAAATCCTCGGTATTAGTCCACTACCCTATTTGATGGCCGAGGCCTTGCTTTCGGATACAGGCGGCGTAGCAACGTTGGTCGGTGATCCACCCAACGTGTTAATTGGCTCGGCAGCCGGCTTTTCATTCAATGACTTTCTTATCTATGCCCTTCCGATTGTGGCGGTGGCATGGGTAGCCACGTTGGTGTTGCTACGTTTTCTGTTTCGCGATGAATTGTCGAAGCGACCACACAACGCCGAAGCTGTGATGAGCTTGAATCCGGCCGAGTCCTTAGATGATCCCAAAACTGCCCGTCGCGTCTTGATCATCCTGGGCGCAGCTATCCTGTTATTCTTTGTTCATCATATTTTGCATATTAGTCCCTCATTTATCGCATCAAGCGCGGCCGCTGTTGCGCTGCTCTGGGTACAACCTGATATCCAGGAAACCTTTAAAAAAGTGGAGTGGAGTGTACTTATTTTCTTTTCGGCTCTTTTCGTGATGGTTGGTGGGTTGGAGGCAGCGGGTGTATTGGAAGCCATCGTCGGTCTTCTGGAGGGTCTCTCCCGCATCCCGCCGATATGGTTTGGCGTCAGCTTGATCTGGATCGTCGCTGGTCTTTCCGCGGTCGTGGATAATGTCCCAATCACGATTGCATTGATACCCGTCATTCAAGGGCTTGGTGAGGCAGGCATGGACATCACACCCCTGTGGTGGGCGCTCGCATTCGGCGCGGGTTTTGGAGGCAATGGAACGATCATCGGTTCGACTGCCAATATCATTGTCGCAACTCTATCCGAAAAGACACGCACGCCCATTACCTCAAGTCTATGGAATCGGCGCGGCCTTCCCGTGATGCTGGCAACTTGTGCGATTGCCAGTGTGCTGTACATAGTCTTATATAAAACGTACTAGACTCGGTAAGAATCAATAATGATTGCCGGTGCTATGGAAGCGGTTATACTTTAGATTGTTGCCTGCGATGACCACATTCCTGCAACTTGCTCTTCTCCTCTCCATTATCCTGCTCTCCGCAAAACTGGCGGGCTATCTGAGTATACGCCTGGGCCAGCCATCTGTGCTGGGAGAACTTTTGGTTGGCATTCTTCTGGGGCCGTCCGTCATCGATGTGCTGAACCTGCCCTTCATAGATCACGCCCTGGCTGATACGATCGCGGAACTTGGCGAATTGGGTGTCCTCCTCCTGATGTTCATCGCTGGTCTGGAGTTACACCTGAACGAACTGACCCGTAACACCCGCGTGGCTGCATACGGCGGCTTCCTGGGAGTACTCATGCCTACTGTGCTGGGCTGGGGCGCGGGCAGGCTCTATGGCATGAACAACGCGACGGCGATATTTCTCGGCCTCACTCTAGGCGCCACCAGCGTGAGCATCTCCGCGCAGACCCTGATGGAACTCAAGGTGCTGCGTAGCCGCGTTGGCCTGAGCCTTTTGGGAGCGGCGGTCTTCGACGATATTTTGGTCATTCTGTCCCTGTCCATCTTCCTGGCTATAGAAGCAGGCACAGGGAGTATAGGCGGAGTGCTGTGGATCCTAATGAGGATGATTGCTTTCCTGGCTCTCTCGGTGGCTTTTGGGCTATGGGTATTGCCGTGGTTGATGCGCCGAATTGCGCATCTGCCAATCAGTCAGGGCGTATTGACCCTGGCGCTGGTGGTGATGCTTGCTTATGGCCTGGTCGCGGAACTATTAGGCGGTATGGCAGCCATTACAGGTGCGTTCATCGCCGGTCTGATGATGGCCCGCAGTGGAGAGAGAGAACGCGTGGAACACGGTGTCCATGCCCTGGCGTATGGCCTGTTCGTGCCGGTCTTTTTCATCAACATTGGGCTTTCAGTCAACGCCCGTTCGCTACAGATCGAGTTGCTCTGGTTCACACTGGCCATTATCTTGACTGCTATTATCGGTAAATGGCTGGGTGCGGGGATTGGCGCAAGGCTGGGCGGACTGAGCCTGCGCGAGTCGGTCCAACTGGGCGCGGGTATGGTCTCGCGTGGCGAAGTTGGCTTGATTGTAGCCAATGTGGGCATTCATGAGGGCCTGGTTAGTTCGGATGAATTTTCAGCGATCGTCGGCATGGTGTTGGTTACCACGCTTGTGACACCACCCATCCTGCGAGTCCTGTTCGCAGAGGAAAAACAGAAGGCGCAGAGAACGGCGCCCGAAGCCGAACAGGTCGCAGCTCCGGCTGATCCGCAAAATGAGGAGGCAACCTGATGTACCTGATCCTGCTCGTTCTAAACGATCCAGATCGGCTTGAGGATCTGCTCATAGCCTGGGAGGAGAAAGGCGTTCAAGGTGCAACTGTCCTGTTCAGCACCGGGCTGGGACGCATCCGTCAATTGGCCGGATGGCGCGACGATATGCCTTTGATACCATCTTTGAGCGATTTCTACGAGGTTCCTGAGAATATGAACCGCACCATCTTTACGACAGTCAAGGACGAAGCAGAAGTAGAGGCGGTCCTTGCCGCGACGAAAAGTGCGATCGGTGACCTGGACGACCAGGGGATTGGTCTCCTGCTCGTCCTGCCAGTGGCGAAGGCTTACGGAGTGAACAAAAAGTAGGAAATATGAAAAGCGCAAACTCGATCCGCCTGCTGATGCCACCGGCTTGATCCACGGAATCGCAAAGTCTATACAAATGGATAGAAGAAAGCACTCAATGAACTGCTCGCGGACTGCGCATCACGGAGGAAGTCTTTAACAATCTCACCGGCCGGATCGATGACATGCTCACCTCTGAGAGAATCGCGTGGGACAATGTCGCGGACATTGACAGGGATCTCTGGCAACTCCGCCCGCCTCAAACCGAGCCGCAAACTGACCCCGATTGATTTGCCATTCCTCACCTCAAAACATTCCGATACACAGGAGAAAATATGTCCAGGAAATTCAGCTTGCTGCAGGAACAAATCATTCCCGAACTCAACGCGAGCGTGCGTCATTATGTCCACAAACGGACAGGCGCGCGCCTTCTATCCGTCATCAACGATGACGAGAACAAAGTCTTCTCGATCAGCTTTCGCACGCCGCCTAAAGATTCAACGGGCGTAGCGCATATCCTCGAACATTCAGTGTTGAATGGCTCGGAAAAATATCCGGTCAAAGACCCATTCGTGCAATTGCGCAAAGGCTCCCTGGCGACATTTGTCAATGCAATGACATATCCGGATAAGACCTGCTATCCCGTTGCCAGCCAGAACATTCAGGATTTCTATAACTTGATCGAGGTTTACATCGATGCTGTCTTGCATCCCCTCATATCTGAACAAACGTTCATGCAGGAGGGCTGGCACTATGAACTCAACGATCCATCAGAGCCACTCACGTACAAAGGCGTGGTCTTCAACGAGATGAAAGGCGCGTATTCATCGCCGGATGGAGTACTTGGAATCCAGGTTAGAAATTCCCTCTTCCCCAAACATGTCTACGGTGTCGTTTCCGGCGGCGATCCACACTATATCCCTGACCTCACATATGAGGACTTCAAGTCTTTCCATGAGACCTACTATCATCCATCCAATTCATTCATTTTCTTCTATGGCAATGACAATCCTGAAAAACGCCTTGAACTCATGGAAAAGTACCTGAAACCCTATAAGAAGCTCAGGGTCAAATCGAATATTCCGCTTAGAAAACCTTTCAAGAGGGCGAAGAAAGTGCAGCAAGCCTACGATGCAGGTCAGGATGCCGATATCAGGAAGAAGCACTATCTCACAGTCAACTGGGTATTGCCTGATACGTCTGACCCTGTGATGAATTTCAGCCTGCGGATTCTCGCGCACATCCTGATCGGCACGCCTGCCTCTCCGCTCAAGAAAGCCCTGCTTGATTCTGGCCTCGGCGAAGATCTGGCAGGGATCGGCCTCGAGTCTGACGTGCGCCAGATCGTTTTCTCAGCCGGTCTCAAAGGCACGCGCGCTCGTGATGCAAAGAAGATCGAGGGGCTTATCTTTAATACTTTGGAAAACCTCGTCCGGGAAGGTATTGACCCCGATATGATCGCGGCGGCCATCAACACGATCGAGTTCCGTCTGCGTGAGAACAATACCGGCGCGTTCCCACGCGGCATCGCGCTCATGCTGCGTTCTCTGACGACCTGGCTGCATGACGATGACCCAATGAAGCTGCTTGCATTCGAAGCGCCGCTCAATGACATCAAAGCCAGACTCGCCAACGACAACCGCTACTTCGAAAAGTTGATCCAGGCTCACCTGCTGGATAACAAGCACCGGACGACTCTGCGCCTCAAACCGGACCCTGAACTGGGTCGCCGATTCGATGAAGAGGAGAAAGACCGATTGGCAAAGATCCGTGCGTCGCTGACCGATCAACAACTCAACGAAATTGCAGAAAATACCAAACGCCTCAAAGAGCGCCAGGAAACTCCTGACTCTGAAGAGGCTCTTGCCACAATACCCGTTCTCAAACTTCAAGACCTCGAGAAACAGAGCAAGACCATCCCGATTGAAGTTATGGAAATGCAGGATGCGAAAGTCTTGTACCACGACCTGTTCACCAACGGCATCGTCTATCTCGATCTCGGCTTTGACCTGCACGCCGTGCCAAAAGACCTGCTCCCCCTCACGGAAGTCTTTGCACGCGCCCTGCTCGAAATGGGAACAGAGACTGAAGACTACGTCAAGCTTTCCCAGCGGATTGGCAAAGGCACCGGCGGCATCTCGAGCACTGCGGTCACCGCGACAGCTTTCGGCTCCAGAGGGAGCGTGGCGAAACTTTTCCTGCGCGGCAAAGCCACCGTTCAGCAATCGGCTGAATTGCTGAATATCCTGAAGGATGTCCTGCTCACGGCAAAATTTGATAACAGGGAGAGACTCAAACAAATCGTTCTGGAAGAAAGGGCGGGCATGGAATCCGCGCTCGTGCCACAGGGACATGTTTATGTAAACCAGCGATTGCGTTCGCAGTTCGGCGAATCGGGCTGGGCAAAAGAGCAAATGAGCGGGATTAGCTATCTGCTTGCTCTTCGAGATCTTGAAAAAGCCATGGATAAGAAGTGGGCATCCGTGCTGGGGAAACTGGAAGCGATGCGCGCCGCGCTCGTCAATCGCAAAACGCTGTTGGGCAATGTAACCGTGGATTCCGCAAATTGGAACATCTTCAAGCCACAATTCGAGGCCTTCCTCTCAAGCCTGCCATCTCGAGACACAAAACTTTCAGCTTTCAATATACAACCGGCGCAAATAAAGGAAGGCTTGACCATCCCCGCGCAGGTCAACTATGTTGGCAAAGGCGCAAACCTGTACGATCTCGGCTACGAGTATGATGGTTCTGCAGAAGTGGTGGTCGGTTATTTGCGCATGGCGTATTTATGGGAGAAGATCCGTGTGCAGGGCGGTGCGTATGGCGCATTCTCTGTCTTCGACGATGCATCCGGCGTATTCACCTACCTCTCGTATCGCGATCCGAATGTCGCCGCGACGATTGAAAATTACGATAAAGCCGCCGCCTTCCTGAAAGGGCTCGATGCATCACGCCTCAGCGACAACGAATTGACCAAAGCCATCATCGGCGCGATCGGCGACATGGACGCGTACCAACTGCCGGATGCAAAAGGCTATACCTCCATGTTGCGCTACCTGACTAATCGCACGGATGCCCTGCGACAGAAAACTCGCGAAGAAGTGCTTTCCACAAACGGCGAAGACTTCATCGCATTTGGCGAGGTGCTGGAGAAGGCGGCCCAGTCGGAAGCCGTTACAGTGCTTGGTTCGCCAAGTGCAATTGAGTCTGCAAATATCGACCTCAAGATGACCAAAGTTTTATAGCCGTCATTTCATCAACAACACAGGCCCTATTCAAAGGATTCAAGATGACAGGGTGAAGCTTTCAGGGCAGCCGCCTGACGAAAACTATTTAATCCCTTGCCGGAGCGATAATGTGCTGTCGTCCGCCCTGCTCCCTGACATCCGTTGGCATGTTTTTCAATGTTCGCGCATGACCGATTCCATTACAGGTTACTTGTGTGGGTGAACTACTATCACAATCTGGAAAAAAGATGCGGATAAAGATCGCAGACCGTTTGCAAACATATATCCCGCTTCTCTGCGGTATTTTAACGAGCACAATTATTCTGATTCTCATGAACCGGGACTATCCGAATGTGGGCCACGACTATCGATACTTTATTCTCCGCATGATCGACAGCAAACTCTTTCTGCTTTTGAATGGCCCTGCCATTCAGTGGTACACGCCAAGTTTTGGCGGCGGTCTGCCGGCCTACCCCAATCCCCAGCATATTCAATATTCTGTCGTCCAATTTTTTACCATCTTCATGAATCCCTGGATTGCCGTGCTGATATCTACTTTCATCATCACCTTCACTGGTTTTATGGCGTTCGAACGCTTCCTTGATAAGATCATGAGATTCCAGTGGACATCCAGCACCCTGGGAGCAATCTTTTTTATTGGCAACGGTTTTTTTATCGAGCATATGATTGTTGGACACATCGGGCATCAACTTTTCCCACTGGGAGCCGTTATCCTGAGCGCGGCATTGAACGGCCGTTACGCCCCCCTCAAAGGCGGAGCGATCATCGGTCTCATTCTGGCAATGATGCTCCATCAAACCGGTGTTTATATCATCACCGTTCTTGGACTGTCATTCCTGATTGTCCTTCCTCTGATCCGCTTGTCCAATCCGGAAATTTTCAGTCCTGGTCTTGTTCTCCGTAAACTCGCAGTTGGCCTTATCTTAGCAGGCGCAATAGCAAGCTCCAAAATCTATGCCGTCATGTCGCTCATGCAATTATTTCCGCGTGTTGTCAATGATTATTATCCGGTCGGGATCCCTCAAGCCTTAATTGGCATGGCCGCCCAGCTGCTGGGAGTCATGTTTCTTGTTCCATTCCTGTTGCTTGCCCGGCAGGATATTTCCCTGCTCTCGGGTTCTCTTTCTAATGTCACCGGGGCATATTTTGGCATCTGGGAAACGGATATTGGGCTTTCACCTGTTTTGATCATCCTGCTCCTGTTCAGCCTGGCACGATTGATGAGCATTGCCAGAAAAAAACGTCCTGCGGAAATCAAAGCATACTCCTATGTCATTACCTGGCTGATTCTCCTTGTGGGTGTTTGGATTACTACTGAATTAACGCTGGCAAAGGGATTAATCTATCTTTACCTCAAGAACCTTCCCATTCTTCGAGCAATGCATGTGAATGTCCGCTTTGCCGCTGGATTTATCCTGCCTTTGGTGCTGGTGGGAGTCATGGAGTATGAGACTTTGTCCCGCGCAAGACCTCGACAAACCTTGTTCTTGAGCGCTGCCGGGCTGGCACTGGTTTCCCTGTTCACTTATAACCTTTTTTCTCCCGATGTACATTCCCGTCATTACGATCTGACACTATCTTTGCAGACGGATTCCGCAATTAATCGCGGCGAAAGGTTTATCATCGACCATGTGGCTGATATCGAAGAGGAGGCGGTTTTCCTTGAGCATGCCACAAACCTGTTGCATTATGAGCCGCTTTTCAGTGACTATGATCGCGTACAGGGCTACAGGCTGCAAGATGTCGCGATCCAGGTTCAACCGGGACCAGTGACTGAAACAGATGGCATTTATTTCAACATGACCAACCCGGCCAGTTTGGTCTTTCCAAGGCAGAACGATCTTCAGCCTTTTGAGCCAATCAAGATCGGCGAAGAAAAGGAATTACAGGCATTTGTTCAACGAAAACAGCCCAAATGGAGAATCCCCAAAGTTCAAGCGATTCTCAACTGGGTTTCACTGGGTTCACTCATTCTCACGGTATATCTGATTGTCTTTTCAGCGGATCGCCAGAGAATTAGCCATCCTGCAATAGAGCCAAGAAGATAATAGCAGTGAGAAGGAAATCCTAAAATACTACACAATGTGTGCTCGGACAGGGCAAAGCATAGTATGATTTCAACATCCCTGGTATATGCAAGGAAAAAGGAGCAACCATGAAACTCCAACTTATCATTAATGCGAACCGGCATGAGATCGAATGCACCCCCGCCGAAACCCTATTAGCTGTTGTTCGTCGGCTCGGCTACTACGGAGTCAAATTCGGCGATGAGCAGGGACTCTCGGGCGCGGATACTGTCTTGCTCGACGGCAAACCGGTCAACGCGGGATCCATGCTCGCGGCACAAGCTGAGGGGCATAACATTGTCACCATTGAAGGGCTGGGCGAGCATCCCGAGCAGGGTTGGAAAAAAACAGAAGGTCTGCATCCCTTGCAGCAGGCATTTGTCGAGTCGGGTGCGATCCAATGCGGATACTGCACACCTGCGCAAATATTGGCAGCGAAGGCCCTGCTCGACAGGAATCCGAACCCAAGTGAAGACCAGGTACGCGCTGCAATTGCCGGTGTATTGTGTCGATGCACTGGGTACGTCAAACCTGTGCAAGCCGTGTTACAAGCCGCGGCCGTCCTGCGCGGTGATGAACCGGTCAATTGGGATTCCGTCAACTGGGATTTGGGAAGTTGGAGCGATCAACCGCCTGGCGATCAGCCAACGAATCTCCCAAGCGACCAATTTGCAAATCTCCTTACCAGACCAAAGGTTGTTGTCACGCCGCAAACCCAAACATATCAGACCGTCGGCAAGCCAGAAAAGAAAGTGGACGCGGTCAAACTTGTGCAAGGCAAGCCCGCCTTTACCGCGGATATTGAACTACGCGGCATGTTATATGCACGCGTGTTGAGGAGTCAGCATGCACACGCACGCATTAAGAAGATTGACACGAGCAAAGCCAGAGAATTGAAAGGCGTTGCAGCGGTGCTCACATGGCAGGACATCCCGCGTGTAATATATTCGACCGCCGGTCAGTCGGACCCGATCCCCGGACCGCTGGATACATTCTCGCTGGATAACAAAGTGAGATTTGTTGGAGATCGTGTTGCCATGGTCGCGGCTGAGTCGACGGAGATCGCGGAAAAGGCATTGAGCCTGATAGATGTCGAGTACGAAATACTGGATGCAATCCTGGACTCGCGTGAAGCAATGGACTCTAATGCGCCTCGGATTCACGATGAGCCTGAGTTCGTTAATTTCGCGGATTCCAACCCCGCGCGCAACCTCGCCGCGGAAATCCGCATTGACATCGGCGATGTGGAAAAAGGATTTAAGGAAGCGGATGAAATATTCGAAGCGGCATACGAAGTGCCCAAAGTGCAGCAGGCACATATCGAGCCGCATGTCTGTGTGACGTATTGGGATGAAGATGATCGTCTGGTCATTCGTACCTCCACGCAGGTGCCATTCCATGTTCGCAGAATGCTCGCGCCCGTGTTGAGCCTGCCTGTAAAACGGATCCGTGTCATCAAGCCGCGCATCGGCGGCGGATTTGGCGGCAAGCAGGAAGTGCTGATGGAGGATGTCCCCGCACATTTGACGATTGCGACGGGACGACCTGTGATCTACGAATACACGCGTGAAGAGGAATTCACTGGGGCGCGCTCACGTCACCCGATGAAGATAAGAATGAAAACGGGCGTAAAGCGTGACGGAACAATTACCGCCAATGAAATGTACGCACTATCTGACACAGGCGCGTACGGCTGTCACGCGTTGACCGTCACCGGTAATACGGGTCACAAAGCAATGGCTTTGTACGTTGGCGATGGCGAATATCGCAAGTCGCCGAACATCCGCTTTTATGCGGACGTGGTGTATACCAACACGCCGCCAGCGGGCGCATTCCGTGGATATGGTGTGCCGCAGGGATACTGGCCTGTCGAACGTCACATGGAAAAGATCGCGCGGGCGTTGAGATTGGACCCGATTGAGTTTCGATTGAGGAACGCGATCCGGGCCGGCGAATATCATCCATTTTCGACTGCCTGGAATGAAGGCCGCGAACCGCGACCCGAAATCGTCCACACGGTTGGACTGGAACAATGTGTAGCACAGGGCAAAGCCGCGATTAATTGGGATTCAAAATATGGAAATGAGGAATGGCGCAAAAATGTGTCAGGTATCAGGGATCAGGTTTCAGGTGAGAACCTGACACCTGACACTTCGCACATGAAACGTAAAGGGATCGGCGTTGCGATGGTGATGCAAGGGACAGCGATTCCCTATCTCGACATGGGCGGCGCGTCCATCAAGATGAACGATGATGGTTCTTTCAATCTTCTGGTCGGCGCGACGGATCTGGGCACAGGCTCGGATACTGTCCTTGCGCAAATGGCAGCCGAGGTATTGGGTGTGCCTCTCGAAGATATGATCTGCTATTCGTCAGACACAGACTTCACGCCGTTTGATAAGGGCGCGTATGCATCGTCAACGACCTACATCTCTGGCACAGCCGCGGTCAACGCCGCAAAGATTGTGGCGGAACGGATTAAACTCCGCGCAGCAATGATGTTGAAACTGGACAAACATGAAGATATCAAACTCGCCAACCGCAAAGCCATCGCACCCGATGGGCACTCAGTGACCCTTGCCGAAATTGCTTTAAATTCCTTACATAAAGAGAATCAGGAACAGATCATGGGTGTGGCTTCTTATGTCTCGCCTGTATCGCCGCCTCCCTTCGCCGCGCAATTTGCAGAAGTCACTGTGGATGTGGAAACCGGCGCGGTGACGGTGGACAAACTCGTGATGGCAGTTGATTCGGGCGTGATTGTGAATCCACTAACTGCATCGGGCCAAATCGAAGGCGGCATGACCCAGGCTCTCGGTTACGCGGTCTGCGAAGAGATGCGTTACGATGAGAAAGGCAACGCCATCGAACGCGACCTGGACCGCTATCACATCTTCCGCGCGGACGAGATGCCTGAACTCACAACGATCTTTGTGGAAACCTTCGAGCCGAGTCATCCATTTGGCGTAAAAGCTGTCGCAGAAATCCCAATGGACGGCGTCGCGCCCGCCGTTGGGAATGCGATCCTTGATGCTGTGGGTGTGAACGTGGATGATAATCCCGTCACACCTGAAAAAGTATGGAGAGCGCTCCAGCAGGTAAAATAGAGTTATGTCAAGAATCTATGTCATCGGACACGTCAACCCTGACACCGACTCCATCGCCTCAGCTATGGGTTATGCCTGGCTCTTGCGAGAACGCGATGGAGCAGATACGGTCGCGGCACGCGCCGGCGCGCTCAACCCGCAATCTGCATGGGTACTAAAGCAACTCAACCTCGAAGCGCCAGTCCTCCTCACTGATGCATCCCCGCGCTTTGAGTCCGTGATGCAAAGGCTGGATAGCATCCGCCCGGACGCGCAGCTCGGCATGGCGTGGACCCTGGCCAGCCGCACGGGTGGCGTTGCGCCTGTTGTGGATGAAGATGGCAAACCATATGGCATCATCCATGGCTATAGTCTCTTCAAATATTTTTCCGAGATACTCGGTCCGCGACCCGGCGATACCACCGTGCGCGAGATGATGTCCGCGCCGTGCAAGGACGCGGCCGATACGAGTGTTCCGAAGTTCCCCGCCGGCGGGCACATCCGCGATTTCCTCAACCGTATCCTCCGTGACGAGGATGATGATTACTGGGTTGTGGATGAAAATGGTTTATATTTGGGGATTGCGCGCCAGCGCGATATCCTGAATCCTCCCCGCCTCAAAATTATTCTCGTGGATCATAACGAGCCGCGTCAATCCATTGCCGCGCTCGAAGAAGCCGAACTGCTGGAGATATTGGATCATCACCGGCTTGGCAATCAGCACACACATACACCGATTCGATTCACTGTAGACATCGTGGGATCGACGTCGACTCTCGTTTGCGAACAGACGGCGGAGGCGGGACTTTCCATGCCGCCCGCGTTGGCGGGTGCGCTTCTCGCGGGACTTTTATCTGATACCCTTATCCTGACCTCTCCCACCACCACACCGCGCGACCGGGATGCTGCCGAAAGATTGGCGCGCTGGGCGTTCGTGGGAGGCAGCCCGCTCAAAGGCGAGACGATCGAATCCTATGGGAAAGCCATCCTTTCGGCAGGTGCGGGATTGTCAAATCGAAAACCCGCAGAAATCGTCAGCAACGACATCAAGCTTTACGAAGCGGGCGGATTCAAATTCGCCATCGCACAGGCTGAAGTGACCGATTTGGTACAACTCTCCGATCATCTCGAACCATTGACAAAAGCGCTCAACGACCTGCGAGACAAGCGAGGACTGGACTTCGCCATGTTGCTCATCACCGATGTGGTGCGCGGCTCAAGCACACTCATCACCTCATCCAACGCAGCGCCTGTTCTCAACGATCTGCCTTACCCACCCCTGCCCGATGGCACCCGCGATGCACCGGGCGTGGTTTCAAGAAAGAAACAGTTGTTGCCTGTAGTTTTGGGGTTGTTGGAGAGATAATGGAATTTCAAAAAATAATCAACAGGGCAATGGACCTTCGCAGGCAGTATGAAGAAAGAGAGAAACAACTTTATGGCGTACCTTCAACGAGTGAAGACATTGCACAGGGATTTGCTGGGGATGTAAATAACCTGGTCAAACTTGTCATAGCGGAACATGGCAGGCATGTAATTGCCAATAGCAAGGAGAAACTTGAGGCTCAATTGGCTCACTGCCTGTGATCGGTCATTGTTCTTGGAAAGATGCACGATATTGATCTGGAACAGTCATCCATGGAAGCGATGGACCGGCTTGAGAACCATTTACTGGAAACTCAGGATTGACGCGATAACCATATGCGGGGTACGGTAAAATATGGTTATGGATAAATATGCGGAAATTCGAAGAAAAGCAGTACCTATTCTCAAGCCCTACATCAATCGCTTGGCAGTTTTTGGTTCTACTGTACGCGGGGAAGCAACAACGAAAAGCGATATAGACTTGCTTATTAGGCTCAAACCGTCCAGCGAACGCCCTAAACTTGGATTATTTAAGCTTCTAGAAATCGAAGAAGATTTGCAGAAAAAATTAGGACGAGAGGTAGACCTGGTTACCGAAGACAGCCTCAGTCCGTATATTCGTCCTTATGTAGATCAGGAAAAGGTCATCATCTATGAAGAGAGATGACAACGTTAAGATTCTGTAGATGAATACAATCTACCAAGCCCTCTCCGAACTTGCAAAGAACAACGAATCCGCCGCCTTATGTACAGTGGTAAAGAGTGAAGGCTCCACGCCACGGCATGTAGGCAGCAAAATGCTCGTCTATCCAGACAGTCGATTTATTGGCACAGTGGGTGGTGGAGAACTGGAAAGCCGCGTCATCAAAGCCGCCATCGAATCCTTGAAGAGCGGCAATGCGCAGACTTTATCCTACACAATGGCTGATCCCTCACGCGGCGACCCGGGCGTGTGCGGCGGAACCGTGGAGGTGTTTGTGGAACCCATCCTTCCCCCTGCAATGATAGTTGTCATCGGCGGTGGGCATGTTGGCAAGGCCGTTGTCCATCTGGCGAAGTGGCTGGGATTCAGGGTAGCAGTGAGCGATGACCGCCCGGAGTTTTGTAATCCCGAGTCCGTGCCGGGGGCGGACGCGTATTATCCCGTCGAAATGGGGAAGTTAACGGAGCACCTCAAAGTGACACCTCAGACTTATCTGGTAATCACCAGCCGCGGGTCAAGCGTCGACGCGCAGGGTCTTCCGAGTCTGCTTGAGTCAAATGCGGCGTACATCGGTGTTATTGGCTCCAAGCGCAGATGGCTGACGACAGTCAAAGCATTGAAAGAGAAAGGCGTATCCGAAGAAAAGTTCGCGCGCGTCCATTCCCCGATGGGTCTCGAGTTGAACGCGGAAACGCCAGAGGAGATCGCGGTCAGCATCATGGCGGAGGTGTTGATGGTAAGAGATAAAGGCACGGGGAAGGTAATGAAAGGGTAAACCAGACCCGCAGGGTTTAGCCCCCTTCGGGGATGCTGCGCAGAAACCCCTAGGGTCTATTTGCGTATAAGAATAAGAAAAACGTTCGGCGCAGAGCGCCATCTTCGACTTGTAGCGCATCTGTGCATGGACTATAATGAATTTGCTATCACTTTCAAAGGAGAAATACCATGGCAAGAATTTTTGACGTCATTGAACACCCGAGCGATATGAAGGATGAGATCGTCCATCGCTTCCCTGAGCAGGGGATCGGCGATTACCGCATCGGCTCGCAGGTGATCGTGCGTGAGTCGCAGGCAGCGGTTTTCTTTCGTGATGGGAACGCGCTGGATGTATTCAGGGCGGGACGCCACACCATCGCGACCGCGAATATCCCCAAGGTGATCGACTTCATCGGCAAGGCTTTCAATGACCGAACCCCCTTCCCTGCGGAAGTGTATTTCGTATCGTTGAAGGAATTCGCGAACGAAAAATGGGGCACCCCGCAGCCAATCATCGTCCGCAATCCGGGAATGGGTTTGGGTGTGGCCTTGCTTCAGGGATTTGGAACCTATTCATTCCAGGTGAAGGATCCGCAGCAGTTCGTCACGCAGGTGGTTGGCGCTCAGGGCGCGTATCGCACCACCGACATCGAGGAAAGATTAAGGTCTGTTTTGCTTTCCAAATTACAGGATGTATTGGGCGAAACCACGGCTGCCAGCAGCGTGGTAGAACTGATCGGCCTGACTGAAGAGCTCGGTGCGGCAGTGCGTGCGAAGGCACAGGATGATTTCGAAGCCATCGGTATGGCGCTCAAGACGTTCTATATCGGCAATCTCAAACCGTCCAGCAAATCTGCCCAGGAACTGCGCGACATGGGCATGCTCGATATGGCAACCTACACTCAATTGCAGGCCGCGGATGCCATGCGCGATGCGGCGCAGAATCCGAGCGGCGGCGCGGGGTTAACGGCTGGCATTGGCGCCGGCATGGGGATCGGTAATCTGATGCAACAGGCGACATCCGGCGCGATGCAACAGCAGTCTGGCGGTGGCACAAAAGCTGCAGCCGGCATGCCTGATGTGATGACGCCCGCCGAGGCCGCGTCGATCCTGAAGGTTTCAGAGGAGGATGTGCTGGCAGCCATCAATGATAAAAGCCTGAAAGCAAAAAAGATGGGCAACGCGTACCGCATCAGCAAGTCGGCACTGGAAGATTTCTTGAAGAGTTAGATTAATTGGAAGAGGAAAGAAGAGCCTGAGAAAATCAGGCTCCTCTTTTTGTATTACTCGATGGTCGAGTAGCCCGTGTTCTTCGGGCATACCGAGACCATCTCTAGCAAGTATGTTCTCAATAATTGGTGGTCTCGATACGTGGCACAAAGCGCCACTACTCGACCACCGAAGCGTTCTTTTTTACTCCAAGTCACTCAAAACATCCGAGACAGAGATCAACACATCGCGCGCCAGCACGGATGCAGTCGTTCCAAGATCGTCGGCCGCGTACAAGCCGGCCTGTGCGTGGATCCACGCGCCCGCGACCGCAGCGTCGAACGACCCCTGGCCCGACCCCCCGCGGCGCGCCGCGCTCATCAGCCGGTGAGCGCCGCCCAGACTTCGCGGTCACGCTCGACCGTCCAGATCCGCGGGTGGTCGATGCCGTCGAGCTCGTCCCAGGCGCGCTGCACGTTGAACGGCATGGTGTGCTCGAAGATCGGGAAGGATCCGT
>Ga0209619_10001336_pt1 | contig 18070 bp, 13 predicted proteins | sample Rifsed16ft3_FD_184011 | JGI IMG/M metagenome (GOLD analysis project Ga0209619, IMG submission 184011) | Soil microbial communities from Rifle, Colorado, USA - sediment 16ft 3 (version 2) | ecosystem: Environmental > Terrestrial > Deep subsurface > Rock core/Sediment | place: Rifle, Colorado... | reverse complement strand
TTCTTTGACGGTTTTACTTGGAGCGGCTTCTCCGAAAGCGATTTCACGTAGTAGACCAGGGCCCAGCGCTGCGCGACTGGCAGATGTCCCCAAGAGGGCATTGCCGATCCCGGTATACCGCGCGTAATCGTGTTAAACAGATCTTGATCAGTCGGGACACGATCCCAGGTCGATACGAGCCGGTAGTTTGCGGCAACAAAATTGCGCGGCTTGGGATATAGGAGGTAAGCTGCTTCGCCGTCCCCTCGCCCTTGCACTCCGTGGCAGGCCGCGCACTGCTGGTTGTAAATCTGTTTGCCCAAGGCAAGGAGTTTCGGCGAAGGCGGCGGAGGCTTCGGCTCAGCGGGATGGCTGAGCTTGATCGAAAGGAACAGCAGAACCACCATCGCTAAAAGTGAAGAGAGCCATTTCATCAATTGCTTTCTCATAGGCTCAACTTAACCTCCTCCGGTCTTAAATTAATCTCCACCACCCGCGGGTTGGGCAGCGAGTGTCCGCATAGTCTGGACGAGCCGGTCGGAACCGATCTCTTTAAGGAGGATTGCCTGGGCGCCAGCCCGCATCAGTTCGGATCGTTCCTGCTCCGTGACATACGCGGTCAGAACGACGATCTTAGCCTTTGGGACGGCGGCGGCCATCTGGCTTAAGAACTCCGCGCCATCGCGGTCGATCCACCGTACGTCCGTCAACACCACGTCTGGCCTCTGCTCAAAGGCCACCCTAAGTGCTTCCTCGGGATCTGCTGCCTCACCCAATACGGTGATCCCGGGCATCTGCTGCAGTCGCCGCACGAGTCCCTGACGGGTCCCCGAGTTGCTGTCGATAACTGCGACCGTGATGGACCGCTTCATGCAAGCAGGATAAATCGGCTGCGAGAACTAAAAAAGTGCCGGATGGGGAATGGCAAGAAGTTTTTTAGCTCTATGCGAAATAGGGCCAAATGGCCCTACACTGCGGTTACTTTACGGTTGCATCCAAAATTAGGGGGCTTCGGGGCTCCCTTCGCTTCACGGACTCCGCGCGGCAGACTCCCTCTAACCAAAAAAAAAGGGGTCAAATCTTTTGTTGACAGTTAAGGCCCTACTGTGGTAGTGGCGGGTGCCATGGCTCGGCCGCTTCGTATTCAGTACCCGGGAGCCGTCTATCACGTCATGAACCGTGGAGGCTCTCGACAGAAAGTTTTTCTCGACAAGCAGGATTACGAAGCCTTTCTTAAGACCGTTGGCGAAATCCACGACCGTTGGGGAGTCGAGCTCTTTGCATACTGTCTGATGGGGAACCACTATCACGTTTGTTTGCGTACCCCAGAGGGAAATCTCTCTCGCGTCATGCGGCATTTGGATGGGCTCTACACTCAGCGATGCAACCGTATGCACCACCGCGACGGCGCTCTTTTCCGGGGGCGCTACAAGGCCATTATGGTGGATAAGGATGCCTATTTGGCCCAAGTGGTGCGCTATATCCACCTAAATCCAGTAGAGGCGGGCCTGGTTCGGGAGCCTCAGGCCTATGGGTGGAGCAGCCATCGGTTTTATCTGCGGCCCAAGGAAGCCCCGAAGTGGCTCCGGATTGAAGAGGTGATGGGTGAGTTCTCAGATACAAGGGCGTTCCATGAGTTCGTTCTTGAGGGAAACGAAGATGGGTTGGAGGATTTTTACAAAAAGGGGCGGCAGAGTCCGGTGTTGGGGGATGAAGATTTTCGTGAGCGTATCGTCGGGAAGTCGGCGCGCGTTGATCTGGAGCACCCCCGCTATGAGCGGGTTGCGGTGAGGCCTTCTGTGGACAGGGTGCTAAAGATTCTGGCGCGGATGTATGGGGTAGAGGCGCGGGATCTAATGAAGGGGAAGCGAGGGGAAGACAACGAGGCCAGGAAAGTGGGGATGTATTTGGTGAAAGAGCTGTGCGATTTGAGGCTACGGGAGATCGCGGAACGGTTTGGGACAGGGAGCTATGGGGCAGTGGGTTGGGCCTGCCATGGAGTCACGTCGAGGATGGAGTCGGACGCAAAGTTTCGAGAACGGGTGGCGAGCGTCCGACGAGCTTGTCAACAAAAGATTTGACCCCTTCCTCTTCCCTTAATCAGAGTTTCGACTTTTGCATAAGCGTCAGCCCTAGCTGCCACAATTCCATTGACTAGGGTATTAGCTCGATTAAAGAGGAAAGATATCCCTTCCCTGTCCGCTGTCCTTCCACCTGACTCCTCCACCAAAAGCACTCCTGCGGCAATGTCCCACTCATTCTTGGGTTCGAGGCTAAAAGTCGCATCCGCCTTACCCGTGGCGACAAGGGCGAGCTTGTAGGCAATGGATCCCACCGGTCGGACCTCTGCATAGCGCTCGAAGGGTTTAAATTTGCCGTTTTTAAACTCCGACCGGCTTGCTAAAATCACCAAACGTTCGCCGACCAAACGTCCAGATCGGCTCGGCTCTCCATTCAACCAAATTCCCTCGCCACGACTAGCCGTGAAAAGCTCATCCGTAATCGGGTTATACACTGCCGCCATAACAGGACGCTGGTCCTGCACTAGAGCAACCGAAATAGCAAATTCCGGAATGCCACCCACGAGTTCTTTAGTTCCATCTATCGGATCTACAATCCAGACCCGTTTCTTCTTCAGACGGTCGCGGCTATCGAGGGTCTCCTCGGAAAGCCAGCCATCCTCCGGAAAGTTCTTCATCAGACATTCTTTTAAGATACGGTTGACCTCAAAATCGATTCTGGTCACGAGATCCCCGTTCGCCTTACACTTTGTGTTAAGGTCGTTTGTGATGGACTGAAGGACACTTTTGCCCGCTCTTTGCATCGCCTTACGTAGTTGATCCATCTCGTCTTTCATGACAGCGTAAAGTAATAAACCCCTATAGATAGTTCCTTTCATCAACTGCGTCCAATAAAAAGCCTTTATCGATCAAATAGCGAATAATCTGATATGCATTGTCTTCAGCCGAACAATCCGTAGTGGTTATTCGCATCTCCGGGTTAGCCGGGGGCTCGTACGGGTCATCCACGCCTGTAAAACTCTTGATTTCTCCCCGCCGCGCTTTGGCATACATGCCTTTTGTATCGCGCTGTTCGCAGATTTCCAGAGGAGTATCCACGAATATCTCAATAAAACGATCTTCTCCCACCATGGACCGACATTCGCTACGCGTCGCTCGGTAGGGACTCACCGCTGCGCAGATGGCAACACCGTGATGACGAACTATCTCCGACGCGACAAAGCCGATTCGCCGGATGTTTACGTCTCTGTCGTCTTTACTGAAGCCCAAGCCCTTGGAAAGATGCGTGCGAACAACGTCCCCGTCCAGCAGCGTTGCCTGCTTGCCGTTTTGCATTAGCAATATCGCAAGGATATCAGCGATAGTGGACTTACCTGCTCCGCTAAGGCCGGTAAACCAGACACAAAAGCCTCTCTGATGGCCGGGTGGGGAGACTTTAGATAAGACAGCGGCGATCTCAGGACGCGTGAACCATTCCGGCAACCTCTTGCCATTGCCAAGATAATCGATGCGAACCTCGGTTCCAGAAATCGAAGCAATCTGAGTCCCCTCAGGAATTCGGTCACTTTCCTCGTAACGATCTTCGTCAGGCAGGTAAACAAGCTCCTTGAAGGGGATCGTTTTAACACCGATCTCTTCCTCAAATTGTAGTAAAAGATTTTGTGCGTCGTAAGCTCCGTAGAATGGCCTGCCCTTGGAATCTTTTCCCGGACCTGCATGGTCTCGACCAACGATGAAGTGGTTGGCTCCGTAGTTCCGTCGAATAATGGCATGCCATACAGCCTCCCGAGGCCCTGCCATGCGCATGGCCAGAGGTAGTAGACTGAGAATGGTCCGGCTCCCGTCGTAGTACTTTTCCACTAAGACTTTGTAAGCTCTAACGCGCGTGTAGTGATCAATATCCCCTGGTTTAGTGAGACCTACTACGGGATGGATTAACAGGGCGCCCCGTACCTGGTCAGCGGCACGCTTGGTTAATTCCTCATGGGCCCGATGGATTGGGTTTCGCGTCTGGAACGCAACCACATTCGCATATCCCATTGCCCGCAGGGCTTTACGAACCTCTTCCGGAGTCCGGCGAAACTCAGGAAAGTCATAGTGCTTGGGTAAGTTCAGCACCTTTAGAGGTCCAGACACATACAACTTGGCCCACGAGGCCATCTCTGCCACCAGAGGATGGCGGACATCCGTGGTTCCGAACACTTGGAGTGCCTCGAACGTGAGGTCCCATTCGAAAAGTTCCTCAACGAGCAGAACGGCGATCAGCTCATTGCTTGGACTCCGGAGAGCGATTTCTTTTCCAACCTGATCGGGCTGTACTGCTATAGGCAAAGTGATCGGAATAGGAAAAAGCGTTCCATCCGCTAGTCGCATGTCTTCTAAAACTCGAGTGTAATCAGCTTTGCCCATAAACCGGTCAAGAGGGGAAAAGGCACCGGTAGCCAGAAGCTCGATGTCGCAGAGCGAACGGGAAGATAACTGAATAGATGGAAGATGACTTGCTTTCCGTATGACTTCATCCCGTTCCTCTCCACGAACAAGCAAATTAATTAGTTTGCCTCCGTAAGGTGGTATGACCTCTGGGTACAGACTAGCTTTGTCCATAAAGTGACGTGAACCTCCAGTTCCACGGGTATTGCGCCGGCAAAGGGGAGGGGCAGAATAATAAATAAATGATAGGAATTTCCTTACCCCTGTTTTTAGGCGGGAGAGTATCCGATCATGACGTGTTATGTCAACGTGAACCTCGATCTGCAGGCGGGGCCCGATCCCCTCAGATGAACCAATCCATCTGATAGAGAATCGAGATCCCGTCCTCAGTCCGACCTATACTCGGGCAGATCCTTTACCCCGAGGGTGGGTCAACTTCCGTATTCCGTTCTACCCTGCCTACCAACTCACTGCCTAAACGAGGGTAAGATAATTTGCTTCAATAGAATTGGGGAGAGGTTGGGCCCAAGCGACCACCGAAGGCGATGTAAAAGGGCCCGGTGTGATCGTGGTGGGGAAGATGGCGCAATTTTTTTCCATCCTTAGCCGTTTCGATCGCGGCAAACGCAGCGTCGAGAAGGGTGCTGATGTAGGCCTGGCTCCATTCCTCTGCCAGCGCGAAGGGCGCTCTCGCGAGGAGAAGCCAAAGGATGAGCTTGGGGAACCAAGCACGCCAGATTGCGCCCACTCTTCTCATATCCGTAAATCTGTGCACCGACCTGTCAAACGCTCGTCTTGACCGAGGAAGGGCTCCCCCTCAGAGTCTCTTCTGCCACCCGGGATAGGAGGTGGTCGTTTTGATGGTCCAAGGCGAAGACCCGGAACTGGACCACCTTGGATGGAATGAATTCGAAGAGTTCTGAGAGGGACTCCGTGGCGACCTCTCCCGTGGAGGGGTCGTAGATATAAATCTGCTTTTTTCCCATCGCAAACGGGCTTTCGGGGCGGGGATCCTGGGTTGCCAGGTCCACCCGGAAGACCAGACCCTCTGCGGAGGCCGGGAGGGCGGATCGGATGCGTCTTTCCCAATCCGCGTCCTGGATCAGCGCCACGCCGAAGCGGAGCTCATTCAAGGATAGGGTCCGATCGTATGCCATCTTCCATTTGATGTCTCGATCTAAGATCCTGCCCCACTCCTGAGCCAGCGCTCTGTTTTTAGCGCTGCGGCGCCAGCGGGAGACCTCCTCCAAGAGGGACCAGTCGGTGAGGCGCAGATAGTCCTCCATGTGGTCGAGCGGGTTGCCGGGAAACATCAGCCGCATCGTCTCGGGAAAGATCTCCCTCAGATGGAGGTCGATCGCGCGCGTGGTCCGGTGATAATAGACATTGGTATAAAGATAGAGCCGGGCATTGAGGAACATGGTCAGGGCCGCGTTGCCGGCTTTGTGCAGGGTCAGGCCCTTGGGAGAAAAAAACGTGTAGTGGATGAGCCGCTCGCGGTCAACGGGGCCGACGGCGACGCCGCACATGTAGGAGTCCCGCGAAACGTAGTCGAGGTTGTCGAAGGTGAAAATCCCGCTGGTCAGGGGCTGCAGGAATTTCAGCCAGCGCGGTTTGGTCGCGTCTTCCTCGCCGTCCTTCTTGATCGGAAAGGCGATGTCGTCCGGCTGCAACTCCTCGCCGGGAGCGAAGGGGCCACTCGGGCCGCGACGGATCTGCCGGATCAAGTCGCCGAGCTTTTCGCGGATGATAGCCTGACCCAGATCCTCATGGGTAATTTTGAACTCGTGCAGAAAGTTGTCGTCGAAGAAGTGCCCAAAGGGACCGTGGCCGAGATCGTGCAAGAGCCCGGTTAGCCTCATGGTCTCTTCGATGAACGGCGCGGATGGGCACTCATCTCCCAACACCCCGCGGAGCGACGGGTAGAGATGCTTGGCGAACTCTCCGGCGAGGTGCATGGCCCCCAGGGAGTGTTGGAAGCGGCTGTGCTCCGCCGAAGGGTAGACCCAACGGGCGCTCTGGAGCTGGTAGATGTAGCGGAGCCTTTGCACCCACGGGGAATCGATGATGTGCTTCTCGGTGATCTCACCTCGCTTTTCTGGTACGGTGAACTGGATATAGCGATGGATGGGGTCAGCGATCAGGGCTGTGCCCTCGTATTCGCTCTGCATCGGTGGAGAGACGTTGCTCATAATTCGAAGTTCACCTGGGCAGTCCACTGATCTCCGGTCTTATCCATCCGACTTTGGTGATAGGCCACCGCGCGGATGTCGCGCTGGATCTCGTGGCGGTCGGGATCAAACTTTTCCCCGCACACCTCTCCGCGGACGTAGTCTTCTCTGGCCTCGTGAACTCGGACTTCCTTGAGAAGGTATCCGCTCCCCTGGTAGAGGTAGAGGAGTTCGCGCATCCAGTTCACCATCAGGTCGTCTCGGTTGACCCCTTCCACCTCCAAGGGCAGGCGCTCGCGTACCTCGATCGTTTCGATGTCCGTGATTAGGTCAAAGAGCGCAAACGCCGCGTTGGCGAACAGCTCCGCCTGCGTCCCGCCAAAGACCTTAATGAGTAAGTCTGACGAACGGCCCAAAATCCGATATTTTTTTAGATCCACCATGGACTGCCTCGGGATTCGCAATGAATTTATAATTGATTGATGAGGCTTGCGGCAAAGCCCGCTCCAAAGCCGTTGTCGATGTTGACGACGGTGACGCCGGCGACGCATGAGTTGAGCATGCCCAGCAGCGCAGCCACCCCCTGAAAGCTCGCGCCGTAGCCGACGCTCGTGGGAACAGCGATGACCGGCTTGTTCACCATACCTGCAACCACGCTTGGCAACGCGCCCTCCATGCCGGCAACGACGACTAAGACCGAGGCGGAAAAGAGCCGCTCCCGGTTCTCCAAAAGGCGGTGGATGCCGGCCACGCCGACATCGAAAAGGCGTTCCACCCGGTTCCCCATCACCTCACCCGTCAGAGCGGCCTCTTCGGCTATGGGGATATCGGAGGTCCCCGCACAGATCACCAGAATTGGGCCTTTCCCCCTCACCCGGATGGCGGTTGGAGTCCAGGTTGCGGCGCGGGCTTGCGGATGATAGTGGAGTCCCTTGATTTGGCGTTTTAGGCTCGCCATCTTTTCGGGGGAAAGGCGGGTGATGAGAACGTTGGCGCGTCCGCGCCGCAGCGCTTGGGCAATCGCTGCGATCTTGGGGGGGCTCTTTCCCTCTCCCATGATGACCTCGGGGAATCCCTGCCTGAGCGCCCGGTGATGGTCTACCTTGGCGAAACCGAGATCCTCGAACGGTAGGTGACGGAGCCGTTCCAGGGCCCGTTCGACGGTCACCTTACCCTGCCTGACCTTTTCTAACAGTTCCGCCAGCGCGTCAGCATTCATCTTACTTATTCTTGGACCTGTGCGAATCGACGATTAGCTTCCGGGTTTGAAGTGGTCGTGGCCGCCTACGGGAACGGAAACGGGCTCTCCTCTGCCATTGACCACCTTGATGCCTTCGCCGGGGGGGACGCACTCCCCGATACGAGCGATGGGGACGCCCAGCTTCTTTTGGATCTTCCCTAGGCGTGCGCGATCCCGGCGCCGTAGGCAGAAAAGAAGCTCATAGTCCTCCCCTCCCGTCAGGGCATAAAAGGATCCCTTGGAGCCGGCCCAATTTCGATAAGCGGGTGAAAGGGGTAACGCGTCCTGCCAGACGACGGCGCCAACGCCGCTGGCCTTGCAGATGTGGCCAAGATCCTGAAGCAGTCCGTCGCTCACGTCAATCATGGCTTTGGCTAGTCTTTCTCGGGCTAGCAGGGTGCCGGCCTTGAGACGGGCCGTCGGAAAGTGATGGCGGGAGAGAAGATGGGCAATCCCACGGCGCTTGGCCTTTTGTCTTTTTCTCTTCAGAAGTTCAAGTCCGAGAGCAGAGTCTCCGAGCGTGCCAGTGACATAAAGGTCATCGCCGATTCTTCCGCCGCTTCGTCTAACCGCTCCATAAGGGGCGTACCCCACCAGGGTTGCACTGATGAGGAAGCGCTTGGCGGCGCTCATATCCCCGCCGATTAGAGCGACGCCGGTGTCAGATGCGAGGGCGCGAATTCCCCGGTAAAATTGTTCTACATCCTCGACCTTAAAGTCAACAGGGATTCCTAAGGAAAGGATCAGGTAAGCGGGACTTCCCCCCATCGCCGCCAGATCGCTCAAATTTACCGCAAGGGTCTTATAGCCCAGCCCGTAGAATGAGGTCCATCTCAGATTGAAGTGAACTCCCTCGAGCAGCAGATCTGCGGTAATGAGGAGGGAACGCTTTGGGCACTCTACCCAAGCAGCATCGTCTCCGATTCCTAAGCGCACCCCGGGACCCGGTGGGGTGGCCTTGCGAATCCTCTCGATCAGACCGAACTCCCCTAACTGCCTTAAGCGCATCAGGCCCTAAGCGGAATCGATTTTTCCCGACCGCCCCTTTCTAACGGCTGCTCTTTCTTCCACCGTTTGCCCTTCGCCCCTTTTGGTTTTTTCGCCGCGATCAGGGACTGAGCGGAACCTTTCCAGGCGGTCCTGTCGAGCAACGCTTCCTTGAGAACGTCGCCCATGTTGTTGGCCAGGGTGACCTTCAATTTGCGCCGCAGGTGCTTGGGAATCTCATCGAGGTCCTTCTGGTTTTTTTCCGGCACGATGATTGTCCGGATCCCCGCGCGGAAGGCAGCGAGGCATTTTTCTTTCAACCCACCGACCGGTAAGACCCTTCCCCGCAGGGTGATCTCTCCGGTCATCGCGACGTCCCGGCTGACTCGCCGTTTGGTGAGCGCGGAGGTCAGGGCGGTCGCCATCGTGATGCCCGCCGAGGGTCCATCCTTGGGAATCGCCCCCGCCGGGACATGGATATGAATGTCGAGCTTTTGGTAAAAATCCTCGTCGATGCCTAGCTCTCTGGCATGCGAGCGAGCGTAGCTCACCGCTGCCTGGGCGGATTCCTTCATCACGTCGCCCAGCTGCCCGGTCAGGGTCAGATTCCCCCGGCCCTTGGACAACGAGGCCTCGATATAGAGAACTTCTCCGCCCGTGCTGGTCCAGGCCAGGCCGGTGGCAACCCCGATTTCGTGCTGTTCCTGCTCCGTATCCGGCAAAAATTTGGGCGGTCCCAGGAACAGGTGGAGGTTCCCTCGCGTCACCCGGGTTAGATCTTTTTTCCCCTCAGCCAACTTGCGCGCAACTTTACGGCAGATCGAGGCGATCTCCCTCTCCACATTTCTTAACCCCGCCTCTTTGGTGTACTGGGAGATGATGCGCAGCAGCGCATCATCCGAGAGCTCCAAATACTTGGTGGAAATCCCGTTGTCCTCGAGCTGGCGAGGGATCAAGAACCTGAGCGCAATCTCCAGCTTCTCCTCGTTGGTGTAACCCGAGAGCTGAATAACCTCCATCCGATCGGCGAGCGCCGGGGGCACCGGGTCCAGCAGGTTGGCCGTGCAGATGAAGAGGGCATTGGAGAGATCGAAGGGCAAATTCAGGTAATGGTCGCTGAAGGCATGGTTCTGCTCCGGGTCGAGGACTTCCAACAGCGCGGCCGATGGGTCACCGCGAAAATCGGTACCCACTTTGTCGATTTCGTCCAGCATGAATACGGGGTTGTTCGAGCCGGCTTGTTTGACGCCTTGGATGATTCTGCCAGGCAAGGCCCCCACATAGGTCCGCCTGTGTCCGCGGATCTCTGCCTCATCCCGGATCCCACCGAGAGAGACCCGAACAAAGTTCCTGCCGAGCGCGCGAGCTATCGATTTGCCTAAGGAGGTCTTGCCGACGCCCGGTGGTCCCACGAAGCAAAGGATGGGGCCCTTGATCTTCCGCCTGAGCTTGTTGACGGCCAGGTATTCCAGGATTCTCACCTTGACTTTTTCCAGGTTATAATGATCTTCGTCGAGAACTTGCTTGGCCTTTTGGATGTTCAGGTTGTCCTTCGTCTTTTTGCTCCACGGAAGCTCGACGAGCCAATCCATGTAAGTACGGACCAGGGACGCCTCTGAGGACTCGGGGTGCATCTGTTCCAGGCGCCTGAGCTGTTTTTCGGCCTCCCGCTTTACTTCAGCGGGCATCTTGGCCTTTTCGATCAGTTTCTTAAGCTCGTTGATCTCTTCGGTTCGCTCATCTCCCTCGCCCAGTTCTTGCTGGATTTGCTTAAGTTGCTCGCGCAAGAAATAATCCCGTTGCGTCTTGCTCATCTCTTCTTTGGCCTGATTTTGGATGCGGGCCTGCATCGACGAGAGTTCCAGTTCGCGGCTCAGAAGCTCGTTGACTTTTTTTAGGCGCGCCACGGGCTCGAAAATCTCGAGGATGCCCTGGCTCTCCTCGATTTTGAGGCGCAGGTTGGAGGCGACGAGGTCGGCGAGTACACCGGGATCGCTGATGTTATCGGTCACCATTACGATCTCCGGTGGCAGGTTTTTGAGATTCAGGATCTGCTCGATCTTTTCCCTGACGCTGCGCGTCAAGGCTTCGACCTCAATGGAAACCTCCTGTAAGGGGGGTTCGGTCACCTTGCCGATTTTGACCTCGTAAAACGGCCGCTCGCGAACGTAGTTTTGTATTTCACCTTTGGAGAGGCCCTGCACGAGGACCTTCACCCGGCCGTCCGCGAGCTTAAGCATGCGCATAATGGACGCTACGGTGCCGACCCGGTAAATATCGTCAGGTTTAGGATTGTCTTCGGCTGAATTTTTCTGCGCCACCAGGAAGATAAGCCGCTCGCGGGAAAGGGCCTCTTCCACCGCCCGGATCGAGATGTCCCGGCCCACGAAGAGCGGAAGCATCATGTAAGGGTAGATGACGATATCGCGAACGGGAAGGAGCGGAATCAGGTCAGGGACCTCGACCTGAGATGCCTTGCCTTCCTGAGGATCGACATTCCATTGGGTCTCGCTCATAAGCCTCCCATCTTCATTAAGGAGAAATTAAGCCTATTGAGTCTGGACGTCAACCAGACTTTTGAGGATACGCGCTCTGGAGAACGATCCCAATGGGTTCGAAGAGCGGAGCGCAGGCTGCCCTTCGGTGCGAAATGGATCAGCCAAAGATCTGCCTGACTTTTTCAAAAAACCCTTTTGACAGGGGGTGGACTTCTTCTCCCCCGAGTGCTGCGAACTCCTTCAACAGCTCCTTCTGGCGCGCAGTTAGATGGGTGGGAGTCTCGACCATCACGCGGACGAGCTGGTCTCCCTGATGATACCCATGAACATCTCTGACGCCTTTACTTTTCAGGCGGAAAACCTTGCCTGATTGTGTGCCTGGAGGAATCTTCATTTTCACTTTCCCCTCCAGCGTGGGCACATCGATTTCCGCTCCCAGAGCGGCCTGGACAAAGTCGATCGGTATCTCGCAGATGATATCCAGGCCGTCCCGCACGAAGAGCGGGTGCGGCTCGACCTGAATGTCGACGTAGAGATCTCCCCCGGAGCCTCCCGAAATCCCGCTCTCACCTTCGCCCCTGAGCTTGAGGCGTGAGCCGGTATCCACGCCGGAGGGAATCTTAACGCTGAGGGTGTGGAACTTTCGGACTCGGCCTTGGCCGTTGCAGGAACTGCACGGATCGCTAATGATGGTCCCTTCTCCTCGGCATTGGGTGCAGGTCCGAGAAACATTGAAGAAACCCTGCTGAAAGCTAACCTGACCCCTTCCCCTGCAGGTCGGGCAACTCCGCGGCGACGTGCCGGGTTTGCACCCGCTTCCGCGGCAGGTGTCGCAGGGTCCCTGTCGCGGAACTTTGATTTTCTTCTCCGTTCCAAAAACTGCCTCCTCGAAGGTGATGTCAAGGTTATAGCGTAGGTCGTCGCCCCTGACGCGACTCCGCCGTCGACCGGTCCCGGTGCCAAAGAACTCGCCGAAAATGTCGCCGAAAATGTCTTCGAAGCCGGAAGTGAAGTCAAAACCGCCACGGAACGGTCCGCCGTCTCCGAACGCCGCGTGGCCAAACTGATCGTATTGCGCTCTTTTCTCAGGATCCGTGAGGACCTGGTAGGCTTCGGAGAGTTCCTTAAACCGCTCCTCTGCGTCCTTATTCTCCGGATTGCGGTCAGGATGGTACTTCAGCGCCAGCTTACGGTAAGCCTTCTTGATTTCCTCTTCGCTGGTGCCGCGGTTCACGCCTAGGACTTCGTAGTAATCTCTTTTCCCGTTCAACCGTAACCCTCATAACAAGAAAGCCCCTCTCCACGATTCGCGGGGGAGCAGGGGCCTTCTATGCTGTGAAATATGGAACCTCGCTGCTCCTTGTGGTGGCTTAATCCTTGACCTCCTCGAAATCGGCATCCACCACATCCTCCTTCTTCTTGCCTCCCTCCTCTGCAGCCTGGGACGTTGATTCCTGCCCGGTCGAGGCCGCTTTCTGGGACGCCTTGGCGTACATCGCCTCGGCCAGCTTGTGGGAGGAACGGGTCAGCTCATCCACGGCGGAGCGGATGGTCTGGGCCTCCTGGCTTTCCATTGCTTGCTTGGCCTTTTGCAGTGCCGCCTCAATGTTCTCCTTAACACCGGCCTCCACCTCTCCGCCGTACTCTTTGAGAGATTTTTCCGTAGAGTAAATCAGCGAATCCAGTTGGTTACGGGCTTCCACGACCTCCTTGCGTTGGTGGTCTTCAGCGGCATGGGCCTCGGCGTCCTTGACCATGTGCTTGATCTCGTCCTCTGTGAGGCCGCTGGAGGCCGTGATCTTGATCGACTGCTCTCTCCCGGTTCCCAGATCCTTGGCCGAAACATGCACAATCCCGTTCGCGTCGATGTCAAAAGTTACCTCGACCTGCGGTATACCTCTGGGCGCAGGAGGAATCCCCACGAGATCGAATTGCCCGAGCAGCTTGTTGTTCGCGGCCATGTCCCTCTCCCCCTGGAAAACGCGGATAGAGACGGCGGTCTGATTGTCAGCTGCAGTGGAGAAGGTCTGGCTCTTACGGGTGGGGATCGTGGTGTTCCGCTCGATCAGCTTGGTAAACACGCCTCCCAAGGTCTCAATGCCCAGGGAAAGCGGGGTGACGTCCAGAAGCAGGACGTCTTTGACTTCGCCCTTGAGCACCGCCCCCTGAATGGCCGCGCCCACCGCCACCACCTCATCCGGATTGACCCCTTTGTGCGGATCCTTTCCAAAGATCTTTTTCACCCTTTCCTGGACCGCGGGCATCCGAATCATCCCTCCGACCAGGACGACCTCATCGATATCCGCCGGAGTCAATCCCGCGTCTTTGAGTGCCTGGCGGCAGGGTGCTTCGGTGCGGTCGATCAGCTCGGCGCACAGCGCTTCCAGTTTGGACCGGGTCAATTTCATGTTGAGGTGCTTTGGCCCATGCTGGTCCGCGGTGATGAAGGGGAGGTTGATATCTGTCTCCAGCGAGGAGGACAGCTCGCATTTGGCCTTTTCCGCCGCTTCCTTCAGACGCTGTAGAGCCATGCGGTCTTTGCGCAGATCGATCCCCTGGTCCTTCTTGAACTCATCCGCCAGATAATCGATGACCCGCTGGTCGAAGTCGTCGCCGCCGAGGAAGGTGTCGCCGTTGGTGGACTTGACTTCGAATACGCCGTCGCCGACTTCCAGGATCGAGATGTCAAACGTCCCTCCGCCGAGGTCAAATACGGCGATCTTCTCATCCTTTTTCTTATCCAGGCCGTAAGCCAGCGAGGCGGCCGTGGGCTCATTGATGATGCGGAGCACGTTCAAACCGGCCACCCGGCCAGCATCCTTCGTAGCCTGGCGTTGGGAGTCGTTAAAGTAGGCGGGAACTGTGACGACCGCGTCGGTCACCTTTTCGCCTAGATACTCATCGGCGGTCTGCTTCATCTTCTGCAGGATGAAGGCGGAGATCTCCGGTGGACTGTATTTCTTACCCCGACTTTCCACCCAGGCATCGCCGTTCTCTGCTGCGACAAGCTTATACGGTAGCACCTTGGTCGCCTTTTTCACTTCGGGGTCCTCATACCGGCGGCCCATGAGACGCTTGATCGAGAAGATGGTGTTTTCCGGATTTGTGATGGCCTGTCGCTTAGCGATCTGTCCCACCAATCGTTCTCCGCTTTCAGAGAAAGCGACAACGGAAGGTGTCGTACGGCCTCCTTCGACATTGGCAATCACCTTGGGCTCTCCTCCCTCCATGATCGCCACGCAGGAATTAGTCGTTCCCAGGTCAATTCCTATAACCTTTGCCATCTCTTCTTCTCCTCAGCAGAATGCTGTCCTAACAAACTATTTTTAAGGGCAGAACCTAACTTATTTAATCATCCCGACCCCGTTTTTCAACCTCACCCTCTGGGCTTTTTTTCTCCTTAGTTTCAGGCAACTTAGCTAGGCTAACGAGGGTAGGACGAAGGAGCCGATCGAAAAGATAGTATCCCTTATGGTGCTCTTCTACAACGGTGTTTGGCGCGCTCTCTGGTGCCTCCACCTGTGCCATCGCTTCGTGTTTTTCCGGATCAAAGACCTCCCCGAGGGTGGAGATTTGGGTAAGGCCGTGGCGACTGAGGGCTTCGAGAAGCCCTCTGAGAACCATCTCGATCCCTTCCAAGAGGGGCTTTCCATTCCCTGCGGCCTTGGCATGCTCGACTGCTCGTTCTAGATTGTCCAAGGTGGGTAGCAGGTCTCGCATCAGCTTTTCGTTAGCGTAGCGGATAGCCTCTGCCTGCTCGCGCGCCATGCGCTTTCTGAAGTTTTCTAGCTCCGCCACCTGGCGCAGATAGCGGTCATGATTTTCTTTGGCCTCAAGCTCCTTCGCCGCTAGCTGCTGGCGCAACGTATCTAATTCGGAAACCGAGGACTCCTCCCCGCCCGCTTCGCGTTCAAGGACGGATTGTTCGGGGGAGATTTTGCCGTTGCCTTTTTTTTCTGTTTCGTCCATCTTCTTTGCTGATCCCGCAAAAAATATGAGTTTTGAGTTTAACCACCAGGTCCCTCTTTGTCAAGGTTGGCTGTTAGGAAACCTCTGATTTTTAAAGTATTTGCGTGATTTTCGGAAAGATGTTAGAGGCCCTTTGTAGGATCTTCTGAGGCCATGCGTTCCGCTTGTGTCACCCCCGCCATCGTGCTTCGCTCCTGGCCCTTTGGCGAATCTGATAAGATCGTTTCTTTTCTCACTGCGGAGTTTGGAAAGGTGACCGGCATTGCTAAGGGGGCCAAGCGTTCGCGCAGGAGGTTCGTCAACAGCCTTGAGCCTTTCTCACTGGTCCAGTTGCGCTTCCAGGAGCGGCCTTACGGCAGCCTGGCTTTTATTCATTCCTGTGATCTGGTGCGGCCGCATAAGGACTTGACGACGAGTCTAGAAAAAATTGCCTACGCGTCTTACCTGGTGGAGCTTGCAGAGGTGCTGGCAGGTGAACGTGAGGAGAACCGGCCTCTATTTGAACATCTTAGGGAAGGGCTGGGTTGGATGGAAGAGAAGGGGCCTTCTCACTCCTTTCTCGCCTTTTTCGAACTCAAGCTGCTCCGCTTGGCTGGTTATCAGCCTGGTTTGGAGTCATGCCGTCGCTGTGGCAGAGCCCGAACAAAAGACGGCAGTGTCGCTTGGCGCTTTAGTGCGCGCGATGGTGGCATCCTTTGCGCCGCATGCTTCCCTTTCAGGAAAGAGGCAATCCCCCTCTCCTCCGAGGCCATTGAGGCCCTGGCGGAGCTGCAGAAGGCGGCCGCATTCCTTTCCCCTCATGAGACCATCTCCTCGGCCGCTCTAAAAGAGGGTCGCTCCGTTCTCCTTCCCTTCATCCAATTCCAATCCAATCGGGAGCTAAAATCCGTTTTGTTTCTCGCTACCACTTGCTTGGACTGAGAGCTTTTCGCCCGTGAGATATTGAAAAAGGTCTTCAGAAGTCGTATCGAGGAATTTTACCCGGAGGGAAGAATGGCTAGACAGAAAAAGCATATCTACTTCTTTGGCGGCGGCAAGGCTGATGGGAAGGCGAGCATGAGAGAACTCCTGGGCGGGAAGGGCGCGGGGCTTCACGAGATGACCCGGATCGGAGCCCCGGTACCGCCGGGCTTCACGATTACCACGGAAGTCTGCACCTATTATTACGCGCATGGTGGCCAGTATCCGAAGGGTCTCGACCGCGAGGTCGTCACGGCACTTAAGCGAGTGGAAAAGATTCTGGAAAGGCGATTTGGCGACTCCGAGAATCCCTTGCTGGTGTCGGTCCGATCTGGAGCGCGGGAATCCATGCCCGGGATGATGGACACGGTGTTGAATCTTGGGCTCAATGATCAAACGGTTCAGGGTCTCGTGGCGAGGACGCAGAACCCGCGCTTCGCTTATGACTCCTATCGGCGTTTCGTCCAGATGTACGGCGACGTGGTGCTGGGGCTCAAGCCGAGCGATAAGGGGGAGCGCGACCCCTTTGAGATCATCCTCGAACGCAAAAAGAAAGCGCGCGGGGCGCGCTTCGACACGGATCTCGGCGCCGCGGACTTGAAGGAGCTCGTAGCGGAGTTCAAGGCGGAAATAAAGGCGCGATTGGGCAAGGAATTTCCGGCAGACCCTTACGAGCAACTCTGGAGCGCCATCGGTGCGGTCTTCGGCTCGTGGAACAACGCCCGCGCCATTGCCTACCGCGAGCACTATCACATCCCACACACCTGGTGGACGGCCGCCAACGTCCAGGCCATGGTGTTTGGTAACATGGGCGAGAACTGCGCCACTGGAGTCGCGTTTACACGGAGTCCCGCCACCGGAGACAAAGGTACCTACGGCGAGTTTCTGGTCAACGCCCAGGGAGAGGATGTCGTGGCCGGGACCCGTACCCCTCGGGCGATCGCGGAGCTTAAGCAGGTGATGCCGAAAAGCTACCGGGAGCTTGATCGGGTCTGTAAGACCCTGGAGCGCCATTACAAGGAGATGCAGGATATCGAATTCACGATCGAGGAAAACAAGCTCTGGATGCTGCAGACCAGAGCCGGCAAGCGGACCGGCTTCGCTGCCGTGCGCATCGCGATGGATATGGTCGAGGAACGGATGATCTCCAAGGAAGAAGCCTTGCTACGGATTGAACCGGATCAACTAAACCAGCTTTTACGTCCGATTTTTGACAGTGCCGATAAAGAGCGTGCTACCAAAGACGGACGCGTCCTGGCCAAGGGTCTGCCGGCTGGCCCCGGCGCGGCCAGCGGCCGGGTGGTGTTCACGGCCGAAGATGCAGAGGCGTGGGGAAAGCGCGGAGAGCGAGTCGTTCTGTGCCGCGTTGAAACCAGCCCGGAGGATATCCGCGGCATGGTTGCTGCGCAGGCGATCCTGACTGCCCGTGGAGGCATGACTTCGCATGCAGCCTTGGTCGCGCGGCAGATGGGGAAGATCTGCGTGGTCGGCTGCGAGGCGCTGCATATCGACTACGCGAAATCGCAGATGGCGGTGGGGTCCCGTATCCTAAAAGAGGGTGATTGGATCTCCGTGGACGGCTCGACCGGTGAGGTGATTGAGGGAGATGTCCGGACCTTTCCCTCGGAAGTCTTGCAGGTGCTGATTGGAAAGACACTGAAGCCCAAAGCTTCACGTGTCTACCAGCAATTTGCCAAAGTCATGAAATGGGCGGATGCCACCCGCAAGCTCGGGGTTCGCACCAATTCGGACCAGCCGGATCAGGCTCGGATCTCCCTGGCTTTTGGGGCGGAAGGGATTGGCCTGTGCCGCACC
>Ga0209619_10001334_pt1 | contig 18083 bp, 12 predicted proteins | sample Rifsed16ft3_FD_184011 | JGI IMG/M metagenome (GOLD analysis project Ga0209619, IMG submission 184011) | Soil microbial communities from Rifle, Colorado, USA - sediment 16ft 3 (version 2) | ecosystem: Environmental > Terrestrial > Deep subsurface > Rock core/Sediment | place: Rifle, Colorado... | reverse complement strand
CCCGCCGGCGATGGCGCCCCGACGTAACGGACATTGCCGCCGTCCGTCTCATGCATTGATCGACACGCGTCCACGCACAGCCCACGAGGCGCGCCATGAGCGGGACCACCACCTTCCGACGTCCCAGCCGTCGACAGGCTGCCGCGATGATGGCGACCGTCGCGGTCATCGCGATCTCGGCCGGGCTGGTGCTCCAGTCGCGACCTGGCTCGCCCGGCACCTCGCCGGGACCGTCCGGCGCGGCCACTGCGACCAGCCCGGCGGGCGCCGCCAGCGCCAGCCCGGAGCCGTGGGCCGCACTCACCCTCCTGGCGGTCGAACGAGCCGCGACCCTCGAGCCGGTCGAGTCCGACCCGTCCGGTATCGCCCCCGACACCGGCTTCACCCTGCGGAGCCTGACCGGCGAGCCGGCCGCGGCGATGGTGGCCCGCCTCGAAGTCTCGCCAGCGGCCACCCTGGAGGTCGTGACCGCGGACGAGCCCGGCACGGCCGCCGATCTTGTGCGCATCCGGCCGGCGACTTCGCTGGCCCCGAACCAGGGCTACCGGTTCACCCTCCGAACGCCCGACGGGGCCGTGGCGGGCTCATGGGCCTTTCGGGTCCGCGGCCCGATCGCCGTGTCGAGCACGATCCCCGGCAACGCGGCGGGCGACGTGCCGGTCGACACCGGGATCGAGGTCACCTTCAACCAGGCTGGCGTCGAGAGCATGGCCGGCCACTTCGCGATCGCGCCGGCAGTCGAGGGCCGGTTCGAAGAGCACGGGCTGACCCAGGTCTTCGTGCCCAGCTCCCTCGCGCCCGCAACGCTCTACACCGTGACGATCGCGCAGGGCCTGGCCCGGAGCGGGACGGACCTGACCCTGCCGTCCGATGTCGTCTTCAAGTTCGAGACCCGCGGCGTGACGGATCCACCCCAGCCGATCCTGCCCGCCCGCGAGGTCGTCGAGACGAGTCCCGCCGAGGCCCCCGTCATGGCGGTCTACGTCCCGCCGCTCGACGATCGCGCCCCGCCGACGGAGATCGGGGTCAAGGCCTATCGCCTCCCGTCGGTCGACGCCGCGGCGACGGTCCTGGCCGACTTCCTCACCCAGCCCCACTGGACCCAGTACACGCGCCCGCACATGGTCACCCGGGGACTGCCCGTCGCCGCCACCTTCACCGCGGCGCTGGAGCCGTTCCGGGACGGCGACATCTTCGTCATCCGCTTCCCGGCGGCGCTCGAGCCGGGCTGGTACGTCGTGGAGCTGGGCGAAGCGTCCGCGGCCCAGGCGCTCCTGCAGGTCACCCGGGTGTCCGCCTGGGCCTCGATCCTGAGCGACCGGTCCGTGATCTGGGTCAACGACGTCGTCACTGGCACCGCCGTCGCCGACGCGACGGTGACGATCCAGGGCGGTGGCACGCTGGCCCGGAGTGACGCCTCCGGCCTGGCCATCGGTCGCACGCCGGCCGCGCTCGTTCCGCCCGCAGCGCAGGGCGGCAACGCCGATTCCGACTCGCCGCCCGAGACCGCGCCGATCCTCCGGGTGACCGCGCCATCGGGCGCGACGGTCCTCGTTCCATTCGGGGTGGCCGGCGACCTGGGGTACCGGGGCGAGTGGTATGAGAAGTCGACCCCCGCCAACGAGACCTACTGGTCGCTGCTGTACACGGATCGTGGGTTCTACCGGAGCGACGACCGGATCGATGTCTGGGGGTACCTGCGGGACCGCGACGACGGTCACGTGCCGGCCTCGGTCACCCTCCGCGTCGTCAAGGGCAGCAGCGGCCGCGACGTCGGCGCCCCGGCCATCGTCGAGACGACCGTGCGTACCGGCGCTGCGACCGTGCCGGCCGCCACCGTGGCCACGGGCGCGTACGGCGCCAGGCTCGAGCTGGCGGGCATGCCCACCGGCTGGTACACCCTCCAGGCTGTCGTGGACGGGGATGTCGTGGCCACGCGCTGGATCGAAGTCGCCGTGATCCGCAAGCCGGCCTACGAGCTTAGCCTCGTGCCGGATCAGCGGGCGGTCGTGGTCGGGACGGCCGTGGAGTGGACAGCGACCGCGACTTTTTTCGATGGCACGCCGGCCGCCCACGTTCCGCTCCGGTTCCGGGACCAGGCGTACGGCTCCGACATCGAGCGTGTCGCGACCACCGATGCCGCCGGCGTCGCGTCCGTGACCCTTGCCGCGAGGGCGCCGTCGTACGGCGGCGACGGCGGTCGCTGGGAGGACTCCGAGAGCTGGTACGTCGACGTGCAGCCGACCGGTCCGGAGAGCGGCGCCATCTACGGCCAGGCGACCGTCCTCGTGTTCCCGACGGCCTACGCCCTGCGGGCATCCGGGACCCTGACGAACAGCACGCTCGGTGTGACCGGGACCCTCAACCTGGTCGATCTGGCCGCCGTGGACCGGTCGCTCGGGGCCGGGACCTGGGAGGGCCTGGTCCCAGGCGCGGGCCTCGGTGCGGTCGTGCCCGGCAAGCCGATCAGTGTGGCGGTCACCGAGCTGATCACGGTTCGGACCAGGGTGGGTGACGATTACGACTTCATCGACAAGGTGGTCCGGCCGCGCTACGAGTACACGACGACGCGCAAGGCGCTGGCCACCCTCCGGGCGACCTCGGTCGGGGACGGGTCCTTCGCCCTGTCGCTCGCCGTGCCCGATACCAGCCACCTGTACGAGATCATCCTGACCACGACCGACGATCGGGGCCGGGTCCAGGCCCGGAGCCTCGTCGTCGGCCAGGACGTTGAGGATGCCTGGTGGCAGGACCGGGGGCCTGTCTTCGAACAGGCCGATGGAACGCTCGCCGGCTCGACCGAGTTCCGGATCGGCGACCAGCTCACCTGGACGATCACCGACGCCCGTGAGGCCGCACCGTCGGGCGCCGGCGACCGTTATCTCTACGTCGTCGCCCAGCGGGGCCTCCGGAGCACCCATATCACGACCTCGTCGACCTTCCGCCATGCCTTCGCCGAGGCGGACGCCCCGGGCATCTTCGTCCTCGGCATCCGGTTCACCGGCACGACCTATGCGCCCAAGGCCGCCAGCTGGGCCTGGTTCGACGAGGAGGAGCGCGCCATCGAGGTCACCGTCCGCGCCGATCGGGCCCGCTATCGACCCGGCGAATCCGTCACCCTGACGGTGACGACGACCGACGCCGACGGCGATCCCGTGGCCTCGACCGTCGAACTCCAGGCGGTCGACGAGAAGCTCTACGCAATCGGTGGGGCGTCGACCCCCGAGCCCCTCGGCGACCTCTACGCCAGTGTCGACAGCGGCATCCTCCGGATGACCTCGACCCACCAGATGCCGACCAGGGTGGGGCCGGAGGGCGAGGGCGGCGACACGACCGGCGGCGGTCCGCGCAGCGACTTCCGCGACACCCTGTTCGTCTCGACGGTGTCGACCGACGCCGCGGGCAAGGCCTCGCTCACGGTTGGCCTCTCAGACGACCTCACCTCGTGGCGCGTGACCGCGACGGCGATCACGGACGCGCTCCAGGCGGGTGTCGGCGAGCTGCTCGTCCCGGTGGGCCTGCCGTTCTTCGTTGAGGCGACGGTCGCCGACTCGTACCTCGTCTCGGATCGGGCCGCGGTCCAGCTGCGCGCCTTCGGGAGCGAGCTGCGGGCGGGCGATCGCGTCGAGTTCACGATCTCCTCGGCGAGCCTCGAGATCACCGCAACGAAGGTCTCCGGCTCGGCCTTCCAGCCAGTGTGGTTCAGCCTGCCGGTCCTCTCGCTCGGGCGCCATGCGCTCGACGTGAGCGCGACGACGACCCGCCTCGGCGCCGACGGCAAGCCGCTTGGCGACCGACTCCTGGCCCGCTTCGACGTCATCGGGTCGCGCCTGACCGAGGTCCAGGCGGCCTACGGCACGCTCGGCGACCTGCCCGATCCTCCGGCATCGGCCGGCATCACGACCTACACCTTCAGCGACGCCGGGCGGGGCCGCTACCTGCCCCTCCTCCGGGAGCTGCTCCAGCCGGCCGGCCCGCGCCTCGACCGGTCGCTGGCACGGTGGGTTGCCCGCTCGGTCCTGATCGACGAGTTCGGGTACGACCCGGCCGACCTCCCCGAGGTCGAGCTCAACCTCTCCGCCTACCCGAGCGGGACGATGTCGGATGGCAACGGCAACGACATGACCGGAACCGGCCTGCTGCCCTACGGCGGGGTCGATCCGTGGGTCGCGGTCCGCGTCGTGATCGGCGCGCCCGAGGCCTGGGCCGGCGCGGACATCCGGACGACCTTCGAGGACATCCGCGACGCGCCCTCGACCGAGCGCGACCTGGCGATCGCGGCGGTCGCGGCCCTGGCCGCCCTCGGCGAGCCGGTCGGGGCCGACCTGGAGTCGATTCGGGCGCTGCCGGACCTGACGACCGGGGAGCGGATCCATCTCGCCCTCGGGTTCGCGGCCATCGGCGACGACGCTGCGGCCCTCGAGATCGAGCGGGAGCTCCTGGCCGAATCCGGCGAGCGCCTCGGCGAATGGGTGCGACTGCGGGCCGGCACGAGCCTCGACGAGACGCTCGAGGCGACCGCCCGGCTCAGCCTCGTCGCCGCGAGCGTCGGCGACCCGCTCGCCGCGGCGATGGCCGAGTACGTGGCCGCCAACCCGAGCCGCGAGGCGACCTACGCCCTAGAGCTCGCCGCAATCGCACGCCGGATGATCGCGCGGAGCCCGGCCGTCGATGCCTCGTTCGCCTATTCGATCGGCGGCCAGCGTCGGGTGGTCGAGCTGGCGGGCGGCAGGACCTTCAGCCTCGAGCTCACCGCCGGCCAGGTCGCCGACCTCGACCTCGAGCGCCTGTCGGGGGCCGTCGGGGTGACGATCGAAGCCCACGTCGCGGTAGATGTCGCCGACCTCGACCCTAGCCCGGACGTGGCCCTCAAGCGCGCCGCTCCGTCGGGCCCGATCCCGGCAGGACGGCTCGTGGTCGTGGACCTGGTGGCGACCATCGGGGCCGGCGCTCCCAGGAGCGTCTGCTACGAGGTCGTCGAGCAGGTGCCCTCGGGGCTGGCGCCTGTCGAGGACACGTACTTCGGGGACGACACCGGGATCACCACGCCGTTCCGCGTATCGGGCCAGGAGGTCGTGTTCTGTGCCGGGAAGGACGTCGACGGCGAGGACAGCGTCCACCTCCGGTACGTGGCTCGGGTCGTCGGCGAGGGCACCTACACCTGGGAGCCCGCAGTCATGCAGCTCAGCGGGGCGCCCGAGATGCTGGCGTTCGTGCCCCGAACATCCATCGTGGTGGGGGCGCCCTGATCGAATGCGGTCAGGCCGATCCTGATCGCACCCGCGTCACGGCAGCGCCTCGGCCCGCTCGGCGTCGTCCAGAAGTTGGCGCCCGGGTGGGTTGACCGTGCCGCTCGACGGGCAGCCCGCCGCAAGGCCGGTCCCGCATTCCATGCAGATCGCACCGGGCCGGTTCTCGGTGCCGCAGGTCGAGCAGTTCACGTCGGCGGTGCCTCGCTGGCGGCCCCGTCTAGAACGAGGCGAGCCCTGAGGATAGACGTAGAGGGCGCCCGTTCGGGCGCCCTCTACACTCCGGCTCGGGGTCGGTTCGGCGTCAGCCGCGCGGCATCCGGGTCGCGGCAATGGCCGCGGCCTCGACCCATGCGTGATCGCGAAGCACCGCCCGCCGCTCGGCGTTGCCCGCAGTGAAGGCGCGCTCCGTCGCGGGCGCCTCAAAGTCGACCGCGATCCGGGGACTGGCCGCAAGCTCCAGTGGAGCGACGGCCGAGGCGGCCCGCGTCAGCGCCGGCAGCCCTCTCGCCAAGGTCGTCATCCCGTTCCTTCCTTCCGTTTCTCGTTCGTGGCCACTTTGACCTCGAAACTCTCGATATCAAGAGATTAGAGGGAATGAAACCCGATGTCAAGAGGTTCGATGTAAACATACTTGACATCGAGGAGTCGACGAGGGAGACTGATCGCGCCATGGCAGCCAAGGCGCCCGCACGCGATCAGGTCGACGAGATGCTCGACGTCTGGGCGCGCGAGATTCCGGGGCTCGACAGGCTGACCGAGGGGATCATCGAGCGGATCCAGATCCTCGCCTGGAATTTCAACCAGGTCCTCGACGAGACGCTCGTCGAGTACGACCTCGATCGCCGCGAGTTTCATCTCCTCGGCAAGCTCCGCAAGTACGGCCCGCCCTATCGAACCTCGGCGGGCCGGCTCGCCGCCGACCTGCGGCTCTCCAGCGGCGCCATGACGAACCGCCTCGACCGGATGGAGCGGGCCGGCCTGATCCGCCGCCTGCCCGATCCCCACGACCGGCGGGGCACGATCGTCGAGCCAACCGATCTCGGCCTGTCGATGTGGGACAAGACGGTCGGGGCGTCGGCGCGCCGCGAGGCCGCCGCGACCGGCGTGCTCAGCGATGACGCCAGGGAGCGGCTCCACGACCTGCTCCGCGACCTGATGGTGGCCTTCCCGGACTGGCGCCAGAAGAAGCACGCCCAGCCCGTCGTCGAATTGGACGAGTAGCCCGCGATCCCAGGCGGGACTCTCCCGTCAGCTGGCCCGGGGCGCGACCGAGGTGGGAGCGATCGCCCGGCGGCGCGTGGTCACGGCGATACCGAGCAGGATCCAGCCGAGGCCGTTGAGGGCGATCCCGACCTGTGACGCCGGCAGGAAGAGCCACCCGAGCTCCCCGTCGATGAGCCCCAGGTAGCCCATGCCCGAGAACGCCCCGACAGACCCGACCGCCAGGGCGAGCGCACCCCAGCGGGCTCGGGACCTCGAACCGAGCAAGGCCAGGCCGAGGGCCCCGTCGGCCCACCACATCGCGACGCCTGCCCAGTTGAAGATCTCGCGGAACTCGGGATCCGGAACCGGATAGACGGGGCGGTCTGCCGACAGGACGACCATCACGAGGTACCAGCCGTTGGCGGCCATCGCGAGGGCCGCCACGCTGCGCTGGAAGCGGCCCCACTCCGCACCTGCGCCCCAGCGTAGGATCGCGGCCGCGATCGCCATAGCCCCCGCGTTGAACAACACCAGGCGTCCGAGGTTGAACTTCTCCGGGACGATCGACAGGACGGGGAGCCACACCGAGAGGAGCAGCAGACCGCCGACGATCCCAAGCAGACCCAGCGTCTTCATGACCGCCGACGCCGGACGGGTCAGCGAGTGGGCCACTCGGCGCGCGTCGAGATGCTCGGCCGGGGCCGTCAGGGCGATGTCGGCGAGGATCCGGAGCCAGATGCCACCGGTCCCGCCACGGCCGCCACGACCGTCGCGGGCGTCGCGCATCACGTCACCGAAGAGCTGGACGAGCTCGTCGCGGAAGCGGGCACGGAACGGCCCGGGATAGAGCCGGAGGAGGGCCCGATAGACCCGTTCGTGGGACGCCGGCGGGGTCACGTCGGAGGCACCTCCAGGACCCAGCGCCGGGACGCCTGCACGAGGGTTTCGAAACGTCGCACCTCGGCGGCCGCCACCGTCCGGCCCAGCACCGTCAGGCGGTAATACCGGCGGCGCTGGTCGTCGAGCTCGGGGTCCGGCCGCTCGTCACTCTCCTCGATGAGGCCGTCGTCGAGGAGGCGCCGAATCGTCGTGTAGATGGCGCCGGGCCCGAGCCGGATCGCGCCGTCGGTGATCCGGGCGACCTCGGCCATGATCGCGTAGCCGTGCCGCTCCTCCGGCCCGATCGCGAGGAGGACGTGGACCGCCGTCCGCGAAAGCGGTGGCGCGGCGGGCGGGCGATGGACGGCTTCCATGCCGCCAAATGTATCAACTCTTGATATATTGTCAAGCGATACATCTGGCGGACGGCCTGAGCGGCTCCCCCGGCGCCAGGCTCGCGGCGGGATCAGCCGGCGATGGCCGCCAGCGTGGTGCCCCACTGCCGAGCCCGCTCGAGCTCGCCGTCCTTGAGCGGCCCGGTCTGGCCGGCGACGATGAAGTGCTCGGCCTTGACGGCCGGGGCGTAGCCCGCCCTCGCCAGCTCGCGGTCGATGACCGACGCGGCGCTGCCGGGCGACCAGCGAATCTTCGTGTCGAACGCGGCCGACCGCCCGTTGCCGGCCGGCAGGTGCTCCAGCCACGACCGGAGCGTCGGCGTGGAGAGGTCGGGCGCCGGAACCGTGTCGGTCCTGATCCCGGCCCGCATCCGGTCGTTGGGCAGCGAGAAGCCCTGGATCGGCGCACCCGCGACTATGAGCGTCGCGTCGGCGACGACGTCCGGCGTCGCCTCGGCGGTCGAGAGCGCGCGGGCCTCGGGCCCGATGCCCTCGGCGATGGCCCGCGCAACGGCGGCGGTGTTCCCCCAGATCGATTCGTAGACGACGACGGCCTTCATCAAGGCAACCTCCAGGTGGTCTGCTCGAAGGTCCATCGTCGGCGCCGTCCAACCCGCCGAGGAAGTGCCGCGTCGCCCGTCCTCGGGGGGCCGACGCGCCCGCCGTGCGGGCGACACGGTCATCCGAGGGCGCGGCAGCAGAACGGATACCGCGACGACGCCGTTCGGTCGAGCTCGCCGGAGGCATCGGACGCCGCGTCGTCGGCCCGGACAGAACGCGGGTTCCGCCGGACCCGCGAGCAGGCATGCGCCAGCGGCCAACGGCTCGACTCGCCGACCGCGCGCCTCGCCCGATGGACCTCGGCCAACTCCCGGACGATCTCCGCCCATCCGAGCGAAGAGCGTTCGGCGGGCTGCATGGATCGTGGACGCTGTTGCATGGCGCGCTCCCGGCTCCCTACTCGACGCTCGTGACGACGAACAGCTCGCGGCAGCGGAGCTGCTGGAGCTCCGGCGATTCCCGATAGGCGAGCTCATCCGGCTGGGCCCGCTCGCACGTCGTCGATGTGTCGTCATCGAAGTGGCCGGTCACCGTGATCAGGGTTCCGGTCGGGATCGACTCGCCGAGCGATGGATCGATCGCGATCGGCAGGGCGCCGTCGAGGCCGTCGGGTCCATCGCTGCCGTACAGCCGCCACGGGGTGAACTTCGCGAGCCACGCCGGCGTGCCCTCGACGGCGCCGAGGTTCCCTTCGTCGACGGCGAGGATGGCGATCGCTGATTGGAGGGTGATGTCGCGGTCGCCGTAGCACCGGAGCCGCTCGAAGGGCTTGATCAGGACGAGGTCCAAGATGCTCGGCTCGCCCGGACAGGCCGGCTGAACGATCCGGACGAGCGGCCGCGTGCCGTCGGTCGACGGGATCCAGACGAACTCCGCGGGGTACGACGTGCCCGGCTGCGACTCGACCTGGTACCACTCGTACCCCGCGTGCGTGATCGGCCCGGCCACGACTCCGTAGCGGTAGCCGGGCTGGGCGTCGTAGGCGAGCCGGTCGCCGATCGCTGGGAGTGGGTTCGCGTAGATGGCCTGGATCGGGCCGCTGGTCTGGGGGACTCCGGGCGGGAGGACCTCGACGATCGAGCCGAGCGGGATCTCGAATGGTCCGTCGACGGGCGGCGGCAGCACACCGACGGTGCCCGGCACCAGCAGGTCCTCCGCGGGCACGAGCTGACCCTGGCTGGACGCGGCGATGCCGTTCGCATCGAAGCTTGCGAACCAACCCCACTCGCCTGTCGGATAGCCGTCGCCGGCCTCCCATGAGACGACGAGGGTCGCGTACCAGGTCTCGAACGACGTTGGCTCCACGGTCGTGGTGCAGGTCACCGCCACCGGCGCGGCGAGGCGACCGTCCGGTCCGTAGTCGTGGAGCAGGTCGTCGATCACAGCCTCGGCCGCGCCGGGCGAGCGCGGGAAGCAGCCGAAGAGGTCGCTGCCTCGCCATAGCCGCGTCTCACGGTCGATGGCGTCGAGAATGCGGGCGAGCGCGACATCGCGCGTCGCGAGTTCGAGGGACGGCGGATGATAATCGAACCGGAGCGATCTGGCGATCGCGTCGGCCTGGGGTCGCAGCGCCTCGAGATCCGGTCCGCGAAGCGTGAGCTGGATGTACCAGGGCCCGGGGTTGCCGCCTGGTGCGAAGACAATCCACGTGCGGACCTCGTCCGCGCCCGGCGTCACCGATGTCGGCGAGACGACGAGCTTCGCCGGTAGCCCGTCGATCGTCTCCGTCCAGCCGTCCTCGTCCGTCGGGGCATAGAAGCCGAACTCCGGGTTGTCGCCCCCGAAGAACAGGTCGGCGTCGAAGTCCCCGATCGGGCCGACGGCGATCGCCTGGGGCATGCCCCCGGCAACCACGATCCGAGTCTCGCCGGCCTCCATCGGTCGGCCGATGACGCAGTCGAGGATCCGATCCTCGAGGCCGACGACAGTGCCGTCCTGGATCGGTGGCAGCTCGACCAGGTTGCCGGAGCTCGACGGATACGGTGTCGGCTCGACGTAGGCCTCGACCTCGTCCGAGGCGCAGCCGTCGACGCCGGCGCTCGAGACGACGAGCACCGTGTTCGCGCTGCTCTGGTCGAAAGGATCCGGCTCCGTCAGGCGAATCCAGTTCTTCGGATAGTCGATCGTTATCCCATCGCCGCCGAACACGGCATTCGGATCGAACGGGTTCGTCAGGCGGTCGAGGCGAAGAGCGCCCGTCGCGATCGCCCCGACGAGCGCGCCCAGCAGGAGCAGGATCGCCGTCACCAGGCGCGGCGACGGGAAGCCGATCGCGCGGCCCGTTCGGCCGGAGCCGACGCGTCCTCGGACCGCTCCGAGCCCCGGGCTCGTGATCGGCAGGACGAGCGCCGGAAGGATCGCCGGCTCGTCTGGTGCGGGGAGGCGGAGGCGCCGCTCGATCTCGAGGGTGGTCATCGCTCGTCTCCTCCCAGCTCGCCGACGGTCGAGCGCAGGCGCTCGACGCCCCGGCTGGCATAAGTGCGGGCGGACGCTGTCGTGATCCCCATGACCTCGCCGATCTGCTCGTACGACAGGTCGGCGCGGTAGCGAAGGTAGAGGGTGGTCCGCTCCCGGGCCGGCAGCCGGTCGACCAGCGGCCAGAGCGACAGGCGATCGTCGACCGCATGGGTCATCGATTCGCGATGGCCCGGGCTAAGTCGGCCGACGAGCTCACGGACCCGGCGCCCGAGCCGGTGCTGGTCCATGACCAGCCGGTAGGCAACCCGGAAGACCCAGGCGTCGCCGTCCTCGATGTAGGTCCCGTTCGTCAGCTCGCGCCAGAGGCGGAGGTGGGCCTCCTGGACGACGTCGGCGGCCTGCTCGTCGCTCGCCCCGAGTCGGCGGGCGAGGCCCCAGAGCTCGCGGCCGCGCCGCTCGTAGTGCTCGGTGACGCGGCGGGCGACGAGATCTGCTGACTCCCCGACCGCGCCTGCCGCGATGCCCCGAGCCACGTTCATGCCCTACCGACGCAGGACCCAGGCGAAACGCAGCGCGACCTCGCGCGATGGGCCCGGCTGATCGTGACATGCCGGGCAAGACGGGATCGCCGAGGGTCAGCGCTCCTGGATGGTGGTCGGGGCGCCGTGGATGGCGGGGATCGTGCCCAGCCGGCCGGCCTGGTAGTCGGCGACGGCCTGCATGAGCTCCTCGCGCGTGTTCATCACGAACGGGCCCATCCAGGCGACCGGTTCGCGGATCGGCCGGCCGCCCAGGATCAGGACGTCCAGATTCGGGCTGCGTGACTCCTGCCGGCCGATCGGCAGGGCCGAGACGGTCAGGGCGTCGCCGGGGCCGAAGACCGTCAGCTGGCCGGCCTGGACGGAGACGGGCTCGGGGAGGCCGGGCATCGACGCGCCGACGGTCCCGAGGCCGGCCATGACGTAGACGAGCGCGTTGTAGTCCGCCCGCCACGGGATGGACAGGCGGGCCCCCGGGCTGAGCGTCGCATGGACGAGCGTCATCGGCGTGTACGTCGACCCCGGGCCGGCGAGCCCGGCGACATCGCCGGCGATGACCCGGACCAGGGCGCCGCCGTCGGGCGACGTGGCGAGGGCGACCTCGCCGGCCCGGATGTCCTGGTAGCGCGGTGCCGAGAACTTCTGGGCCGAGGGCAGGTTCACCCAGAGTTGGAAGCCATGGAACAGGCCGCCCTTCGCGACGAGCCACTCGGGCGGCTTCTCGATGTGGAGGATCCCGGCGCCGGCCGTCATCCACTGAGTGTCGCCGTTCGTGATGACACCCCCGCCGCCGTTCGAATCGCTGTGCTCGAAGACGCCGTCGATCATGTAGGTCACCGTCTCGAAACCGCGGTGCGGATGCCAGGGCGTGCCCTTCGGCTCGCCCGGCGCGTATTCGACCTCGCCCATCTGGTCGAGGTGGACGAATGGGTCGAGCTCGGCGAGGTCGACGCCCGCGAACGCCCGGCGGACCGGGAAGCCCTCGCCCTCGAAGCCGCTCGGGGCAACGGTCACGCCCTTGACCGGGCGCTGGCGGGCAATGAGCTGATCCGGCTCCGGGATCCGGGGCAGGACGGTGATGTCGTCGACGGTGACGGCGGGCACGGGACTGGTTCCTGACTGGCCGATGGCCTGGCTGCGATCCGGCGTGATCGGGCGGGACGCTCGACCATTTGCGTGATCACGCAAATGGTTGCGCAGTCAACGAATGTTGTCAAGCCCTCCGGACTGGCGGCCGATCGTCAGGCGGTCCGTCCCAGGATCTCCGTCAGCATCGCCACGAACTTCGGTTCGTCGGCGTCCATCGCGAACTGGACGTTGGCCGGCCTGCCGCTCCGGAACCGGAAGTCGCAGACGGTCCGGCCGACCGAGAGTTCGCCGCCGGTCTCGACGTCGACCGGGATGAAGTACGCCGTGACGATCGTGGGATCGATGACCGCGCAGACCGCGAGGGCGTCATGGACCGGCGCAGCGCCGGCCCGGTGCATCGGTTGGGTGGCGTCGTAGCCGTCGATCCGCTTCTCGACGAAGCGGGCGGCGGCCTCGCCCGCCGGCGTGCCGAGGGCTCGAAGGGCCCGGCAGTCATCGAGCGAGACGAGGGCCCGATGGGTGGCGTCGAGGGGGATCATCCGGATCTGGCGGCCGCAATTCACGACGATCCGGGCGGCCTCGGGGTCGAGCCAGATGTTGAATTCGGCCGAGGCCGTCGAGTTCCCGTGGTCGTGGGCGCCGCCCATGATCACGATCTCGGGGATCTTCTCGAGGATGGCCGGCTCCTTCTGGATCGCCGTCGCGATGTTCGTCAGCGGCCCGACCGGGACGAGCGTGATGTCGCCGTCCGAGGCCAGGAGCGTGTCGATGAGCCAGTCGACAGCGTGGCCGGGCTGGAGCCGGGCACGGCTGTCGGCGCCGCGTGGCGGCAGGTCGAGGAGGTCGCCGTGGATCCGGCTCGCGGGGTTGAGCTGGGTCGCCTGGGACCGGGCGAGCGGCCGGCTCATGCCCTGGCGGACGGGGATCTCGGGCCGTCCGATCCAGTCGAAGACCCGGAGCGTGTTCTCGGTGCAGTTGTGGACCGCGGTGTTGCCGTTGACGGTCGTGGCCCCGATGAGCTCGAGGTCAGGGCTGAGGGCGGCGACCATGAGGGCGACGGCGTCGTCCGTGCCGGTGTCGACGTCGAGGATGACCTTCGTGGGCATGCCCGGGAGTGTGCCATCCCGGCGCCGATCTCGGGGGGTGTGCGCGACGATATGACCACACTCTGGCGATTCGGGCGGCGTCGTCTCGATCGCATGACTGTCGGCGTCATTCCCGACGGCTCGTCCGCGACGACGACGGGTGCCGGGCTCTCGTCGGCTCGCTGTATGACGCCGACGGTCATACGCCGGACGACCTCGCGTCGAGTGGCCGATTCCGGTCATACCGCGCTCCGCGTGATGGCGTGGACGCGCCGACCGATCGTCGGACTCAGCGTCTCGCCCGTACGGCCTGGAGGGCCGCCCAAACCCGGTCTGGCGTCGCGGGAAGCCGGGTGATCCGGGCGCCGGTCGCGTCGCGGATCGCGCCCAGGATCGCGGGCGCGGTCGGAACGAGGGCCGGTTCCCCCACCCCCTTTGCACCATAGGGCCCGGAGGGCTCGGGATCCTCGATGAGGATCGTCTCGATCTCCGGCGCGTCACCGATCGTCGGGATGAGGTAGTCGTGGAGGTTCTCGGTCCGGCCCGGGACATAGGCCTCCATGAGGGCGAGGCCGAGGCCCTGGGCGATGCCGCCATGGATCTGGCCCTCGACCTGGGTCGGGTTGATCGCCCGGCCGACGTCGTGGGCGGCGACGATCCGGAGGACCCTGGTCGTCCCGAGCTCGAGGTCGACCTCCACGAGGGCGACCTGGGCGCCGAACGCGTACGTCTCGTAGGGAACTCCCTGGCCGTCCGCATCGAGAGGGGTCGTCGTCGGGTCGAACGACCCGGTCCCGACGAGCACCGCGGCATCGTCGGCATGACCGACACGGACCTCCGGCAGCTCCTCGAGATCGATCGACACCGCGGCGTGCTCCGGCTCGCGGACGACGGCCCGCCCGTCCCCGAGCTCGATGGTCGCGTCGGGGCCGACCTCGGCGAGGCGGAGCAGCTCGCGCCGCAACGCTTCGCCGGCGAGCCTCGCGGCATTGCCCGAGACGAATGTCTGGCGGCTGGCCGAGGACTTGCCGGCGTCCCTCGTCCGGTCTGTATCCCCGGTCACGAGGCGGACCGTGGCCACCGGCACCCCGAGCGCGTCGGCGGCGATCTGGACCAGGATCGTGGACGCGCCCTGCCCAATATCCACGGCACCGGAGTAGAGCGTTACCACGGCAGAGCGATCGAGGCCCAGCTGGATCGTCGAGGGATTCGCGATCGAGGTGTTGCCGATGCCGTACCACATCGCCCCGACGCCCACGCCCCGGCGCGAGGGGTCGCCCCGCCTCGCCGCGTCGTCATTCCACCCCTGCGCCTCGGCCCGCAGCCGCGCCCAGCGTGGCCGCAGGGCATCCAGGCATGCCGTGAGCCCCGCGCTCGCCCGGAGCACCTGGCCGCTCGCCGTCACCGACCCGGCCCGGAGGGCATTGCGGTGCCGGAGCTCCAGGGCGTCGATCCCGAGCTGCGCGGCGAGGTCGTCCATGAGCGCCTCGTGGGCGATCGCGGCCTGGGGGACGCCGAAGCCACGGAACGCACCGGCGGGCGGGTTGTTGGTGTGTATCGCCCGGGTCGTGGCGAGGACCGCCGGCACGACGTACGGACCCATGGCGTGGACGGGCACGCGATTGGCGACGGTCGGGCCCCAGGACGCGTAGGCGCCGGTGTCGAAGTCGCCGTGGAAGCGGTACGCGGTGAGGTGACCCGCGGCGTCCGCGGCCGCGCTCGCCCGGATCCGGGCCGGGTGGCGCTTCGGGCTCGCGGCCATCGATTCCGGGCGGGTCCAGACGGCCCGGACGGGCCGGTCCAGGAGCCACGCCGCGGTAGCGACGAGGCCGTGGACGCCGAGGTCGAGCTTGCCGCCGAAACCGCCGCCGCAGGCCGTCGGCACGATCCGGACCCGGTCCGGGCCGAGCCCCAGGATGAGGGCCACCTCGTCACGGTCCATGTACGGCGCCTGGGTGCTGACCGTGACCTCGATGCGGTCGCCGATCCGCCGGGCCCAGCCGGCCTCGGGCTCGATGTAGGCGTGCTCGACGAAGGTCGTCTCGACCTCGATACCGGCAACCGCTGCGGCCGCGGTCCCGGCGAAGCCAGCCTCGACGTCGCCGCGGGCGAGCCGGCCGGTGACGAGGATGTTGCCGGGTGCATGGTCGTGGAGATCCGGAGCGCCGGGTGCGGTCGCGGCATCGATGTCAGCGAGCGGGGCGAGCGGCTCCCAGGCGATCGGCACCTCCGCGTCGTCGATCGCATCGAGGACGGCTTCCTCGCCGACGAGGGCACAGACCGCCTCGCCGCGATGGCGGACCAGGCCCTCGGCGAGGACCGGCTGATCCTTGCCGGTCGGGTAGATCCCGTACCGGTTCTGGCCGGGGATGTCGGCCGCCACGAGGACCTTCACCAGACCCGGATGCCGGGCGTGGAGCGCGTCCAAGTCGCCGATCGTGAAGCGGGCCCGGGCGTGGGGCGAGCGCACCGCCCGGACGGCGAGCATGCCCTCGGGTCGCTCGTCGGCGCCGAAGCGGGCCGTCCCGTCGACGCAACCGATGCCATCGACCTTCGGGAGGCGGGCGCCCACCGCACCCCCGGCGGCCGGGCTCGGCTCGCGGGTTGGCCGCCCGATCCCGTCTCCGACGCCCGTCGTCGCCACCGCCTCCACGATCTTGCGATAGCCGGTGCAGCGGCAGAGGACCCCGCCGAGCGCGTCGCGGACCTCGGCGTCGGTGGGTGCCGGCCTACGCTCGAGGAGGTCGTCCGCGGCCATGAGCATGCCCGGCGAGCAGATCCCGCACTGCGCGGCGCCGGCCTCGAGGAACGCCCGCTGGAGGGCGGCGAGGTCGGCGAACTCGCGCGGCTCCCCGCCCGGTGCCCCGTCGCCGGCCGCCAGTCCCTCGACGGTCCGGACGTCGCCGCCCGCCGCCTGGGCGACCGGGACGAGGCAGGCGCAGACCTGGCGGCCGTCGAGCCGGACGGTGCAGGCGCCGCAGTCGCCTGCGTCACAGCCGATCTTCGTGCCCGTCAGCCCCAGGTCGTCGCGCAGGACGTCGGCCAGGCGCCGCATCGGATCGACCTCGACGTCGACCGCCCGGCCGTTCACCGAGAAGGCGATCCAGGCGGTCACGAGGCGAGCTCCTCGAGGGCCCGCCGGACGAGGATGAGGGCCGCCTCGCGGCGGTAACCGGCCGTACCCCGGACGTCGTCGATCGGGCTGAGCGACCCGAGGTGGTCGGCCCGCACGATGTCGCCGATCCCGCGCTGGAGCCGCTGCCCGGCGAGCTCCGCCTCGAGGTCCGGGATCCGCCGCGCGACCGGCGAGCAGGCGCCGACCGCGAGCCTTGCCGCGGTGATGCGCCGCCCGGCATCGCGGACCACGACGGCGGCGACCATCGCGATCGAGATGACGAGGTAGGCCCGCGCGCCGAGCTTGAGGAACGTAGAGGTCGCCCGCGTTCCCGGCTCGGCGGGACTCCCTGCCACCTGATCGGGCACGAACAGGCCCGAGACGAGCTCATCGGGCGCCCGGACCGTCGTCCGGTTCCCGGTCACGAACTCACCGATCGGCACGCGGCGCTCGCCCCGGACCGAGATCAGCCGGACGATCGCGTCGAGGGCCAGGAGGTTCGGGATCCCGTCGGCCGCCGGCGAGGCGTTGCAGACGTTGCCGACGATGGTGGCGCGGTTCTGGATCTGGAGCCCGCCGACAGCTCGGGCGGCCCGCCTCAAACCGTCGAAGGTAGCCGGCAGCGGCCGCTCGACGAGGTCCGTCCAGGTGGCCCCGGCCCCGATCCACCAGCCGCCGTCGTGCGCGGCGATCTCCCGGAGGCCGCTCAGGGCGGAGATGTCGAGGACGTCCTCGTCGGCAACCCGCCCGACCCGCGCCGGGTAGTGGTCCGTGGCTCCCGCGACGACGACCCGAGGACGTCCCTCGGCGACGCCCTGGGCCAGCGCCTCGAGCGCGGTCGGCAGCTCCGCAGGTCGGAGGTAGCTGGCCACCACGACCCCGCTCGGCCTAGGCGGTCACGAGCGGCATGACCTGCTCGGCGAGCACGTCGAGCCGTGCCGGGTCCCAGTCCAGCGGGTTGAGGACGAGGTGGTCGACGCCCCCGAGGGCATCGATCTTGGCCCGGATCTTCGCGGCCACGGCCTCGGCCTCGCCCAGGAGGTAGAACTCCTGCCAGTAGTCGAGGTCCATGCCCGAGTAGACCGAGAAGAACGGGGCCGCCGCCTCGGGCGGCTCACCGGGCCGAAGGACGTGGACGAAGTTCGAGTAGACCTTCGACAGCTCGTCGGGCCGGCGACCGAGCTCGACCATGTACCCGTGGATCGCCTCGAGGTCGCCGGCCACCATCCCGGCCGTGGCCGAGGAATGCGGGACCCAGGTCGTGGCGAACCGCGCGATCCGGCGGAGGACCGGCTCGATCGACGGCACCGCCTGGCCGTAGATCCGCTCCGAGGGCTGGGTGCCGCCGCCGATCCAGATCGGCGGGTGGGGCCGCTGGGCCGGCTTCGGCTCGAGGGTCAGGTTCCGGAAGCGGTAGAACTCGCCGTCGTACGAGACGTCGTCGCCGGCCCACATCGCCGTGATCGCCTGGAGCATCTCGTTCATCCGGCGGCCCCGCTCGCGGTACGGGATCCGGAGGGCCTCGAACTCAGCCTCGTTCCAGCCGA
>Ga0209619_10001333_pt1 | contig 18086 bp, 14 predicted proteins | sample Rifsed16ft3_FD_184011 | JGI IMG/M metagenome (GOLD analysis project Ga0209619, IMG submission 184011) | Soil microbial communities from Rifle, Colorado, USA - sediment 16ft 3 (version 2) | ecosystem: Environmental > Terrestrial > Deep subsurface > Rock core/Sediment | place: Rifle, Colorado... | reverse complement strand
CCCATGGGCTCGGGCCATGCCTCCGTGGTACCGTACCAGGCGCTCCAGACCCACGACGGCTCGCTGATCATCGCCGTCTTCGCCGAGAAGTTCTGGGGGCTGTTCTGCCGGGCGGTGGGACGGACCGAGTGGGAGCGAGACCCGCGCTTCGCCACCAACGCCGATCGCCTCCGAAACCGGCAGGCGCTGATCCCGCTGATCGAGGAGATCTTCAAGGGGCGCACGACTAAGGAGTGGCTGGACGTCCTTCACCGGGAAGGGGTTCCCGCCGCGCCCATCCAGCGGGTGGACCAGGTGCTCTCCGATCCCCAGGTCCTCCTGCGCAAGATGGTATCCTCCGTCCAGCACCCCTCTCTCGGCCGCCTGCCGAGCCTCGGGAGCCCCATCAAAGTGGACGCCAACATGGAAGTCCACCTCGCTCCGCCGCCGGCGCTCGGGGAGCACACCCAGGAGATCCTCATGAAGCTCCTGGGCTACACGCAGGCGCAGATCGAAGGCCTGCGCGGCCACGGAGCGATCGCGTGAACCTCGGAGGGGGCGAGAGGATAGTCGTGTGAGCGGGTTCAGGGTCATCGGGCGATCGGTCCCGAAGCGCGACGGCCCCGAGAAGGTCACGGGCCAGATCCGGTATCTCCACGACCTCCAGGTGCCGCGGATGGCCCACGGGAAGATCCTCCGCGCCCGCTTTCCTCACGCTCGGATCTTGCGCATCGACACCTCCCGGGCCGAGAAACTTCCCGGCGTGCTGGGGGTGATCACGGGCGAGACCTTCGAGCAGTGCCCGTTCGGCTTCGCCAAGGACCATCTGGCTCTCAAGCGAGGAAAGGTGCGCTCCATCCGCGACGAAGTGGCCGCCGTCGCCGCCGAGACCGAGGCCATTGCCGAAGAGGCGCTCGAGCTGATCGAGGTCGAGTACGAGGAGCTGCCCGGGGTGTTCGACCCGAACGCGGCGCTCGAGACCGGGGCGCCGCTCGTCCACGAGGAGCGGGAGGGGAACCTCGTGGACTTTCGGTTCTCCTTCGAACACGGGGACGTGGAGGGGGCCTTCAAGGAGGCGGACGCAATCGTGGAGGGGACGTACCGGCTCAACTACGTCACCACCGCGTGCCTCGGCACGATGGCGGCCATCGCCGCCTGGGACGTCCAGGGGCGCCTCACGATGTGGGCCGCGACCCAGGCGCCCTTCCTCTACCAGCGCGACCTGGCCCAGGCCCTCGGCATTCCCGGAGATCGCATCCGCGTTGTCCAGCCTCCGGTCGGCGGCAACTTCGGCCGCGGCCTCGACCTCTATCCGATCGACGTGATCGCCGCGCTCCTGGCGCGCCACGTGCGGCGCCCCGTGAAGATCGTCTTCGAGCGGATGGAAGAGTTCATCGCCAGCCCGACGCGCGAGCCGTGCGTGATCCACATGAGGACGGCGGCGAGGAAGGACGGGACGCTCCTGGCCCGGGCGGGGCGGGTGGTGATCGACAGCGGAGCGTACGTGTCGTGGGGCTCCACGACGCCCACGGTGATCCTCGCGACCACGGCCGGCCTCTACCGCTGCCCCAACGTCAGGTTCGACTCCACGATCGTCTATACGAACAACCTCTACTCGGGCTCCATGCGGGGTTACGGGAACCTCGAGGCCACCTTTGCGGTCGAGTCCCAGATGGACGAGCTGGCCGACCGCCTCGGCATGGACCGCCTGGAGCTCCGCCGCCGGAACGCAAACCAGCCCGGCGACGTGACCCCCCAGGGCTTCTGCATCACCTCCTGCGCCCTGACGGAATGCCTCGACACCGCCAAGAAGGCGATCCTGACGCCCCCGGCGCGGCCGCCCCGCCCGGGATGGAAGCGCGGCGTGGGCTACGCCGGCATGTTCCACGTGGGCGGCGGCGCGCGGATCTACCGCTCCGACGGCTGCGGCGCGATTCTGAAGCTCGATGACTTCGGCAAGCTCACGCTCATGACCGGCGCCAGCGAGATCGGGCAGGGGTCGGAGACGGTCCTTTCCATGATCGCCGCCGAGGCGCTCGGCCTCCCCCTCGAGCGCGTGGAGGTGGTGAACCACGACACGGTGGTGAGGCCCTGGGACGTGGGAGTCCACGCCAGCCGCACCACCTTCATCGCCGGTAACGCCGTCCTGCTGGCGGCGGCCGACCTCAAGCAGAAGTTCCTGGCCTTGGCAGCCGAGGTCATGGACGAGCCGGCGGAGCGCCTGGAGCTGGCGGACGGGTTCGTCTTCGTCAAGGACGCTCCGGAGCGCCGCCTCCCCTACGACAAGGTCGTGCGCTCCGGCCACTTCAGGGAGGGGGGGCGGACCCTCGTCGCCGAGGCGTTCTACGACCCGCCCACCCAGATGCTCAACAAGGAGCTCAGGGGCAACATCTCGGCGGCCTACGGGTTCGCCGCTCAGGCGGTGCTGGTGGAGGTGGAAGAGGCGACGGGCAAGGTCGAGGTCCTCAAGATCGTCTCGGCCCACGACGTGGGCCGCGCGCTGAACCCCATCGCGTGCGAGGGCCAGGTCCACGGCGGCATCCACATGGGGCTCGGCTACGCCCTGACCGAGCAGCTGATCGTCGAGAACGGCTATGTCCTGAACCCCCAGTTCATGGAGTACGCGATCCTCCACGCCGTGGATATGCCCGAGATTGAAGTCCGGCTGATCGAGACGGTGGACCCGGCCGGCCCCTTCGGCGCCAAGGGGATCGGGGAGGCAGGGGCGATCCCCGTCGCCGCCGCCGTCGCCAACGCCGTCCACGACGCCGTCGGCGTCAGGATCAGGGAGTTGCCGCTCACCCCCGAGCGCGTCTATCGCGCCATGCAGGCGAGGCCTCGTGGAAAATAGCGTGCTGCGCGAGATGACGTGGGACGCGGAGGCGGGGCGGCTCCTGTTCAAGGATGTCCCTTACCTCCTGATCCGGCCCGAGACGCTGGTCGCATTGCAGAAGGCGGTGGAGGCAGAGCTGGGCGAGCGGGCGGGCGAGTTGCTGGCGCGTGGCGGCCATACGGGCAGCGCGCTTTCGACTCGCCGTTATCGAGAAGCCTTCGGGCTCGGGACAGAGGAAACGGCGCGCTTCATCGTGAGGATGGGGCGTGAGATCGGCTGGGGGGACTTCAGGCTCGAGCGCCTGGACTTCGGGGCGCGGGAGATGGTCGTCAGCGTGGGACGGTCGCCCTTCGCCGAGGCCTACGGTCCTGCCAGCCGCCCCGTCTGCCACCTGATCCGCGGTGTGGTGGCCGGCCTGGCGGAAGGGAGCTTCGGCGCGCCCGCCCAGGCCCGAGAGGTGGAGTGCCTGGCGATGGGTGCCAAGACCTGCCGGTTCCACGCCGCCGTCCGAAGCGGCTGATGGAGTCAGGATGCGCATAGGCATCGACGTGGGCGGGACGTTTACCGATGTCGTGCTGGTGGATGACGTCACCGGCCAGATCCACTACGCCAAGACCTCCACGACGCCCGGCAATCTGGCCGACGGCGTGCTGGCCGGCATCGAGAAGGTGCTGGCCATCGCCAAGAAGTCGATCGACGACCTGGCCTACATCGTCCACGGCACGACCATCGGCACCAACGCGCTGATCGAGAAGACCGGCGCGCGGACGGGCCTGATCACCACCGAGGGGTTCGTGGACGTCCTCGAGATCGGCCGCTGCCAGCGTCCGAAGGAGGGGATGTACGATCTCTCGGTCGACAATCCGCCCCCGCTGGTGCCGCGCGACCTCCGCCGGCCGGTCAAGGAACGGATCGACCGCGACGGGACCGTCGTGACGCCGCTCGACGAGGGCACGGCCGAGGCGGCTGTGGACGTCCTGCGAGCGGGCCGGGTGGAGGCGATCGCCGTCAGCCTGCTCTGGTCGTTCGTGAACCCGGTCCACGAGCGCCGCCTGGCCGACATCATCGCCCGGCGCTTCCCGGGCGTGCCCGTGTCGCTCTCGAGCACCGTCGCGCCGGAGTTCAGGGAGTTCGAGCGCACGTCGACCACCGTGCTCAACGCTTACCTGCAGCCCGTGACGGCCGCCTACCTCGACAGCCTCTCCGCCCGGCTGGCCCGGCAGTATGGCCGCGAGCTGGACGTGCGCATCATGCAGGCCAGCGGGGGGTCGATGACCATCCGGGACGCCCGCGAGCGGGCGGTGAATATGGTGAACTCGGGGCCCGCCGGCGGCGTCATCGCCGCGAGCTTCATCGGCCAGCTGACGGGCTTCGCGCAGGTCATCGGCGTGGACATGGGCGGCACCAGCTTCGACATCTCCCTCATCGACCGCGGCCGGCCCCCCGTCAGCTCCGAGCGGTCGTTCTGCGGCTATCCGGTGCGCATCCCCGTGATCGACCTCGACAGCATCGGCGCGGGCGGCGGGAGCATCGCCTGGATCGACCCTGGCGGGGCGCTGAACGTCGGGCCCCGGAGCGCGGGCGCCCAGCCGGGCCCGGCCTGCTACGGGCGCGGCGGGGAGCGCCCGACGGTCACGGACGCGAACCTCCTGCTGGGGCGGCTCAACCCGAAGTATTTCCTGGGCGGCGAGATCTCGCTCGACGTCGAGGCCGCCCACCAGGCCATCCGCCAGCACGTGGGGGATCCGCTGGGCATGTCCGTCGAGGATACCGCCGCGGGGATCATCCGTATCATCAACGCCACCATGGTCAAGGGCATCGCCGTGAACTCGATCGAGCGCGGCCACGACGTGCGCGAGTTCGCCCTGGTCGCCTTCGGCGGAGCCGGGGCGCTGCACGCGGGGGACCTGGCGGATGAGATGGGTATCCGCACGGTGATCGTCCCGACCCTCTGCGGCAACCTCTCCGCCCTGGGGCTGTTGGTCTCCGATGCGCGGCACGACCTTGTCCAGACCTATGGCCGCCTCGCCACCGAGAGCCAGCCCGAAGATCTTTCGAGACGGTTCGGGGACCTCGAGAAACAGATCCTGGAGCGGCTCAGGCGGGACGGCTTCCCTCCCGACCGCATCGAGGTGCTCTGGACGGTCGATGCCCGGTATGAGGGGCAATCTTACGAGATCAATGTCCCGGTGGCCCACGATCTCGACCTCCGCGCCCTGGCCCGCGACTTCAACGCGTTTCATCAGCGCCTCTACGCCTACAGCTCCCCGCAGGAGAACGTCCAGCTGGTGAACCTGCGGGTGACCGGCATTGGGCGGGTTCCGCCGGTGCGCCTGAAGCCCCTCGGCGAGGGGGCAGGCGCCGGCAGGCCTTCGGCCGCGGCCAGGCCGAAAGCCCACCGGCCGATCTTCTTCTTCGGCCGCGGCTTCGTCGAGGCGCCGGTGTATGAGCGGGACGATCTCCCGGTCGGAGCCGAGGTCGCCGGCCCCTGCCTGGTGGAGGAGTCCATCGCCGGGAGCGTGATCACTGCCGGCTGGATCGGGCGGGCCGACGAGTACGGCAACCTGATTCTGAGAAGGCAGTAGATGGCAGCCGTCGATCCGATCACGATGCAGGTCGTCCGGTACGGCCTGGAGCAGATCGCGGACGAGATGGGCTACACCATGATGCGGACCGCCCGCTCGACGGTCATCAAGGAGGTGCTGGACTTCTCCTGCGCCCTGGCGGACCGCCAGGGTCGCACCATCGCCCAGGCCCACCACGTGCCGATGCTGGTAGGGAGCCTCGACATCACGATGAAGCGCGTCCTCGAGCACTACGGCGGGGGGGTGGAGCGGCTGGAAGAGGGCGACGTGGTCATCTCCAACGACCCGTACCTGGGCGGCCAGCACGTCATGGACATGCAGGTCTTCGCCCCGGTGTTCGAGGAGGGGACGCTGATCGGGCTCGTGGGGAACATCGCCCACCAGGTGGACATGGGGGGGATGGCGCCGGGCGGGGTGGCCGGCGGCATGACGGAGATCTTCCAGGAAGGGATCCGCTTCCCGATGATCAAGTTCCACCAGCGAGGGGTCGAGAACCCTGAGGTGATCCGCATGATCGCCAGCAACGTCCGCATCCCGGAAGTCACGCTGGGGGACATGCGGAGCCAGGTGTCGGCCGCCAGCGTCGGCGTGCGGCGCTTCAAGGAGATCTACCGGAAGCACGGCCCCGCGACCTTCCGGTCCGCCGTGGACACCCTGCTGAACTACAGCGAGGAACGGATCCGCCAGGGGCTCCGGCAGATCCCGGACGGCACCTACGCCGGCGAGGACTTCGTGGACGACGACGGCATCGGCGACGAGCCGTTCCGGGTGGCGGTGACGATCGAGAAGGCGGGAGGCGGCATCGCGGTGGATTTCGAAGGCACCAGCCCGCAGGCCCGGGGCAACATCAACTGTCCGATCGCCTCGACCTACGCGGCCGTGTACTACGTGGTGATCGCGCTGTCGGATCCTCACGTCCCGCCCAACGCCGGCGCGTTCCGGCCGGTGGAGTTCCGCATCCCCGAAGGGACGGTCGTCAACCCGCGCCCCCCCGCCGGCGTCACGGCGAGGACCAACACGACCGCCAAGATCGTGGAGGCGATGATCCGCGCGCTGGCGCAGGCGGTGCCCGACCGGGTCGTTTCCGGGTCGCACGCCCAGAGCACAACCTGCGGCTTCGTCGGCTACCACCCGCGCACCGGCAAGCGCTTCTCCTTCACCGACATCGAGGTCGGGGGCGCTCCCGCGCGCCCCTACCGGGACGGCCGGGACGGCCAGGATTCCCACCTCGCCCGCTTCATGAACACGCCCATCGAGGCGGCGGAGATGGAGTTCCCCATCCTCGTGGAGCGCTTTCAGTTCCGGCCGGACTCGGGCGGCGCCGGCCTGTATCGAGGAGGGCTGGCCGTCCAGCGGGACATCAGGCTGCTGGCCGACGCCTCCTTCGCCCGCTACGCGGATCGCCACAAGTTCGCTCCCTGGGGCGTGGCGGGGGGCAAGGACGGCGCGGTCGGGGAGTTCGTGCTGAACCCCGGCCGCGAGGGCGAGCAGCGCGTCCGATCGAAGGGGCTCTCCGAGCTCCGCGCGGGGGACGTCGTCAGCCTCCGCCTGCCCGGCGCCGGCGGCTTTGGTGACCCTCTCAAGCGCGACCCCGAGGCCGCCGCCCGCGACGTCAGGGAAGGGAAGGTGAGCCGCGAGGCGGCGCGGCGTGACTACGGAGTGGTGCTGAAGGCGGACATGACCGTGGACGAGATCGAAACGGCCCGGCTGCGCGGGACCGGGCAGACTTAGATGTTCGGCTGGAGAGCGCGGATCGGCCAGCTGTACCCTTCCGGCGGCCTGTGCGACTTCGAGCCGCAGCGCATGGCGCCGCCGGGCGTCCAGTTTGTGACGACCCGCATGACGTTCAGGGGAACGCGCCTCGAGAACCACCAGCATCTGACCCGCGCCATCGAGGAGCACGCCCAACTGCTGGCCGACGCCAAGGTGGACCTGATCGCCTTCAACTGCACGGCGGCCAGCGTGGTCGCGGGGCCGGAGTCCGTCTGCCGGCGCATTACCGAGGCCACCGGCATCCCGGCCACGACCACCATCCAGGCGGTGTTGGCCGCGCTCGCGGCAGTGCGCGCCCGCCGGCTCGCCCTGGTGACCGCCTACCCGCCGGAAGTCACGGCGGCCGAGGTCCGGTTCCTGGAAGCGCAGGGATTCGAGGTTGCCGACCGGCGGGCGGAGGAATGCGAGCACCCTCTGCAGCAGGCGTCCATCCCTCCGGACCGGTGGCAGGAGATCGCCCTCGAGCTGAAGGACACGCCAGCCGATGCCCTGCTGATCAGCTGCGCCGGCATCGAGATCGCCTCCGTGTTGCAGCGGATCGAAGATGAGTTCGGCCGCCCGGTGATCGCCAGCAATCAGGCCTTGGTGTGGCACTGCCTACGGCTGATCGGGATTCCCGATCCAGTCCACGGATTCGGAGGGCTCCTCCGGAGAGAATTCGACGCGGTGGCTGCATGACCTTGACACCCAACACATCAGAAGGAGGATAGGACCATGGGAATGACTCGGCGTGGCTTTCTCGTGAGTGCAGGAACGACGTCGCTGGTCCTGCCGTGGGCGCGGCTTGCCTGGGCGCAGAAGAAGACCAGCGTGACCATCGCATTTCCGGAGGCGATCACCAGCATGGATCCCCAGCCGGGGAGCCGGAACGTGCCCCGGGAGTCCTTCTACCAGGCGGTCTTCGACCGCTACCTGGGCCAGGACCGCCAGCTCAAATTCCAGGGCGGGATTGTCGAGGCCTGGCAGTACACCAATCCTGAGAAGACTGCCATGGACATGAAGGTCCGCCAGGGCATCAGCTTCCACGACGGCTCGGCCCTCACCGCCGAGGACGTGGCCTTCAGCCTGAACCGGATGCGGACCACCGCGCCGTACTCGGTCGTCTACAAGAACATCACTTCCATCGAGATGCCGGACCGGTTCTCGCTCCGACTGAAGTTCGGTGCCTATGACCCCGCCTTCACCAAGTGGCTCGGCTTCCTCGCAGGCTTCGTCCTCCCGAAGGCGGCCTTCGAGAAGGCCGGCGCCGAGGAGTTTGCCAAGAACCCGGTGGGCTCCGGGCCCTACAAGGTCGTACGGTTCGTTCCGGGAAGCCTCCTGGTGCTGGAAGCTTTCGACAAGTACTGGAAAGGGGCCCCGCCGATCAAGCGGGCAATCTTCAAGGTCGTCGGGGATCCGACGGCCCGGCTCTCGGAGATCCTTTCGGGGGATTCCGACATCACGCTGGAGGTCCCCGTAGAGGAATTCAACCGCCTGGCCGCTCAGCCCGGTCTGAAAGGGGTGAAGCAGCCTGTTACCGATGTCGCCGCGCTCTTCGTCTCCCCGCGCTTCGAGCCGTTCCAGAAGGAGGAGGCCCGCCTGGCGGTCCACCATGCCATCGACAAGAAGACCCTGGTGGATAAGGTGCTCCTCGGCTTCGGCATCCCCCTGTCCACCACCGAGGCCCCGCTCTACGAGGCCTACACCGACTTCAGCTTCCCGTACAACCCCGATCGCGCGCGCGACCTCCTCGGCAAGGCGGGCTACTCGAAGTCCAACCCGCTCCGGCTCAAGGCCATGACCACCAAGGGGGCAAAGACGAAGGACTTCGAGGTCATGACCGCCATCACCCAGATGTGGAAGGACGTGGGGATCGAAGCGGAGCTCGAGATCATCACCATCCCCCAGTTCTTCCAGCACCGGAGCGCGAAGACCATCGCCCCGCTCGCTCTCTACTTCTGGTCGAATTCCACCGGCGACCCGATTAACTCAGTCGGGCACATGACCCGCAACAAGGGACCCTTCAAGGTCTGGGAGTCGCCCGACGTGGACCCGAAGGTGGACCCGATCTTTATGGAGACTGACGAGCGCAAGCGCATTGGAGCCGCCAAGGAAGCCGCGCGCTACGTGATCGAGCGCGGTTACATCATCCCGCTGTACCAGGTCGTGATGCCGGTCATAATGAAGAAGGACCTCGTGTACGAGCCCTACTCTCAGGGGTTCGTCCTCCCTCAGGATATGTCCTGGACATGAGTGTCCGGTATCTGCTCGGCCGAGTCGGCCTGGCCCTGCTCTCGCTCTGGGGAGTGACGGTGCTGGCGTTCGTTGTCCTGCGCGTCATCCCCGGCGACCCCGCCCTCCTCATGGCCCCCGTGGGGGCGAGCCAGGCCGACATTGCCGAGATCCGGGCCCAGTTCGGCCTCTCGGGTCCCATCTGGCTTCAGTACGTGGCTTGGGTCTGGGGAACCGTACGCGGCCGGTTCGGCAAGTCGCTCTGGCTCCAGCAGGACGCCATCCGGGTCATCCTCGAGCGGCTGCCGGCGACGCTCGAGCTGGCCCTGGCGGCCCTCGTCCTCGCGGTGGCGGGAGGCATCCTCGTCGGCGTGCTGTCGGTCCTCTGGCGCCGCACCTGGTTCGAATCCGCGACCCTCGGCGTGGGCACCCTCGGCCTGTCCATCCCCAACTTCATCTGGGGACTCCTCTTCATCGTCTTCTTCGGCGCCCTCCTCCGCTGGCTCCCGATCTCCGGGAGGATCGCCCCGGATTTCGACATGGCTCCGCTGACGGGGTTCCTGCTGGTCGACACGCTGCTGCGGCGGGACCCCGGCGCCTTTGCCTCCGTCACCGCCCATCTCATCCTTCCCGCCGCGGCGCTGGCGCTTCCGCTCCTCGCCGTCGTCTTCCGCGCCGTCCGCTCGGACCTGCTGACTGCCGTCAACGAAGAGTACGTGGTGATGGAGAGGATGAAGGGCCTAGGGGAGCTCCGCATCATCTTCTGGCGGGCGCTCAAGAACGCGCTGATCCCGACCACCACCCTGGTGGGAGTCCAGTTCGGCTTTCTGATCGGCGGCACCGTCCTGATCGAGGCGATCTTCTCCTGGCCCGGCATCGGCCAGCTCACCCTGGCGGCCTTCCAGTACCGGGACTTCCCCCTGATCCAGGGGATCGTGGTCGTCTATGCGGTCACGGTCATCCTGACCAACTTCCTCGTCGATCTCGGTTACGCCTTCCTGAATCCAAAAGTCCGCTACGCATGAATACCTCAGAGGGGGGCTCCGCCCCCCTTCCGACACCTCCCCCCGAGGGTTGCGCTGGCAAAGCCAGCGCTCGAACGGACGCGAGCTTGCTCAAACGCCGGAATGCGAAGCTCGTGGGGGGGGTTGTCATCGGCCTGGTGCTGTGCCTGGCGGCGGTCCTGGCCCCCTGGCTCACTCCCCACGATCCGAACCGCCAGGATCTCTCGGCCATCCGGCGGCCGCCGGTCTGGATGGGCGGGGCGGGGGACCATCCCCTCGGAACCGACAGCCTCGGGCGCGATCTTCTCTCCCGCCTCCTCTGGAGCTCCCGGGTCGCCGTGATGGTGGCTGTGGGCGCCACGCTCTGCGCGGCCGTGATCGGCACCCCTGTCGGGCTCGTGTCCGGCTATTTCCGGGGACGGGTGGATACCGTCCTGATGCGCGTCGTGGACGTGTGGATGTCCATCCCCGCCGTGCTCCTGGCCATCGCCCTGATGGCGGTCCTCGGCGTGGGGCTCCTCAAGGTGATCCTGGCAATCGTGCTCGTGGACTGGACGCGCTTCGCCCGGGTGATCCGGGGCGAGGTCCTGGCGCTTCGCGAGCGGGAGTTCGTGGAGGCCTCGCGGGCCATCGGCCTGGGCCCGTTTCGCATCATGGCCGAGGAGTTGCTCCCTAATCTGGTGCCGCTGCTGATCGTGCTCGCCTCGCTCGAGATGGCGATCGCGGTGGGCGTGGAGGCGCTCCTCTCCTTCGTCGGGCTCGGCGTGGAAGCCGCGGTGCCGTCCTGGGGAAGCATGATCGCCGAGGGGCGCGGGTACCTCCTCGTCGGGTGGTGGGGGATGACGCTCCCGATGCTCGCGCTGGTCGTCACGGTGGTGGGGTTCAACCTCCTGGGCGAGGGGCTCAGGGAGCGGCTGGACCCGCGCCTCCGCACCGAGGCGGCCCGCTGATGCTGCTCCAGGTCAAGGATCTGACCGTCCGGTATGGCGGGCACCTCGCAGTGTGGGAGGCCGGCTTCACCCTCGGGGAAGGGGAGGTTCTCGGCCTGGTGGGCGAGTCCGGGGCGGGAAAGTCCACCATTGGGCGCGCCCTCCTGCGCCTTGTGCCCGAGCCCGGCAGGATCGTGTCCGGCGCGATCACCTTCAAGGGGCGCGACCTCCTCGGGCTCCCCGAGGCCGAGCTGCGCGCGCTCCGGGGCGCCGAGATCACCCTCATCCCCCAGGACCCTCTCGCCGCGCTCAACCCCGCCTTCCGCATCGGGCTCCAGGCCACAGACGCCCTGGCGATTCACCGCGGGCTCTCCCGGCGGGAGGCGGAGGGCGTGATGGCCCGGCTCCTGGCCCGGATGGGGATCCCCGATCCGGAGGACGCCCTCAGGCGCTATCCCCACGAGCTCTCCGGCGGGATGCGCCAGCGGGTGCTCATCGCCATCGCGTTCTCCTGCGGTCCGAGCCTCCTGGTGGCGGACGAGCCGACCACCTCGCTGGACGTGACGACCCAGGCCCAGATCCTCCGGCTCCTGGACGGGCTTCGGAGCGAGACCGGCGTGGCGACCTGCTTCATCACCCACGACCTCGGCGTCGTCGCCCATCTCACGCACCGCGTCGCCATCCTCTACGCGGGCTGTCTCGTCGAGCAGGCCCCCACGGACAGGATCCTCGCGGCGCCGCTCCACCCGTACACGCGCGCGCTCGTCCGGTCCCTCCCTCTCGACGGGATTATGCCCGCGCTCCAGGGGCCTCCACAGGCCTGCCCGTTCAGCGACCGCTGTCCGGAGCGCATGGCCATCTGCGACACGGCTCATCCCCCGCTGAAGAGCGTTGGAGCGGGCCACCAGGTCGCCTGCCACCTGTACTGAGATGACGGCGCTCCTCGAGGTCCAGAACCTCAAGACCCACTACCGGCTGGGCGGCTGGCTCAGCCGGCGGAGAGTTCTCCGCGCTGTGGATGGCGTGAACCTGACCCTGGCTGCCAGGCAGACGCTGGCGGTCGTGGGCGAGTCAGGATCCGGGAAGACCACCCTCGGACGGACGATCCTCCGCCTGGTGGAGCCCACGGACGGGAGAATCATCCTCGACGGCCAGGACATCTCCCGTCTCTCCCAGGCCCGACTCCGGCCACTCCGCCGCAGGATGCAGATCGTCTTTCAGCACCCCTACGCCTCTCTCAACCCGCGCAAGCGCGTCGGCCAGATCGTCGCCCAGCCGCTTCGGGTCCACCGCGTCCCCGGCAATCACCGTCGGCAGGTTGGCGAGCTGCTGGAGCGCGTGGGACTATCCGCATCGGCGGCGAAGCACTATCCCCACGAGTTCTCGGGCGGCCAGCGCCAGCGGATTGCCATCGCGCGGGCGCTCGCGCTCAGACCCGACCTGATCGTGCTCGACGAGATCACCTCGGGGCTCGATGTCACGGTGAAGCTCAGGGTCCTGGCGCTCCTCAGGGAACTCCAGGCGGAGTTTCACCTGGCCTACCTCTTCATCTCCCACGACCTATCCGTCGTCCGAACCGTCAGCGACCGTGTCGCGGTCATGTACCTGGGCCGGATCGTGGAGGAGGCCCCGACCGAGGCGCTGTTCGAGCGCCCGCTCCACCCCTACACGCAGGTGCTGAAGGCCTCGATTCCCGAGCCGGCGGCGCGGGGGAACTGGAATCCGCCGGTGCTGGTCGGCGAGGCGCCGAGCCCCGTGAACGTTCCGCCGGGCTGCCGGTTCCACCCCCGCTGCCCCTTGGCCCAAGCCGTTTGCCGGGAGGTAGAGCCCGAGCTTCGCGAACTGGCCCCCGCCCACCGCGTGGCCTGTCACCTGGCCGAGGCCCCCCCTCACTTTTATCCTCATCCCCCTCACCCTCATCCCCCTCACCCTCCCCTCTCCCCCAGCGGGGGAGAGGACAAAGGTGAGGGGGAGGACAGGTGAGGGGGAGGAGACCCCTCAGCGTGTTCCAGCCCGAGATCGAGACACTGAGCCGCGAGGCGCTGGTGAAGGTCCAGCTGGAAGGGATGCGGCGGACGCTGGCGCGCGTGAAGACCAATCCGGCATACCACGCGCGCCTCGGACGCGTGAACCCCCACGACATCAGTTCGCCGAAGGACTGGGAGCGGCTCCCCTTCCTGACCAAGGAAGAGCTGCGCGACGCCTACCCGTTCGGGCTGGCGTGCGCGCCGCGGGAAGAGTTCCTCCGCCTCCACATGAGCTCGGGCACCACGGGGAACCCCATCCTCAACCCCTACACGCGGGGCGACATCGCCCAGTGGGGCGAGGTCATGGCCCGCTGCTACCGCGCGGCGACGGTGACGGCCCGCGACATCATCCAGATCACGCCCTCCTTCGGCCTCTTCACCGGCGGCTTCGGCTTCCACTACGGGGCCGAGCGGCTGGGGGCGATGGTGATTCCCATCGGCGCGGGCCGCACCATCCTCCAGCTGAAGCTCATGAAGGACCTCCAGGCCACGGTCCTCACCGCCATCGCCACCTATCCGCTCCGCCTCATCGAGGTGGCGCGGGAGGAGAAGTTCGACCTCTCGGAGCTTTCCCTCCGCGTGGCGCTCCTGGGGTCGGAGATGTGGTCGGACCCGCTGCGGGCCGTGATCGAGCGCGAGCTCCGGCTCAAGACCTTCGACATCGTCGGGATGACCGAGACGGGCGGCCCCGGCATGGGGATCGACTGCGAGGCCCGCGCCGGCATCCATCTCTGGGAGGACCACTTCTACCCCGAGATCGTGGAGCCGGCGACCGGCCAGGTGGTCCCCGACGGCACCGAAGGTGAACTGGTGGTCTCCACGCTCACCCGGGAGGGGCTCCCCCTCGTCCGCTACCGCACCCACGACCTGACGCGCGCCGTCAGTCGCGAGCGTTGCGAGTGTGGAAGGACCCACCTCAGGATCGACCGGCTGCGCGGCCGCACCGACGACATGGTGGTCTTCAAGGGGGTGAACTTCTACCCGCGCCAGGTAGAGCAGCTCATCCTCCAGCACGAGGGCGTGAGCCACGAGTACCAACTCCAGCTGGACCGCGGCGAGGGCGGCGACCGCATGACACTCCTGGTGGAGGTGAGGCCGGAATTCCACCCCCAAGAGGGGGAGCGGCTGCGCCGGAAGCTCCGCGACCTCCTGGGGCTCAGCCCCGAGCTCCGTTTCGTCAAGGAAGGCGAGATTCCCCGACCGGTCGGCAAGGCCGTCCGCGTCCTGGATCAAAGGAGGACAGCATGAAAAACGTTCTCACGGCGGTCGTCGCAGCGCTGGCGCTGGCCTGGGCCGGCGCCGCCCAGGCCCAGACAGTGCTCAAATATGCCACCCAACTCCCCAAGACCCATCAGCTCACGAAGGCGGATTACCGCTTCGCCGAGCTTGTGGCGGAAAAGAGCGGAGGGCGCCTGAAGGTGGAGGTCTATCCCGCCGGACAGCTCTACTCCGGGCCCTCGCTGGTCAAGGCGGTCACCTCGGGGGCGATCGAGATGGGGATCGTCTACGGCGGCGCCTGGACCGGGCCCCTGCCGCTGATCGACCTCTTCGACATCCCGTTTCTCTTCGGCGACTACGGGGCGGTCCAGCGGGCGCTCCGGGGGCGGACCGGCGAGCTGCTCCGGAGCGAGATGGAGAAGCGGGGCGTGCGCGTCCTCTCCTGGGGCGCCTACGGGGAGAGCTTCAGCCTGGCGTCCAACAAGCATCCCCTGCGCCTGCCGAAAGACTTCGAGGGGATGAAGGTCCGCGCCAACCAGCCCATGGCGGCGGCCGCCCTCAAGGCCCTGGGCGCCTCGCCGGTGATGATGAGCTCCGCCGAGGTCTACGTGGCGCTCCAGCGCGGGACCGTGGACGGGGCGAGCTCCGGCCCCTCTACCATCGCCCAGCGCAAATGGCATGAGGTGGCGAAGTACACGACCCTCGCCAACGCCTCCTACTCGATCTGGCCGGTGATGATCAACCTGAAATCCTGGAACGCGCTCCCCGCCGACCTCAAGAAGGTGCTTGAGGAGGCCGGAGCCGTCCACGAAGCGATGACCTTCGCCAACGCCGCCCGGGAGGACGACGAGAGCATCAAGCTCCTCCGGGAGCGCCAGGAGGCGGTCCACGTCCTCACCGGCGAGGAACGGGCCGAATGGGCCAGGCGCATGGAGGCGGTCCGGACCGAGTGGCTGAGTCGCGCCGGGAAGGAGGGCGCGGACGTGCTCAAGTGGGTCGGCGAGGGGCGCTAGCGTGATCGACCGCTGGCTCGAGCGGCTGGCGCTCCTCGGGGGCGTCCTCCTCGTGGCGGTCGGGGGGCTGATCAGCTACGAGGTGGTGGCGCGCTACCTCTTCAACGCGCCCACCACCTGGATCCTCGACGTGTCCATCTACCTGACGATGTGGGCGACCTTCCTCGCCGCGGGCCACACGCTCCGCGCCGGCGCGCACATCCGGATGGACCTCTACGTCCGCCGCCTCGCCCCGCGCGTCCGGCGGCGGACCGATGTGATCGTGGCCCTCGTCGCCCTGGCCTTCTCGGCGCTCCTGACCTGGCAGGGGCTCCAATCCATCGTGGACGCGGTCAGGCTGGGCGAGGTCACGCTCTCCACGATCCGCGTCCCCCTCTGGGTGCCGCTGGCGGCCATCCCGACCGGCGGCCTGATCCTGGTGGCGGGCTGGCTTCTCTGCCTCCGCGATCGCCGGATCCCGTGACCGCCGCGCTCTTCCTCCTTTTCGGCTTGCTCCTGGTCGCCGGGATGCCGGTGGCCTTCGCCCTGGCAGCCTCGGGCTTTTCGTTCCTTCTGATACTGAACGGTTCGGGCGCCCTGGCGGCGCTGCCGACCATCGCCTACGACAGCCTGAACAGCTTCACCTTCACCGCCATCCCCCTCTACATCCTCATGGCCAACGTCCTGATCCAGTCCGAGATCGGCCGGGACCTCTACCGGATGATCCAGGACTGGGTGGGGCACTGGCCGGGCGGGCTGGCCATCGCCACCGTCCTCTTCTGCGCGGGCTTCTCCGCCATCTCAGGCTCCAGCGTCGCGACGGCCGCGACCGTGGGGATGCTCTCGATCCCCGAGATGCTCCGGGCCGGCTACGACCGGCGCTTCGTCTTCGGCCTGGTGGCGGCCGGCGGCACCCTCGGCATCCTGATCCCCCCCAGCCTCTTCATGATCCTCTACGCCGCGCTCACCGACGAGTCGGCCGGCAAGCTCTTCATCGCCGGGGTCGTCCCCGGGCTCCTTCTGACGGTCCTCTTCCTCGCCTACGCCGTGTTCTTTTCCTGGCGGCGTGGCTACCGGGGAGGGGAGCGGGCGTCCTGGCAGCGCCGATTCACCTCGACCCGGCGGGCGCTCTGGGGGGCCAGCCTTCCCGTCATCGTGGTCGGGGGCATCTATACCGGTGCCTTCACGGCGACGGAAGCCGCCGCGGTGGGCGCGCTGTTGAGCCTGGTCCTGGCCGCCCTCCTCGGGCGACTCACCGGCCCCGCGATCCGGCAGATCCTTCTGGACACGGTGAAAACGACCTCCATGATTTTCCTCATCATCGTGGCGGCCATCCTCTTCGGCCACGTCGTCACTCTGCTCAAACTTCCGCAGGTGATGATCACCGCCCTCGCCGTGTCCGGGGTCGGCCCCCTGACCTTCATCCTGGCGGTCTGCATGATCTTCCTGTTCCTTGGGGATTTCCTGGAGGTCGTGTCGATCACCCTCATCACGCTTCCGATCATCTATCCGGTTCTCAAAACCATGCAGATCGACCCGATCTGGTTCGCGGTGATCATGACCATCATGATGGAGTTCGCCCTGATCACCCCGCCCGTCGGCTTGAACCTGTTCGTCATCAGCGGCCTTCAGCCCGGCACCACCTGGGAGGAGGTGTTCCGGGGGACGCTCCCGTTCATGATCCTGATGGCGATCGCGCTGGCCCTCGTGATCGCGTTCCCGCCTCTCAGCACCTGGCTGCCCCGGTACGTCCGGTGACGCGCGCGAGCGGTCTCGACTCGCTCTTCACGCCGCGAACGGTCGCGATCCTTGGCGTCTCCCGCAACCCTGCCAAGCTCGGCCACCGCCTCCTGAAAAACGTCCTCGACTACGGCTTCGCCGGCTCGGTGTTCCCCGTCAACCCCAGCGGCGAGCCAATCCTCGGCCTGCCGACCGTGGCGAAGGTGGCCGACCTGCCGCCCGACATCGACCTGGCCCTCGTGAGCCTTCCCGGCCCTGAGGTGCTGACGGCCGTGAAGGCGCTCGCCGCCCGCCGCGTCAAGGTGGCGGTGATCCTCTCTTCGGGGTTCGGGGAAGTGGACGCTGAGGGACGAGCCCTTCAAGCCGAGCTGAGCGCCGCGGCCACGGAATCCGGAATGAGGCTCGTCGGCCCCAACTGCATGGGCGTCTATTCGAACCCCGGCAGGCTGAACGGCACCTACTTCTGGGACCTGCCGCGGACGGCGGGCGGTATCAGCGTCGTCTCCCAGAGCGGCGCCTACGGTGGGCTGATCATCCGCCACCTGGGCTCCCTCGGCCTCGGGCTTTCCAAGTTCCTCAGCATCGGCAACCAGGTTGACCTCGAGATCGCCGACCTGCTGGACGACTTGGCGGCCGATCCCGAGACGACGCTCATCGCCGCCTTCATCGAATCCGTGCGCGATGGGAAGCGCTTCGTCGAGGCCGCGCGGCGCGCGACGGAGCGAAAGCCGCTGGTCGTGCTGAAGGGCGGCAGGACCGAGGCCGGGCGGCGGGCGGCGGGCTCGCACACGGGAG
>Ga0209619_10001330_pt1 | contig 18109 bp, 13 predicted proteins | sample Rifsed16ft3_FD_184011 | JGI IMG/M metagenome (GOLD analysis project Ga0209619, IMG submission 184011) | Soil microbial communities from Rifle, Colorado, USA - sediment 16ft 3 (version 2) | ecosystem: Environmental > Terrestrial > Deep subsurface > Rock core/Sediment | place: Rifle, Colorado... | reverse complement strand
CCGCCGCCTGCCGTAATTGGACATGCTTGTAAGATGGAAATACTTCTTTGCATCCGCATATTCCCATGCCGGGAAGGGCAACCCGTCAAGGTCGTCAATATACCCGTCAGGAGGGGTAAGAATGCAAGTATTGTCCTCCCTGTATCCGATGCCCTTCAGATTGCTTATTTCGCCGCCATCTATAAGCGCGCTTATCAGATTTGCAAAAACAACCTCGCCCTCGCCTGAAACTATGTAGTCAACATTTCTGTCCGAGAGAACCTCTTCCGGATAGGCTGTGGGGTGGGGACCGCCGCAGATTACCAGGCATGAGTTGTCAAATTTTTTTACCCTTGAAGCAACCCATTTCATGGACGGAGATTCCAAGGTAATTGCGCTTATTCCGGCAATGTCCGGCTTAAATTCCAGCAGGGCATCCCTGAGAACCTGTTCCTCCCTGCCTGCTGAAAGCCTGAGGTCAACTATCCTGAATTCTAAATCATCCCGGATCTTCTTTAAATAGGATATCAGGTACATTATTCCGAGCGGGAAGGTTACCAGCCTGTTGTATTTTGTTGGCCTTGATGCCTTGATAAACAGGATTTTTTTAATACCTTTTTTCATCTGGCCCTAATCGCTTTACCGGCATCTCTCTGACTATTATTTCCCTGGATGGTCTGTTGATCTCTATTTTTAGGATCTTTTTTAATATACCCCAGATGGATCCCATTCCATACGCAATATGACAAACTGCAAAAACAATCGGCATTATAAAGAAGCAGGCAAGCCTTCTGGCTTCAAGAGCTGATATGCCTGAGAAAAAAAGGCTTAGCGCCGAATAGGCAAAGAGCGGCATAAGGTAAAAATAATTGTCCGCAAACGGAATGCTTGCAAGATAAATTACAAATAGCATTGGCACAAAATGGTATAATTTTATAAATACCGGGTTCATCAGGGTCTGGTCCATCCTGCCCCTGCCGTAAGTAAATATCTGTTTGAAGAAGCGCCAAATGCCCTTACGCTGGCTTCTGTGCACATACATCTCTGGATCGTAGAATAATTTATATTTTCTGGCTGTCAGTCTGTCAAGAAACTCATTCTCTTCGTTTGGAAACAATTCCCCTCTCAGCCCGTTTTCCCTCAAAAACACGTCCCTCTTTATGGCAAGGTTGCAGGAGATTAATTCCCTCTCTGTGGCGCTCCGGTATTTCCCTGATTTCTTGTGCCGGTGTCTTATATTAAATCCGCCGAAAGGCGAAGCAAACATTAAGGCAAAACATTTCTGTATAAAGGTATCAGTGTCTGGAGTCAGGCTTGGTCCGCCGACTACATCCGCCCCGCTGTCATTGAGATGCTTAACCGCTTTTATCAGGGTGTCCGGAGGCGCATCAGAATCATCGTCCAGGAAATAGACTATATCCCCCTTTGCTTTCTTTACCGCTTCATTTCTCTGCAACGAGGGAAACCATCCCTCAGCAATAAGAACCTCCATTAGTTCCGCCGGATAATCCATTTTCCCGACTGAAGCGATTGATTTTTCCGGGATGTCATCAGGTCTGACAGGTATAACAATTGTAATATTTTTTAATCCGGAATGGTCTTTCATTGTGAACCGCCCTTTAGCATTTTCTTCTTGTTTTTGCCCAGATCTTTTTTTAGGATATTTATAGCCTGAATAATTATATCAGAGTTGTCCTGCGCCGGATTTTGTCTAAGGCTTTCTTCAAAGTGGCGGAGCGCCATTTCTTTGTCTTTTTTTTCTTTTAGGTAAATTGCGCCCATAGTCCTGTGCAGATCCGGCTGCAAAGGATTTAAGTTAAGCGACTGTTTAAGCGATTCCAGCGCATCGTCATAAATCCCGGCTCTGAATTCAAGCAAGCCCTTTTCCTTCCACAGCGCGTATGAATCCGGATCCGCATCAATGGCGCGCTGATATGCTTTTATCGCAGGCGCCGGCTGATTTGCATTATCATAGATTATTGCCATTTCTCTGTGGGGATAAGGGGAATCAGGCTGGAGCTCCGCAGCTCTGGCAAGATTATCCAGCGCGCCCGTTTTATCCCCGTTTACCGCCAGCATCTGCCCGAGTTTAAAATATCCGAACGCTAAATCCGGGTTCAGTTTCATTGTCTTTTGGTAATGGAGTATTGATGCTTCAAGGTCATTTTTATTCCGAGTTTTTCCGTGTCTGTACATGTAGGCATCGCCCAATTTTAATTGCTGAACAAAATAGTCAGGCGTCTTTTTTGCCGAATCTTCCCAGAGGGAAACATCGTTCTTCCAGACGGTGTTGCGCTGTATGGTAAGGAGAAGAAATGCGCTGAGTATCAAAACAAGGGAGGCTTTTGTTATGTTTGGTTTCTCTCTGAAGAGGTATGCTATTCCAGGGACGATAAAACCGAAAAAAGCGAGGGAATAATGGTACAGGTGCCTGTCAGCCCCTCCCGGCGCAGCATCAATACTGGTCCTGGGAAGGACCGATGCTCCGAAGACAGCAAAAGGGACCAGTTCAGCAATAAATGCTATAAACCAGAAGAGCCGCTTCCTGTCCCGGCATGCGTAAATAACCACAGGGAACAGCGAGACCCAGAGGAGAAGGCTGATTATAATCTGGATAGGTGTAATGTTTTCATACATTAACGGCGGATAAAATGAATTAAGATTTACAGGCAGGAATAATTTGGACGGGAACCAAAAAAAGGGAGCAACAATGATGATTAAAAAACTTTGAAAGACGGACCATAAATTAAACTGCCGGATTATGTCTTCCCTGCTCTGTCCTGTGATGAAAATTACCACAGCAATAAGCGAGACAGCGAGAAACGGCATGGCGGACTTAATGCTGGCAATCAGGGATTTCAGATCCAGCCTGCCCTTGATTGTAATTCCGTAAAGAACAAACAGCAGCGAAAAGGGCGCCGAAATGGCTTTTGAAAGGAGCGAGGCGGTAAAAGATATTAAAGAAAGACCGCGGTAGCCCTTAAAATAGAAAACCCCGCTCAAAAGAAAAAAGAACATATTCATTACTGTTTTACGCTGGGATATCCATGATACCGCCTCCACAAAGGGCGGGAAAATGCTGAAAAAAGAGGCTACAAGAAAAGAGGGTAAACTTGTAAATCCCATTGCTTTGTAGAAGCAGTACACCATTATCACCGAAGCAGAATGGAAGATGAAATTCACAATATGGTATCCGGTAACCCATTGCCCCCAGAGATTGTACTCAATCCAGTATGAGATCATCTGCAGTGGAAACCATTCCCCGATATAGAAACTGGTCACCAGTTTTTTGAAATTTGCAAGGGAAAATCCCCTCAAGTCATGGTTATCCAGGATGTATCCATAATCATCCCAGTGGAGAAATTCATTCTGGAAGGAATTCGCATAGCCAAGCAGGGCGAGCAGAACCAGGAGCAAGAACGCAATGTTTTCACCCCGCGCTTTCAATCTGTCCTCCTGGCAACGACAGTAACAATCCCGCCCTTGCGGAAAATAGATTCCGTTAAGGCTACCGGGAAAAATAAAATCGTAATGAAAAAATAAAGGTACTCCTGGAACATATGAAATTGCCCTTTTTTCTTTGCCTCCAGCAGCCAGACCGGGTTCCATTTCATAAGGCTTGCAGACCAGCCTTCTATGTTCCATCTGTTGGAAAAGTGCCTGACCGCAACAATCTCAAACCCTACCTGCTTAAAAAGAAGGCGCAGGCTGCCGGTGGAGAAATGGACCAGATGATAGGGAAGAAACAGATGGAACCATCTTTTTTTAAAGACCCTGAACTGCCAGGAATCCAGGTTTGGAACCTGAACGATAATTACCCCGTTTTTTTTTAAGATATTCCCGACTTTTTTGAGCGCTGATGCAGGATCGGAGAGGTGTTCAAGGGAGTGATAAAAGGTTGCTGCTCCGTAGTTTTTTTCAGGCAGGTTGCCGGTCTCCACATCAATCTTAAAGACCCTGCTGCGTATTTGGTCTTTTGGGGGAATATTTCCTGTTTCTGTGTCAATTCCTTCGGGCTTGAATCCCGCCCTGATCGCTTCCTCAAGAAACAGCCCGCTTCCACATCCTATATCCAGGATGCTTGCTCCAGGTTCAATGAATTTTTTAAGAAAGGCAATCTCCCTTCTCCATCGCATGCGGATGTACCTTTCTTCAAGTTTTGATAAATGGGCAGGGGAGGGGGTGGGACCTGTCGAGTCGTCACTCCTGACTTCTCCGATGTTGTCAACGGTAAAAGCAACGCTGCAGGATGGGCAATTAACAAGGGGATAGTTTTTCCCGTTAATTACACCCCTCGCATCCAGAAAGGAGGTTAAAATTTTACCGTTGCAGATCAAACAGCGACCAGTATCCATCCATAGGATTTTAACACAAAATTATCAGCCTTCCAAGATTTGGGAAGAACAAATATTCATGCAGGATTTTCAGGGGACGGTACGGCGAGCGGTGAAGTTTTTATTCCAATAAAAAGGGCTGCCTTTAGCAGCCCTTTGCATTAATCTTAATGTTAACTCAGAATACTACGGGTCGCACCTGACATACCACTCTGTGCTCTTTCCTCCGCAGGCTGTTCCGCTGTTTCTTGGTTGCACCCTTATATGTCTATACCACTCGTTTTGCCCTGTTATGCTTGTGCAGGTTACTGTTATTGGCCCAAAACATGGTCCGGGCAACGATGGCGCGGCGCGCGCGGGCGCACATGTGCCGGAAGCCGCTGAACAGCCGCCGCCGGGGGTAAGGGCTATAGCCCCCTCACACCTGTTATATGTGGCATTGCATGCTGTTCCTGTTGGGCAGGTTCCGCATGCCTTAACAGTTTCCTTTGTTGACCCACCTGTTCCGCTGCTGTCCAGCCTTGTCTCCCAGGTCTGTACAAAGACCTCATTACAGGTGACAAGGTCCCAGTTGCCTGCATCCAGAAACCCATTCAGAACAAATGTATCATTTGTAGCAGGTGCAGTGCAGGTATAGAGATTCTCAGGGTTGATAATCCTTGCTGCGCCAGGCGAGAAGGCGTTCATGGCAAGGACGGATGCAGTGTCTATAATGGTTTCTGCTGTAGGATTCGCGTCAAATTCAGCATTATATTCATTGGTTGACAGATTGGCGGTGCAGGTCGGAGACCCAGGGCACCATGCTGCATTAAGCAGGTTTACTTTGGGATACCCGCCGGGATAATTGCCTGGCGTAAACGAAGGCAGGTCAACAGCAGCCGGCAAATCAGGCAATGTCCATGATGTAACAGGTCCGGTTGTACCATCAACCCTGCCCTTTGTAACAATCTCCCACATTGCCACGGGCAGTGTTGCATCGTATCTGCACGCTCCTGCTGGCGATGTTGCCTGGTCATCACAGCAGGAAGTATTGGTGATAGAAAACTCCTGACAGGTGTTGCCGGATGCGGTCTCTTCCTGCACTATATTGGGAACCGCTGCTATTACTGCAAGCCCTGCGTCAACCCACGGGCTTGTTCCTTTTTCCGGATTGGCGTAGTTCACCCTCCTGGACTCCTCGTTTATTCCGCTGCCTCCTGTCCAGTTCAGCGAGGGTATATTGAAGAAGGCGTTCATTGTAGGGTTTGGAGCCACTGCCTGAACGGTCCTGTCGGCGATCAGAGACCTTCCATCGCCATTCCATGGATTTACATCCTTGTCAAAGTCTCCGACTAACACCGCGGGTTGTATGCTTACATCTGTAGCAATAGCATTTCCCCTTGCATAGCTTACCGCCAGGGATGCATTGCTGGTGTTGCCCGAGATGATTCCTGCTGCGCTAAGCCTCATGGAATCCGGATTGGCGGTAAAATCAGCCCCTGCAAAGAAAACAACGGTTCGCACCTTGCCCGCCACATCGTTTGTCAGCGCCGCGGGATAATTGCTCAGTGTAGCCGTTACAGTATTTGTATTTGCAACGCTAAAACTGAATGCCTGCGCATTCATATTTGATGCTGAGGTCGGCAGATCTCTTCTGAAACCGAAGCCCTTTCCCACAAGTCCGGAAACGAGTTTTGAATAACTGATATACCCGCCGGGACCCTTTGCGTTAAAAATTGTCTGTGCACCTGAGTTGGGCAGTGCAATCGCAAGACCCACAATAGTTCCGTTGGCTGTTGACGCTGGTGTGGTCGTCCACCACTCATTTTCAACTATATTAGGATTGACATTATTAAATCCCAATGTTGTCAAAGGATATGCTGCTTGTGTAGGCAGCAGGAAATTAGTGGGGAGCGAGACTCCCATGGCTGTCAGATTGCCCGGGGGACAAGTGCCTGTATCTATCTGTTGGACCTTATAAGCATCGGGTCCAATGAACAGGGCAATGTCAAGAGCGTATATGTCCTCATAACCGAGAGTAGGCAGCACAAGGCCCGCAGCAAGATATCCATCGCCGCAGGTAACATTTGAGGTACAGCCAGCACAGGTATATGTGGGAGCGGGGGTAGGATTCTCGGCTTTTGGCAATGTTCCATTATAATTGCCGACCGCGACCCTGGATGTGTATCCGGGCTGTCTTATCTTATGCGTTATGTTTTTATTCGGGGAATTAATTATAGTCTGCCTTATATAGTTGGTTGCCCCCACAGTGTATGTAAATGTTGTAGCCCCTCCAAGATAAGGGAAACCAAAATTGCCGCCTGAATCCGTATTTATATAATTGCCCGACCCGAGTTCAGGAAAATTTGTATTGTCGGGATTTGCCGAACCGAGCATTGCCCAGCCAGAAACCGCGGAAGCCGTTTTCCAGTCCTGAAGCTTGCCGAGTATAGCGCCTGAGTAGAGTTTCCATCTGGATGTTGAATAACCGGAGGGAGATGTAAGACAGATGGTCCTGTTGTCAGATGTCTGCGTGTCGCTGATAACATTGCCTGTCGCAGCCCTGAGCAACCAGAGATTCCAGCCGCCGTTAGAGCCTGCAATATTGCCCCAGCCCGTGCCTGAGCCGTCATAACCGGTTCCGCTGTTTCCTGTCCTGTCTGCGGTAGGAGACCCGCTGACACCAGCATCGCCGAGAAGCACCACGCTTGAAATGTCGCCGCCGGTGCCATTCGTGATCGCAAGGTTAGAGCAGCATGTCCTGAAGGAGCCGCCAAGATCTGTTGCGGTGCATCCGCTTACCCCGTAGGTAATTCCCGAGGTTATCTCTGCCGCCTGCGGTGATAGTCCTGACCCGGAATTTGCATCCCCTGCAACGCCTATCTCCTTTATTGTCATTCCAGGCTCAAAGGCATTAGCAGTAATTTCCACAACGCTCAAAAGCTTTGATGGTTCGTAGTTTGGAACAGTCGTCTCCCTTTCTTTACTGCAACCAGTTCCAATAAAGAACAAAAGAGTGATTAATCCAATAAAACCAAAAAATTTACTTTTAACCCCCCATGTCTTCATAAAAACCTCCTTCTTGAATTAAATATCATTATTTATGAATGTATTACCAAATTTATATGCAAAATTTATGCCACAAAAAATTAAAACAGCAGTTGTTAATTCCCTTGTTTTTTGCATTGTTACAGAATTACTCCTACCACTCTAAGTCTTAAAAAATACGAAAGATGCAAAAAATTTTCCTTTAAAGGAAAATTTTTCATGGTTTAAATGTTTTTGGCAGAATATTTGAAAGACTTTGTGTAAGCGTTACTGCAACCACTCCGGCAAAATCCCGTTCTTCCACTACTTCAGGTTTTATAAATGTTTTTTTAACGCCATTCTTCTTTTGATCTTTTGCGGGTTTTGCCATTTTTCTTTCCTTCATCCAATCACCTCCTGAATATAATTTCTAACTTTTATCATATCTAACTAACCTTGTCAAGCGGTTTTTTTGATGCACCAGGTTTAATCAACTTTCTTCGCCCGCGTTTTGCTGAACAAATTCCTCGTATTCATCGGGCTCCATTAATTGGACTGAATCAAGATTGGATTCCATCTCAGCCTCAATAAGCCAGCCGTTGCCAAGCGGATCTGTATTTATTATCCCGGGGTAGTGAATGGTCTCTTCATTAACCTCAACAACATTTCCTGTAAATGGCGAAATCAATTCAAAAACTGTGCTTGATGATTCAATTTCTCCGAAATTATCGGTTTTTTCAATATCATCGCCTATATCCGGCAGCGTGATATAATCTATTTCCCCGATCTTTTCCAGGGCGTATTCCGAGAGCCCAATCCTCACTTTCTTTTTCCCCACAGGTTTAATCCAGATGTGGTCTTTCGTGTATTTCAGATCACCAGCCATCCCCGTCTTTCCTCCTTTTATTTTGAGGATGAATTTTTAACTGAATATCATTTAATTCTTTTCTGAATCTTTGTCAAGTATTTTTGTAACTCTTATGTTGATTCCTGAGTGGGTACTGCAACTTCCAGCCGTTTAAATGCTGTTCCGGCTGCTATTTACCGCCGGCGGCTGCGGCCTGCTTGGATTTTGATGGATGGCGTTCTTCTGTTATACTCTCTGCCCATGGACTGTCCGGATAATCCCCGAGCCACCTCATTTTCCCAAAATGCTTCTGGCAGTAATAGCAGGGGAAATAATCAAGATCTGTCCATTTTTTATTTTTAATATATTCAAGTTTTTCTAAATTGTATTCGTGAACCCTGTCCATCCAGCGCTTTAGAGCGTCAAATAAATTTGTTTTTGCCATATCGGCGATTATCTCTGTGGGGGCTGTCGCTCTTTCCTCGCGATAACCTGACAGAAGGCAGCAGAACGTCAATCTGCCCTTGTAGTCAAAATTGGGATTGGAAAGCGACAATGTCCTGCACTGGAACATCTTAAGGGGCGTGTATGCTCCCATTGTCATGTGGACTTCATGTTTGCTGAATGATTTAATCTCCGCTGCTTCTGCTTCAACCTCCCGCCATCCCTGCGGATTCAGGACTATTCCCGCCTCCACTGTTTTTCGCGTCGGAAACATGTGGGTCAAGAATATGCATTTGGCTCCAATCTTCATGGATAGTTTTGCCGTATCCTCCATTTCATCCCTGTTTATAGCATTTAGGGTCATCAGGAATGCGAATCTTATATGGTTCGCTTTTATAATTGTTACCGCCTTCATGAGCTCCCTGAAAGAGCCCTCTCCCCGGATTGCGTCGTGGGTCTCCGCTCTGGCTCCGTCAATGCTCAGGGATATTCCTGTGAGGTTCTTCTTGCGCTTTAGCCTTGAGCCTGTAATGTCCATCACCCTTTCAAAATTCCATCCGTTTGTGACTATGTTGTATGTGTAATCGTTGTCAACGATTATGTCAATTGCTTCTTTAAGATGCGGATGAAGGGTGGGTTCTCCGCCGGTGAGGATGATGTGGGGCGTTTCAAAAACACGCGCATCCACAAGGATTCTTTCAAAAACGTCCATGGGAAAATTTCCCATTTCCGCGGTTTGCCTGATGCAATGTATGCACTTCAGGTTGCATGCATTTGTGAGTTCAAAGCTTATTTCCGATAATGACATAGCGCTTCCTCCAGATGTTTTTTAATGTTCTCAGGTTTTCTAAGAATGTCGGCACCCAGCGCCGCGTCAAAGGGCAGGCATTGGGACAGGAGATTCACCAGTATTCCGAGATGCTTCTCTGCAAGGCTCCTGTCAAACATTATCTGATGGCTGTTCAGAATCAGGTGTTTGATTGCCTCTGAATAATTAACAGGAGAAATTTTTGTTTTTGGTTTTTTTGTGATGCGGATGAACAGAAGTATGTTGGGTGAAGCAAAGGGGATGTACTTGTTGTTAAATACCTTCTCCGCCTGGACGGGCAATTTGGGGCCATGGTAAGTTTTCGGAGCCAGCGCGGCGATCTCAGGGAAAATGCTGGCAGTGTCGCGCATGAACTGGAAATCCCTTGCCAGTGGGTGGGCAATGACCCTGCGGCCTTCGGCCGGGGATAAAAAGACCGCATCGTCGCTCAGGTAGGAGTAACCGGATTTTATAAAGGATGTTGTCAAGGTGGTCTTTCCGCTGTCGCCTTCTCCGACGATAAGAATGGATTTATTGCCGTTTGATACGGCTCCGGAGTGAAGATAATAGAGTTCTTTGTACCGCAGCAGTTCTATAACAAGGACCGTAAACAGGAGCGGGGAAAAAGTCTGCGGATCATTTATCGCGATTGGTCCAACAAGTATTTCTGCGCTTCCGGCGCGCGGATTCAATCTTGCAGCGGAGAAACCGTCGGTAATCAGGAAATTTTTTGTTTCAGGGGATCTGTAAATTATAACGTTATTATAAAATGCGAGTTTTTTGTACCCATGCGGAATCTTGATTGCTCTGCCCGACGGAGAGATTGTTATTCTCAATTTTTTTCCCGTGGAATTCCCGGATATCAGGTGCATTCTGAACTGGAATTTAATCATCTGCAGAATTTTCTCTATGTCCGATTCCACTTCCATGCTTACATTATGGAATTTAAAAAACAACGAGCGCATCTGAATAATTATAGCATAACTGAAGAAGAACCCCAAAATTTTAATACGCGGGGGTTTGATCAATCAAACCCATACTTTACAATCCGACAACATCCTAATATAATTTCACATTAGTGATAAATTTGTTCAAAAGACCTCAATACTTTGAAGCGCCCCTGATATTCCTGCTTTCTTTTGCATATTATCTCTATTTTCAGCGCATCCATCCCTTGTTTTCCGATGAATTCAATATTTTTGTTCAGGCGGAGCGGATTTTGAATGGCCAGGTCCCCTACAGGGATTTTTTTCAGTTTACAACGCCCGGTGCGCTGTACCTGATGGCGCTCTGGTTCAAGATTTTTGGCAGGAGCATTGAGTCCATAAGAATAATCTCTGCGCTGCAGGGAACTTTGATTGTCCTTCTCACCTGGGTATTATTGAAAAAGGTTGTGAAAAGCAATGCTATACGCATCGCCGGATTGCTTCTCACTTTAAATTTCTCCAATACCTTATGGCCTATCATCTCGCATCACTGGTTGAGCACAATATTTGCAATGTATGCCGTTCTTATAATGGCGGATTTCGTTCAGAGGGGGAGTTATCTTAAGGTTTTCTCTGCGGGGTTTTTAAGCGCCATTTGTTTTCTTTTTCTCCAGAACAAAGGAATTTTTCTGATAACTTCGTTTTTTGTTTTTTTGTTTTTGAGTCATGGTTATTTCAAAAGAACTCCGGATGTAATATGGCGGGTTGCAACGGTTTTTTTCAGCGGCGCTGTTTTGCCTGTATTTTTATTCCTTGTCTATTTTTATTTTTCACATGCGCTGGATGAGTTTTTCTATAATACAGTTATCTGGGTCAGCGGCCCGTATCGTAAATTTAATTCGTATCCAAATTATTACTTTATGGGTAATTATGCGATTTTCACTGTGTTTACGCAGAACAGATTCCCATGGAATTTTATCCGCATAAGGGACTGGGCGTTAATCGGGTATCTGCCGGTATTCACGCTTCTTTTCGCAGTTCTGTTTTTATTCAGGAATATTAAGAATAAAATGCAGGCCGGGACTGAATCAATGGATGTTTTTCTGCTTTATGCAATAACAGGATTTTTTATGTTTTTGTCTGTTCTCTACCGTTCTGATACTGTCCATCTTACTTTTATTTTTCCTTTTATTATTATACTCCTGTGTTATATGGTGGAGAAATGGATGGAATCGCGGAAGGGGCGCGGGATTATGGGAAGCACACTGCCTGTTTCCGTGCTTGCATTGCTTCTGGTTGCCGGATTTTATGGAATAGCTGCCAGGATCAGGGATGCAGGAAAATTTAAAACTGCGCTTGATACAAGTATTGGCAGATTTTACATGCTGAATGAAGAAAGCGCCGGGGCTTATAGAGCAATTCTGGAATTTATAAAGAAGAATATTCCTCAAAAGGAGATATTTGTTTATAATTGGGCTTCATTTATATATTTTTTAACTGAAAAGGAAAACCCGACAAGATATGATGGCATTTTACCGGGATACAATACCGAAAGGCAATTTGAGGAAACCGTGAAAGAATTGCAGGAGAAGCATATTCAATATATTGTTCATGACAGCCTTGAGTCGGTTCTTGCGTCTGATCCGTTAGCCGCTTCTTATCCCAACGCCGATGTTAATCTGGATAATGTTCTTAACAGATTTATAAAAAATAATTATTCAACAGTGTTTCAATCAGGGGATGCGCCATTGTCTTCTCTCAGGATTTTAAGGCTTGATGGACGGTGATGGATATAGCGGAGGAAAACAAGTTTCGGTTAAACAAGGCTTCTCTTAGAGAACTCGCCATTGTTTTTTTTATCTCACTTATTCTCTTTTCGTTATTATACCGGGTATATCCCCTCTACGGCGATGAGGGGCAGATTACTGTGGGCGCCATGAGGGCGCTGCATGGGCAGGTGATCTACAGGGATTTTTTCAAATTCCTTCCGCCGGGATCAATTTATTTAATGGCCCTTTTTTATAAGATCTTCGGATTAAGTGTCAATGTCAATATAACAACCACGGTAATCACATTCGCTATCATCGCTGTTTTAACATACTGGCTGACGAAAAAGCTTGCCGGCGGTATATTTTTTCCGCTTGTTTCTTTATTTTTTTTCGTAACGGTCTGCGCCCCGACATGGTACGAGATCTCTCAGCACTGGTTCAGCACCTGCACGGCCATGCTTGCCCTTGTATGCCTGATTAAATTTTTAGAGAGTTCAAAGGGGTATCTCCTTTTTATTTGCGGCTTTTTAATTGGAGCCACAGTTCTATTTCTTCATCATAAGGGCGGTTTGTTATTTTTTGCTTTTGCAATTCTTCTGGGATTTAACTCTTTGCTTGAAAATAAGCCTGATAAACTAAAAAGGTTAACATGGAGCATTTCCCTGGTTTCAGGAGGGCTTTTGCTTGCGGTGTTTCCGTTTGTTGCTTATCTCATTATAGAGGGCGCCTTAAAAGAATCCGTGTATGATCTCTTTTATTGGGTAAGAGAAAGTTATTATAACTTTAACAGGTATCCCTTTTATTACTATGATGGAATAGTAATAACAAAAGGCGCCATTAAATCATATCTTTTCCCTCGCGCTGTTTTTCAATGCAGGACATATATCATTGTTGGCATTACGCACTTGCTGGGTGTTATATCCGGGTTCGTCCTTGGAGTCCGTGAGATTCAAAACAGAAACAGAAAGCACGGGCTGATAATCCTCTCGGTCTCCCTGACAGGCGCATGCCTGATTGCCTCCATTGTTTACCGTGCCGATTTTGTCCATATTCTTTTTACCCTGCCAGTTGCTTTCCCGCTCTTTCTCCGTCTCCTTGAAAGGCTCCGGAAATCCCATGCTTCTTTAATCCCGCTGCTCATTATTCCCTTTATCCTGGATTGGGGAGCAGGATATTTTATGAATATCATCAGGATTTATTCCAGCAAAGCGGCGCCAATACATACAAAATCAGACACGCTCTGGACGATTCAAGGACCCGGCCTGGCAGCGCAATGGCAGGCATTTTACGATTTCTTTCAGGAGAAGGACCCAAAGGACGGAGATGTGTTCATCTATTCACGGGCGCACAGTATCTACTTCAATCTGCGCCTGCTGCCGCCCACACCCTATGATGATATTCTCCCCGGGCACAATACTCCGGAACAGCTCAGCGAGGCGATATCCAGCCTTCAGAAAAGAAGGCCGGAGTTTGTTGTGGAAGATTTTCTTGTTGATGCTATAATAAAAAATAAGATGGCGGTACGCTATCCAATGGCAGACATTGATGCCTTTCTTGGTGATCCTGTCAAGGCGTATATAAGGGGAAATTATGAGCGTCTTTCTCTGAATGCGGCTATGCCGGTTTTAAAAAGGAGAGAAGAATAATATTTTAAGGAGCGGGGTATGCCTGAATTGCCAGACCTTGAAGTATTCAAAGAGAATTTGAGTCGCCTTGTCTTGAATAAGAGAATTGTCAGTGTGAAGGTGCTAAAGGCAAAGGTAATTGTGCCCCTGACAGAGCATGAATTCGCAAAACAGGTGAAGGGCAACAGAATTCAGGAAATCGGACGGCGGGCTAAGCATATTATTTTTTCCCTTTCAAACGGCAGCGATCTCATACTGCATCTCATGCTGCATGGCGAACTTTATCACCCTAAAAGCGCGGATGACATTCATCCCTTTACCTGCGCAATTTTTGAAATGGATGACGGCTATGATCTGAGGTTTCAGGACAGGACCCAGTGGATGAAGATCAGCTTTGATAAAAGCGCGCTTGATGAACTGGGTATTGAGCCTTTATCAAATGAATTTACGCCTGGGAGGTTTAAGGATATGGTTGGGAAGAGAAGCGGGATGGTAAAGTCTGTGCTCATGGACCAATCCTTTATTGCAGGTATCGGACATGCCTACGCAGACGAAATTCTCTTCGCCGCCGGAATAATGCCGGATAAAAGGCTCCAGCAATTGACAGGTGAAGATGTTCAGCGGCTCTTCAGGGCAATACGGGATGGGCTTAATGATGCCATAATTAAAGTCAGAAAAGGGCTTAAGGGCGGAATTACAGGCGAATACAGGGACTTTGTGTCGGTTAGGGGAAGGGAGGGCCAGAATTGCTATAAATGCAAGTCTATTATTTCCTCAATAAAGGTGTCCGCCCAGAAGGCATATTTCTGTCCCGAGTGCCAGAGGTGAATAACATGACGGCTATCCCACCTTGCGCATCCTTTTATTCTTAAAAACTCCTTGACATTTGAATTTTAATATTATTAAAATTATTTTAATATAACTAAAAAGGGGCTGTCTCCTTAATGGAGGGATAATATGAAGGGTATTCCGGGTCCAAGTTATGGCGTGACTATGCGGGTAGAGATTGTAAACAAGATTGGAATGCTTGGAAGGATTACAACATCGATTGGAAAAGCAGGCGGAGATATAAGAGGCGTGGATATCGCTGGTTTTGGCAGTGGGTCAATAATAAGAGATATCAGCGTTTACGCGCGGGATGAAGTGCATAGTAAGGATATTGTTGATGCTGTCAGGCGTGTTCACGGCGTAAAGGTTATACAGGTCTCTGACAGAACATTTCTTGTGCATCTTGGCGGAAAGATAGATGTGTGTAGCAGGGTCCCGATAAAGACCAGGGACGATCTTGCTATGGTATATACTCCCGGAGTAGGAAGAGTATGCAACGCTATCCACGAGGATTTAAATAAGGTTTACAAGTTGACAATTAAGAGCAATATCGTTGCTGTTGTCACTGACGGGACTGCCGTTCTCGGACTTGGGGATATAGGCCCCGAGGCGGCTTTGCCTGTCATGGAGGGGAAGGCAATGCTCTTCAAGGAGTTTGGCGGGGTGAATGCGTTTCCCATATGCCTCAAGACAAAGGATCCAGAGGAGATCATAAATGCGGTAAAGCTGATTTCGCCTGTTTTTGGAGGCATAAATCTTGAAGATATATCAGCCCCGAGATGTTTTTATATAGAGGACCGGTTGAAGGAGGAGCTTGATATCCCCGTGTTTCATGATGATCAGCACGGAACTGCAGTGGTGGCGCTGGCCGCTCTGATGAATGCTTTTAAGATAGTTAAAAAAAGGATAGATAAAATCCGTGTCGTGATATCAGGTATGGGCGCTGCTGGTGTTGCCGTTACGAAACTCCTGCTTTTGCAAAAGGCGAGGGATATAATAGGCTGTGACAGAACTGGAGCAATTTACAATGGCAGAACAGAAAACATGAATACAGTTAAAGAGTGGATAGCCCGGCATACCAACAGGTCAAATTTCAAAGGATCGCTTAAAGAAGCCCTTGTGGGCGCGGATGTTTTTATAGGGCTTTCCGGTCCAGGACTGCTCCATAGCAACGACCTTAAAAAAATGAACAAAGATGCAATAGTTTTTGCAATGGCGAATCCGATTCCTGAAGTAATGCCTGAGGAAATGCCAAAAAATATCCGTATTATCGCAACAGGTCGCTCCGATTATCCCAACCAGATTAATAATGTGCTCTGTTTCCCTGGTTTATTCAGGGGAGTGCTTGATGTGAGGGCGAATGCAATCAATGAAAGGATGAAGATTTCTGCAGCAAAAGCGATTGCGCAAGTAGTAAGTGTCAGCGAACTTTCAGAGGACTATATCATTCCCAGCGTCTTTGACAAAAAGGTTGCAGCAAGTGTTGCGAAGGAGGTTAGAAAGGTAGCCTATGACACAGGTGTTGCAAGGAAGGAAAAAAAGAGCTTCACCGTGATATAATTACAAATTCAATCCTTCTGTTTTTCTTTCGTTCTTCTGACGCAGCGTTGTCCACTACCGGATTTTCGTCCCCCAATCCAAGAATTTCTATCCGATCTGGAGCGATTCCCTGATTTTCAAGAAGCAGTTTTGCCCAGATTGCCCTGTATTCCGAAAGGGCTTTATTAAAATCAGAACTGCCTGAATCGTCAGTATATCCCACGATTCTGATCCGCATTTCCGCGTTCCCCATAAGAATGTTTTTTACTTCTTCAAGAATAGGAAGATACCTGTCTGGAAGTTTTGCATTGTTTGAATCAAATGTCAGCGGTTCGGGAGTAACGAGTCTGTTGCCCTCTATTTTTACCATTTTATTTTCAACACTGGCTAATGGAGGCGGTGGAGGGATAATTACTTCTGCTTCCAGATTACTCTGTAATGAGGGAACTTCAGGGGCAGGAGCCTCAGAGAGATTATCTGTTCCTTCAATTACGGATTCAATGCTTTTCCCTGCTGTTTCAGAAGACGCTTCTTCCAAAGGTTCAGAAACTGCGCCTTCCTGTAAAGGAACTGTTTCCGGTGATAATCCCTCATCCAGCGTTTCAGGGATTGGGGCAAGCGGTGTCTCTGGAGCAGCCTGAATGCTTCCAATTGCTTCTTCTGTTTCTGGTGGTTGTTCCGGGTTTTTATATTTCTCCACCTTTGAGACCGAGATTGTCAATGTATTGCCTTCAGCAGAAACGGAGAAATTCATAAGATTGGACATGTTTACGTCCAATCTGGAAACGGCTGTGTCTCCTTCAACCCCTTTGATTATTTCAATTTGTGTTATTGTCCCATTCTCAATAGAATAGAAACTGTTTAATTCATCAAGGCTCGCGTGGACAAGGTCAATTGACAGTTTTGGCGGCTCCTCTGTTGTGAAGAAGGTATAGTTTATATTATCGGCGCCTGTGACCGTAATAATTGTGTCGTTCTCCACTTCGGCGACCTCTATGGATTGAATTACGTTCTGTGCATCCGGTTTTACCTTTGCGCCTGCACAGGATAATAATACTGCCATTCCAAAGAATACAGCCACCAGGGGTAAATTTTTCATAAAAAATCCTCCCTCCCGGGTATTATATTTCATAACTAAACATTATATCAAATAGAATTATGGATTGCAAATTGCTCTATGCTCTGATAGGATAAACAAATGAAAGAACCAGATCCTGCCGCTGAATTTGCATTTAAAACTCTCGGGAAAAAGGTGTTCTCTGTCAGTGAGATTACCCGCAGGGTCAGAGAACTTATTGAAAATAATTTTCCATCTGTATGGATTGAAGGCGAAATATCAAATTTCAAGCAGATAATGAGCGGTCATGTCTATTTTACACTTAAGGATGAACTCAGCCAAATCAAAGCGGTTATGTTCAGAACATTGGCGCAGAAGATTGATTTTCAGCCCGGGGATGGAATGATGGTAATTGCCCTCGGCAGGCTGAGTGTCTACGAACCCAAGGGCGAATACCAGATAATTATTGATTTTCTTCAGCCGAAGGGTGTGGGCGCCCTTCAGCTGAAGTTTGAACAGCTCAAGAAAAAACTGGAGGCTGAGGGGCTTTTTGACCCATCAAGGAAGCGGAAGATACCTTTTATGCCGACATGCATTGGTATAGTCACCTCCCCCACCGGGGCGGCAATAAGGGACATCCTCATGATACTTGAACGCAGATTTCCCAACCTTCATATAATTATCTACCCTGTGCGGGTGCAGGGTGAGGGCGCTGCACAGGAGATAGCAGAGGGGATTGAGTACCTGAACAAAATGGATGCGATTGATGTGCTGATATCAGGACGGGGAGGCGGATCGCTTGAAGATCTTTGGGCATTCAATGAGGAAAGCGTTGCCCGTGCCATATTCAATTCAAGGATTCCTGTTATTTCCGCTGTCGGTCATGAGATTGATTTTACAATCGCTGATTTCGTGGCTGACTTGCGGGCGCCTACCCCATCGGCTGC
>Ga0209619_10001329_pt1 | contig 18110 bp, 9 predicted proteins | sample Rifsed16ft3_FD_184011 | JGI IMG/M metagenome (GOLD analysis project Ga0209619, IMG submission 184011) | Soil microbial communities from Rifle, Colorado, USA - sediment 16ft 3 (version 2) | ecosystem: Environmental > Terrestrial > Deep subsurface > Rock core/Sediment | place: Rifle, Colorado... | reverse complement strand
CAAGGGCAAGCCCGACCCATCGTCTCGTCATCGAATCTCCTCCTCCGCCACGAGCGTCATGCCGGTCAGGGTGTCGGAATTCCGGCGGACCACGTCTCCTCCGCCACGCATGGCAAGCTCTTCCCGACGCCGTCGACGACCGTCAGGAACGGTGACCCGCTCAGTTTCACCTCGAGGCTGCCGCCGTTGTACATGGCCAGCCAGGTGATCAGGTCTGCGCCGCTGACGACGCCGCTCCCCGTGGAGTAGCTTGCGGCGCCGCTGATCATGCCGCCGATCGCTCCCCCGGGGGTTCCGCTGGCTTGCAGCGCGGCGAGCACGGCGTCCCGCATGGCCGGGGTGATTTCGGTGAACTTCCTCTCGAGGGCGATCGGCACCTGGATCGTCTCGCCCGGTGCCATCGCCGGGAGTTCGATCCCCTGGCCAAGGAACGGGGAGAACGAAAACTCGGATGAGCCGACGTGTGTCGTCGTGTCGGTGAAGATCGTCAAGCCACACTGGTCGAGGTCCTCTTGTGGCACGTTGCCCGACTCGTAGCGGCGGAAAATTTCGACCGTGACGACGGCCGGCTGTTCGACTGCCAGTGGGTGGGGAACGAAGGGAGGCGGCAGCGGCTTGGCGGCGGCGGCGTTGGCGGCCGAGACGACCAGGTCGTGCGAGTCCTGCATCCCTTCCCAGATGGCATCGCGGCACGCGGGATTGCAGGAGATGCCCTTGGCGTTCAGGGCGGCGGCAGCCTCGTTGGCGGCATTGTCCAGTTGGGGGAAGAGTAACGACTGTGCGTCAAACTCGCCCTGTGCCGCCTGTTGAATCACTCCCTGGCAATCGGCATTGCACTGCATCCCGAGCCCCTCGAGCTCGGCCATCGCCCGATCGGCGGCAAACGACAGGCCATCGTCGTAGAGTTTCTCGGGGTCCTGAATGCCCTCGATCCCGGCCTTGATCAGGTCCTGGCAGAACTTGTCGCACTCGAAGCCGAGCTGGGCGGTCAGCTCCTCGGCGGCGACGGCCAGGGCGTAGTCCAGGCCCTCGTTCATCAGCTTTTCGAAGTCGGGGATGTGCGGCGGAAGGCCCAGGCTGGCCAACCCGGCGTTGACGGCGATACTGACGCCGACCTCACACACCTTCTTGGCGTCGCCGCTCAGAGCGCCGCAGGCGACGGACGACAGGGCCTCGGTGACGAAGTCGACAGCGCCGTTGTAGAGATTGGTGCCGATCGAAACGAACGAGCCGAGCGCGCCGCCGAAGGCGCCGCCGAGATCCTCGGCGCAGTCGGTCACACCCTCCAAGCTGAACTCGCCGCACGAACTGCTCGAGCTCTCGCACGAGATGCCGGGGCAGCCACAACCCAGCATCCCCTTGGGAAAGACGTCTATGCTTCCCGTAGCCACCGGACAGTTGGCGTAGGCCGGATCGGCCGGGCGGTACGATTGAAACCCGACGACGCTCGCCTCATACGCCGGGCCGGAGGGCGGCACCTTGGGCGAGTACCCGCCCTTGGGGTTGTAGAGCACAAGCACTGGGGCCGACGGGGGTCCGGCCACGACGCCGGGGACGCCGGGGAAGTACTGTCCCTTCATCGGGATGACGCGGATGAAGAACGCTTTCGGCAGCCACGAGGTGAACTGCTGGGATGGATCGTTGCCGCCCAGCAGATCATCGAGGCTGTTCGGGAAGTCGAATCCGCCTAGGCCGCCGAAACCACCGCCGGACCCGCCGCCCCCCGCCCCCAAGAAGTAATCGGAGAAGTCGAGATCGAACGTCCCGCCGCTGCCCGGGCTCATCCCCTGATGGACCAGGCCGGGAGGATTGATGGTCGATCCTGCCGGAAATCCCGTCGCTGAGACCTGCCACAGCGCGTAGGTCACGCCGGGGAGCGTCGTCGTCCAGCGGAAGGATTCGTCGAGGTCGGGGGCATCGCTCGAGATCGTAGCGAACGGCTTGTAGTGCTCCTTCCCCAGGTAGACGTAGTCAACCACCCGCACCTGGGTGGCGCCGGTGGCGGTGGTCTGCAGGCCGCCGCCCTCCGTGGTGACCTCGCCGAAGTAGGAACCGAGGTAGGTCAGCTCGCCCTGACGCCAGGCCCAGACCTCGGCATGAATCTGCGCCGGCCCACCGCCGGCTTGTGCGGCGACCTTCTTGAGGATCCCGGTGAGATCGAAGACCCCGGCCTGAGGCTGAAGATAGTCGTTCGGATCTTCGGGGTAACGTCCCCAGTCTTTCCCGTTGACGCTCAGGTAGAGGTACAGCAGACTGACGGCCTCGTGGGGTTCCAGGATGCCGTCGTGCATATTGAATGCCTTCCACAACGGCACCCCCCCGCCGGCCTGGGCCTGGTGGACCCCGTCGACGACGTCGATGACCGGCGATCCCTCGGGAACGATGAGGCCGCCGGCGGGAGGCGCAGCCGGCTCGCCGTAGTCGGTCTGCGATGGCGGTGAGTCGGTGAAGGGAACCGGGATCGTCAGATCCATTCCGCCCGGGAGGGAACCGGAAGGATCGAGTTGACCATTGGTCTCGAGCAGAGTCTGCACGTCGGTGCCGAACTGCGCCGCGATCCCATCGGCCGTGTCGCCCAGCTGAGTTTCGTAGTACACCGGGAAGCGGACGTCGAGGGCGGCCGAGGCATAGACGCGCACGAGGGGGCTCTCGGTGACCGAGCCGTCGGCCGCGACCAGGCGCGCCACGAGGTGGTGTTCTCCCTCGCTCGACGGGACCCAGTCCCAGGAATGGGTCACGCGGTCGCGGGGGGAGTCCAAGACGACCGTCCCCCACTGCTGGTTATTGACCCACAGCTGGAGCTCGCGCACGCCGGCGCCGGCGTAGGCTTCGGCGACGACGTAGTACTGTCCGTGAAGAGGGAGAATGGCGCCGTCCCGTGGCAGGGAGACGGCGGCGAACGAGGCCTGGTTGAGGTTGGGCGTTGCTCGGGCGCGCAGGACGAGCAATCCGGCGGCGGTCAAAACGGAGAGCACCAGGACGAGCGCGGCAGCACCGAGAATCAGCACGCCCCGGCGCCGACCCCGTTTCTTGTTCCAATCGGCGTCACGCCGCACGGCCCCGGACTGATGCCGAACGCCGACGAACTCTTTCTTTGGGTCGAATGGTTCCTCGGGCTTCATTCGGTCCTCCCCGCCGCTCGCGAGAGCGACTGGCACTCCTCCGAACGGCGACGCCGCCAGCGGCCCTCGACGATCGCTGATCGATCCGGTGCCGGCATATCAGGCGCCCCCGCCGCTCGGCAGGCCTGAGACCACCACGTAAATGAGGATCGTCGTGACGGCGCTGGTCGTCTCGTGGCCGGCGGCGTCGGCGGCCACGGCGTAGTAACTCAGGTTGCCCATGCTGCTGTAGGGGCCGCCGGTGTAATTGCAGGAGGTCGCATTGGTGCAGGTCTTGACCTTCCCGGGGAACTGGCCGGGGGCGGTCAGCCAGATGTCGATGCGGGTCACCCCGACGTTGTCGGAGGCGTTGGCGGTGAAGGTGATCGATGTGCCGGTCGGGATCGAGGAGCCCGACGGGCTATGCGAGACGCTGACCGAGGGGGCCTGGGTGTCGGGGGCCGGTGGCGGGGCCGTCGGCGAAGGTCCGGACAGCGCGCCGACGACGATCTTGACGTAGAACGGGGTCTGGCCGGAGGCGCCGACGCCGAAATGGACGCCCTGTGGATTGCGGATCTGGTAGTTGCCGGTGTAGGTTCCGCCGGTGGAGGGGGTGACCATGTCGACGGCGATATCGATGGTGCCGCCCGGCTGGACGAGAGAGGCGATGGGCAGCGGGGTGTTGTTCCCCATGGCGGCGCCATCGACAAAGACGACCTTGTAGTCTTCGTTCCAAGGGCAGTTTCCGTCATTGCGCAGGCGCCAGACTTTGGTGAAGGCTTGCCCGGCCGCCAGGTTGGTGTTGTCTGGGATGGTGACGTCGGCGATGAACTTGGCCTTGTCGGTGCAGGCGACGGCCGGCATCGGGGTCCAGGTCGGGTCGGTGGCCGGGCGCGGGGTGCGCGACGGCCTCGGGGTGACGAGGCCCGGCTGTTCGACCCGTGCGACAGGACCGGTGAGTGTTACCCGGGACGATGACTGGGCGCTCCACACGCCGGCGTGATTCTGGGCGCGGACGACGAGCACGTATTCGCCGGGTGTTTGCGGGTCCCAGTCGGCGCGGAAGGTCACCAGTGGATCGGTGGCGCTGTCGGGCGGCCGGCGGGTGAGGACCTCGTCGTTCACGCTCAACTCGACCATCGCCACCCCGCCGGGATCGGCGGCGTGGAGGACGATCTCCATCGGCGCCACCGGGTGAACGCTGTCGTTCATCGGGGCGTCGAACCACGCCTGCAGCCCGCCGCCGCCGCTCGAGCCGCCGCACGCGGAGAGGACCAATCCGGCGATCGCGCCAAGAACCCACAGGCGCGAATTCGCCGGGAGGGGAACGCCCGAGCGGTGTGGTGTCATCCCTTCCTCCAACTCAAGGCTGCTGCCTGATCAGCGCCGGCCATGTCTCACCTGCCCCAACCATCCCGTCGGCGGTCAACCCGTGATCGGCCTGGAAAGCTTTCACGGCGGCCTCCGTTCCACGGCCGTACAGCCCGTCGACGACGATTTCCCCATAACCGAATTTCTCCAGCAGCAGGACCTGAGCCGCCCGCACCGCCTCTCCGTCGCTTGGGACCTGAAGGACGACGCTCTGGACCAACGCCGACCAGGTTTGGCCGCCGACCAGGCCATCCACCCCCAGGCCGCGCCCTGCCTGGAAGTTCTTCACCGCCTGCTCGGTGACCGGCCCGAAGAGGCCGTCGGCGGAGACGTCCTGTCCGTGATGGCGAAGGAGGTATTGCAAGGCGACCACCTCCGGCCCCTGGCTGCCCGCCCCGAGGATCGGCCAACCTGGAATGGCCGCGTCGCCAGCGGCGACTGTGGGGGGCGCGGCAGATCCGCCGGGGCAAAGCCCTTCTGCCCCGGGCGCGCACCAGGCAACTTCGCCTCCGACCATCGTCATCAACGTTTCGATCTGGAGCAGCTTCTCGATGGCCGCGGTCCGGGGATCCGCCGAGAGGATCACCAGGTCGGCGAGTTTCCCCGGCGCCAGGCTGCCCCGTTCGTCCTCCTCGATCGTCGCGTAGGCGGCGTCGATCGTCAGCAGCGGGAGGATCTCCTCCACAGTCAGGGCGTGATCGACCATCCATGCCTCGGGTGCCCGGCTTGCCAGGCCGAGCTGGGTGGCGCCGCGGTACATCACGCCCAGCGGCGAGACGTGCGACGGCGAGGTGTACTCCACATTGACCCCGTCGGGGTTGTAGGGGCTGCCGACCATCGGGACGCCGGCCTCGGCCATATCGCGCCAACGGGCCACGGCCCGCGTGCCCTCGCGCGCGACGATTTCGTTCAGGTCGGGCTCGCCGGAAATGACGCCGACGATGCCGGGTTGGATCGAGGCGATGATGCCCATTCGAGCCATGCGGGCGAGTTGGCTGTCGTTGACCGCCAGGGCGTGCTCGATGCGATAGCGCGGTCCGGCGTTAGAGCTTCCTTGAAGGATGGGCTCGACGGCGTCTAGGACGAGCTCGAGCGACAGGGTGCTGACCGACTTCAGGGTGACCTGCCAGCCCTCTTCCCGCCGCTCTCGCAGGAAGGCCTCGAGCTCCGCCGGCTCCCAATAGAGCACGGTACCGTTGTCGAAATCGGTGAACACCTTCAAGCCGGCGATGCGAAGCGATGTGCCGAAGGTCTGGCCGGGCCGATAGGCGTTGAACCACTCGCCGAGGGACTCGCCCTCGAACGTCTTCACCAGGAGGAAGACGTTCACACGCATGCTCAGCCGCTCCCCCTCGGCGGCTTCGATCAGCTCGGCCAGCTCGGCCTGGTCGACGGCCAGCTCCGTAAGCCCGGTCCAACCCTGCTCGAGCGCCGACTGAACCGCCTGGTCGAGCCCATCGAAGCCCCACTTGTATCGCTGAGGGATATGGTGCGAGTGGCCATTGATGAAGCCCGGGGTGAGCGTCCGCCCCTGAAGGTCGACGACGGTGGTTGCAGGACCGGCCAGCGCCAGAATCTCGCTGTCGCTGCCGACGGCCAGGATCGAATCGCCGACAACGGCGATCGCCTGGGCCGTGGGCCGACTCTCCTCCATCGTCAACAAGCTGCCGTTGTGGAAGATGACGTTGGGCGGACCACCGGCGGCGACGGGTCCGGCGGAGGACGCCGCCGCCGTGCCGTAGACCTCGATCTCGCGCCAGGCAACCCAGGATGGGCCCTCGGTCGTCTCGATCTTGAGGTAGCGCACGCCGCTCCCGGCGGCCCCAGGGGAGGCCTCGAGTTTCTGGCCGTCGCCGGTCTCGCCGCGGAACGATTGGAGCAGTCGGTACACGCCGCCGTCGCCGCGGCCGGAGATTCGGTGGGCCGTAACTCCACCCGGGTCCTGCGCGACGGTCAAGACCATGCGGTCGATATCGAACGCCGCCCCCAGGTCGATCTCGATCCACTGGACCGGATGACCGCCGGCGTTCCAGACCGTCTCCGGGTCGCCGTCGACGCCGCCGGCGGGACGTTGGTCGGGGAGCGAGGCCGAGGCAGAAACTGGTCTTCCGAGCGCCAGGTTGCCCGAGGGCTCCGCCGCGACAGGCGCGACCCCGATCGTCGGCCGAGCAGTGGGTTCGACGATCGTCGGCGCAGCCGGGTGGGTCGCCGGCGACGAGCAGCTTGCCACGATACCGGCCAGCAGGCAGACACTCGCGGTCATCCACAAGGCGCTGGACCGCGGTCTGTTCATCTCGTCGTCTCCCAAGCGGCGCGCTTCAGCTTCCGCTTGAGCCTGAGGGGCCACGCCGAACCACCTCCAGCTCGTGCCAGATCACCACACGTTCGCCGGCCGGGTTCGATCCGCGCCCAGGGAATGCGCCCGGATAGTGCCTGGGGAGAAGGGGTCTCGCAGTTAGCCATCGTCGCAGCTGCTACGGCGCGCGGTCGCCGTCGGCCTCGAACGTGATGGCGCCGGTCACGCCCGGGTAGTTGCTGGTGCCGCGCACCGCCTCCCGCAACGCCTGGCGATCGATCACCAGGGATCCGTCGGACTGGAGGGCCGCCGTCTGATCGAGGGCCCGCAACAGGATGCCGGTGGCGTCGTACTGGTAGGGCGCGAAGTGGTTGAGACCGGTCTCGAGCAGTTGTCCGCCCCAGGCGGCGAAGGCGCCAAGCCACGCTTGGACGCCGGGGAAGTCCTCGATGTAGATCTGCGAGGGGTAACCGAGCGCGTGGGCGACGTCGTCATCCAAGAGACTTCGGTGGAACACGCTCGGCCCGTAGTCCGAGAGGCCGGGGATGGTGGCGGCGCCGCTGAGCATGACGACGTTGGCGTTCTCGAGAACAGGCAGGGCGCCCTGGACGGCCTTGCTGCAAGCCGGTCCCAGGACGGCGACAACGCGCTCGTCGGCGGCGATCTGCTGGGCGACGGCCGCGCCACCCGCTTCGGTGCAGTTGTCGTCGAACGACACCAGGTTCACACCGAATCCGTGAACCGGGCCGTGGTCTTCGATCGCTTTCTGCGCTGCCTGTTGCAGCGGCGTGAAGAGGGCGCTGCCCGCGCCGGACTCGGGGCCGCTGTATGCAAGAACGATGGCGAAGGGTTGGCGTAGGATGATCTGCCCGGGACCGGGCCCGGCCGCGATGGCGGCGGTCGGCAGGGGTGGAGCCGTCGACTGAGCCTCGGGCGCCAGCGTCGCCAATGCAGCGTCGGATAGGGTAGGCCGGACTGTGGGCTCGATGATGATCTCCTGAGGCGCCACCTCCTGCGCCGGAAGGCCGCAGGCCAGCGCCCCGGCCAGAACGACAAGAAGCGGAAGGAGAAGCCGGCGGGTTGAGCGACTATTCATTGGATCCTTCCTTGGGTGGCGCGCGTCACTGCGACTCCATCTCGAAATAGTCGAAGTCGGCATAGGGGCTCGCCACCGTGGACTGGGCTGCGATCAGGCCGATCGAGACCGGGGCCTTGTCGACGGTGTGGCTTCCGATCGGCTGCCAGTTCGAGCCGTCGGTCGAGAAGGAGGCGGTGTAGGCGTTTCCCTGGCGCTCGAGCCGCAGCAGATAGTCGAGGCCGAGGAGGGCTGGGGTGGCGAAGTTGCCTCCTTCGGCCGAGCCGTTCTGGATGTTATCGAAGTACAGACCGTCGCCAATGCACTCGGGCGTCGGCGCCTCGAGGAAGCAGCCGCCTCGCCCAAACTGCAAGTCACTGTGGTCGTCGAAAACGACCGCCAGGCCGGCGAACTCGAAATTGTTGTGAGGGCTGAAGCGCAGGAAAGTGCCCATGCTGAAGTCCCCCGTCGGAGCCGGTCGGACGAGCACGTTCTCCGGGGGCGTGGTTCCGCGGAAGCTGCCGCTCGAGAGGTTCAGGCGCAGCCATCCAGGTGTGTGGGTGAGCGAGTAGCCGGGGGACTCGCTCTGGAACCAGGTCCACCCGGTATCCATCGTGCCGTCGAAGTCGTCACGGAAGGCGGACGAGGCGAGTTCCGTCACGCCCGCCGCGGCCGTCGGGGGGGATGTCGGTGCCGCCAGCGTCGCCAGGGCGGCCTCGGCCAGTGTGGGCCGGACCGTCGGCTCGAGGATGACCTCCGCAGGCGCAGCGGACGAGCCGGGCGTTGCGCACGCCAGCATGGACGCCAGCAGGAGGACGAGGGCGGGAAGGACGCGGATCGACGACGAGCGATTCATGGGGAGAACCTCCCAAACACGCCGGGTCACGGCGATGTCATCTCGAAGAAGTCGAACTCGGCCGAGGCGGAGGCGGCGCCGCTGGCGCTGGTCGACGCCATCAAACCGACGTTCGTGGGTATGAAGTTGGCCATGGTTGAGCCGACGGGCGTCCAGGTCTCGCCGTCGGAGCTCCAGGATCCGGTGTAGTTCGTTCCCTGGCGAACCAGCCTCAGCCAGACGGGTTCACCTTGCGGCAGTCCTGCCTGCGCGATCGTGGTGGCGTCCCCCGCCAGGAATGCCTCGTCGTTGTCGAGGTAGACGCCGTCGCCGACGCACGGGGGGACGACCCCGCAGAAGGCGCGGCCGAGGGCGACGAAGTGGTCATCGTCCTGGTAGACCAGCAGCCCGGCGAACTGGAAGTTTGCGCTCGGCGCAAAGTCGAGGCGCGTCAGAATCTCGAAGTCTCCGTCCGGCGCCGGATGGACAAGCAGCGGCGCGTCGCCGCTGGCGCGCAGCAGGGAGAAGTTGCCCGTGGACAGCCTCAGCCAGCCCGGCCGGTCGGTCAGGCTCCACGCGGACGGATCTTCGCGGATCCACACCCAGCCTTCGGCGAGACCTGCCGAGTCGAAGTCGTCACGGAAGGCGGTGGACGTCGCTTCCGCCGTCGACTCGGCGGCCGGCGCGGCCGGGCACAGCGCCTGCATGCCTTCGGCGCAATACTCCACCTTCCCGCCGACCATCGTCATCAGGACCTTCAGATCCTTGAGATCGACGGGTGGGATCGACTCCGGGTTTCCGGAGAGTACGATCAGGTCGGCGAACTTGCCCGCCGTGAGGCTGCCGACCTCGTTCTCGCGATCGAGAGCGTAGGCGGCCCCCATGGTCATCAACTGGAGCGCCTCGTCGACCGATAGCGCATTTCGGGCCAGCCAGTCGGGCGCCTGACAGATCGTCCCATCCTCGGCGACCTGATTGCGCGTGACGAACCCGTAGAGGTGCTGGAAGACATCCGTGGTGAAGATGGGCATGTCTCCATGCCAGGCGAGGTGTAGGCCGGGGTTGGCATCGATCAAATCCCGCCAAGGCCATTCCCAGGTGCGGTTGGCGTCGGGGACCTGGTACTTGAAGCGGGTCTCGCCACCCAGTGCGTGGCAGGTCGCGAAGGGGGCGAAGATTGTCGCCACCGGCTGGGCGGAACTGTAGCGGGCCAATTGCTCCGGCCGCAGGACGGCGTTGTGTTCAATGCGGTGTCGTCGAGGGTTGGCGCCGCGCCATAGATTCTCGAACGCGCCCAGGACGACGTCGAGGGCGCGATCGCCAATGGCGTGCACCGCCGCCTGGTATCCGGCCCCGTCGATGGCCCGCAGGGCGTCTTCGAGTTGGGGCTGGGTGAAGTACAGGTCGCCTGTCCCGACACCGTCGGCATACTCGAAGGTCACCGCCGGCGCGTTGCAGGATCCACCGTCTGTGAAGATCTTCACCCCGCCGATGCGCAGCATCTCGCCGGGGATGCGGGTCGACGGGTAGTCGCGCCACCACTCGTCGAGTAGTTCTCCGCAATTCGTGTTGTAGAGCAGATAGGCGCTGAGCCGGAGGCGCAGATCGCCGGCGGCGTCGAGGGCGATCAGCCGCTGGAGGAGCGGGGGATCGACGTACATCTCGGCGGTGGTCGTCACACCGGTTCGTACGAGAGCGTCCTGGGCGGCGGCCGGATCAGGGTCCTGGAACATGTGACTGTGCGCGTCGACGAAGCCCGGCATGAGGGTTCGGCCGTCCAGATCCACCACGACGGTGGACGGCCGCGCCTCGGCCAGAACGGCGGGATCCGAGCCAACAGAGGCGATCTGCTCACCCTGGATATGGATAGCCGAGGCCGTCGGGCGCGTTTCGTCCATCGTCAGGATGATGCCGTTGTGGAAGATGATGTCCGCGCCCGCGGCGTCCTGCGTTGCTGGAGCCGTACCAGCGGTTGTGGGCCGGGGTGCGGGGGCACCGACGGTCGGCGGGGGCGCTCCGGTATCGGGGGGGCCGGAAACCGGCTGACCACACGCAAGTCCAAAGCCGACCAGCGCCGCCACGGACAAGGGCCAGGCCCGCATGTGCCGCCGGCGGTCTTCACCGAGAGGTTGTTTCATGAACGGTCTCCCCGGTCGATCAGACTCGACCCCGCTTCTCCCGGCTCGAGCGTCTTCCGGATAAAAGCCTGCAAATCATCGAGCCGGGCGAAGTAGAAGCGCTGGCCGCTGCCAACGTGGTCAACCGATCCGCGCCAGGCGCCGGGGCGCTCGCGGCTCGGCTCTTCCCACACACGGACAATGAACATCTGGCGCGAGGCCGGAGCTCCGCCTTTCGGCACGGCCGGCGCCTCTGGTTTGTTCATCCTTCGTGGCTGCCCCTCACCGCGCTGACGATGCCAGTCTAGCGGGCCGGCGTCCCAAAAGCGTCCTAAACGGGCTGGATTAGACGGAATCGGGGGGCCAGTTGGAGGCCAGGGCTTGGCGAATCCGGCGGTTGAAGGGAAGTTCGAGAAACGCCGCTCTCGAAGCGGCGTCGGGGATGGCGGCGGCCTTGGCCTCGAGCGTGGCCGCCGCCTTGCCGAACAACTCACGCGACCGTTGGGCATCGCCGGCGGCGAGGGCGGTCTGCGCCGCCGCCCACAGGATGTGCTGTGGATACATCATCGATTCGGGGGCCGCATCGTGCAGAGCCAGCATCTCCTTTGTCGTTCGCTTGGCCGCCTCCAAGTCGCCGGCCCGCAGGTAGGCGACGGTCAGGTCACACAGGTCGACAGCCAGTTCGGCCGGCTGACCGACTTCGCGACGAAGCTCGATGCCGGCCTGCATGTGCTCGATCGCCGGCTCCAGGTCAGCCGCCTCGCGTTCGGCCGCGCCCAGGTTGGCCAGGGCATTGGCCTCCATGACCTGGCTGCCCATCTGTCGGGCGAGCACTAAACCTCGCTCGGCCGCCCGACGGGCGGTGCCGTGGTCGCCCTGGTAGAAGGCGACCATGCCGAGATTGAGGGCGCTGATCGCTTGGCCGCGCACATCCTTCAATTCCCGGAAGATGGTCTCGGCGGTCTCGAAGGACGAGCGCGCCTCGGCGTACTGCCCAAGCCAGTTGGCGAGGAACCCGGCGTTGATCAGTACCGCCCCCTGCCCCTGGCGCCGCCCGAGCATCCGGTAGCCGCGTTCGGCCTCGCGGTAGTGGCCCCGGGCCGCCTCGACCTGAAACAGACGCGCCTGGGCCGTGCCAAGGCGCAAGTTGGCGTCGGCCTTCCCCTCTTCATCGCCGATGGCCTCGGCCAGGACGAGCATCTCCGTCCCCAGGCTCAGGCTGACGTCGAACTGCTGGCGAGCGAAGGCCGCCGCCGAGGCAGCGCGCATCGTCTGGATCAGGAGTTGCTGGCTGGCCTGGGCCGCGGGGATGGAGCCGGCCTGTCCCAAGAGACTCTCGACTTGATCGAGGTGACCCTGCTGGATGGCGATCTCTGCCAGCAGGCACAGGCTCTCGACCTGGCCCGACCCATCGGCCAGCTGCCGGTAGCCGGCAAGGGCGAGTTTGAGTTCGGAGCGGGCGGCGTCATACTGGCTCGTGGCGACGAGGGACCCGGCTTCGGCTTGCCGGGCGCGGGCGTTCCACAATGGGTCGTTCATCGACGCCGCCGTCCGTTTCAACGCAGCGACGTGCTCGGACTCGGCCGCCCGGTTGCCCAGCAGGCGCTCGAGCTGTGTCCAGCGCAGCAACACTTCGCACGCCTTGCTGCGGTCCTCGAGAAGGTCGGCCAGGACTCCCAGCTCGTCCAGGTCGGCGCGTTGGGTCTCCCGATCCCCGCGGCGGGCGGCGATCTGCTCCCGCAGGCTCAACAGGGAATAACGGCTCGAGGGCTCCTCGGTGCGCGCCAGGGCGGCGACGAGATGTTCCAAGGCGTCGTCGTCGGCATAGACGCGGGCGGCCCGCCGGGCGGCGACGGCGTGGAAGCCGGCGGCACGCGTCGGCTCGCCGGCGCGGTCATAGTGGCCGGCGATCACGGAGGCCCTTTCGTCTAGGTGCTCCCCGGCGAGATCCTCCAGGACCTTGGCCGCCCGCAGGTGCCGCCGCCGTCGCGGAGCCTCGTCCAGGCGATCATAGGCCGTCTCCTGCACCAGATGATGGCTGAAGCCGAAGTCGAATCCACGGCCGGGGGCCATCTCACGGATCAGCTGGTGATCCAGCAGTTCCTGCAGCCCCGCCTGCGCCTGCGATTCGGTCCAGGCGCTCACTTCAGCGAGCAGTTCCAGGTCGAACGCCACACCGATCACCGAGGCGGTGTCGAGCAGCGTCTGCGCCGGCGCCGAAAGCCTGGCCAGCCGCGAAGTGATCGCCTCCTGAATGCTCGCCGGCGGCGGGGCCGAGGCCATGGCGACCAGCTCCCATCCGCCCTCGACGCGGCGCAGGACGCCCCCCTCCTCCAGATCACGCAGCCGTTCGAGAAGGAAGAACGGGTTGCCTTCGCTCTCGGCGTACAGGCGGTCGGCGAGTTCCTCCAACGGCGCGCCCGCCAGGCCGAGCAGGCGCAGCAACTCGACGACTCCGCCGTGATCGAAAGCCCCGAGGGCGACCTGGGTCAAGAGACCGGACCGCTGCAGGCGCCGACGCAGCCGCCTCAGCGGGTGGTCGCGCCGGGTCTCCTCGGAGCGATACGTCGCCACCAGAAGGAACGGGAGTCGCTGCAGGGAAGTCGCCAGGAACTCGAGCAAATCCACCGTCGAGGCGCCCGCCCAGTGAAGGTCCTCCAGCAGGAGCAGGAGCGGTCGTGTCCGGGCCAGGGTGGCGACGGCCTCCAAGAGCGAGCGGAACAGGCGCGCCCGCTCGCGCGAAGCGTCGAGGGGGGCGAGCGCCGGCAGGTCGCCACGCTCCGCGCCGATCTCCGGAACGAGCGTGGCCAAGGCCGAGAGGGTCAACGCGCTCAGCCCTTCGGCGTGCAGCAGCGGCAGCCCGGCGCGCAGCGCCGCGACAAAGGGCTGGTACGGAACGGGCTCATGAGGAGTCGTGGCGCCGAGAAGGACGCGCCCGCCTTGGGCTTCCGCCAGGTAAGCCAACTCGCCGGCCAGCCGCGATTTCCCGATGCCGGAGTCGCCGGAGATCAGGACGATCGTCCCCTGCCCCCGCGCCGCCCGAGACCACAAGACATCGAGCTGGGCCAACTCGGAGGGTCGCCCGACGAACGGCACCATCGGACGGACTGTGCGCGCAGGCTGGCTCGGCCAAGGGGCGGGAGGCCGGTCCGCATACGGAGGAAGGGAGGCTTCGCCCGGCAAGGGCGCATGGCGCTGAATGGCCCCGAAGAGCGCCGTTGTCTCAGGCATCGGGTCGGAAGCGAGTTCGTCCGCCAACCGTTCGACGAAGCGAGCATGCACCTGAAGGGCGCCGGCCCGATCCCCGGCCTGATAGCGCGCGGTCATCAGACGCCGGACGGCGTCTTCGCGCAGCGGCTCGAGGGCCAGCAGGCGTTCGGCAATCGTGATCGCCTGAGGAAACTCGCCGCGCCGACGGTGAAGGTCGACCAGGCGCGCCAGACAGGTGAGCAACTGCTCCCGCCAGCGATCTCGTTCCGGCAGGACCCAATCGTCGTACAGATCCTGCAGCAGATCGCCCTGATACAGGGCGGCCGCCTCCTCCAGCCGGCTGTCGTCACGCAACAGGGCGGCGAAGGCCCACACATCGATCCAGACATCGGCTTCACGATTCCAGCGGACCAGGTCTCCATCCAAGAGCAGCCAGGGACGGTCGGCGGGGGGAGGGGGCAAGACGGATTGCAGGCGGTGCAAGCCGCGGCGCAGGCTGGCCCGCGCTTCACGCTCGGGTTGATCCGGCCAGATGGTGAAGGCCAGGGCGGCGCGCGGCACGGGGTTGTCGGCGTGCAACAGCAGGTAGGCCCAGGCGGAGATCAGCTTCGCCCGCGGCGGGAGACGGAGCGGAGCGCCGTCGACGTCGCAGCGCATCAGGCCGAAAAGATGGATACGGAGCGTCATGGGCCCGGTCTGCCTCGCAGCGCCTGCGCGCCTTCGGTCGACGCCACTGCCGGACGGCGATTGTAGGCCAATCGGGATAAGCAGACCAGGAGGCGCCGTTTACTGCCGGCTCCGCCTCGATATAATACGGATGAGACCAGTCCGTTTCGGGCAAGGCCACTTTACGGCGAGGACGAATGCGAATCGCGCGAGACATCATCGAACCCCAATTGGTGATCGAAGGCGCCGGCGTGCTGCTGCGGCGATCGTTCGGGCCGAGCCGCGCCAATCCGTTCGATCCCTTCCTGCTCTTCGACCACTTCGCCTTCAACGACCCGATCGAGGGGCCGATCGTCGGCTTCCCGATGCATCCGCACCGCGGCATCGAGACCGTCACCTACATGCTCGAGGGTAGCGTGCGGCACCGGGACAGCCTGGGGAACGCCGGGGTCATCGGCCCGGGGGACGTGCAGTGGATGACGAGCGGACGCGGCATCATGCACGAGGAGATGCCGCGCCGCGGGCCGCAGGGATTGGTCAACGGGTTCCAGCTGTGGGTCAACCTGCCGGCGGAGCTCAAGATGAGCCAGCCGCGCTACCAGGAGATCGCTGCGCAGGGGCTGCCGGTGGTGGAGAAGGATGGCGCCCGGGTCCGGCTAGTGGCCGGCGAATTCGAAGGCGTTGCCGGCCCGGTGACGGACATCGCCGCGCAGCCGATCTACGGGGAGGTGGCGCTGGCTCCCGGCGCGCAGGTGGCCTTGCCTGTGCCGCTAGGGCACACGGCGGTGGCCTACGTCTTCGAGGGGAATGTCACCTTTGAGGCTAATGGCCCTTCGACTTCGCCCGGGGCGCCACAGTACGTCCCGGCCGTGCGCATGGTCGTTCTGGGGGAAGGTGACGGCCTGACGGCGCGAGCGCACGCCGAGACGGGCGCCCGCTTCATGCTGATCGCGGGTGAGCCGATCGGCGAGCCGATTGTCCCCTATGGTCCCTTCGTGATGAATACCGAGGACGAGATCCGCCAGGCGCTAGCCGATCTGCGCAGCGGGACGTTCGTGGCGAACTAAGTCCTACCGCGCGAATGTCATTCCGAGGCCTGAATGGCCGAGGAATCCCTAGAAGGCTCGAATGGAAATCCCCCGCGGGCGCGCAGCCCTCAGGCTGATGTTCGCCTCGATTGCCGCGCTCCGGAGATTCCTCGGCCGGCCGGGACGGCCGCCCTCGGAATGACATCCTGTTGAGGGTTCTTGCGGGTCAGCCTGAAGGCGAGCCTGACCCTTTCTCGGACGCAGGCTAAAGCCTGCGGCTACCGGGCCGGGAGATGGTGTAGCGAAACCGGCGCGCTGGGCCCTTCGACAAGCTCACACCACCCCGGCGCACCGAAACCGTGCCCCCGGCCGGGGTATCCTGCCAGGAGGGCAAGCCCATCCCTCGCTCGGCATGGTACCGAGGCGCGCCAGTCGCTAAGAAGAACCGGGTTTCTTCAAGAAACCCGGTTTCCTTTTCTTACTTGTGGCAGTTCTGCCCTGGCGGGTGGGTTGTCAGGCCGACACTTCCTGCGGCACCGCCACGCGGGCGCCGCGGTCACCGCGGTGGAAGACGACGCTTTCGGCCTTCTCGTCGACGTCGACCTGGATCAGGTCTCCGGCGGCGAACTCGCCCTGCAGGAGCTTGATCGACAGCGGGCTCTCGATGAACTTCTGGATCGCCCGCCGCAGCGGCCGGGCGCCGAAGGCTGGGTCGTAGCCGGTCCGCGCCAGCCACTTGCGGGCGGCCTCCGTCAGTTCCACCAGGAGATCGTGCTCGGCCAGCCGCCCGCGCACTTCGTTCATCTGCAAGTCGACGATGCTCTCCATCTCCTCCAACGAGAGCGGCGAGAAGATGATGACCTCGTCGATGCGGTTGAGGAACTCGGGGCGGAAGGTCTCCTTGAGCGCCTTCTCGATCTTCTCCTCGGCCTCGCGGTCGGCGCGCGGTGCCTCGGCGTCACGGCGGCGGAAGCCGAGCGTACCGGAACGCGTGACGTACTCCGTCCCCAGGTTGGAGGTCATGACCAGCACGGTGTTGCGGAAATCGACGACGTGTCCCTGGCCGTCGGTCAGGCGGCCGTCGTCGAGGATCTGCAGCAGGGCATTCCAAACCTCCGGATGCGCCTTCTCGATCTCATCGAACAGGATCACGCGGTAGGGGCGGCGGCGGACGGCCTCCGTCAGTTGGCCGCCTTCCTCGTAGCCGACGTAGCCGGGCGGCGCGCCGAACAGGCGTGAGACGGTGTGCTCCTCGCGGTACTCGCTCATGTCGACGCGCACCAGGGCGTCCTCGTCGCCAAACATGAACCTAGCCAGCGCTTTGGCCAGCTCGGTCTTGCCGACGCCGGACGCGCCGAGGAAGATGAACGAACCGATCGGCCGGCGCGGGTCCTTCAGGCCGGAGCGCGCCCGGCGGATGGCGTCGGCCAGGGCGTGGATCGCTTCTTCCTGCCCGACGATGTCCTCGTGCAGCCGCTCTTCCATGTGCAAGAGCTTCTCGGCCTCGGTCTCCATCATCTGCGTGACCGGGATACCGGTCCACTGGCCGACGACCTCGGCGATATCGTGTTCGTCGACGACGTCGTCCAGCTGGTGTTCGGCCTCCCAGGCATCGCGCTTGGTGCGGAACTCGTCTTCCAGGCGCAGGCGGTTGGCCTTCATCTCGGCCGCCCGTTCGTATTCGCGCTCGTTTCCGGCCTGCTCTTCCTCGGCCAGGACCCGGTCGATCTCGACCTTGAGGGACTTCAGGTCGGGCGGCAAGGAGTACAGCGCGATGCGCAGCTTGGCCGCCGCCTCGTCCATCAGGTCGATGGCCTTGTCCGGCAGCGAACGGTCGGTGACGTAACGGTGCGAGAGCTTGGCCGCCGCTTCCAGCGCGGCGTCGGACAAGCGCACTTTGTGGTGCGCCTCATAACGGTCGCGCAGGCCCTGCAGCATCTTGATCGTTTCTTCGACGGTCGGTTCGTCGACGTAGACCGGGGCGAAGCGCCGCTCGAGGGCGGCGTCCTTCTCGATGTGCTTGTGGAACTCGTCGAGGGTCGTGGCGCCGATGCACTGCAGCTCGCCGCGGGCCAGCGCCGGCTTGAGCATGTTGGAAGCGTCCATCGCCCCCTGGGCGGCGCCGGCGCCGACGACGGTGTGCAGCTCGTCGATCATCAGGATGATCTCGCCTTCCGAGCGCTGGATCTCTTCGATGGCGGCCTTCAGCCGCTCCTCGAACTCGCCGCGGAAGCGCGAGCCGGCGATCATCCCGCCCAGGTCGAGCGAGACGACGCGCTTGCCCATCAGGATCTCGGGCACGTCGTTGGTGGCGATCTTCTGCGCCAGGCCTTCGACGATGGCCGTCTTGCCGACGCCGGCTTCGCCGATCAGCACCGGGTTGTTCTTGGTGCGGCGCGACAGGATCTGGA
>Ga0209619_10001325_pt1 | contig 18138 bp, 14 predicted proteins | sample Rifsed16ft3_FD_184011 | JGI IMG/M metagenome (GOLD analysis project Ga0209619, IMG submission 184011) | Soil microbial communities from Rifle, Colorado, USA - sediment 16ft 3 (version 2) | ecosystem: Environmental > Terrestrial > Deep subsurface > Rock core/Sediment | place: Rifle, Colorado... | reverse complement strand
GGAGTCCCCATGAGCGCCCAGCAGGCTTCCACCAGCGTCAATCTCGGCATGCAGGTCACCACCTTCGAAAACCCGCTCGGCATCGACGGCTTCGAGTTCGTCGAGTTCGCCGCGCCCCAGGGCCAGGGCGAACTGCTGCACGACTACTTCCGCAGGATGGGCTTCACCGCAGTGCTGCGACACAGGACCCGGCCGATCACGCTGTACCGCCAGGGCGGGGTCAACTTCCTGGTCAACGAGGACCCGGACAGTTTCGCTGCCGATTTCGCCAAGGCCCACGGTCCCCGGCTCCATGACATCGGACAAGGGGTGCGCCGGCCCTGTCGGCCTGGCCAGACGGGCGGGACTGCGGATCCCTCGTCGCCCCGGCTCGGTCGCGCTCCTCGGAATGACGGGCTAGACCAGCGGCTGGTCGGCGGTGAAGTCGAACTTGAACCGCCTCTTCCAGCCCGGGATGATCTCCGTCTCCCGCTCGTAGTAGAGCCGGATCCGCCGGTTCGTCTCCGTCGTCGTCACCTGGAAGCTCTCGGGTCCGATCCAGTCGTAGAGCCGGCGCCTTCGGACCTCCTGCATCAGCATGTCGATGACCATCTGGTCCGTGCGCGCCTTGTAGCGCGGAGTCCGGCAGATCTCGTTGACCTTGTCCACGAAGTCGTAGTGGTCCAAGTAGACGGGCGCCACGTTCCAGACCGCCCAACCGAAGGCGACCAGAAGGGCGAGGAAGATGAGGGTTCCCATTCGCCCTTCGCCCCTCTCGCTCGTCCGTCGCATGTGCCTCCTCTCGGCCGCCGCCGGCGGCCCTCAGCGGATCACGTGGAAAAACCGCTTCCAGCGTGTCCGCGCGAAAGCGGAGAACGTGTCCCGCAGCCACTCGCTCCAGCCCGTCCGGTGGTACTCCTCCCGGCTGGCCTCGTACGACCAGTAGATAAGGAGCGCGCGTCCCTTGACCTGGTCCCGCGGCAGGAAGCCCCAGAAGCGGCTGTCGCGGCTGTTGTCGCGGTTGTCCCCGAGGACGAAAAGCTGCCCCTCGGGGATGACCTTCGGCCCCCAGCTGTCCCGGATCGACTCCCCGCGCAGGCCGTACTCGGGATCGTCGTGCCGGACGGGCGGGTCCCGAAATTGTGCGTACGGCTCGTCGAGCGGATTCCCGTTGATGTAGACCTTCTTGTCCCGAATCTCCACCGTCTCTCCGGGCAGGCCCACCACCCGCTTGATGAAGTCGCGTGTGGGATCCTCGGGGAACTTGAAGACGACCACATGGCCCCGCTCGATCGGCCGTTTGCCGAGGAGCGCGTTCTCGAGCCGCCCCGCGGAGGGGGAGTAGACGAGCTTGTTGACCAGGAGGTGGTCCCCGATGAGCAGGTTCGTCTCCATGGAGCCGGTCGGGATCTTGAAGGCCTGGACGGCGAAGGTGCGGATGAAGAGGGCGAGGATGACGGCGACGACGATGGACTCCAGGTACTCGCGGGCGACGGACTTCTTGAAGGAGGTGGCGTGGCCGTCCTGCGGAGCGGTCATCCTTCGACCATTCTAGCCGAACTCATTGAGCACGGGGGTGCTGCGTCGACACCCCCGTGGACCCCCGGGGCCTGGAGGATGCAACGCTCGCAGGTCGCATCTTCACGCGCGGGGTTCCCGCTGGCCTCGCTTCGCTCGGCAGCGCGGGCCCCGCGCCCCCGCTCGCTCGCGGGAGTGGACCCCGAGCGCCAGCGAGGTGAAACGAAGCGGCTTCGGCCGTCGACGAAGGCGCTTCGTAATCCCGCTTCGCTCGCCGCCCGTCCCGCGTGTGGTCACTCGTCCACCCGCAGCACGGCCAGGAAAGCCTCCTGCGGTATGTCGACCGTGCCCACGCGCTTCATGCGCCTCTTGCCCTCCTTCTGCTTCTCGAGCAGCTTCCGCTTGCGCGTGATGTCGCCGCCGTAGCACTTGGCGAGCACGTTCTTGCGCAGCGGCTTGACCGTCTCGCGGGCGATGACCCGCGAGCCGATCGCGGCCTGGATCGCGACTTCGAACATCTGGCGGGGGATGAGCTGGCGCATCTTTTCGACCAGCGCCTTGCCCCGCGCGTAGGCCATGTCCCGGTGGACGATGAGGGACAAGGCGTCGACGGGCTCGCCGTTGACGAGGATGTCGAGCTTGACCAGCGGCGAGACCCAGTAGCCGGTGAACTCGTAGTCGAGGGAGGCGTAGCCCCGGGAGGCCGACTTCAGCCGGTCGTAGAAGTCGAGCAGGATCTCGGCCAGCGGCAGCTCGTACTCGATCATCACCCGGGTTGTCGTGAGGTACTGGATCCCCTTCTGGACGCCCCGCTTCTCCTGGCAGAGCTTCAGGATCGGGCCCACGAACTCGTCGTTGGTGATGATCATGGCCTTGATCACCGGCTCCTCGATCGCCTCGATCCGGCCCGGCTCGGGGAGGCGGGCGGGGGAGTCGATCTCGACGACGTCGCCGTCCGTCCGCAGCACGCGGTAGCGGACGGAGGGGGCCGTGATCAGCAGCTCGAGGGAGAACTCCCGCTCGAGCCGTTCCTCGACGATCTCCATGTGAAGGAGGCCCAGGAAGCCGCAGCGGAACCCGAAGCCGAGGGCGGCCGAGGTCTCCGGCTCGTAGAAGAAGGAGGAGTCGTTGAGCCGCAGCTTCTCGAGGGCGTCCCGGAGCTCCACGTACTGGTCGGCGTCCACCGGGTAGAGCCCGGCGAACACCATGGGCTTGATCTCCTTGAAGCCGGGCAGGGGCTCCGCCGCCGCCCGCCGGGCGTCGGTGAGGGTGTCCCCGATGGCCACGTCCGAGATCTTCTTGATCCCGGCGATCACGAAGCCGACTTCTCCCGTCGTCAGCGCGTCCACGGGGACGGGCTTGGGGGTAAAGACCCCGAGCTGCTCGACCTCGTAGGTCCCTCCGGTGGCCATGAGGCGGACCTTCATCCCGGGATCGATCCTCCCGTCCGCCACGAAGACGAGGACGACGACGCCCCGGTACTGGTCGAACCAGGAGTCGAAGACGAGCGCCCGCAGCGGCCCCTCGGGATCCCCCTTCGGGGGCGGGATGCGGCGGACGATCGCCTCGAGGATCTCGTCGACGCCGATGCCCTGCTTGGCGGAGGCGAGGATGGCCCCCGAGGCGTCGATGCCGATCACGTGCTCGATCTGCTCCCGCACCCGCTCCGGCTCCGCCCCCGGGAGGTCGATCTTGTTCAGCACGGGGATGATCTCGAGCCCGGCGTCCGCGGCGAGGTGGGCGTTGGCGAGGGTTTGCGCCTCGACACCCTGGCTGGCGTCGACCACCAGGAGCGCCCCCTGGCAGGCGGCGAGCGAGCGGGAGACCTCGTAGGCGAAGTCCACGTGCCCGGGGGTGTCGATGAGGTTCAAGACGTAGTCCTGCCCGTCCGGTGCCCGGTGCTGCAAACGAACCGAGTGCTGCTTGATCGTGATCCCCCGCTCGCGCTCGAGGTCCATCGAGTCGAGGAACTGCTCGGTCATCTCGCGCTGGGTGAGGGCGCCCGTCTTCTCGAGCAGGCGGTCGGAGAGCGTCGTCTTCCCGTGGTCGATGTGGGCGATGATCGAGAAGTTGCGGATGCGCTCCGTCGTCAAGCCTTCGCCTCCGGTCGGCCCACGACCACGGTGTCGAGCCGGGGCCGGGTGAAGAAGAAGCCCCGGCCCTTCTCGTCCACACGCCAGGCGGCGTTGTAGCGCAGCAGCCGATCCACCAGCGCCTTGAGCACCCGCCCCGCCTTCTCGCGAAGGGCCTCCGCCTCCGGGCAGGCTACCACCAGGGCGACCCGGCCGTTGACGAAGGCCAGGAAGAACTCGTCGCCTTCCCATTCCGCGAAGGCGTCGTCCATGTCCTCGCCGGAGGCGAGGGCGCGCGGGATGGCGAACAGCGACTCCGCGCGCGCCTCGAGAAACCGGCGCAGCGGCCAGGACGCCCCCGCATCGGGGTCGGCGTCCTCGAAGAGGACGCCCTTGGGCTCGAGGAGGCAGGCGTAGCGGCCGGAGCCGAGCCCGCGCAGCGCGGAGAGCAGACCCCGGATCTCCTCGCCCAGCCTCTCGCGCGAGTCGAACATCCCCGTCGGGATCAGGCCCCCGCCCCGATCCCGGGCCGTCCGACGTCGATGGCGATTCTCATTGCGTCGCGTTTCCCCGAAAGGCGGAACCCTTGCACTATACCGCGAAGCGCGGGGGTGCGGGAGCGCAGCGGTAGCTGGTTGAACGGGCGGAGGTTCGGTGGTAGAACGCTTCAGCCGTGCGGCGTGAGGTCGCGGTCGCTCGCGGCACGGGCGGGTTGGGGCGTCGGCGAAACGGGGAGGCCGGCGTGGCGCGGAGGAACGGGGGCGATGCTGAGGAAGATCCTCGCCGTGGATGACTCGGCGCTCATCCACCAGATGTACAAGCTCTTTCTCTCCCGCTACAAGAGCTGCAAGCTGATCAGCGCGATGAACGGCCTCGAGGCGCTCGACAAGCTCGCCCAGGAGGAGGGCATCGACCTCATCCTCCTCGACATCAACATGCCGGTCATGAACGGTCTCGAGTTCCTCCAACGTCTCCAGAAAGAACCCGCCTACAAAGACATCCCGGTCATCATCATCTCCACCGAGGGCAAGGAGGAGGACACTGTCCGCGGGCTCAAGATGGGGGCCCGCGGCTACGTCAAGAAGCCCTTCCAGGCCTCGGAGCTGCACAGCCTGATCGAGAAGATCGCAACGCCGTGAGCCCTGGCCACGCTTCCGCGGACGGCTGATGGAGTTCGGGGTCTCGGCGGAGCTCGTCGGCATCTACATCGAGGACGCGCGCGAGCACCTCGCCTTCCTCGACGACGCGCTGCTCCGGATGGAGCGCGAGGGCCCGAGGCCCGAGATCGCGGCCTCGGTGCTCGGCCCGCTGCACACCCTCAAGGGCAACAGCGGGATGATCGGCCTCGCCGCGGTCAAGGACTACATCCACCGGCTCGAGGACGTCTTCGCCCGGGTCAAGGACGCCTCGCTCGCCCTGCCTCCCTCCGCGCTCGACCGGCTCTTCGCGGGGGCGAGCGCGCTGCGGGCGGCGGTGGAGGCCGTCGCCTCCGGGCGCGCGCAGAGAGACCTCGGCCCCGAGAAGGCGGAGCTGGAGGCGCTGCTCGAGGCGGGGGCGACGGCGGAGCCGGGAGGTGCGCTCGAAGAGGGCCGCGCGGGCCGTGGCGCCGACACTGCGCTCGCCGCCGCCCGCTCGAGCCTGGTCCGCGTGGACTTCGCCAAGCTGGATCAGCTCTTGAACCTCGTCGGGGAGCTGATCCTCCAGCGCACCAAGCTCCAGGATGCGGGACGCGCGATGGCGGCGGCCGTCCCCGCCGCCGGCCAGGAGCTCCTCGAGGCCGTCCACCGGATCGGCGGCGTCTCCACGCAGCTCCAGGAGACGATCATGGACATCCGGATGCTCCCCATCCGGCACGTTTTCGAGCGCTTCCCCCGGCTCGTGCGCGACCTCGCCCGCGCCCAGGGCAAGCAGGTGGAGCTGATCCTGCAGGGCGAGGAGACGCGCGTCGACAAGGCGATCATCGACGAGATCGGGGAGCCCCTGGTCCATCTGATCCGCAACGCGGTCGACCACGGAATCGAGCCCCCCGCGGTGCGCGTCGCGCGGGGGAAATCGGCGACGGGGACGGTCCTGCTTCAGGCGGCCCAGGAGTCGAGCCAGGTCGTGATCACCCTCGTCGACGACGGGGCCGGGATCGACGTCGCCGCCGTGCGCCGGCGCGCGGTCGAGCGAGGCCTCGTCCGGGGGGAGGACGCCCTCGGCGACCGCGATGTCATCCAGCTCATCTTCGCCGAGGGCTTCTCGACCGCCCGCTCCGTCACCGACGTGTCGGGCCGGGGGATGGGCCTCGACGTCGTCGTGCGCTGCATGGAGCGGCTCAACGGCCTCATCGAGGCGGAGACGATCGCGGGGGCGGGGACGAAGTTCACCCTACGCCTCCCGCTGACACTGGCCATCATCACCGTGCTGATGGTCGAGGTCGCCGGCCGTCTCTACGCGCTGCCCTCGGGGGCGGTGGTGGAGAGCCTCCGCTACGATCGCCGGGAGGTCGTGCCGATGAACGGCCGGGACACCCTCCGCGTCCGCGACCGGATCGTGCCCCTCCTCCACCTCGCCGAGCTCTTCGGCCTCGGCCCCGGGCCCGAGCGCGGCGGGGCCTACGCGGTGCTCGTCGGGCGGGGGGACAAGCGGCTTGGGCTCACCGTGGACCGGCTGCGGGGCCAGCAGGACGTCGTGATCAAGGCGCTCGATCCCGTCGTGTCCGGGGCGGCAGTGGGTGTGGCGGGGGCGACCATCCTCGGCGACGGACGAGTGGTGCTCATCCTCGACGTGGCGCGGCTGTTCGAGGGCCGCGCGCGCCGCGCCGCGGCCGACCCGCGGACGGGCGTGGAGGCCTGAGGTGTACGAGTCCTACTACGGTCTTCGGGAGAAGGCCTTCGGCAAGACGCCCGATCCGCGCTACCTCTTCCTCAACGAGACCTACGAGGAGGCCCTCGAGCGGCTCCTCTACGCGGTCGAGGAGATGGATCTCGCCCTCCTCACCGGCGAGGTGGGCTCGGGGAAGACGCTGCTCACACGCACGCTCGTCGACCGCGTCGGCGACCGCTACGAGGTGGGGATGATCCTCAACCCCCGCCTCTCGCCCCGGCAGTTCCTGCGCACCACCGCGTCCGAGCTCGGGGTCGCCGAGCCGCGCTTCCACGCCAACGACCTCCTGGAGCAGATCCACGACCGCCTGCTCGCCCTGGACGAGCAGGGCCGGGCGGCGGTGCTGATCGTGGACGAGGCCCACCTCATCCCCGGCAAGGCCACCTTCGAGGAGATCCGTCTGCTGACCAACTTCCAGCTCGACGACCGCAACCTCATCTCGATCGTCCTCGTCGGGCAGCCCGAGCTCAGGGAGCGGCTGCGCCACCCCGCGTACCGGGCCCTGACCCAACGGATCGGGACGTCCTTCCACCTCACGCCCCTGAGTCCGGAGGACACCCTCGCCTACGTGGGCCATCGCCTCGCCGTCGCGGGGGCGGGGGGGCCTCTCTTCACGGAGGGGGCCATCCGGCGGCTGCACGCGGCGGCGGGTGGGATCCCGCGCCTCGTGAACCACCTCGCCACCCAGGCGCTGCTCGAGGGGATGGCGCGGGGTCGGCGCGAGATCGACGAGGCGATGGTGACGACGGTGACCGCGGAGCGCGAGCTCTTCCTGAAGGAGACGCCGAGGGCAGGGAGGAGCCTCACCGCCCAGCCCCGGGCGAGCCTGTAGCTCATGGGCCGAATGGCCGACGCCCGGAAGCGCGCCCGCCAGCGGGGGGGGAAGGGGCCCGAGCCCGCCGTCCCGAGCACGGTTCCCGGCCCGGCGCACGAGGGAGGGGCTCGGGATGAGACCGCGAGGATCACCCTGCCCAGCTCCGGGCTCGCCGCGGACATACTGGCGCGGGCGGACGTGGCGGCGGTGCCGCTCGGAGCTGCCGAGGCGGACGCCGCCCGATCGGCCCCGCCGGATATACCGCCCGCGGAGCCGAGAGGCCAGGGCTCTCACTCGCTCTCGTTCTTCGCCGCTCCCGCACAGGAGGAGCGCCTGGCCGCGGAGGCGACGGAGCACCTCGCCATCTTCCTCCTGGACCGCGAGGAGTACGGCGTCGACGTGCGGCAGGTGCAGGAGATCCGGCGGGTCGGCGAGATCACCGCCGTCCCGCGGGCACCGGAGTTCGTACGCGGCGTCGTCAACCTGCGGGGCCGGATACTTCCCGTGCTCGACTTCAAGCGCAAGCTCGGGCTGGGCGAGGTGGTCCTCGAGCGCGCGACCCGCATCGTCGTGGTCCGGGTCCGGGAGCGGGTGCTGGGGCTGCTGGTGGACGGGGCGTCGCAGGTCCTGAAGGTGCCGGTCTCGCGGATCGAGCCGCCGCCGGAAGAGGTCGTGGACCGGGGCGGGGACTACATACGCGGCGTGGCCAAGCTGGACGACCGGCTCGTGATCCTGGTGGATCTCGAGCGGGCGCTCGGGCTCGAGATCGGGGAGGCCCCGGCGGCGGCCAGGGGCATGTCCGAGTGATGGGGGCGACGGCGTAGGCGGCGGCGGGAAACGATCGGAGCGAGGGTCGAGGGAACAATGGGCGTCAAGACCAGGTCGGTGCGTACACGGTTGCTCGTGCTGCTGGCCGGGATCGCGCTGGCGGTCGGGGGCGTCGCCGTCTTCTACGACATCTTCACCGGGGAGACCCTGCTGCGCGATCAGATCGTCAAGCGCGGCCGCTACGTCGCGAGCAACCTCGCCTTCAACGCCAAGTACGGGGTGCTTACCGAGGACCGTGCCCTCCTCATGCAGTTCCTGGAGGGGGCGGTCGCCGCCGGCGGCGAAAAGGGGGGGTCCGACGTTGTCGGCGCGATGGTGCGCGGCGCGAAGGGGGAGACCCTGGCCCAGGTCGGCAAGGCCATCCGGGACCTGCCCGCGCAGCCCGCTCCGGTGCTGGAGGAGATCGAGGCCCGCACCGCGAACGGGGAATCGGTGCTGCTGTTCCGGGCGCCCGTGACCACGGGCAGCGGGGGCTCGGGCCTCTCCGAGGAGCTCGGGACCACCGCCCCCGGCACGGAGGCGGTCAAGGGCGGGGTGGAGGTGGCGATCGGCCAGAGCGCCATCCGCGCCGTGCAGCGTCGACGCGCGATCGAGGCCATGCTCGTGGGGCTGGTGCTCGTGGCCCTCGGCTCCGCGGCGGGGTGGGGCCTCGCCGGACGCTGGCTGCGGCCCCTGCAGGCGATGGCTCAGGCCTCGGAGTCGGTGGCGAAGGGCAACCTCCTGGTCAAGGTGGCGGCGGAGGGGGCGGACGAGATCGGCACCCTCGGCCGAAGCCTCAACGAGATGGTGTCGAACCTGCGGGGGATGGTCGACAACATACAGGAGACCTCGGTCCAGGTGGCCAGCTCCGCGGGCGAGATCTCCGCCAACTCGCGCCTCATCATGCAGGGGGCGCAGGGACAGGCCCAGGCGGCGGAGGAGACCTCGACCTCGATGGAGGAGATGGCGGCCTCCATCCAGACCGTGGCCGGGAGCGCGCAGGGCCTCGCGAACTACGTGGAGGAGACCTCGAGCTCCATCACGGAGATGGGGGCCTCGATCGAGGAGGTCGCCCGCTCGGGCGCGACGCTGGCCCAGACCGTGACCGAGGCCTCGGCGACGATCGAGGAGATGACCGTCTCCATCGACCAGATGGCGCGAGACCTCGAGAGCCTGGCGGGGACGGTCAGCGAGACGACGGGAACGGTCGAGGAGATGGCCGCCTTCATCGCCACCGTGGCCCAGAACGCGGAGTCGCTCCGGGAGGCGGCGGGCCGCACGAGCACCACCGTCTCCGGGACGGCGTCGGCGGTGGCCGAGGTGGCCAAGATCGCCTCCGAGGCCGACCGCATCAGCGCGCGCGCCTCCGAGGACGCCAAGAGCGGGGGCGAGGCCGTCGCCCGCACCGTGGACGGGATGAGGGCCATCTCCGAGAACATGGAGAACACCGCCCGCGTCATCACCGGCCTCGGGAAGCGCTCGCAGGAGATCGGCCGCATCCTCGAGGTGATCGAGGAGATCGCCGACCAGACCAACCTCCTCGCATTGAATGCCGCCATCGAGGCCGCGCGCGCGGGCGAGGCCGGGCGGGGCTTCGCGGTGGTGGCGGACGAGGTGAGGAAGCTGGCCGAGCGCTCGGTCGAGGCGGCCAAGGAGATCGGCGAGGTCGTGCACCAGGTGCAGCAGGAGACGACGGCCGCCGTCGACGTCGCGCGCTCCGGTGCCGCCGAGGCCAAGCAGGGAATCCAGCTCGCGGACAAGGCGGGGGCGGCGCTGCGGAACATCATCGACTCCGTGTCGCGGTCGAGCGAGCTCATGGGCCAGATCGCGGACGCGACCGCCAAGCAGTCCCAGGCCTCGACCGAGGTGCTGGAGACGGTGGGGCGCATGACCACCGCCACGGACCAGGTTGCGAGCGCGGTGCGCGAGCAGGCGGAGGGCTCCAAGCAGATACGCGCCGCGATGGAGAACATCAAGAAGGTCATGGCCCAGGCCGCCTACTCGACCCGCGAACAGGCGGCGGGCGGCCGGCAGGTGCGCCTCGCGGTCGAGAACATCAACAAGATCGCCTCCCAGGTCGGCCTCGCCACCCGCGAGCAGGCGGAGGGGAGCCGGCAGATCGTCAACGCCGTCCAGCGCATGAGCGACATGACCCAGCAGGTCTCCCACGCCACCGCCGAGCAGAAGAAGGGCGGGGAGCTGGTCGTGAAGGCGATGGAGAACATCTCGGAGATCGCCCGCGACAACCTCGCTACCGTCGAGGAGATGTCGAAGGCGACCGCGAACCTCGCCCAGCAGGCGGAGAGACTGGCCCGGCTCGTCTCGGTGTTCAAGGTGCAGTGAGCCTCGACGTCCAGGCGGCCCTCGAGGCCCTCCGCGGCGGGGAGGAGCCCCGGCGCCGACGCGCCGTCGCGGAGCTCGCCGCCTCCGGGCGGCCGGAGGCCATCCCTCCCCTGCTCCTGGCCGTGGGCGACGAGAGCTGGGCGGTGCGCCAGGCCGCGATCGAGGCCCTGGCCTCTCTCCCCCCCGGCGCCCTGCTGGGCACGCTCGAGGAGGCCCTCCGCGACGGCGAAAACGCGGTGCTCCGCAACGCGGCGATGGAGATCTACGTCCGCCTGGGCTCCGCCGCCGCGGAGCCGCTGCTCACTCTGCTGCGCGACCGTGACGAGGAGGTGCGCCTCTTCGCGGCGGTGATGCTGGGCTCGATCAAGGAGACGCGGGCCGTCCCCGCCCTCGTCCACGCCCTCGGCGACGCCGACGTGAACGTGCGCCACGCCGCCGCCACCAGCCTCGGGCAGATCGGCTCCCCGGACGCGGTCCCGCGCCTCGTCGAGGCGCTGCGCTCGGAGCCCTGGCTGCAGTACCCCGCGATTCACGCCCTGGGCGAGATCGCCGACCCCCGGGCGACACCGCCCCTCCTCGAGCGGCTCGAGGACGAGTTCCTCCGCGGGCCCGCGCTGGAGGCGCTCGGGAGGGTGGCGGGACGGGAGGCCCTCCCTCACATCGTGCCCCATCTCGCGGACCCCGAGCCCGCGCTGCGCAACGCCGCCATCCGGGCGGTGGTGGAGATCGAGCAGAGGGCGACGGCGGGCGGGGAGAGCCTCGACCCCGACGTGCAGACGGCGCTGCGCGGAGAGGATCTCGTCGCGCACCTCCTGGGGCTCCTCGCGGACGAGGAGGCGCGCAACCGGACGACCGCCGCCACCACCCTGGGCTGGCTGCGCGAGGCCCGGGCGACCCGACCCTTGCTCGAGCTGCTGGGCGACCCCGCGGTGCGGGAGTTCGCGAGCCACGCCCTCGTCTCGATCGGCCTCCGGGACGGGGAGGCCTGGCAAGCCTCCCTCGTCCACCCGGACGACGCGGTGCGCGTCGGGACCGTCCGCTGCCTGGCCTGGATCGCACCGCCGGAGGGGACCGCGCTCGTCGCGCCGCTGATCCACGACCCCGCGGCGGAGGTGCGGGCGGAGGCCGCGGCCGCGATCGGCCGTCTTGGCGACGAGGACGCGGCCATGCTCCTGTTCGAGCTGCTTGCCGACGAGAGCGAGCTGATCCAGGAGAGCGCGATGGAGGCGCTCGCGCGCATGAGCCCGGAACGGGTGCGGCCCTTGCTCCTGCGCTCGCTGGCGGGCGGCGACACCGCCGCGCGCGTCCGAGCGGCCCAGACGCTGGGCCTCATGCACGACACCGAGGCCGTTCCTGCCCTCGTCGCCGCGGCGCGGGAGGGGCCGGAGGCGCTGCGCGCGGCGGCGCTCCAGGCCCTGGGCGAGATCCCGGGTCCGGGGGTGCTCGACGTGCTCCGCGCGGCGCTCGGCGACGAGAGCTCGGTCCTGCGTCAGCAGGCCGTGCTCGCGCTGGGGAGGCTCCGGGAGCCGGACTCCGCTTCCGACCTGCTGCCCCTGCTCTCCGAGGGGGACCCGCGGCTGCGCTTCGCGGTGGTGCGCGCCCTCGGCCAGATCCGCAACCCGGAGGCGGTCCCCCGTCTCCTGCCCCTGCTGCAGGAGCCGCGCCCCGAGCTGCGCTTCGCAGCGGTCGAGGCGCTGGGGGCGATTCGAGCGCCGGCGGCGGTGCGTCCGCTCGTCGAGGCGCTGCGCGATCCCGACCGCAACCTGCGGCGGGCGGCGGCGGAGGGTCTGGGCGCGATCTCGGACCCCCAGGCGGTTCCACCCCTGCTCGTCGCCCTCGACGACGAGCACTGGAGCGTGCGCTGTGCAGCCGCGGCCGCGCTCGGGCGCATCGGCAGCGCCAAGGCGGTGCCCGCCCTCGTCTCGCGGCTCGGAGACGGCGACCCCACGGTGCGGCGGGCGGCGCTGACGGCGCTGGGCGAGATCGCCGAGCCCCGCGCCGCAAGGCACCTGCTCGCGGTGCTCGCCGATCCCGACCTGCAGGCGACCGCGCTCGAGGCGCTGCGCCGCCTCGGCGCCGCCGCGCTGCCGGAGATGGAGCGGACACTCGTCTCCCGCGCGGCGGAGCCCGAGCAGCGTCGGCTCCTCGTGCACCTCGCGGGCCGCCTCGAGGATGAGGCGGCGGGGCGGCTGTTGCTCGTCGGCCTCGCCGACCCCAGCGCTGCGGTGAGGGTGGAGGCCGCCCACGCCCTCGGCGACGGGGGCTATCGGGAGGCGCTGCGCCCTCTCATCGAGGTCAAGTCCAAGGACGCCTCGCCCGAGGTGCGACAGGCCGCCTCCGTCGCCCTGCGCAAGCTCCAGCCGCGGTGAAGTTCTCCGCCCTCGACCACGACGCCGACCTCAGCGAGGAGGAGTTTCGCCTCCTCCGCGACTACATCCACGAGAGGTTCGGGCTGTACTTCGAGGACGGCCAGCGCGCGAGCCTGCGCTCGCGGCTCACCCCCCGTCTCGCCCTCCTGGGCCTTTTGTCTTTCGAGGACTACTACCGCTTCCTCCGCTTCGCCCCCCAGCGGGCGGAGGAGGAGCAGCGCATGGTCAGCCACCTGACGAACAACGAGACCTATTTCTTCCGCGAGCAGCCCCAGCTCGAGGTCTTCGGCACCTTCGTGCTGCGGGGCCTGAAGGAGAGCAAGGCCCGCCGCGGCGAGCGCCGCCTTCGCATCCTCTCCGCCGGCTGCTCCACCGGCGAGGAGGTGCTGACGCTGGCCATGATCCTCTTCGACAGCGGGCAGTTCTTCTGGGGGTGGGACGCGAAGGTGACCGGCCTCGACCTCGACGAGGCCGCGCTCGAGAAGGCTCACCGCGGGATCTACCATCAGAACTCGCTGCGCGCGGTCAGCCCGCCGCTGCTCGAGCGGCACTTCGTCCGCGAAGGAGCGGGGGTGAGGGTCAAGGAGCCGGTTCGGAAGCTGGCGAGCTTTCGCGCCGGGAACCTCCTCGAGGGGGCGAGCTACGAGGGACTGCGACCGCTGGACGTCATCTTCTGCCGCAACGTGCTGATCTATTTCTCCGACGCCGCCATCCAGAAGGCGGTGGGTCTCTTCCACGAGATCCTCGAGCCCGGAGGGTACCTGCTCCTCGGGCACGCGGAGTCGCTCTCGCGGGTGACGAGCGCCTTCACCTCCATCCGCTTCCAGGGGGCGGTCATCTACCAGAAGCCGGAGGGGGGGCCGGCGTGAGCGACCGCCGGCGGATCCGCGTGCTGGTCATCGACGACTCGGCGTTCGTCCGCAAGGCGGTCACGCGGATGCTGGCCGCGGTCGCCGACATCGAGGTCGTGGGGATGGCCGCGGACGGCGAGGAGGGGCTGCGGATGGCGCGCGAGCTCCAGCCGGACGTGGTCACGCTCGACGTCAGGATGCCGCGGCTCGGGGGACTGGAGACGCTCGAGCGGCTCATGGCGGAGCAGCCGCTGCCGGTGCTGCTGCTGTCGTCGCTCACCCAGGAAGGGGCGGAGGTGACGCTGCGGGCGCTCGAGCTGGGCGCGATGGATTTCGTGGACAAGTCCAGCGTGCAGACGATGAGCCTGCTGAGCCTGGCCGAGCAGCTGGTGGCCAAGATCCGCGCCCTCGACGGGGCGCGGGTGCGCACGCGCCCCCACACCGCGCGGCCGCGCGGCGCGGCGGCGGCGACGGGCGCTGCCCGCGCGCAAGTCGTGGTGGTCGCCGCCTCCACCGGGGGCCCGGCCGCGCTCCAGACCGTGATCGGTGCCCTTCCCGCCGCGTTTCCGGCGACGGTGCTGGTGGTACAGCACATCCCCCGGGGCTTCACGCGCTCGCTGGCGGAGCGGCTCGACGCCCGCAGCGCCATCCCCGTGCGCGAGGCGCGGGAGGGCGACGCCGTCGAGCCCGGCCGTGTCATCGTCGCCCCCGCCGGCGTCCACACCCGGCTCCGCCGGGAGGGGGAGACGGTGGCGGTGGTCCTCGACGAGGAGCCCCGCGACGCCCTGCACCGGCCCTCCGCCGACGTCGCAATGGCCTCCGCGGCGGGGGCCTATGGACGGCACGTCCTGGGGGTGGTGCTCACCGGGATGGGCGCGGACGGGACGGAGGGCCTGCGGGCCATACGTGCCCGCGGCGGGCTCACCCTCGCCGAGAGCGAGGAGACATGCGTCATCTTCGGGATGCCGAAAGCGGCCATCGAGGCGGGTGTCGTCGACCGCGTCGTCTCCCTCGACCGGGTGGCGGAGGAGATCCTGAGCGCGGTGTAAGATCTTGCGGGATGCGGACGAGGCCGGCGCCAGCGATGGAGCCTCGCACTTGAGCCTGACCGGCAACCTCGAAGACCTGCCCCTCCTCGACATCATCCAGATCGTGTCCTTCAGCAAGAAGACGGGGCATCTCTCCATCGAGATGGAGGGCGGGGCGGGCGGGATCGTGTTCCGGGACGGGCTGGTGGTGGCGGCCTTCACCGCGACCTCCCTCCCCGCCGACCCTCGCAGCGCCACCCTCAGCCCGGAGCGGCGCGATGAGGCGGTGCGCACCCGCGTCGCCTTCGCCCTCGCCCAGCTCTCGGGTCTGCGCGAAGGGCCGTTCGCCTTCGCCCTCGCCGCGGAGCCCCCGCGCGTCCTCGGCGAGCGCGACCTGACGCTGGAGACCCTCTCCCAGGGCGTCAACCCGCAGGAGCTGCTCCTCGACCTCGCGGTGGACCTCGACGAGGACCGTGCCCGCTCGGCGGCCGCGGTCGAGGCCTCGTTCGCTGCCCCTGAGGAGGGGGTCGTGGGCGAGACGCCGCCGGCGGTCGAGGAGCCTACCCCCCCGCCCGTCCCCCCCGAGGCCCAGACCATCCTTCTCGTCGACGACGAGGAAGACGTGCGGGGCGTCCTCGGCCGGCACTTCACGGAGGCCGGCTACCACGTGGTGGAAGGCGGGGATCCCGAGACCGCGGCGAAGGAGGCGGGGCGGCTTCGGGCCGCGGCGACGCCCTTCGTGCTCGTCACCGACCTCGGCATGCCCGCCTCGGGCGGGGCCTCCTTCCACGGCGGCTTCGAGGTCATCAAGCGGCTGTGGAAGATGAACCTGCGGCCCCCGGTGCTCATGATGACGGAGAGCCTGAGCCAAGCCCTGCGCCTGCGCGCCCGGCAGATGGGGATCCAGGCCTTCGTGTTCAAGCCCGGGCTGTCGAAGCTCAACCCGCGACAGTTCGAGGCCGACCTCCAGGCGTTCGCGGCCAAGGTCGTGGCGGACGTGCTGCCGCGCCTCGCGGAGGCGGCGACGTCGGCCCCCGCGCGTCCGGCCTCCCCGGGAGGAGAGACCTCGTTGGGCCCTCCGGGCGCGGCGCGCCTGTCCGCGGCCGACGCCGCGCGCCCCTTCGAGTTCCTGCGCCGGCGCCTGGCCGAGCTGCGGCAGCCGGGCGACGCCAACCAGATCGCCGCCCTCGTGATGAGGGTCGCGCGGGAGTTCTTCGAGCGGGCGATCCTCCTCGTGGTGAAGAACGAGCAGGCCCGGGGTCTCGGGGGCTTCGGCCTCGCCCCGCGGGAGGAGACGCTGAATCTCCTCGTGCGTCAGGTCACGATCCCCCTCACCGAGCCCTCGGTCTTCCTCGACGTCGCGCAGGGGCGCAAGGCCTTCACGGGGCCGCTGCCCCACGACCGCTGCACGGCCCACCTCATGGGCCGTATCGGCCGCTTCCGTTCCGCCGGGGCGGCGCTGTTGCCGCTGGTCACCCACCGCGAGACGATCGCGCTGCTCTTCGGGGACAACCCGGAGACGGGGCGCGAGGTGGCCGGGCTCGAGGCGCTGGAGGTCTTCATCCACCAGGCCGGGATCGCTCTCGAGAACGCCTTTCTCCAGCGGAGGCTCGAGGCCCTCCAGGAGAAGGGGCGGGCGGGCGTGAGATAGGGGGCTCGGGGGTCGCGCTCGCGCGCTCGGAGCCTGACCGACCCGCACGGGATCGGCGTCCATCGAACACGAGCGCGCTCCCGCGCGACCCCACTCGCCTGGGAGTGTGTCAGAATGTCCGGCCGGGGGGTCCCCGACATGGCGAACGACGATCTCGCCCACAAGGGCCAGGACATCCTCCAGATCGTGGCCAAGGCCAAGGAGTTCACGGAGGAGCTGCTCAAGGAGAACGAGCGACTCCGTTTCAAGATCGCCTCCCTCGAGGCGGCGGGGGGTGCCCAGGCCGCCGACGAGCGCGTGCAGACGCTCCAGAAGCGGGTGGGAGAGCTCGAGGAGCGGCTCGCCGAGATCGAGGCGCGCTACCGCAAGGTCGAGGAGGAGAACAAGGAGTTCGCCGACCGCTACATCGAGATCGAGGAGCAGAACAACAACCTCGCCAACCTCTACGTGGCCTCCTACCAGCTCCACTCGACCCTCGACTTCAAGGAAGTCGTCCGCATCGTCCAGGAGATCGTCATCAACCTCATCGGGGCCGAGGTCTTCCACGTCCTCATGGTCAGCGAGAAGACGGGACAGCTCGAGGTCGAGGCCTCGGAGGGGCAGACGCCGGCCCGCACCTCGATCCCGCTCGGCGACGGCATCATCGGGAAGGCGGCGCAGAGCGGGGAGAACTACTTCGCGAAGGTCGTGGCCCGAAAGGAGGCCGCCCCCTTCGAGGAGCCGATCGCGGTCATCCCTCTCAAGATCAAGGACAGCACGATCGGGGTCATCTCCCTGAACAAGCTTCTGGTCCAGAAGACCCAGTTCACGAGCATGGACCACGAGCTGTTCACGCTGCTCGCCGGCCACGCCGCCACCGCCGTCTTCTCCGCCAAGCTCTACTCGACCTCGGCCCGGAAGCTCACGACGCTGCAGGGCTTCCTGGAGATGCTGAAGCAATCGTCGAAGTAGCGGGCGAAGGGCCCCTCGCCCGTCGCCCTCCCACCGCCTCTATAATCGAAGGAAGGGAGGTCCCCCGCGCATGTCTGGCCCCACGACCCTCGGCGAGCTGAGAAAGGTCTCTCCCGGAGGGCGCGTCTCGGTCAAGGACGAGATGCGCCGCAACCTGCTGTGCAAGCTCGAGAAGAGGGAGACCCTCTTCCCCGGCATCCTGGGCTTCGACGACTCCGTCGTCCCCCAAGTCGTCAACGCCGTCCTGTCGAAGCACAACATGATCCTGCTCGGCCTGCGCGGGCAGGCGAAGAGCCGGCTGCTGCGGAGCCTGACGACCCTCCTCGACTCCGCCCTTCCCGCCATCGCCGGCTGCGAGATCAACGACGATCCCTTCCGCCCGCTCTGCAAGCGCTGCCGCGACCTCGTGGCGGAGCGGGGAGAGGCGACCGCGATCTCCTGGCTCACCCCCCAGGACCGCTACGTCGAGAAGCTAGCGACCCCGGACGTGACCATCGCCGACATCATCGGGGACGTCGACCCCATCCGGGCCGCGCGAGGGGGGTTCGACCTCGCGAGCGAGCTGACCATGCACTACGGGTTGCTGCCGCGGGCGCACCGGGGGCTCTTCGCCCTCAACGAGCTGCCCGACCTCGCGGGGCGGATCCAGGTGGGGCTCTTCAACGTCCTCCAGGAGGGGGATGTCCAGATCAAGGGCTACCCGGTGCGGCTGCCCATCGACGTCTGCATGGTCTTCACCGCCAACCCCGAGGACTACACCGCGCGGGGCAAGATCATCACCCCCTTGAAGGACCGCATCGGCAGCGAGATCCGCACCCACTACCCGACGACCCTCGAGCACGGGGTGGCGATCACCGCCCAGGAGGCCTGGACGGATCGGCGGGCCG
>Ga0209619_10001323_pt1 | contig 18140 bp, 17 predicted proteins | sample Rifsed16ft3_FD_184011 | JGI IMG/M metagenome (GOLD analysis project Ga0209619, IMG submission 184011) | Soil microbial communities from Rifle, Colorado, USA - sediment 16ft 3 (version 2) | ecosystem: Environmental > Terrestrial > Deep subsurface > Rock core/Sediment | place: Rifle, Colorado... | reverse complement strand
CCGGCCGGCAACGCGGACTGCGCGGCTCGGGCCGCGAAGCGGATGCCCCGCCAGGTGCCTCGTCGGGCCGGCGCGACTCGGAAGCGCTCTTGGTACAGATTCCCCGGCCAGTCCTCCTGGTAGACGATCGGCTGGACGCCGCCGAAGAAGGGTCGGAACCACGAGAAAGATCGGGGCTTCGGGTACGACGAAAGCAGGTACTCGTGACGCCCGGTGCGGAGGGAGATCAGCGCGGCCCCGTGCACGGACGAGCCCGTGAACGTGAGGGACCCGTTGTCGACGCGGCGCGAGGACGCCGGTCCCCCCGCGCGGATCGAGCCGCGCCCATCCGAGATGACGACGGGGAAATCCCACCGCCATGCCCCCTTCCAGTCATCCAGCACGACCTGGGCCGGCACGACCCCGGGCCGGCTCCGGGCCCGCACATGGACCGTCGAGGCGAACGGGCGGTCGAGGTCCAACCTCCGGACGGAGGGCGCCGCAATCGCCGACCGGAGGCGCGCCTCCGACTCGACGTGGAGCTTCCCGCTCACGGGCCGTCGCCGCGGGTTTCTGAGGACGACGCGCGCCTCCCCGGCCGGACTCGCCAGCAGGACGGGCGGATCGATCGTCGCGTGGACGGATCCGATGGACGGACTGGCCGGCTCCGGACGCTCCCCGCTCGCCGCGGCCCATGCGTCCCGGATCTCCCGCCAATCCCGCGAAATGACGAACAACATCGGCTCGGTCTCGCGACGTCCGCCCGGCGGAACGGTCGACGCAGGCAGATATACGATCGGCGCGGACCACGGGGTCATCTCGAGGTCGCGCGGGATCCCGCGGGGCCACACGATCCCGTATCCGCCCCGGTCGTCCGCGAAGTGGATCCACCCTTCCGTCAGGAGACGGTCCAGCGGCACATCCCGCCGCATGTCGGGCCAATCCCATTCGATCCCCGCTTCCGTGACGGGCCCATGTTCGGTAGGGAATGTGATGGCGGCGAACTCTCGGCGTTTCTCGACGTAGATCACGAGGCCCGATGACCACGCGTTCGGTCCGTGGTTTTCCAGGGCCGCGCGGAGCTCCAGGGTGCGCTCTCCCAGGGCCCGCCATCGCTGCTCAACAACCAGCCCGGGCCTATGGCGGGAGTGGAACGTGCGGATCAGGCCGGGCTCTCCGGGTGCCATCCGGCCCGTCCATCGGTGGAGCATCCCGTCACTCGGCCAGTACGGCGGTCCGGGATCGACCTCGGATTCGAACAACTTCGTGCCATCCTGTAGGGTGAGGGTCCCTGTCGCCCCGAGACCCTCCGAGACGAAGCGGAACCCGGGCGAGGCGAGGACCCAGTCGTCCTCGTTGGCGTACGCCACGCATCCCGCCAGGCCGATGCACGGGAGCACAAGGGTGTTCACCGTCTGCACGTCGGGCGAGGTGAATCGCACGCGGACGTGGGCCGCCCGGCCCTCCTCCCGCTCGTTCCGAATCCGGAGGCGGATTGTCCGCGTCCCACCTTTGCCCAACGTGATCCGGAGGCGTGCGGGTTCCACCTGGAGGTCTTCCCCCTCGATGAGGAGATCCCCACGCAACGGCCGAGTCGCCTGATTGCGGAGCACGACGCGCATATCCCGGCGTCCGGGTGTCGCGATCCGCGGGGCGTCCTCCTCCCACGAGACCTTGAGAGCCGCCTTCGGACGGAAGCCGCTCTTCAGCGGGATTGTGCGGCCGGCGACCTGGATCGTGGACTCGATCGTCGGGGAAGCCCAGCTTTCCGGGGTGTCCGGGAAGCTGTCCCGGATCGTGACCCTCGCCGTGAGATCCCGTGCGGATCGCGGGCCCACGACGAAGGGCGTCGGGGTCTCCACCTGCACGCCGCCCGCTCCATCGGCGCGGATCGAGACGGACACGTCCGACCGGGTCTTATTCCGAACGGACCAGTGGATCGTCCCCGTCAGGCCTTCGATTAGCTTCCCATCCGGGATCCAGGCTTCCGCGCGCACGTCGTCGTCCTCGAACGCCATGACGCCGCGCGCCTCACGGTCGATGGCGATCTCAATTCTGCGTCGGCCCGCGTGGAAGCGGTAGACGAAGGCGTCGGTCCCGCGGACCTTGTCCTCGTCGAAGTCCCGCGACAGGTCCCGCTCGAACGTCTCGTACCAGTCGTGCGCCGCGAAGAACGACTTGGCGGGCTCGTAGGACAGGAGGAGCGGAACGTAGTTCTGCAGGTACGCGTGGCTCAGCGGGACCCACATGTAGCCCATGCGCTTGTAGAGGGGCACCGCCTTGTCGTTCCCCGGCCAGGTGTGGAGATCGACCCGAGGGAAGCCGAGTGCGATCGTCCGCTCCATCGCCTTCCGGAGGAGCTGCTTGCCGATCCCGCGCCCATGGTACGCGGGCTCGACGTTGAGCCACTGCACGTACGTCGCGTCGGGAGACTCGACCCACTCGAGCAGGCGGACGAAGCCTACGGCACGCCGGCCCTCGAAGGCGACGAAGCGCCCGATGGACCGCGTGCGCGCCTCCCAGTCCCGCCATTCCCCCGCGGTCTTCGGGCGGAACCGGACGAGGCCCGGCGGCCAGCCCGCGTCGCTCGCGTTCCACAGGCGGGCGAGGAGAGGCGCGTGGCTCGCGCGATACTCGACGATGCGCATGATGGCCCCGGCCCATGGCGGCCCTTCCCTTAAAACGTTGGACCCATCCACGAGGGGACGGAACCTTTATCGACGGACGACCTTTCGTCCGCCGCCATGGCCCCGTCCGTCGTCGGAATCCTCGGCGGTTCCGCACTCGCCGACGTGTTCCCGCTCGAGGAGGAACGCGCGGAGTTCCTCGTGACCCCGCACGGCGCGCCGAGCGATCCGCCGCGGATCGGTACCGTGGGCGAGAGGAAGGTCGTTTTCCTCCCGCGCCACGGGAAAGAGCACCGGATCCCGCCGCATAAGCTGAACCACCGGGCGAACGTCTGGGCCCTGAAGGAGATCGGAGCCACGTCCATCCTCGCGACCGCGTCGACCGGCTCGCTGAAGCGGGCGATCCGGCCGGGGGACTTCGTCGTGCCGGACGACTTCGTCTCGTTCTGGACGATCCCCACGTTCCACGACGACCGCGTCGTCCATGCGACGCCGGGACTGGACGAGAACCTGCGGTCCGTCCTGGTCCGCGCCGCGAGGGCGGAAGGCGCGACCGCCCGGTACCGCGGGGTGTACGTGCAGACGACGGGCCCGCGACTCGAGACGCGCGCGGAGATCGCGTTCTTCCGGAACATCGGCGACGTCGTCGGGATGACGATGGCCTCGGAGGCCACGTTGGCGAGTGAACTCGGGATCCCGTACGCGTGCCTGTGCACGGTCGACAACTACTGCAATGGGATCATCGCTGAGCCGCTCACGTTCGACCGGATCCGAGATACGCAGCGGCGGAACGCGGACCTGACCCGCAAGATCATCGCCCGTGCCGTGGGGATGGTCCCGTGAGCATCCTGATTAAGGACGTCCAGGTGGACCGGGACGTCACGCATCTCTACATCGAGGGCAAGCGGATCGTCGAGATGGGGGCGAAGCGCGAGGCCGACCTCGTGATCGATGGCAAGGGGAAGATCGCCCTGCCCGGTCTCGTGAACCTGCACACGCACGGGGCGATGACGCTCTTCCGCGGATACGGGGACGACATGGACCTGTCCGCATGGCTGGAGACGCGCATCTGGCCCGCGGAGGCGAGGCTCACCCCGGAGGACGTGTATTGGGGCACGAAGCTCGCGTGCCTCGAGATGATCAAGACCGGGACGACGACGTTCAACGATATGTACTTCCACATGGACCAGGCCGCGAAGGCGGCGAAGGAGATGGGCCTGCGGGCCTTCCTCTCCGAGGGGATCGTCGACCTGGGCGACCCGGACCGCGCGAAGGCTCAGCTCAAGCGGGTCGACGACGTGAACCGGAAGATCGAGGCCCTGAAGATGGACCGGATCGTGCCGGTCCTGGGGCCGCACACGATCTACACGGTGTCCAAGGAGACGCTCCTCGCGGTGCGGCAGGTCGCGGACAAAAAAGGGTACCTGATCCACATCCACCTCTCCGAGACGAAACGCGAGGTGGACGACTGCATCGCGCAGACGGGCCTGAGGCCTGCGCAGTACCTCGACCGCATCGGCTTCCTCGCGAAGGACGTGATCGCGGCGCACGGATGCTGGCTCGATCCGTCCGAGATCGAGCTGCTCGCGCGCACGGGCGCGAAGATCGCCCACTGTCCGGTGTCGAACATGAAGCTGTCCGCGGGCCAGGCGATGCCCTACGCCGCGATGACCGAAGCCGGTCTCGTGATCGGCCTCGGGACGGATGGCGCGGCAAGCAACAACAACCTGGACATGTTCGAGACGATGAAGGTCGCGGCCCTCCTGCAGAAGTTCGCCCACCGGGACGCGAAAGTCCTCCCCGCCCACGAGGCCTTCCAGCTCGCGACCCTGGGGGGCGCGCGCGCCCTCGGGGTCGACGCCGGGCTGATCGGCGTGGACCGCCTTGCGGACGTGATCCTCGTCGATCCAAGGCGCCCCGAACTCACGCCCCGCCACGACGACGTGAGCAACTGGGTTTACGCGGCGCACGGGAACTGCGTGGACACGGTGATCTGCGACGGCGCGGTCCTGATGAAGGGCCGCCGCGTCAAGGGGGAAGCGGAGATCCTCGAGAAGGCCGCCGCCGCGGCGAGGAACCTCGTCTCGAAGGAGTGAGGATGGCCCTCGAGAAGCTCCGCGCGAGCCTCGCGGACTGCCCCGTCGTCCGCTTCGGGGACTACGAGTACTTCGTGCATCCGATCACGGATGGCATCCCGCTCGGCCGGCCCGAGTTGCTGGAGGAGGTCTTGGCGGAGCTTGCGCGGGTCGGGGACTGGTCCCGCTGCGACAAGATCGTCACGGCGGAATCGATGGGCTTCCCCCTCGCTGCCGGGCTCTCCCTCCGGGTACACCGGCCGTACGTGTTCATCCGGAAGAAGCAGTACAACCTGCCCGGCGAGGTCTCCCTCCGTCAGACGACGGGCTATTCGAAGACGGACATGTTCATCAACAACGTGCACCGCGGGGACCGGGTCGTGTTCGTGGACGACGTAATCTCGACGGGGGGCACGCTTTACGCGATCGTGAAGGGCCTCCGGGCGATCGGCGCGGAGGTCGTTGACGTCCTGATCGTCTTCGAGAAGACGCGCGAGCGGGCGCGCATGGAGAAAGAACTCGGCCTGCGCATCAAGACGCTCTTGCCCGTCGACGTGGTCTCCGGCCGGCTCGTGGAGCGCGCCTAGGCACTCTCGCCCGTCTCCGCGGACGCGACCTCCTGCATCCTTCGTCGTTCGTCGTCGACCGCCACGAGGGCCCGCTTCAAGAACGGCGCCGGAAGGACCGAGACGACAATCATCACGACGACGACGATCGAGAACAGGGCGTTGTCGATCACCCCGGCCGTCAGCGCGGTCAGGGCGACGATCAGCCCGACCTCCCCGCGAGGCGTCATCCCCCAGCCCACGGCCACGGATTCGTTCTTCGTCATGTGCGACAGGATCGCGGGAATCGCGCATCCGACGACCTTCGTCAGGATCGCCGCGACCGTCAGGACAATCGCGAACAGGAACAGCTCCGGAACGCCCGCGGCGGCCGGGAGGTTCACCTGGAGACCCAGGGAGATGAAGAAGATCGGCGTGAAGACGGCACCGAGGTATCCCGCTCCTTCCGTGAAATCCTCCCGGAGCGGCGTAGTCGAGAAGAGGGAGCCCGCGAGGAACGCGCCGATGATCGCCGACAGACCGATCGACTCCGAGACGAAGGCATAGAGAAAGGCCACGGACATCGCGATGATGAAGCCGCCGTGCTTCAGCCCGAGCTTCATCCCCTCCACCTGGATGCGGACGACGACCCGCCGGAAGAAGAAGATCCCGACGGCGATGCCAACGACGAGGAACGCCAGGGCGGTCACCGTGAGGATTGCGATCGACACGGGATCCACCACGCCGCGGCTCATGCCCACGACGATGGACAGGACCAGGAGCCCGAGGATGTCGTCGACGATGGCGGCCCCCATGATCGTCTGGGCCACGTCTTCCTTCATCAAACCGAGGTCGAGGAGGACGGAGGCTGCGATCGCCGTGCTCGTCGCGGTGAGCGTCGCCCCGACGAACAGCGCCATGACGAACTGATCCGCCGCCACGCCCGGCGGGACGAGGAAGAAGGCGACCAGGAAGCCGAACGCGAACGGGAACACGACGCCGCCGAACGCCACCGAGACGTTCTTCCGGGTGTAGATCGCGCGGAAGTCGCTCTCCAGGCCGATCAGGAACAGGAGGAAGATCGCGCCCAGGGCCGCGAAGCTCTCCACGAGCCCGGGGTCGAATGGGAAGATCTGGAAGTAGAACCCGAGCACACTTGGCCCCAAGACAATCCCGAGCGCAATCTCGCCGACGATCGTCGGCTGATGGAACCGTTTGATCGTGAAGTGGCTCAGGGTCGCGAGGGCAAGGAGCAAGGCGAGCTGCTGGAACAACGCCTCGGTGCCCGCCGCGGCCATCGCGAACCGGAACGGCCTCGCGGTATTAAAGTCCTGAGCGACCGCCTGCGGTAGTCGAATCCCGCGGCGTCGATGAGCCGATCTGTCGATGCGCACTCGGACGGATCGGTCCGAGATGAACACGACATACAGGGGGCGGACGGAAAAAACTCGGGCCGCAGCGGCGACAAGACGTCGCGCCTATGCGGGCGTCAGGTCTGGCGCCTTGCCCGGCTTTTGCGGACCTCGTCTTCCGTGACAATCACGCTGAGATGGAGGACGCTTTCTTCCGGATCCGGGTCGAACCGTACGCTCCGGCCTTCCGACAGGATCTTGTGGAACTGGATCCGCACGGTCCCCCGACTAGCGAACCGCGGACCGACTTTAAGAAACGCAGCGGCGTGGTTCTCGGGTGCGATACATGATAACGTTGGTCACGCCTTCGACGAGCGTTCCCGCTGACCGGACGACGCAGAAAAAGAGAGGGATGGGATAAGTGGGAACGGGGCGGACGGCCTACTGCTTCAGCATGTCGAGGCCGTTCCAGTCCCCGCCGAAGTCCTTGACCTGGCCCGTGGCCAGCTGGAACCGAGCCCGGAGCTTCCCGTTCTCGAAAAAGATGTACGCGTTGCGCAGGCAGGATGTGTAGAGGTTCTTGCGCTTCCCCTTCTGCGTGAGGATCCGCTCGACGCATTGGATCAGGCCGACCTCTTCGAGGATCCGGATCTTGCGGTAGCACGCCGCGATCGGGATCCCATATCTCTGGCTGATCTCCTGGGCGCTAATCTTGCGTTTGTACGTCGCAAGGAGGATTTTCGCGCTGTATTCGTCGGTCAAAAGCTGGGACGCCTCGAGGGGCGAGAGCATCTTCGTCGGGCCTTGGAAGTCGCCGTTGTTTAGGTTCGTTTCCTCCACGGTCACTACCCCGCTGCCGTTGTGCGGCGTCGATGCCTCCCAGGGATATTTAAGCTATCGCGCTTGATTATCAGACAAGAAAGTGGCTCTCGCGCGTGATTATCAACGCGCGCGGAAACGCGCGGGCGCGCGCGACTACGAGTCGAGCGCGGCGTTCAGCTCGATCCACACACCATTGATCTCTTTGTCGACGTCGAACTCGAACTTGACCTTGAAGATGCCGTCCTGGTACAGGAGCTGCGCGGACCTGAGGAGGGAGCGATAAAGCTTCATCGTCTTCCCCTTCGGTGTCGTGACAATCTCCGCGACGATGAGGAATCCCGCCTCCTCGAGCTCGTGGATCTTGCGGTAGCACGCGGCAATCGGGATGTCGTACTTGTCGCTGATCTCTTGCACGGACCGCGGAGTTTGCTGAGTGGCGACAAGAATCCTCTCCGCGTACTCGTCCGTAAGCAATCGCGAGACGTCCTTTTCTCGCATTGTCTCTCGATGCGGAGTAGATGTTAATTCGTCTATCTATCCGGTTCTCGATTTTGATACTCGCCGAGCTCGCCCGGATGCGACCCGTTCCCTCGCGGGGGTCGCGACCGGACCGACGCGAGGATCTCCGCCCGCGGGGCCGGGCGCGGCTACACGATCGGACGCAGGACCGCCTTCGGAACGCCGGACGACCAGTCCCAGGAAAGGTTGAACAGCTCCGTGTACGGCTTCTCTCCATAGAGGACGACCGACCCGTTCACGCTGTCCAGGTGCAGGACCACATGCGCGATGTTCTCGAGCTTCGCGGCGGACGCGCTCTGCGGGGTCACGAAGCCCACGAAGACGTCGTTCGAACGACGGACGGCCGCGAGGACGCCGGACATCTGCTCGAGGACCCTGTCGTTGTACACGGACTCGAGGGTATCGAACGCCATGAGGGCGAGGAACGGACGGTCCGACTTCGGGAGCTGGAACTCGATGTTCGACCACTTCAGGTCCGCATCCGGGTTCGTCCCCTCCATGTGAAGGACGGTCTTCGAGACGTCGGCGGATCCGAGGGTCGCGGCCTCGAAGACGCGCACATGCACGTCGAACGCCCCGTCCGGGAGGTGCGGGCTCACGAGCTCCCGAAGGAACTCCGCGCTCCCCTTGCGGGGCGGAACGTGGGCGACGCCGCGGCCCTGGGACACGAAGTTGCAGATGATCGAGGTGCGCAGCCAGTCGACGTAGTCCGCGGGCACGGCGTTCGAGATTTCGAAGGCGACGACCCGGCCGCGGGCGAGCCCGCTGCTGAGCCGGTCCAGCGGCTCGAGGCCCGTGCTCACCGCGTCCGCCGAGAGGTCCTTCACGGGCTTCCACCGCTGGGGCGCGGTCCGGCGGACCTCCTCGGAGACCTCGAACGCGATGAGTCGGCCGCCGTCGAGGGTGTACAGGTAGCGGTGCTGCAGGACCTGGAGGCCCCGCAGCTTCTCGATCGTCAGGACGCGCAACCGGCGGCCCTGGTACTCCATCGCCGCCAGGCTGATGATCCCGTCCCCGAGGTAGTCCAGCCGCGTCTCGCCGCTACCCTCCAGGACGTACAGCACGTTCTGCTTGCTCCCTTCGACGAGGTCCCTCTGGAGGACGTTGATCAGCCGGCTCGCCGGTACGCCGTAGTGCTCGGAAAGGGCGTCGATCGAGTCGATCAGGACGAGGGACCGCTTCGGGAGCTGGCTCTCGACGAAGTCGTAGGCCCGCTCGATCTCCGGCAGGTCGATCCCGATCGGGACGTCGATGATGCCGTCCTTCACCTTCCCGGAGGCGATGGATTCCTGTTCCTCGGTCTCCCCCTCCTCGCCTTCAACAAGCCGGCCCTCGAACTGGTCCAGGGCGTTCCGGACGACCTTGCCGACATCCGCCTTCTTCGACACGCCCGTCTCGAGGTTCGCCGGCTTGAGCCGGTCCCGGAGCCAGGAGAACTGGTTGTACAGGGATTCGTCGGACACGCGGGCGCTGAGGTAGTGGGACGCTGCGACCTGGTCCAGTTCCTCCGTGAGCTGCAGGGCGAACGTCGTCTTCCCGGTCCCCGCGGGACCTTTCACGATGAGGGAATGGCCGCCGGGCGCGTGGAAGAACGAGACGATCTCCTTCGGAATCCGACCCGTGCGCATGGACCGACCCGTTCGAAACAGAGACGGGGGCTATAGAAAGGTTTCTACCCGAACGTTCGCGCGTGAGGACGAACGCCCGGAAGGATCACGCGTCGAGGAGGGCACGGAACCGCCTCGCGTCCTCGTGCATCGTCAGGTTGTTGAACATCACGTACGCGTCGTCATATTCGTCGCATGTCGCCTTGAGCTTCGCGAGGTCTCCGTCCGTGAACGTGTAGCGGTGCATCGTCGAGCCCGGCGGGCGGCCGTGGAGACGGAAGTACGCGAGCCCGTACGTGGCCGGCTCCTTCGCAAACGGATCGACCGCGTGGACGAGTCCGAGGTCCTCGCAGATGCGCTCGACGACGTGCGTGGCCCACGGACCGCGGAGCTCAATCGCCTTCACGGCGTCCGTGTGGACGGAGTCGAAGAAGCGGTACAGGGCCGCGCGGTTCTCGTCCGCCGGTCCGAAGGTGGCTGGGGTCTGGAACACAATCGCCTTCGCGTCGAGGACGTCCGCCGTCGCTCGGGTGGCCTCCCAACCCTCGCGGACCGCAGGCGTGTCCTGGAACCGCCCGTACGAGGCCCGCTCCGCTTCCGGGATCGTCCGGTCGGCCCTGCGGTATGTAGGGTACGAGGCCTCGTGCGTGATGAACTGGGAAGCCTTCACCACGAACCGGAAATCGGGCGGGGCGAGGCCCCTCCACTTCGCCGCCCGGTCTGCCGTCACGCTACGGTAGAACGTCTCCTGGATCTCGACCGCGTGGAGGGAGCGGACGACGTCCGCCCGGCGACGGCCGAAACCGCACGTGCCGACCCAAATCACGGCGGGGCGAAGGCGTCCGCGAAACTATAAAGGCCGTTGCAGGGCATCGTCGGGGACGTGCAGAACGAGGAAGTCGTCGCGCTCTTCAACGAGATCGCGGACATGATGGACATCCTCGGCGAGGGGACGTTCCGAGTGCTCTCGTATCGCCGGGCCGCGCGGCAGATCGAGTCCCTCACGGAGGCGCTGGAGGACCTCGTTCGCGAGGGCCGGGTCGCGTGGATCGAGGGCGTCGGCCCGAACCTCGCGCAGAAAATCGAGGAGTACGTGACGACGGGCAAGATTGCCTCCCACGAGGAGCTGCGGGCGAAGCTCCCGTCCGGCGTCCTCGATCTCCTGAAGGTCCGTGGCCTCGGGCCCAAGAAGGTGAAGGTTCTCTGGCAGGAGCTCGGGATCACGGACATCGAGACGCTGCGCACCGCCGCCCAGAAACACCTCCTGAGGCGGGTCAAAGGCTTCGGGGAGAGGACCGAGGAGAACATCCTCCGCGGGATCGAGCTCATGAAGGAAGGCCAGGCTCGGGCTCTTCTTGCGGATGCGGCCCGCGTACTGGACGACGTCCTCGCGGCCCTCCGGGCGAGCGGGACGATGGAACGGGTCGAGGCCGCGGGCTCCTTCCGGCGGATGCGGGAGAACGTCGGGGACCTGGACCTCCTCGCGGTCGCGGAGGACCGCACCGGGGCGAGCGCGGCCTTCACACGCCTTCCCGGCGTGATCGAGGTCATCGCCGCCGGGGAGACGAAGGCGACCATCTTGCTCGCGTTTCACGACTACGAAGGGGCGCGACGGACGATCCAGGTGGACCTGCGGATCCTCGATGCGGACAGCTGGGGAGCGGGGCTCCAGTACTTCACCGGGTCGAAAGACCACAACGTCCGCCTGCGGACGATGGCGGAGCGCCGCGGGCTCAAGCTGAACGAATACGGCGTGTTCCGGGACGAGGCGAGGGTGGCGGGGAAGACGGAGGAGAGCGTCTACGCCGCCCTCGACCTCGCCTGGATTCCCCCGGAGATGCGGGAGGACCTGGGAGAGGTCGATCTCGCGATGGCGGGACGGCTGCCGAAGCTCGTCGAACTCGAGGACATCCGCGGGGACTTCCACGTGCACACGGACGCGACGGATGGCACGGAGCCCCTCGAGGCGATGGTCGATGCGGCCCGGCGGCGTGGCTACGCGTTCGTCGGCATCTCGGACCACTCCGTGTCCGCGACCATCGCGAGGGGACTGACCGCCGAGCAGGCACTCGAGCGGCGGGACCGGGTGCGCGCGCTGAATCGCGAAGGGAAAGGCATCGCGGTCCTGCTCGGCACGGAGTGCGACATCCTGGACGGCGGCGCGATGGACTACACCGACGAGGTCCTGAAGGAATTCGACTACGTCATCGCAGCGGTGCACTCGAAGTTCACCCTGCCGGAGAAGGAGCAGACGGAGCGCGTCGCCTCAGCGGTCCGAAATCCGCATGTCGACCTGCTCGCCCATCCGACGACGCGTCAGTTCGGCTGGAGGGGGCCGATCCAGATCGACCTCGAGGAGGTGTTCGCCGCGTGCGCGAAGGCGGGCACGGCGATCGAGATCGACGCGCATCCAAGGCGCATGGATCTGAATGGGGCGCAGGCGCGGGCGGCGCGGAAGGCCGGCTGTACGATCTCCGTCGACACGGACGCGCACGCGAGCGCCGGTCTTGGTTGGATGCGCTTCGGGGTCGGGACCGCGCGCCGTGCGTGGCTCACGAAAGACGACATCCTGAACACGGGATCCATGGAGCGCGTGAAGGCGTTCTTCGCCTAGCTCGAAGCGTCAAGGATCTCGAACGCCTTCGCGACGACGGCCCGGTCGTTCTGCCAGTGGAGGAGCCGGAGGGCTTCGTCACGGTCGACCCAGCGGCCCTCCTCGAAGCCCACCTCGAGCCGCAGGCGGCCCCCGACCGGCTCCGCGAGGAAGTAAGCGACCTTCTTGTCGTAGTTCACGCCCTCGGGGGGCCAATAGAACGAGTACTGCACGTGCATCAGCGGATGAAGGAGCTTGACCCGGAAACCACACTCCTCGTGGACCTCTCGGATCGCGGTCGCCTCGAGGGACTCGCCCTCCTCCACGGTCCCCTTCGGCAGTCCCCAGATCTCCTCGTCCGCACGACGCAAGAGCAGGATCCGGCCCTCCGGGTTCACGACCACGGCCCCGCTCGACGCGGTTGGCTTCGTCGGGGGGCCTTTCCGCGGGGGCGCGCTGCGAATCCTCCTCCGTTTCGTGCGGACGCGCCGGGCGGCCTTCCGCAGATCATCCGCGAGATTCGCCTCGAGCCCTCGATTGTACAGCACAGCGGCCGGATGGAACGTCGGCACGAGGACCGCATCCTCGAACCGCAGGACCTTCGAGCGGGCCTCCTTCAGCTCGATCCCGGGCCCGGCCACGGCCCGCAACGCCGTCGAGCCGAGCGTGACGATGACCTTCGGCCGGATCGTCGCGATCTGGGTCGCGAGGTATGCGTGGCACGCGGCCACCTCGTCCACCTTCGGGGCGCGGTTCGACGGCGGCCTGCACTTGACCACGTTCGTGATGAAGACATCCCCGCGGGAGAGCTTCGCCGTCTTCAGCGCCTTGTCGAGGATCCGGCCCGCGGCCCCGACGAACGGCCGTCCGGCTGAGTCCTCGTCCCGTCCGGGCGCTTCGCCGATGAGGAGGATCGCCGCATCGATCGGGCCCTCCCCGGGGACTGCATGCGCGCGACCCTCGTGGAGTCGGCACTTCGTGCACACACGGACCTGCGCGGCCGTTTCGTCGAGAATCGTCCGCTCCGTCTTCTCCGGCAGACCCACGCCACGGAAAGGGGCGCCGGCCCACTTAGCCTTCGCGCCTCACGACTTGCGCCCGGCCTTCAGATTCGTGAGCTCCTTGATCTTCGGCTGCAGGCGTTCGATCTTCGACTCGAGTTTCGCGCGCAGCCGGAGATACCGTTTCTCCGCCTTCGACCGGTCGAACGTCTCCGCCTGCATCGCCTCCTTCGCGCGGCGGATCTCCGCTCGGTATCCGGCCTCGATCCGGCGGAAACGCTTCAGGTTCCGGTCGAGCTTCTCTGCGGACGGGATCCCTCATACCCCCGGGACCGCCCGGTGCGGCCGCGTCACGCGGGCGTCGCGGACCGTTTCCGAGCGATGACGATGTCGAGCACTCCATTCGTGAACGTGTACTTCAGTGTGTCGCGGTCCACGTTGGCCGGGAGGTCGACCGCCGTCGAATACGTCCGGTCCCCTTCGCCTTGGATTGCGAGACGTCCGTCCTCGAGCCGGACGCGCACGCGGTCCTTCGCGACACCGGGCATCTCCGCCGTGAGGAAGATCACGCTCTCCGTCAGGATGACGTCGACGAGCGGGTCCCGCGTCCTGATCTCCTCTTCGAGCGCGGGACGTGGGGCCTCGAACTTCGACTCTCGCGTCCGCGTCGTGAATCCGTAGATGAATGGTTCGCGGAACACCCCCAGCTTCCCCTCGAACGCGTCCTTGAGCATCCGGTGTATCGCGCGGCGGGTTTCTTCGAACTCCTCCTCGATGCTCATGCGAGAATCAACGCTCCTTCCACGCCAGACCGGCGCCAATTGGCTCGCGGTCCCCTTCCGTCAACCCAGGGGAATCAATGGGATGGACGTTTCATATAGTTTTCGAGAGGCCGGGGAAATTCCGATGGAACCCGTTCCCGTGCCACCCGGATCGAACGTTCTTGGGGGCGCCAGCCCCTAGCCGCTCGGCGGCGAGGGCGACGGCGGCTTCTCTGCGGGTGCGGGCTTCGCGGCTGGGGCCGCCACGGGCGTTGGCGTCGGCGGCGCGGCGCTCCGGGGGTTCGGGCGCCTCGACGCGACCATCGCGAGCCGTTCGACGAGCATGCGGTACCGTGGGATGCCGACGAACTCCACGCGCCCGTCCACGAGGATCGCGGGCCCGAATTTCAGCTTGTACCTCTGAAGGACAGGAGCGCTCTGGTCCGGCGGCAGGACCTCCACCCTCCACTCCGGATGGTCCGTCTTCAGCCGGTCCACGATCTCGGCCACACGGGCGTCCTGGTATCCTTGGATCGACGACACGAACGTGACGTCCGTCATGGCTTGGGTCGCCGTACCGGAGCATCGGACATAAAGTTTGTGCGCTAGGGCGGAGGGAAAGACCATGGCGAAGGACCTCGTTGCGGCTGCGTGCGCGTCCTCGTTGCGTCCGACCAAGACGAAGCGAGCCGCAACCAGCGGGAGGCGCTCCTCGCCCTTGCGTCCTGGTCCGCGGAGGAACCCTTCGATGGCCGCCCGGCGTGGCGGCTCCGCGACACGGTCCTCGTGACGATTCGCGAGCACCACCTGTACCGCGACCACCTGGACCGCGACCTCTCGACCGCGTACGGCGCGCCCGAGCTCGTCGTGTACCTCTCGAAGCACAAGTCGGAGAGCGAGACGCCCAGCCTCACTGTCCATCCGATCGGCAACCCGGCGAGCGCAGACTTCGGTGGCCAACCGGGCGTCCTCGTGCCCGCCGCCGCGCGCTGGATGACGGCCGCCCTGCGCGCTCTGCGTCGAGAGGCCCGATCCCTCGCGTACGAGGTCACGTTCGAAGCGACCCACCACGGGCCGTTCCTCGAAGCGCCGACGTTCTTCATCGAGCAGGGAAGCACGGAGCGGGAATGGGCGGACCTAGACGCCTCGCGCGCGATTGCGCGCTCCCTTCTGGACCTCGAGCCGCTCGATGCGTCCGTGGCGGTCGGGATGGGTGGCGGCCACTATGTGCCGCGGCATCGGGATCTCGCGTTCGAGCGCCATATCGCGTTCGGGCATCTCCTTCCCGCCTACGCGCTGGAGCGTGCGCCGGCGTCGATCATCGATCAGGCGGTCGAGCGCACGGAAGGCGCCGTCCTGGCGTACGTGCATCGGAAGACCCTCAGCAAGACGCAGGTCCGAGCAATCGAAGAACGGCTTGAATCCCTGGGCGTGCGGGTCGTCCGCGAGGCGGACCTTCCTCTGGAACCGGGAGACGAAACTTCATAAAGGGTCAACCAATATCAAGCGAACCAGGGAGGGGCCTGTGCTCAAGGAATGTCGTTCTCACGGCTACTTTCGGGACGAATTCTGCCCGCACTGCGGGAGCGAAGGGAAGTTCCTCCTGAACGACGAAGAAGTCGAGATCCTCGGGCGGACGATGGCCGGTGTGTTGCGGCACTTCCCGCAACGATATGGCCTGGAGATGGACGCCCACGGCTGGGTGGACCTCCGCGACTTCCTGACCGCCGCGCAGATCCGCAACCGCCGCTTCCGCTTCCTCCGCCAGCACCACGCCGTGGGGCTGATCGAGACGGACCCGAAAGGCCGCTACCAGTTTGAGGACGGAAAGATCCGCGCGACGTACGGGCACTCGATCGACGTCGACCTGGACCTGCCGACGGAAGGCATCCCGGACGTGCTCTTCTATCCGACGACGGAGGAGGAGAGTCACATCCTCTTCGAGGCCGGCCTGCGGCCGTCGGATCGCAAGATGGTCCACCTCAGCGCGACCTACCAGGCCGCGCTCGAGGCGGGCCGCGTGCGCATCCAGCAGCCGGTGATCCTCGAGATCGATGCGAAGACCGCGCGTACGTCGGGCGTCGTCATCCAGAAGGCCGGGAAGACGGTCTACACGACGAAGGAAGTGCCCGGCGAATTCCTGAAGCGCTCGAAGCTCGTCGAAGAGGAGCTGCCGCCCGAAGCCCCGGCGGACTCGCCGGACTGACGCCACGCATTTTCAATCGGACATCGAAATATTAATGCCAATACGTTTATGAAGGCCTTCAGGATATCGTCGCGTCCGGACGGGTGATTATGCCAACCGCTTTCGACATGATTGGCCACAATCCGGCCTTGCAGGAGCACTGGATCCGTCGGTTGTTCGCGTTCTTGATCGACGCGATCATCATCTCGGTCGTCACCTTGTTCTTCTCGATCCCGTTCGCCCTGTTCATCGCACCGTGGTGGATCCCGAGCTTCGTGTTCGGGCTGCTCTGGTTCATCTACTCGATGTTCCTGGAGCTGGTCCTCGGCGCGACGATCGGGAAGAAACTCGTCTCGCTCCGCGTCGTTGCGATCGACGGGAACATGGACATCATGCATGCGTTGATCCGCAACATCACGAAGATCTTCCCGATCTTCGTCCTGCTTGACGTGCTCGTCGGCGCGGCGACCCAGGGGGACCCGAGGCAGCGCTACCTGGATCGGATCGCTCGGACGACCGTCACCCGGGTCGACCAGGGCGCGTACATGGAAGAGCAGTTCCGGATGATGCAGCACGCCCCGCCGTTCCCGATGACCCCGCGGGGCACGTACCCGGGATCGCCGCCACCCGCGCAGTCGCCGCCTCCGCCGCAATCCGGCGGCCAGGCGGCACCCCCGACGGGCGGCTGGCCGGGCCAGACCCCCGCACCGAGCGGGTGGCCCCAGCACCAGTGGGACGAACAGGGCCAGCTCGTGCGGGAGATGAAGTTCTGCACGGCGTGCGGCGGGCAGCTCGTCGCCCGAGGCGACGGGAAGCTCACGTGCGTCCGGTGCGGCGCGGTCTATTGATCATGCAAGTCCGCGCGGGAACCATAGGACGCTGAACAGGATCATCGCGAAGTAGCTTGACGTCAACACGGCGCCCGCCCGAGACGTAATGCGCCACCCTCTGAGCATGAGCGCGAGAAGCAGGAACGTCGACAGGACCATCGCTCCGACAACGGGAAGCAGAAGGCCCACGGAGTGCGTCGCGGGCCGCACGATGCCGATCATCCCGAGGGTCAGCAGCGTCGTCACGACGCTCGCCCCAATCCCTTCGCCGAGGACGAGATCCATGTAACCGCGACGGGACGCATGGTACGCCGCGGCGATGTCCGGGAGCGAGGTGCCGAGGGCGACGACCGTGATGCCGATGAGCCACGGGTTCAAGCCGGCCGCATTCGACACGCCGATCGCACCTCGAACGAGGAACTGGGCGCCCATCACGGTCCACAGGATGCCGAACACGAGCCACTTCAGTCCCGCGCGGACCTCGATCGTGCGACCGAAGATCCAACCCGTGAACTCGAGGCCAATCCGCATGTCCTGCACTTGCCCGTCGATCTCGTCCTGCGGGCCCGTCCGCTGAGTGATCGCAAGATTCAGGACGTACGGCACGAAGAGCGCGATGAGCGCAATGCCCTCGTAGCGGGTCAGGTTCCCGTCGAGGAGGAGGGTCGCGGCCACGAGGGTCACGACCGCGAGGAAGACGGCGTCTCGGAGGACGATCTCCCGCGTGGCCTTGATGGGCCTCAGGAGCGCGCTCACTCCGATTACAAAGGCGATCGTCACGACCGTCGACGCGAGCGCGTTGCCCAAGGCGATCTCCGGGCTCCCCGCCTCGATGGCAAGGCCGCTCACGAGCAGCTCCGGGAGGGCGGAGAGCGTGGAGACGAACAGCGCGCCGACGACGAAGCGGCTACGCCCGATTTTGCCCGCGACGCGCGTCGCGTTGTCCGTTAGGAACTTCGCACCCTGGTTCAGGAGGAGGAAGCCCACCGCGATGGCCAGGATCCATCCGAAGAACACAAGGTCGAGCATCCGCCGTGATTCCCTCCGGACGGTGGCCGGGAGCCCTTTCGAACAATATGAAGATTCGGCGCGGCCATCCCACGGATTGACAAACGCGATCTCCGAGTCGCCGGACGCTTCGCGGATCAGGTGACGAGCTCTGCGAGTCGCCCGGTTTCGATCCCGCGACGGACCTCGACCGCAATCCGGCGACCCGAGCTCATCGGCCGACGCCACAGGCTGTT
>Ga0209619_10001322_pt1 | contig 18142 bp, 18 predicted proteins | sample Rifsed16ft3_FD_184011 | JGI IMG/M metagenome (GOLD analysis project Ga0209619, IMG submission 184011) | Soil microbial communities from Rifle, Colorado, USA - sediment 16ft 3 (version 2) | ecosystem: Environmental > Terrestrial > Deep subsurface > Rock core/Sediment | place: Rifle, Colorado... | reverse complement strand
ATTTTTCAGTTTAGGATTGACAATCGCAGAGGCAGAGGGTAATTCCGGTGGAGGCTCGTGGTGGTCGGTTATTATAACCTGAATTCCAAGTTGAGCGGCAAGGGCAACCTCATTAAGATTTGAAATTCCGCAATCAACGGTAACGATCAATTCCGCGGACTGGGATTTAAGATGCTTTATTGCATCCTGATTCAGTCCGTATCCCTCTTTTAACCTGTTTGGAATATAAAAAGCCACATCGCCGGCTATATTTTTCAAAAAAGAAAAAAGAAGCGCCGTTCCGGTTATTCCATCAACATCATAATCTCCATAGATAACTATCCGCTTCTTGTTTACCACTGCCTCGCCGACAATCTCTGCTGCCATAGCAGCATGCGGCAAAAGATCGGGCGCAGAGATGGAGCTGAGGGAGGGATTCAGAAATGCCTCCGCCTCTGAAACATTTTTCACACCTCTATTAACAAGGACAGTAGCTGTAACAGGAGAAATATCCAGTTTTTCAGAAAGTAAACGAACCGCTTCTATATCTGAGTCCTTTAATATCCAGACCTTGTCAAGGCAACTAAGTTCTAATGACATCTACCCCTTTTCCATGGATACAATGATAGGCGCCGCTATAAAAACAGTGGAATAAGTACCGGTAATAATACCTATTATAAAAACAAAGGAAAAATCATGAATAACCTGTCCCCCGAGAAAAAACAGCGCAACGACAACAAGGAAAACTGTAAAAGATGTAAGCGCTGTTCTTGCAAGGTTCTGATTTATACTGAGATTGACTATCTCCCTAAAATCAAGCCCCTTTTTAAGTTTCAGGTTTTCTCTCATCCTGTCATAAATGACTATTGTATCATTAATTGAAAATCCAATAAGTGTAAGAAATGCCGCAATAACAGAGAGTGTTATTTCCTTATCAAAAAATGAACAAAATCCAACGGTGACAAGGACATCGTGCACAAGGGCGATAACGCCGGCAAGCCCCCAGACAGGCTTAAATCTGTATCCCACATAGGCAAGTATTCCCGCATTCGCAATAAGAATAGCGAGCCACGCTTTCTTCTGGAGCGATCTGCTTACCTGGGGACCTATCCCCTCCACTCCAAGTACCTCATAATTTTTGCCTTTAAGAGCCTCACGCAGATTGCCTTCAGGCTCCGCTTCAAATTCCGGGATTCTTATTGCAACTCCATTTGTTCCATACTCCTGAATGACCGCATTATCCAATCCTGAGGAAGCCAATATGTTCCGTAGTTCATTGAAATTCTGCGGTTCATTGAATTGCACTGTCAACAGCGTCCCGCCTGTAAACTCAACACCGATTTTAGGCCCACCCTTTACCCATAGAGATATCATTCCTGCTGCGATAACAATGAGTGAAATAGTGATCAAGTAGTTCCGGTATTTCATAAAATCAATCTTTGTTTCGGGAAAGAGTCTCATCAGAACCTCCTAAATACTGATCGTCTTAATCTTTCGTTTCTGGAGGAGATAATCGTAGATAGTCTTGCAGACAAAAACCGAAGTGAAAATATTGGCAATCAACCCCAGAGTCAATGTTATTCCAAATCCCTTAATTGGGCCGCTTCCAAAGAGAAATAGCGCCAGAGCAGCGACAATCGTTGTGAGGTTGGAGTCAAATATGGTATTAAAAGCCTTGTCAAAGCCCGCATCCACTGCTGCCCTCGGAGTTTTACCAACTTTTAATTCCTCCTTTATCCTCTCAAAAATAAGCACGTTTGCATCAACAGCCATCCCGATTGTCAAGGCAATACCGGCAATTCCAGGAAGGGTTAGCGTTCCCTCCAGTGCGCCCATTATGGCAAGGATAATCAGCACATTAAGAACAAGCGCGATACTGGCAATTATGCCGGAGAAGCTGTAATAGAACAGCATAAAAGCAATAACAGCCAAACCGCCAACAAGAGATGCAAAAAGCCCCTTGTCTATGGAATCCTTTCCAAGAGTTGGACCTACACTTATCTCGCCTATCATCTTCAGTGGAGCCGGCAACGCACCGGAACGGAGCACAATAGCAAGGAGTTTTGCTTCTTCATCTGTGAAACTCCCTTCTATCACCGCGCTTCCGCCGGAAATAACCTCTTTTATTCTTGGCGCAGAATAGACCTTGTCATCAAGGACAATGGCAAGCCTTTCCCCTACATGAGCCTTTGTTATCTGAAAAAACCTGTCGGCGCCGGCAGAATTGAACTTGATTCCCACATAGGGAGGAAACCTGTCAAACCTTGCCCTCGCATCAGTGAGCATCTCGCCCGTTAAGAGTGTATCCTTTTTAATCAGATATGTCCGGAATGAGCGGACCCTGGTGTCCTTCTCAAACGTCTCCCCAAGGAAAATTTGATAGCCATCCGGAATTTTACCATTAAGGAATTCCTGAAGTTTTGAAATGCTTGATGAACGCAGATAGGAAACGCTCTTTCTTGCGCCGGATTTATCCTCGATGGTTTCATAGGTCAGATATATGTTCTCCGGCAGCTTGTCGGCAAGTTTCGCTATCAGATCCAGAGAATCATCCACGACCTTAAACTCCAGGAGCGCTGTCCGTCCTATAAGCCTCTTCGCCTGTTCCTTTTCCGCATCAGTCTTTATTCCAGGCAGCTGAACGACAATCTCGCTCTCCCCCTGTCTTGCGATCAACGGTTCCGTTACCCCAAACTGGTCAATCCTGTTTCTGATTGTCTCCAGTGCAAGAGAGGCAGCACGCTCCTTAAGAATCTTCTTTTCTGTTTCTTTCAAGGTTAACTCAAAGGAATACTTTCCATCTCCCCCCTCTCCAGATGAAATCACTTCAAGATCAGGAAACTGGCTGTTAATCACATCCCTGAAAATACCTTGAGTAGAAGCGTCGGGCAGAATAACTTTCAATACCTGACCGGATTTGATGTCTTCCTCTGTAATGCCCTCCTCGGCAAGTTTCTCCTTTATCTCCTGGGCAAGAATGTTAATTCTGGATTCCATAGCCTTATCCATATCAATATTGAAAATAAGATGGATACCGCCCTTGAGGTCAAGTCCGAGTTTGATCTGCCTTTTGGGGAGCAGTTTTTTAACCCCTGACGGAAGGTATGAAGAGAACGTAGGAAGTAACAATATAAGAGAAACCGCTGTTACTATTATAATAATGACGCCGCGCCATTTAAACTCTTTCATAAATATTCCTCCTCGGCTTAAAGCAATTTCATGTTATTCATAACTATAGAAAAATTGCAAGAAAGAAACTCTGCCGCCTTTTTGCATTGCATCATCCTTGAGAGAAATATCTCAAAATACTCCACCACTTTTGATATAGAGATGTCAATGGTAAGTATCAGGGAGATGCCTTTATTCCGGGAGTCTATTTCAAGGATAGACTGGGTAACGGCAAAATTTACCCTGTCATGTATATCAAATTTGATAAAATTGGGATTTCTAACCCTGGACCTGTGGACATCCGCCTTATCGGCAATTACCAGGCTCGCTGTTATATCATCGGTTATATCGTATTCATAATCCTCATGGTTGGCGATAGCAGCTATGACTCTAACTACTTCCTCTATCTTAAATCCGCAATCCATCATAAGCCTCTCCACAATCAACGCCCCTGCTATTCCGTGGTTCTTCCTTCCCAGTAGATTCCCTACATCGTGAAAGAATCCGGCTATTTCCGTAAGATCACAGATACGATCTGTATAATTAAGTTCCTTCAATATCTTTTTGGAATTTTTTGATACCAGCTTCGCATGTCTCAATCCATGTTCGGTGTAACCAATCCTCTCAAGATATTTATCGGCACTCTCAAGGTAAATGGCTGTGCTTGGATGCTTTTTCAAATCTTCAATATCGGGAAGTTTATCCTTAAAGATTTCAGCCATCATTACGCCTTCTTCTGAACCTTCGCCTCTGCAGCAATGCTCGACCTTTCAATCTTTATACGGACATTGTTTGCTATCTCAATAGTCGCGATATCATCGGTTATACTTACAATCTTCCCGTGAATGCCGCTGGCTGTAACTATTTCATCGCCGCTCTTGAGCTTGCTCAAAAAATCCTTTTGCACCCTAACCCTTTTTTGCTGGGGCCTGAGCACCACAAAATAGAAAACAAGGAAAATTATTACTACAGGCAACAGAAAATCAAATATGCTTGGCTGTTGCTGCCCCTGTGATGCGCCATTATCCGCAAATGCTATTCCTGTCCACATTTTTCGTCACCTCCTATAGGATTTTTAAATTCTTTTCTAAAATCATCAAATTTGTTTATCTCTATTGAACGCCTTATTTCCCTCATAAGTTCCTGATAAAAATATACATTATGTATGGTATTAAGCCGGAATGAAAGTGGTTCCTGGTTTATCCAGAGATGCCTGAGGTATGCCCGGGAAAAATTCCGGCAGGTATAGCATTTGCAGGATTCATCCAAACTCCGCTCGTCCCGCGTATATGCTGATTTTTTTATTGCTATGCTGCCATTCCAGGTATAAAGTGTACCGTTGCGGGCATTTCTGGTTGGAATAACGCAGTCAAAAATATCTATTCCGAAAGCCACTGCATCCACAATGTCCTCCGGCTTGCCTACCCCCATGAGGTATCTTATTTTATCCTTTGGAAGAAATTCCACTGTTGCTTCGGCAATCTCCAGCATTTTGGAACGATCTTCTCCTACACTTAAACCGCCGATGGCATAACCATCAAAACCTATGTCAACCAATTCTCCCGCACTCTTTTTCCTCAGATCAGCAAACATCCCTCCCTGTACTATTCCAAAAATTGACTGATCTTCTCTACCCGAAAATGCTTTGGACCTTTTTGCCCATCTCGTCGTAAGTTCCTGCGAACGAAGGGTATCCTCGTATGTTGCAGGATATGACAGGCATTCATCCAGAACCATCGCAATGTCAGATCCAAGGGCTGATTGAATCTCCATGGCAAGTTCGGGCGTAAGCATGTGTTCCGAACCGTCAATCTCCGACTTAAAGTGAATTCCATCTTCGGTGATCTTCCGCGTGTTCATAAGGCTGTAAGCCTGAAATCCACCGCTGTCCGTGAGTATTGCCCTGTTCCAATTCATAAATCCGTGGAGACCGCCGAGGAATTTTATTATATTGTGCCCGGGTCTGAGATAAAGATGATATGTATTGGCAACAATTATCTCCACCCCTGAGTCCCTTAGGTCGTCTGGCGTAAGCGCCTTCACTGCAGCGCCAGTCCCGACTGGCATGAAGGCCGGGGTTTTTACAGTGTAATGGGCTGTTTGAAGGATGCCTGCCCGCGCGGAAAAGGATGGACTCCCTGTAAAAATAAAATCAAGCATTCTCTCGTTTTTCACATTTCCCAACTTCTGCTCCACTAAATCATATTATTTTATAGTCTGCCAAGGGGGATGTCAAAAGAAACCTTTACATGATCAGCATTGCATCGCCGTAACTCAGAAAGCGGTAGTTCATTCCCTTTGCCTCCCCGTAGGCGGAAAGCAGTCTCTCCATGCCAGCGAAGGCACAGGTTAGAATCAGAGGCGTGGAACGGGGAAGATGAAAATTGGTCACAAGCGAATCAACAATCTTAAAGTTAAACCCTGGCGAAATAAATAAATCTGTATACCCTGAGTCTGCCTGTATCCTGCCTCTTTTCAATGCAATGGTTTCAAGCGTTCTCACAACGGTTGTTCCGACTGCAAAAATCCGTCTATTGTTTCTTTTTGTCATATTGATACATGCTGCAACATCCTCATTAACCTCATAATATTCCGCTCCCATTCTGTGTTGATCAATATAACCCATCCTGACAGACTCAAAGGAACCCCTTCCAACCTTTAGAGTAATAAAGCATACATTAACTCCTTTTTCCTTCAGTTCTTTTAAAATCAGGTCTGTAAAATGCAGTCCCGCAGTAGGAGCTGCGACAGCGCCTTTTTTCTCTGCAAATACTGTTTGATATCTCTCCAGGTCAAAATCCCTTATACCGTCCCCCGGTTTTCTCTTAATATACGGAGGCAGCGGTGGATATCCGATTTTTTCTAAAATTTCCCCCGCTCCGTCCTTCAATTCAAATGTGAGCAGCCAAATGCCGTTGCCAATCTTTTTTTCCACATCTCCTCTTATGTCTCCATCCCACGTCACTTTTATTCCAGCAGAAAGTCTTTTGCCGGGTTTAACCAGCGCCTCCCATTTATTCCCTTGAACAGGATTTAAGAGAAGCGCCTCTATTCCGCTTCCATTCTCAAGCTTGCCGTAAAGCCTACAGGGCATAACCCTGGCATTGTTAAGAATAAGGATATCGCCTTCTTTTAAATATTCGTAAATATTATAAAAATATCTGTGATGAATTCTGTCTGAATCCCGCTCAAGAACAAGCAATCTGGAAGTATCTCTCTGCGGAGCAGGATTTTGTGCAATCAGATCCTTAGGAAGTTCATAACTAAAATTTTCAATACTAACCCGCTGCATTACTTAACACAATATTCCCGCCCTTCTTTTTCCCTTCATATAATGCTTTATCCGCGAGGTTAATCAACTGAAATGAATCCATTGCATCTTCAGGATAGGATGATATTCCGATAGTGATTGTCAATGCTTGTTTAGGCTGTTTTTCCTTTCCTTCAAATGGAAATTTTTCAACTTCGGCCCTCAGTTTCTCCGCAACCATAGCAGCCGATTCCTTATCCGTTTCAGGCAGCAACACAATAAACTCCTCGCCGCCAAAGCGCGCCGTCACATCATGTCCCCTTACACTTGAGTTCATTATAGTTGCAATTTGTTTGAGCGCGATATCTCCTTTTATATGCCCCATGTTATCATTGTAATTTTTAAAATCATCCACATCTACCATAAGAATAGAAAGAACCCTGCTGTATCTGCTTGCCCGATGAACCTCTTTATCAAACCTTTCAAAAAAATAACGCCGGTTATATAACTGAGTGAGGGAGTCCTTGTATGACATCTCTACTACCATCTGGAATATCGTAGCATTTTCTATGGCGGTTGCTATATGCTCCGCAACCTTTGAAAAGAGATCAATTTCACGCTCTCCCATAAGATTCTTATCAGGTTTATGGACCGAAAGCACTCCCATAATATCATTCTCAAGTGTTTTAAGCGGGACACATATATACGACCCAATGCCTGTCTCGTATCCTTTATAAAAAACATTTTGGTCATGTCCGGTTGCATCCTTAATCAGAACAGGCTTTTTAGATTTCATAACCTCGCCTGGAAATCCTTCGTCCACTCCAAAACGAAGCTCCTTTACAGTTTTTTCATTAAGCCCGGCAGATGCCTGAATAAAAAGATGGGTCTTCGTCTCATCCAGTAGCATAATTGCATAACTATCCACCTGAAGGGATGTAGATATAAGTTGCATGGTTACATCAAAGAGTTCGGTCAATTGGAGGGTAAAACTAAGCGCCTTGCTAACATTATAGAGTATATACAGTTCAATCAATTTTTCTTCCAGTTGACTCTTTTCTCTCTTAAGTTTTGTAATCTCGTCCAAGTGTTGTTTTTTTTGTTCTTCCTTCATTTGTACCACCTCTCTATTTTAGTCCCCGGATAATAGTATTCCAGAATTTCTTTAAAATTATACCCTGAATCAGCCATCCCTTTTGCACCCCATTGACATAGGCCCACACCATGCCCTGATCCCCTGCCGGAAAAGATAGCTTCCCCTCCGTTGACTTTCACCTCAAAACTTGTGCTCTTTATAACATTATACCCCATTATTCTCCTGAAATCAACGCCGTTCAATTTGACCGATCCACGGCTATCTGCAATGCTCAATTTTAAAACTCTTCCACTGCGAGTTCTTCCAAGTATTATAATTTTAGCGATTTCGCCTATCTTATAGCCCTCAGCAGATAGTTTATTCTTAATTGTGTTGAGGGATAAACTTTTCGTCCATTTATAAGCAGGTGAATCTTTGCAAAAATTACATTTTACACTACTGAGATATGGTTTTGATTCACCCCAAACATTCGCTGCATCCTCAGTGGCGCCTCCGCAGGTTGAAAAATAATATGGTTTTACAATTTCCCCATCATAAAAAAGAACCATCCCCTGCGTCTCATCAACAGCGTACCTTGCCCTGAAATCCTCATTCTGCGCTCCTCCATAGACCTGATCCAGCACGCTGGATTCAAGGTCATAAAATCTGTTGACCCTTTGTCTCTTCTGATAGATTGCATAGGTCCTTGCCACAATGGCCTGAGATTTGACAGCTTCAATGTTCCATGCGGAGGATATTTCATGATTGATGACCCCTTTCACATAATCTTCAATGGAGAGCTCATTAACAACCACAAGAAGATTATCCTCATCAATAGCGATTTCCACCTTGCCTCTGAATGGCTTTCCATTAAGCTTCATCATAGTTTTTTTCGGTATAACATTGAGCCAGTTAGTCTCGCTGTCTTTGCCATCAATCAAAATATGCCCAGCGGCAGGCTCAAGCCTGAAACCGGCGAATTCCGGAGGTTCCACTATTGCGTTGTATGTCCACACATCCCTTATAAGGATGGATTCGCCTTCAATAGAAACATGATCCAATCCCTTAAGAATGGCAACCCTCACTGTCGGTTCGCTTCCTGCCGGCACAGCAGGAGAAATAACGCACAAAATCCCGATCAACCAGATAACGGCATTCAAATTCCGCATTAACATCTGTAATATATTTATAAAAAAAATAAATATTGTCAACAGTTATAAAACTGCTGTTACAATAATTTTAAAAAATCTGTTAGAATAATTTTATGACAGGAATTGACCTGCATGTGCACTCAAAGTACTCCCCTGATGGAGACCTTACCATTGAAGAGTTATTCCGGCTTGCTGTTCATTCAGGCGTAAAATATATATCTGTCACCGACCATAACTCTGTTATTTCAATCAATGAAGGAATTGCCCTGGCAGGCAAATTTAAACTGGAGTTCATTCCGGGCGTTGAATTCAACAGCAACCTGAATGGGCGGGATATACACATACTCGGCTATTTCATTGATCCCGTAAACCGGCATTTAACTGACCTCGCCGAAGATATTAAATTCAAAAAGGCGCTTCAGGCAAGGGCGCGGATAGAGAAATTAAAAAAACTTGGGTTTAATATTGCATACGAAGACGCCGTAAGGTGCGCCCGGGGCGATGTGCCTAACGGGTCTATCTTTTTTGACGCCCTTATAGAAAACAGTGATAACAGAAAGAACTCCATTCTGAGAGAATATATTGATGGAAAGCGTTCTGATTCCCCCCATTTTAATTTTTATCGGGATTTCTTCAGGTACGGAAAACCAGCTTATGCCCCACTTGACAATATTGAAACCCGCAGGGTAATAGAGACAATTAATGAGAGCGGCGGAGTAGCTGTATTTGCCCATCCCTTTGACACCCCTGATGAGGAAACAATGCTGATAATTGGATACGGAATAAAGGGGATTGAGGTTTATTCCTCATACCATTCCATGGATAATGTAAAACATTTCAATTCAATAGCAAAAAAATACGGTTTGATCCCGACAGCAGGCTCGGATTTTCACGGAAGTCACAAACCACGGGTAACCATGGGAATTTTCAAAAGGGTGACCGGAAAAATCATAAGACTGCTGTACAAACAGGCGGGTCAGCGCATACCTATCAATTTATGAATCTGGGGGATAACCCGGACATTTTTCAGAATTCGGGCGCATTCACTCTGAAGAGAGATAAGAAATGCTTCTTCGGGAACATCCTTGAATGACCCGTATTCTGTAGCGGGCTGGATTATAAATGGCAGGTGTTTATTAATTTTTTTTACAAGAAGCGCCGCCTTCAGGACTTCATATTTATCGGTCTTTGAAGTAATAATCACCTTTACCAACGCTGCCTTTCTCCGGCACAGTTTCATGAATTCCAAATGCTCATGCCAGAAAGCCTTCTTTCTTGTTGCGCTTGGAAGCTTTATATCCATTGCCACGATATCAATCAGTTTTAACACTTTCTCCAGCGCTGAAGTCATTGTGCCGTTTGTCTCAAGGTAGATTTTCAATTTTCTCTTAACTGCGGGCAGCCATTCTGCAAGAAAATCAGCCTGCTCAAGCGGTTCTCCTCCGGTTACAGAAACAGAGTGATGTCCCGGGCTTTGCTTTTCCAACCGGTTCAAAAAACGGGTTAATTTCTGAATCGGAATTGGATTTGAAACAAGCAGGAACTCCCTCTTTCCAGGGATGGATTCCACAGAACAAAAGCCCTCTCTCATCCTGCTGTAGGGGGTGTCACAATAAACGCATCCGAGGGAACAATCTAAAAACCGGACAAAAATCTGTTTTATGCCCACCCATATACCTTCGCCCTGAAAAGAGGAAAATATCTCTCCAATATATCCGCCCTTTGTTTTTTCAGGCACTTCCGCCATGTGGATCCCCCACCTCTATATGGGCAAAGACATTGTAATTGTGAATGGATTCCATGCTCACTGCGTCCACTGTAAACCAGAAGAAGTTTTTTTCCTTTCTGAGTTTCCAGGCTATTTCCCTTACAATGTCTTCAACGAACATGGGTGTATCATAAGCCTTTTCGGTAACAAATTTTTCATCCTCCCTTTTCAGAACAGGGTAGATATCCGCACTGGCACAGGATTCAACAAGGGAGATGATATCCTCAATCCAGAAAAATTTTCTGTATCTTACCCTTACAGTCACAACACACCTCTGGCTATGCGCGCCATTACGGCTGATAGCCTTGGAACATGGACACAATGTTGTTACCGGGACTTTCACCTCCACTATAAAATCCTTCTTTTCTTCTGCGGTCCCGGTAATCTTGCAGTTATACTCCATTAATCCCTCCGCAGATGTAACCGGCGCCGGTTTGTTTATGAAATACGGGAATTCAACCTCAAGATGCGCTGCGCTGGCCTGGAATCTCCTCTTTATCTTCTCAAGGATTTCGCTCAGTTTTTTTATATCAATCTGCCTGCTGTATTCATTGAGAACCTCTATAAATCTGGACATGTGCGTGCCCTTGAAGTGCCTGGGGAGATCCACCGACATTGTGATAACTCCCACAGTTGGCTGAGTGCTTTTCTCCCTGTCCCTTACAGCTATCGGATAAGAAACTCCGACAACTCCGACCCTTTCAATCTTCATATTTCTTCTGGGTTTTGTATTCTGAATGTCCTGCAAACTCATTGTTAATCCTCTGTATATGAAGCTCCTGCATTTTCTGTTTCCCAAACAGTAACCCGTTTAACCTTTGCTTTTTTTGAAAACTTATTTCTGATGGAATCAAAAATATGCCTTGCGATATTCTCTGCTGAGGGATTTTTATCTCTAAACCCGGCAACATCATTTAAAAGTGCATGGTCGAGCTTTTTTAACACCCTGTCAAGCACCTTTTTCGCAATCCTGAAGTCAACAGAAATCCCGGTTTTGTCCAGTCTGCCGCTGATCAGTTCTACCTCTACTCTCCAGTTGTGACCGTGGACATTCTCACATTTCCCCCGGTATCCCTTCAGCCTGTGTGCACCCGAAAAACTGCGGATTATCTTTATTTCATACATAGGAGATAGTATAGCATACAGGGAGGACAAGGTTCAATTCAGAAAAACGCCGGCAAGATTTTCTTATGCAACAGCGCTGCACATGCATGCAACAGAAAAACAATACAATTCTCATAGTGGTGAATCCCCGGCACTACTTCAACACAGCCACTCTTGTATAGCAATCCTTGATCTTTCTTACATACTGTTTCGGAATTTTCTCTCCGGAAACAAGCCAGTTTGAAACCCTGGTGGGTCCGTAATTGTAAGCAAGAATGGCAGTATTAAGATCGTCAAATATATTGATAAGTTTCGCAAGGTAATATGTACCAAAAAAAATATTCAGATGCGGATCTGAAAGATCAAATTCTCCAGTCCGGCCTATCTCTACAGCAAGAGACCTGCTTACAGATGGCAACACCTGCATCAGACCTACCGCTCCCTTTTTTGATACAGCCTTGATCCTGAACGAGCTTTCAATATTGATTACACATATTACAACCAATGGATCCAGGTTGTTCTCCCTGGAGGCTTCAATTATTGTCTTCAGGATTTTATCTTTCATCCCGTGTTCCAGACGCAGGTCCAGTTCTTCAACGGAAGCGGATACCAGTGCATTCATTAATTCAGAATTTCTATTAAAATTAGATGAGGTTGTAAAGGATTCAAAAAAGATTATTGCGATCAGAGTCAATACGGTTTTATTCAGGAATTTGCGACTATGTATATTTTTATTTTCCGCCATCACCTTTCATTTTTCTCTTCACCTTTACCAAGGCAAAAGAATCTGGCATTTTCTTATATCCTATTGTTTCATAAATTAAAAGAAATGACAAGCAACTATTGTGATTCACATTGCGTCAAATCCGTCAAGCATTTTTTACGCGGCGCGTCAAAACATTATTTTCATTATAAATCAAAGTGTTACGAAATTACCATCTGCTGTGGGGAAAATTATTAAAAGTTTAAAAGAGTGATTTTTGTCACATATTTATATTGACTACCATGGTACAATTTAATAGTATACATATAGAATGGTTATTAAGAAAAAACTCGGAGACATGCTTCTTGAAACCGGATTAATTGATGATCTGCAGCTTAAATCCGCCCTTGCCTACCAGAAACAGTGGGGGGGACGGCTTGGTGTAACCCTGATTTCAATGGGATTTTTGACAGAGGAAAAACTTCTTAAATTTTTAAGCTCCTACCTCCAGTTGCCGGCGGTTGATTTTAAAAAGATAAAGATAACAGATGAACCATTGAAACTTATCCCTGTTGATATTGCCAAAAAATATCATGTAATGCCCATCGCAATCTGGCAGGAGAGCGGGAAAAAATACCTTCTTTTAGCCATGTCTGACCCGACAAACCTGGCAGCAATTGACGAAATTCAGTTTCTGACAAACTACCATTTAAAACCTGCAGTTGCAACTGACACAGGAATCGGAGAAGCAATAAGATTTTACTATGAAGGAATTGGCCTCCAGCCTGGCACAGAGGCCAGCGATGGTGTCCCTTTAAGCGAACCAACTAACGAGAGAATGATAGTTTACCAAGACAGGATGGATACTATCACATCGGAGGAAATAAAGGATGACAAAAAAACTCCGGAAATAAAATCCTCACGGGAAAAGGATGCCTGGGCGCTTGCATTTGCTCTCGCGCAAATGCTTGTGGAAAAAGGCATTATTGATAAAGATACACTGCTTCAACGGCTTAAAGAAAAAAAGAAATAGTTTCCCTGATGGGGCACATTCTCTCAATTGATAATCTCAGAACATATTTTTTTACCCCCAGCGGAGTGATCAAAGCAGTTGATGGGATAACATTTAGTCTGGAATGCGGGCAGATATTAGGTATTGTAGGTGAATCAGGAAGCGGCAAAAGTATGACCGCATTATCCATCCTGAACCTGGTTCCTCATCCCGGGAAAATAGTTGGAGGAAGCGTCCTCTTTAAGGGAATGGACCTGCTGAAGATCCCAAAAGATACCATCAGAAATATTCGCGGCGCCAGGATAAGCATAGTATTTCAGGAACCTGCGTCCTATTTCAATCCTGTTTTTACAATTGGATTTCAGATCTCCGAAACGATCAGGGAGCATCTCCGGGTAAGTAAAAAAGAAGCCCTGGAAGCAACCATTGAGATCCTGAATTCAGTGGGATTCCCTTCCCCGCAGGAACGATACCGGGCATATCCCCATAAGTTGAGCGGAGGAATGCTCCAGCGGGCAATGATAGCCATGGCACTGTGCTGCAACCCCGAAGTCATTTTAGCGGATGAACCGACAACAGCGCTTGATGTTACCATTCAGGCGCAGATCCTCTCCCTTCTGAAAAAAATACGTAACGACAGGGGCGCATCAATTATATTAATTACCCATGATTTCGGGATAATCGCTGAAACAGCGGATGTTGTTATTGTAATGTATGCCGGGAAAATTGTAGAACGGGCGGTAACTTCGGAGATATTTGACAACGCTCTTCACCCTTACACTAAAACGCTCTTAGCGTCACTTTACAAATTAAGCAATAAGATTAACAATGTATCTTCTCTGCCGCCGGAGCAGAATCTTGCGAACCAAAAAAAAAACTGCGTATTTTTTGACAGATGTTCAATGGCGGAACCGGCATGCAATGATGAAGAACAGGCGCTTCGCGAAAAATCCGCCGCTCATTTTGTGAGATGCTGGAAGGCATGAACAATAATCCGCTTATAAATGCAACCGGTTTAAAAAGATATTTTGATATTTCCGGTCCTTTTACATTCCTTAAAAAACGGATTGTAAAGGCTGTGGATGGAGTAGATATTAAAATATATAATGGCGAAGCGTTTGGACTTGTGGGAGAGAGCGGAAGCGGAAAAAGCACGCTCGGCAGGCTCTTGCTCAGACTCATCCCTGCCTCTCAGGGAAAGATTGTTTTTTTAAATAAAGATATAACAGATCTGCCTGAACGGAGACTGAAAGAACTTAGAAAACAGATGCAAATTATACTCCAGAATCCGTATGCGTCCCTGAATCCGAGAATGAGGGTCGGGAAAAGCGCGGCAGAAGGGCTTGATGCCCACAGGATCGGCAGCAAAAGGGAGCGGTTGGACTCTGTTATAAAAATGTTTGAAACAGTAGGGCTGAAAAGGGAGTATATTCAAAAGTTCCCCCACGAGTTAAGCGGTGGAGAAAGGCAGCGCGTATGCATTGCAAGGGCATTAATACTTAACCCGAGGTTTGTGGTTGCCGATGAACCTGTTTCTGCCCTTGATGTTACCATTCAGGCACAGATCCTGAGCCTGCTGACACAATTGCAGAAACAATTTTCTCTTTCAATCCTGTTAATTACCCATGACTTGAGAATTGTCCGGCATATTGCCAAGACAACAGCTGTCATGTACCTCGGCAAAATCGTTGAACTTGCTGACACGGAAGAACTTTTCAAAAACCCGATTCATCCTTACAGTAAACTATTGCTTGCATCCATTCCGCCAGCCCATCCAAAAGACCGGAAAAACAGAACGCATGACCCTGAAAATTATAATGCAATTATGTTTCCACAAAACGGCTGCAGATTCATCAACCGCTGCGAATCCGCAAAGACAGAATGTTCTGAAGAAAAAGAAATATTAAGGGAAATATCTAAGAATCACTGGGTGGCGTGTTCTTTAAACTATAAATAATATTCGTAAGGGAATCTTTCTTCTGGTTATCAATAAAGTCAAATCTGAGCCCGGCAGATTTAGCAATGCCTTTTCCGCTAAGAGACCACGCAACCTCAGCCTGTGTGTCAAATTGATCCTGAGAGGAGAACGCAAGCGTAAGATCGACCTTCTGCCCCTTCTGAAGAGGCTCCAGGCTCTCCACGCTTATACCCCCTTCGCTGATATCTACTGAATAATCCATATAAAAGGCATCCAGCGCCTTTATATACACAGGAACCCTTGCGAAAATTCGTTTTGCTATTCTGCGATTTTCTTGATGGTTTCTTTTTTCCTGAGGGTATGTTCCGAGAATGGATCCTATATTGCGTTTTTTTATCACCCGCGAAAGATTTTTAATAGAAGCCCGGACGGCTTTTTTACGTCTGATCAGAAACTCAGTTAAATTTTCCTTGTTTTTTACAAACATTTTAAAATCTAAAAATATTATAGCACAACATTTATATTGATGTCAAGAGATTCTTCTTTATCAGCATGCCCGCAAAAACCGTCAATGTGACCAAGGATATTATCATCCCGATTCTGAATGAAAGAGGCTCGGAACGGAATTCCAGAATATGCTCCCCCTTGTCGACAAATACCGCCCGTATAAAATAATCCGCGGGGAATATCTTCGTCTCTACCCCGTCCACAAAAGCCTTCCAGCCCGGATAATAGGCATCCGAAAGCACAACGAATCCAGGAGAGGATGCCTTCACCTGCAATTTTACCTTCTGTGTTCCGTAATAGATAAATTCAATTACGCCATCCCGCACTCCTGCAGAGACCTTGGATTTTATCTCTTCTATGCTTTTGGAATCTTTTTCTTCAATTATCACAGAATTCCGGAAGTCCTTCCATCCTTCTTTAATCATCATCAACGACTCTCTTTCGTCATTAACAAAAATCGGGGTTGCAACAAGGAACGCCCTCGGCATAAAAAAGAGATTTTCATAAATCCTGTAATATTCTGTTTCCACAATCATTCTGAATTTACCGTCTGTTATCTCCGGCGGCTTATAAATCCCCACTACATTTTTTTCTCCGCAGAAAGTTTGATGCGCTGAAGATGTACACCTGGAGGTTAAAAGATATTTCACATTGAGCAGATCCCAAAATAAAACCTCTGGCGAGTGGGGAATCATTTTCCCGGTCTCCGTCATGCTCGGATCAACTGCAGAAAGGAACTCGCCGTACCGCCGCAAAGAAATCGCTTCTGCATGCCTGATATCAAAAATTCCCGGGACAAGGTTGGTATTTGCAGGAAGAGGAGCCCCTTTGAGCGATAAAACTCTGAACGGTTCACTCCCCGGCTTAAGAAACCCAAGATGTTCAGGAAGGTAGTATTCAAAACATTGATTCCTTAAGTGTGTAAATTTTGAAACAAGAAACAAATCCAGAAAAGCAAAAAAGATGAACAGCGCCTTCACCAGCGAAGTCTTTCTGATTTTATGAATGCTCCAGAGAAAGACGGATAACGGCATCCATATAAAAAGCAATGAATGCGCGCGGGATAAAAAGTAAAGCGGATAATTTTCCATTCTAATTCCTGATCTTTTCAGAATATCCATTGTTACGGGCATTGCGAAAACAAAAGAGAGAATAAAAAGTATAATAAATGAAATTTTTATTTTTTTAAGCAATTCTTTTTGATCATCCATCCCATCCATAACCCTGACAGCATACATTATCATACCGAGTATAAACACAGGGGTCGTATATAAATGCCTGAAAACAATGCCTGTAAATACCCCTATGATATTAAATACAGGCAGAAAAAATAAAACAAGCACAAAGGAAGGAACCCGCCATGAATATGCAGTGAGCCCCGCCACACCCAATAACAAAACTACAACACCCATGTAATCAGCCACAAAATATTCAGTAATTGCTATTGGTATCTTTAAAAAAAGCGGCTGAAGAAGATAACTGACAAGGGCTGCGGAGTGAATCAGAAAAGTTAAAGGCGATAAATCGGCAGCGCCGAACTTATGCGTCCATCCATTTTTAAGAAATTCAACAAAAGGGAAAATAACCGCAGAATATGAAAGAAGCGTTGTAAGCCCGGCAAGGGGGTAACTCTTTATAAATTTTATGAAATTTTGCACTCTCAAATCTTTCTCACGCAGCATTATCATGTATAATCCATAGAGAAAACCCGCAGCAAAAACATAAAAGGCGACCTCGGGATGGCCTGAAGAGATTGCCAGGAGCATTGCAATTGTAATTGTAAAATATTGACTCCATCCCTTAATGAATATCCGTTCTGTAAAAAGTAAAAGAAGCGGGAGAAATGCAATCACAGGCACATCGGTCAGGCTCAATCTGAGCAGCATATACTGGTTGAACATAAAGGTTTCCGCGCCGAAAATGCTTGCAAGCGCTGAAGCTCCGCTCTGCCTTAAAAAAAGAAACGTGAAAATACCAGCGGACAAAAGCACGCTCATGTAGTAAAAATCATATGTCTTCTGGCTCGGATAAATGTAGAATAAAATCTTGAAAACAGAGAATGGAGCGGACTGAAAATCGGCAAGCACCGGCGCTCCACAGCCATTGTATGAATTCCACAAGGGAAGTCTTCCTTCCCTGAATTCCTGCGCAGCAAGATAATCGTAGGGATAACTCATAATCACCGGCGTAAAGTCGCCTAGAAAAATCCTGCGCGCTTCTAATGGTTTATCCTTGAGATATAACGAATCAAACCACATCGCGGAATTTACATTAAGGCATCTGTTTCCGAAAATATTGCTGTAGAAGAATATAATAAAGAAAACCAGAAGGATAAAAATTCCAGCAATATTCTGTCTTCTTTTTTCGGCAGACAGGTAATTAAAGATTCTTGCAATCAATTCCTGGATATTATATAAAATATTAACAGGGCAAGCAAATGCAAGCCTTAGGTAGAGCGCTACTGAAGCCCGTTAAGCAAAGAACAGCCCCACACACTGTAACTGAAA
>Ga0209619_10001320_pt1 | contig 18146 bp, 15 predicted proteins | sample Rifsed16ft3_FD_184011 | JGI IMG/M metagenome (GOLD analysis project Ga0209619, IMG submission 184011) | Soil microbial communities from Rifle, Colorado, USA - sediment 16ft 3 (version 2) | ecosystem: Environmental > Terrestrial > Deep subsurface > Rock core/Sediment | place: Rifle, Colorado... | reverse complement strand
TAGTCCGTGAAATTACAGAGAAAAAGAAAGCGGAGGACAAGATTAAGGAGCAGTTGGATTACCTAAAAAGATTTGAGAAGGTTGCCGTCAAGAGGGAGTTTCGGATAAAGGAACTTACGGATGAGGTCGAGAAGCTGAAGACAAGGATCGGCGAGATGGAGTCAAAGGGATAGTGTATTCGCAGGCATGAAGCCTGCGGCTACTGTTTATTAAAAAAGCAAAAAGTTTTAGGAGTGTTTAGAATGTTTTCTCTCTTTTTTTTCTGCAAGATGGAAAAAAATGGCTGATGCTATGCCAACTATTGCAAAAAAGATAACTGCCATTGTCAATGTGTCCATTTATTCATCCTCCTTTTCTGGTGTTATTATTAGAGCAGCTATGAGTATAAGAGCAAGACCTCCAAGAACTATCAATGCTCTCAAAGGATATGAGGCTTTCCGGCAACAGTGTATTTATGCTAACTCCATACTCAACTATTTTAAACAGCATATCAGATGTTTTGTTACGTCTGTTTAAGTGCTTCATGCTTTCACACTATAACTCGCTTTTATATTGGAGTCAACTTCAATGGATAACTTTAAAGACCGTATAACCGAATTAGAGGCTGAAATCTCAAGACTCAAGGTTGAGCTTGAGAAGGCAAGGGAAAAGGAGCGTGATACTGAAGAAAGCGGAAGGGCAATACTCTTTATGCTTGAAGACCTTGAGAGTTCTCATGAGTTTCTTTCAAGGGCGAAGACAGAGTGGGAGGCAACATTTGACGGGATAACTGACCCTCTTTTCATTCATGATAAAGAACTAAAAATTATAAGGGCTAACAGGGCGTATGCAAATGCCTCAAGTCTATCCTTTAAAGAGATTATTGGTAAGCCATACTTTGAGGTTTTTCCTAAAATGGAAAAGCCATTCAAAATCTGTCTTAAGGCATTAGAATTGCAAGAGGAGGAGGAGGAGGAGGAGGAGTTTTCCTGCCCTGTTACAAACAAGATATTTAAGGTAAGATTTTATCCTATAAAGGACGTGAACGGAGGCTATCTTTATTCCATTCATATACTTGAAGATATAACAGAGGCAAAGAAGGCAGCGGAAAAGATTAAAGAGGCAGAAAGCCGCTATCATATACTTTTTGAGCAGTCTCCAGCCGGTGTTGTAATTTATGACCCGGAAACCCTTTTCCCTATTGAATTTAATGACCAGATGCACAATCAGCTTGGTTATTCACGGGAGGAGTTTTCACGATTGCGGATTCCCGATTACGAAGTTGTAGAAATCTATGAAGAAATAAAGGCACACGCAGAAAAGGTCTTACGAGAGGGGCAGGATACATTTGAAAGAACGCACAAAACCAAAACCGGTAATATCAGGAATGTCCTTATTTCTGTCAAACTAATCAATCTGTCGGGTAAGGTTCTCTTATATTGTATTATTCGTGATATTACAGAGATAAAAATGGCAGAGGAAAAGATAAAGCAGGAGATGGAGATAACAACGCATCTTCTTATGATTGCAGAGACAACGGCACATATAACTGATGTTGACAAACTTATGGAGCAGATTATGCGCTGCGGGCATGAGATTATGAAATGTGATGTCTGCCTTTCATATATCTACGATAAGGAGGCAAATGCATTCAGACCTGCACAGTGCTATGGTCTTAGCCATGAGATGATACCTATATTCAGGACAGAGCCATTGGATGAGAAGACAGAGTTTGTTAAAAAGGCAATGGAGGGGAAGGAGACAGTGATAAAACAGTTCGGAGTTATAAGTTCGGAGTTGGGAGTAAAAGATAAAAGTAGTTACTCCGAACTCCCAACTCCCGACTCAAAACTATTCTCATGGCTGCCTGACATCAACACCATTGCAATAATTCCGCTTATCGGCAAGACAGATAATCTCGGTTTGATTATAGGCATGTATAAAACCTCAAAGGAATTTACTGACAGAGACAGGAAGATTATGCAGGGCATTTCACATCAGGTCTCTACAGCCCTTGAACAGGCAAGTCTTTACACAGATTCCATTAATAAGTCAATGGAACTTTCCCACAAGATTGAGACAATTCAGGTGATGCATGAGATAGATAAAAGCATACTTTCTACCCTTGAGGCTCAGGAGATATTGGAAACCACTACAAGGTTGATAGGGAAGGTCATACCTTGCGACAGGGCAACGGTTGTCCTTGTTGACAGGGAGAGGCAGGGTTTTATCTACAAGGCAGGTTTTGGTGTAACAATTGTCCAAAAAGAAGTCTTTATTCCATTTAAAGATTCATCTGCTACAGAAGAGGTGGTAAAGAAGAGGAGAACCGAGTATATATCTGATATTGGAAAACTTAAGGGTCTCCGCCCTATTGAAGAGAGATTTTTGAAGGATGGTTTTTTATCCCACATAAGGATTCCCCTGATTGTGAAAGGGGAGATTGACGGCATATTAACTGTTGGTTCAAAAAGGCCGTCAGCATTTACGCCCGAAGACCTTTCAACCCTTGAAAAGATTGCATCCCAAATCGGTGTGGCACTTGAAAACGCACGGCTTGTTTCAGACCTTGAAGAGCTTTTTATCGGAACGGTAAAATCGCTGTCTTCTGCCATAGACGCAAAATCAAGGTGGACAGCAGGTCATTCTGAAAGGGTTACAGGGTATGCCATTAAGATAGCGAAAGAGATGGGGCTGAACGGAAAGGCGCTGAAGGATATTGAGCTTGCAGGGCTTTTGCATGATGTAGGCAAGATAGGCACATACGAGTCAATCCTTGACAAGCCCGGAAAACTTACAGACGAAGAACTTACGATAATGAGACAGCACCCTGCAAAGGGCGCTGAGATACTTGCCTCCATAAAACAACTTAAGGATATCATTCCCGGGGTAAAATACCACCACGAGTTCTATGATGGCACAGGGTATCCCGAAGGGCTTAAGGGAGATGCTATTCCGTTTTCTGCAAGGATTTTGTCTGTCGCTGACACAGTTGACGCTATGGGCGCAGACAGGCCTTATAGAAAGAGAAAGCCGATGGATGAAATTATTGCGGAGTTGAAGAGATGTTCAGGGATTCAATTTGATACGAAGGTGGTTGGGGCGTTTTTGAGAGTAATTTAACTGGCTAATATCGTTGCCGCTCTGACAGCACTCTCTGGTGTAGAAAATACAGGAATACCTTTTCCCTCAAATATACTATTTATCTTTTTTGTGAATTTTCCACCAGGACTACATATAACAATGGGTATGTTATGTTTTGTCTTAAATCCTATTAATTTATCCACAAGTCTTTCTGTAAGCTGAGGAGGTCCCCATAAGACTGCTGCAATTACAATATCAAATTTATCCTTTAAACCCTCTTTAAGGGCAGTGATATAATATTCATCTGTAACACTTCCTGTCAGGTCTATCGGATTGCCTACAGCACAAAAATGAGGAAGCTTGGAGGTGAGACTTTTTCTAACATCATCAGAAAGTCCTGTAACCTCAAGCCCTGAATTTTCACAGGCATCTGATATGCTTACACCAATGCCGCCGCCATCTGTTATAATTAAAACTCTTTTCCCTTTACTCAACTTGTAAACATTTAGGACCCTGCATGCATCTTTAAGTCCCTCATAACCAGCCACCTCTATTATTCCAGCCTTTTTAAATGCTGCGCTGTATATCTCATGCCTCCCTGCCATTGCCCCGGTATGTGACCTTGCGGCATAAACACCTGCTCCTCTTTTCCCAACCTTTACTGCAATAACAGGTTTTTTCCTTGTGCAGCGGGAAGCCGCATCTACAAACCTTCTTCCATCATCTACCGATTCTATATATAATGCTATGATTTTTGTTGCACCATCACCAGCCAGGAATTCAAGGCAGTCAGTCTCACCAACATCAACCCTATTTCCATAACTTATAACACGGGCAACTCCAATACCTTCATAGGCAAGCTCGTCCATGATTGTTCCTGCAAATGAGCCGCTCTGTGAAATTATAGATATACCGCCTTTATTAGGTCTTCCTATCCTATCGGAGGTTATGAGAAATGTATCTACTCTGGATATGGTATCGTATATACCCATACAGTTTGGCCCCATAATCCTGATTCCATTCTTTTCAGCAATCTTTTTTATCTCTTCTTCAAGTCTTACCCCCTCATCTCCTATTTCTTTAAAACCACCGCTGACAATGATTGCACCTTTAACCTTTTTACCTGCACTTTTAAGTGATTCTGCTACTACAGGGGCAGGGAGGACAATTACAGCTATATCAATATTGTCGTTTGTTTCTGTTATGGATTTGTAGCACCTGAGGTTGTTTATAGATGAATATTTTGGATTTACAGGATAGATAGCTCCTAAAAAGCCTGCTTTTTTTAGATTCTCAAGTATGACATAGGATAGTTTTCCCGGCATGGGTGATGCCCCAATAACTGCAATGGATTTAGGATTGAAGAAGAAGCTTATATCTTGCTTTTTCTTAAGCATAGAGGTTTTCAGATTATACTATATGTTACCAGATTTTTGCACTTTTCATTTTACGCAGAAAGGGGTATATTTATGGACAAAAATCTAATGAAACCACAGATTACACAGATTAACGCAGATTTAAAAAGAAAAAAATTTTTATCCGTGTTATCCGTGATAAATCCGTGGTAATTTTTATAATTTCCTATATCTGGACAAAATGATCAAAATAATATTGATGGTGATAGTATCTCTAATATTTGTTAATAAAAATCTTTCAGCAAAAGAGACAGGAACAACTATTGAAAAATCTACTGTAACAGTAGAGGGACTTCCGTATGATAAAGGTCCTACCATGATAGATGTTTCAAAATATCCAAAGGTGATGCAGGAGGCATATAAGGTTTTTGCATCAAAATGCTCAAAGTGTCATACACTGGCAAGACCGATAAATTCTCCCTATGCCATACCGGAGGAATGGGAGAGATATATAAAGATGATGATGAGGAAGCCTGGCTCAGGGATTGATCCTAAATCTGCCAAGACTATTTATGAGTTTCTTAAGTATGATTCTCAGGTTAGAAAGAAAAAACTTTACGAAAGAAAACTCAAAGAGAGAAAAAAATGAATTTCTTTTCTAAAACTTTTAAACCCGGCGGTCCAAGGTTGGTTTTGGTTGTATTCTCAGTTTTGGGAGGACTTTTCTGTATATATGGTTATCTCGTAATTCGCTCGCTGCTATGGTCACCATCATTCTATATAAAAAATTATACTTCCGAAAAATCTAAGGTTGTTATTTCTAATCTCACCTCTACGGAGGAAAATCAAATTAACTATGAAGGTTTATCAGACATTGAAAAGGGGAGGTTTCTGTTCAATCACAGAGGTTGCATAATCTGTCATGGCAAGGATGCCAAAGGGGGTGTCAGAAATCCTAATTCACAATCTGGTGAAGAGATACCTGCATTGGTTTATGTAAGAGAAGGGTATACAAAAGAGGAGTTGATTGAAAGGATTAAGGGTGGTATTCCTGTAGTTGCAAAAAAGGACACTGATAAATCAGAACCCCCAATCAACATGCCGCCATGGAAGGATAAATTGACCGATGAAGAGATTGGTAATATAGTGGAGTATCTTTTTAGCGTATATCCTGAGGAAGAGGCGTAGAATGGTGAGAAGGTTTATTTTGACTCTTATAGTAGTTTTTATTATTTATTATTTTTCTATGAAACCACCAGAAATTAAACAGCCTCTCAATTTCAACCATAAGGCACACACAGATTTACTTATTGAATGCATTGCATGTCATAGAGATGCCGAGAGCCAGAGAGAGGCAGGGATTCCGAATATAGAGACCTGCAGCTTATGCCACAATCCTGAAAATATACCATTGTGGAATATTACATCACATGGTTTAAAGGGATATATTACTGAAAAAAGGCAAATACCATGGAAAAGGATATACAGGGTAAAAGAGCATACCATATTTTCTCACAGGAGACACACAGGGATTGCCATGATTGATTGCAAGGTTTGTCATGGGGCTGTGAAAGAAATGACTGAATCTATAATCAAGCCATTTATAGAATTTTCTAAACAGAGGGGGATGAATAATTGTGTTGAGTGTCATAAAAAAGAAAAGGTTGTTACTGATTGCCTGATGTGTCATAGGTAGTGCCTTATCTGGCAAAAAAATATAAACCACGAAGGACACGAAGTTCACGAAGAATTAAAAAAATAAAGCATAGAACACGAATTACACTAATATACGAATGGCACGAATAAAAACTAAAATTAAAAGTAAAAATATTTTCTGTAATTAGTAGTTATTCGTGTAATTTGTCCCATTCGTGTTATTCGTGTTCAAGTCTTTGTTCTCTTTTGTAAAAACTATGGAAATAAACCGTAGAGGATTTTTTAAGATGTCTGCTGCTGCCTCCTTCGGTGTCGGATTGGCACATTCAAAGGAGATAATCCTGCCAAAGATTGATGAGTCAATTGAAAGGGAGTTAACCAATTTTTTACCCGAGGAATGGCTCCCTTCAGTTTGCGGATTGTGCCGGGCAGGCTGCAGTATGTTAGTCAGGAAGGTAAATGGAAAAGTTACAGGGGTTAAAGGGAATAAAAGAAACGAAATAAGCAAGGGTGCGCTATGTCCAAAGGGGTTTGCAGGTTTACAATATCAATTTCATCCACAGAGGATTTATTCACCCCTTATAAGGAAGGGGGAAGGCGGTAGTCCTGATTCATTTCAGAAGATTTCCTGGGCTGAGGCATTTGATTTGATACTGGAGAGATTAATCAAGCTAAGGACAACAAACAGGGCCAACTCACTTATAATCTTTTCACGGAGAAAGGGTGAATTAGAATGGTCTATGGCGAGACATTTTGCCGATGTATATGGCACCCCTAATTTGATTGAATATGATATGCCTAACGATTTCCTGTTATCCGAGGCAATTTATAAGACATCAGGAATTAAAGGTGATTTGAGTTTTGATTTCTCTTCGGCAAATCTAATTGTCTCCTTTGGTAACGATTGGCTGCAGACATATAGAGATTTTGTATCTGCAAATCGCGGTTATGCCCTGTCAAAGACATCCCAGCCGGATGTCAGGTCAAAGATTATCCAGATTGAACCACGCTATTCTATAACTGCAATGAAGTCTGATAGATGGATTAGATGTAATCCTGCAGCAGAGGGCATGGCAGCGTTAGGGGTGGTATTTTATATGATAAGCAGTGGTAATTATGATACTGAATTTGCCAATGATTATATTGAGAATTTTGATGATTTAAAGGAATCTATCTCAAAGATTAACTTTGATAGAATCGTAGAAATTACCGGTATCTCAGAAATGGAGTTTCGTTATATTACCAGGGAGCTTGCATCGGCAAAACCTGCGATAGCAATCGGTAGAAGAACAGACCTGTTTTCCCAAGGCTTAATCCTTTTGATTAATATTCTTACAGGAAGTTTTAATCAACTTGGAGGTGCATGGATTATTCCGCATGATGATGCCCTTCTGTTCAATAAATCTCTTGACCCAACTGCAAGGTCGGGTCTTTCTAAGGTCTCTTTAACCAAAAACAGTTTAAATATGATTAAGGTTTTAGAGAGGATTATTGAAAAAGACCCATATAGGGTAGATGCAGCTTTTTTTTGTAATGTCAATCCAGTTTATAATTATCCGGGGTTAGGAGCTGATGCCATTAAAGGGATTCCCTTCAGTGTAACCTTCAGCAACTTTCTTGATGAGACTGCCCTCTATTCAGATATCATTCTGCCAATTACCACATTTCTTGAAGAATATGAAGTAAAGATAAATTATTCCCTTGAGGCAAACAGGATATTCTCTACCCGCAAACCCCTTATCCTGAATAGGGATGTTATGAGTACCGCAGATATTTTTCTTACAATGGGTAAAAATATTAAAGAGATCCGGAATAATTTTCTATGGGATAACTCCAAAGAGATATATGAAGATTATATCAGGAAGACATTTGATTCCGACCCTGAAATAAGGGCAAGACTAGAAGGTTATAATGAATTTGAAAGGTCTGCACGCGATAGAGGTATTTTAATCCCACGAAGGGAGATTAAGATTGATAAACTTGATTTTAAATTTTTAAAAGATATAAATCTGGATAGAATAAAGAACAACAGAGATACCCTGAAGTTGCTCATCTATTTTCCGAGTGGATTCAATGACTTTGAGGGCTGTCAGATGCCGTATCTGTTGGATACAATCGGCTCACATCTTAATTCTATATGGGAGTTTTTTGTTGAGGTAAATCCATTCACGGCAGAAAAATACAATCTTAAAGGAGAATCCATTGTCTATATTGAAAATCAGGATGGCAAAAATATCAGGGCAAGGGTAAAGATATTTAATGGAATTATGGATAATGTTATCGCTGCCCCTATAGGACTTGGAAGGTCGGGAGAATTCGGTCTTACAAAGGGCATAGGTGATAATCCTTTAAAACTTATGCCAAAAAGCTTTTCGGAATTTGTCTTTCCTGTTTTTGGATTTAGTGAGGTAAGGATTACAAATGCTAAATAGTTCACCACGGAAGATCACGGAAAATTACGGAGTAGAAAGAAAATGAAGAACAAAAACCTAATATAACCACAGAGGGACACGGATAAACACAGAGAAACAATGAAATAATAAAAGGATTTGTCTTGTCCGTGTTTATCCGTGATAAATCCGTGGCAGTTTTTATAATTTCATTAAAATACTTAGTTTTTCCGTGAATATCTGTGGTGAATAATCACAAATGCCTAAATTTGGAATGTTAATAGATTTAGAAAAATGCACTGCCTGCCAGGCATGTGTTGTTGCATGTGCAGTTGAAAATAATCTGCCGCCAGGAAATATAAATGATGCACAGATGAACAGGATTATTCGGTGGCTTAAAATTTTACCCATTTCTGATGCAAAGAGCGGAATATTCAAAATGACCCTGATTCCCTTTACCTGCCAGCAATGCAGCAGGCCGCCATGTACATATGTCTGTCCTGTAAGTGCAACTTACAAAAACCCTGATGGAATTATAGCGCAGGTTTACTGGCGTTGCATTGGCTGCAGGTATTGTGTCAATGCCTGTCCTTATACAATCAAATTCTTTAACTGGTATGAACCTGAAAATCCTTATAAAGAAAATGCAAATCCCGATGTTTTTATGAGGGAGAAGGGGGTTACTGAAAAATGCCTTTTTTGCCATCACAGACTTCAAAGGGCAAAGGAGGCTGCAAAATATAAAAATAGGGAGATTGGTTCTGACGAATACCAACCTGCCTGTGTTGAGGCATGTCCCTCCAGGGCTATTGTTTTTGGTAATATGGAGGATGCACAATCAAAGGTGGCTGAGTTATCACACTCGCCAAGGGCATTCAGATTCCTTGAGGAACTGGGAACCTCTCCAAATATCACATACCTGAAGGAGATAAAATGACAACCGAAGAGGAGATTCAAAGGATTGAATCAAAGGTTCTGCAGTCAATAATCATAAAACCCTTAATCGGTTATAAAATTTTTATACTGGTTTGCGTTTTTTTTGTCTCTCTTGGCCTGTTTTTCTGGATAAAACAGATTACATTGGGATTAGGGGTTACGGGATTAAATACTCCGGTATTCTGGGGAGTTTATATAGTCAATTTTGTATTCTTTATCGGGATTTCCCATGCCGGCACACTTATATCATCCATCTTAAGAATTACAGATACACAATGGCGCACCCCTTTTACAAGGATGGCAGAAGCGATTACAGTATTCAGTCTCCCCTTTGGCGTTGGTTCTGTAGTAATTGATTTAGGAAGACCTGATAGACTCTTGCATACGTTGAATTTTCCGCACCTGACAAGCCCAATAATCTGGGATGTCCTGTGTATCTCAACATATTTGATTACAAGCTGCCTGTACTTTTATCTTGCATTGGTCCCCGATATAGCCTTATGCAGAGATATACTAAAGACTGTATCACCATTTAAACAGAAGGTGTATAAGACCCTGTCTTTAGGATGGCAGGGGACTCCAAAGGATTGGAAGACACTGAATAAGATTCTTACAGGGATGAGTATATTTCTTTTCGCCCTGGTGATATCAGTGCATACCAATGTATCCTTTGTATTTGGTATGACGCTGAAGCCCGGCTGGCATACAGCAGTAATTGGTCCTTACTTTGTATTAGGTGCGATATACTCAGGAGTGGCAACCGTTATAGTCGTAATGGCGATATTGCGAAGGGTTTACTCATTAGAAGAAATAGTAAGAGAAGAACACTTTCAGAAGATTGGAAAATTTCTGCTTACCCTGTGCTGTTTCTGGTTTTATTTTACCGTTGTTGAAGTCCTGACAACATTTTATGGCGGTGAGGCTGCACATATGATTGTATTTAAGGCAAAATTTTTTGAAGAGTATGCATTTATTTTCTGGCTGATGTTTGTGCTTAATTTTATAATCCCCTTTGCTGTTCTATCAAACTTTTTTTCATTAATAAAACTCAGGACTATACAAAATATGGTTATTGTCTCAATAATAATAGATATCGGAATGTGGCTTGAGAGATATTCAATTATTGTCCCATCAGGTGCAAGACCTTACCTCCCCTGGCAAACCGGTCACTATCTGCCAACACTTACAGAATGGTCAATTACACTGATGTTATTATTTGGATTTTTTTTATTACTTGGAGTCTTTATAAAATTTTTTCCGATAATTACACTATGGGAGTTGAAAGAATCCGTTCATACTTCAAACCCGAATAAATCGGAAAAGAATTAGCCACAGACTTACACTGACTAATAAAACTTTTAAAAATGAAAATAATTTAGTCTGTGTTAGTCAGTGGCAAACATTAGTTTCTTTTTTTCTTCTCTGTGTCCTCTGTGTCTAATCAGGTTTTTGTTCTTTTAGGGGCTTGTCTTTTTCTTTTGATAAGGGTATATTTTAGCCATGCGTCCGGTCTATATCATTTCAGGCGGAATAACAAAGTTTGCAAAGGCACATCCTGAGAAGGATTTCAGGCTCATGGTCAAAGAGTCCTTTGACTATGCCATGAAAGATGTCCCGAACCTTACTACTGAAATGATAGATGGGAGTGTAGGTTCATACTTCTCAGACCACTTCACAAGACAGCTCAAGGCAGGGGCAATGGTTCAGGACTATCTGGGTCTCTGCCCGAAACCATCAAAGAGGATTGAGGGTGGAGGTGCTACAGGTGGGCTATGTCTTCAGGCAGGATGGGAGGCTATTGCATCGGGAAGGATGGAGGTATGTGTTGCCTTTGGTTTTGAGACAATGAGCAGGGTCAATACATGGAAGGGGAATGAGTTTATTGCCCATGCCTCTGATACAAACTTTGATTATCCTGTTGGGGGTTTCTACACAGGCTATTATGCAATGATGGTTCAGAGGCATATGTATGAGTTTGGGACAACAGTGGAACAGATGAGCATGGTTGCTATAAAGAATCATAAGAACGCACTTTACAACCCCTATGCCCAGAGCCCTATGGAATTGACAGTTAAAGATGTCCGCTCATCACCTATGGTTGCAACACCCCTCACTATTCTGGATTGCTGTCAGATGTCTGATGGTGCAGCAGTGGCAATACTATGCTCTGAAAAGATAGCTGAAAAACTTTGCAAAAAGCCTGTAAAAATTACAGGGGTGGGGTGCGGGACAGACTCCATGAGGATGACGGACAGGCCACATGGAGAGGTAATCCTTCTCCCACACGAGACTAAAAAAGACTATAAAAATTTAAAATATCCCGGAGTTCACTCCTTCAGAGGCGGAAGGATGGCTGCAAAATTGGCATATGAGATGACAGGGATTAAAGACCCCGGAGAAGAGCTTGATTTCATCGAGCTTCATGACGCATATTCATCTTCAGAGATTCAGACCTATGAGGATATTGGACTCTGTAAATATGGAGAAGGTGGGAGATTTGTTGAGGCAGGTTACCCATTTATACCCAATATTGATTATGGATTAAAATTTCCAAAAAGAAAGGGCAGGAATATCCCTGTTAATCCATCAGGTGGACTCCTTGCCTGCGGTCATCCAGTGGGGGCAACAGGGCTTATGCAGGCTGTCTTTGCCTTCTGGCAGCTTCAGGGGACTATTAAAAAACATCTAAGTAAAGATACCCTTCAGATAAAAAATGCCAGAAAGGGGCTCATCCACAGCCATGCAGGGACAGGGACATATATAACTGTGAGTATAATGGAGAGGGTGTAAGTGGCAAAAAAAATTATAGAACGCAGATTTCGCAGAAAAAAAGGATTTTTGCTGATGGCTCGTTTAGCAAAATGCAAGCAAAATACTTTGTGCCTTGCTGCTATAAATATATAATGTTACCATTCGTGGAATAGGCTAGAAAGAAATGTTAGGTGTAAAAAATTAGGAGATCAAAATGAATCGTTGGATTAAATTAAGCATAGAATATGCAAATCAAAGGTCTTATCTTGATGACCTATTTAAAGTTTATCCGACAATTCCAGAAGGAATAAGAGACATTAATGAAGAAATATGGGCGGATGTTGAAAAACACTTTAATCGTAAAAACAATGATAATCTTATCAGAGAACTTTTAAAACTTAACCTCTTTCCGATAAAGGATAGTTATATTGCATACTTGAAAAGAGACGATTCTGCAATCGACAGAAACCCAAGAACTATAAATCGTATTTGTGGCAGACTCTATGAAATGGGACTTGATAAGATTTTTGAAAGATGTAGCGAGCCAAAAGAAACCAATCGGCAGATTGGTCCAATGTTTCGGGAGTGGTTAAGAAAGAAATCGCTCGGTATTACACCAGTTGATTTATCTGAATTCATCGCAAACAATAACGATGCTATTTTAGACGCAGGCGATAATGCAATGATGGAATTTGCAAAGAATAATTTAGGTTATAATCACAATAAAGGGCTTGATTTTGTGACAAGATTTAACGGTAAATACATTATAGGAGAAGCAAAGTTTCTTACCGATTTTGGCGGGCATCAAAATGCGCAATTCTAATGATGCAATAAGCACTTCCAAAGCAAAAGGTGTAAAGGCAGTAAAAATTGCTATTTTAGATGGTGTGCTTTATATCAGAGGAAATAACAAGATGTATAAATCAATAACCGAGACTTATAAAGGTTACAACATTATGAGTGCTTTGGTGTTACGAGAGTTCTTATATCAACTATAGGAAAGAATCTATGAAAAATTTACTAATTAAGGGTAATAATATTCAAGGACTTAATTACCTTTTAGAAAATAGAAAACTGAAAGGGAAAATTGACTTGGTATATATTGATCCTCCTTTTGCAACAAATGGAAACTTCACAATTACAGATGGCAGGGCATCCACAATTAGTAATTCAAGAAACGGGGATATTGCATATTCTGACAAACTTACAGGCAAAGATTTTATTGAATATTTAAGAGAAAGGTTGATCCTTCTTAAAGAGTTGTTATCTGAACAAGGCTCGATTTATTTGCATATTGATTATAAAATTGGTCATTATGTAAAAGTAATGATGGACGAAGTTTTCGGAATAGAGAATTTCAGAAATGATATTACAAGAATTAAATGTAATCCCAAAAACTTTGACAGACTTGGGTATAGCAACATGAAAGACCTTATCCTTTTTTATACAAAATCTTCAAAACCGATATGGAATGAACCAAGAGAAAAATATACTGAAAAAGACATTGAAAATTTATTTTCTAAAATAGACAAACAAGGGAGACGATATACAACTGTGCCAATTCATGCCCCTGGTGAAACTGAAAATGGAAAATCTAATCAGCCATTCAAAGGAATAATGCCGCCCAAAGGCAGACATTGGCGGACAGATGTTGAAACTATTGAACAATGGGATAAAGAAGGACTCATTGAGTGGTCTTCAACTGGAAACCCAAGAAAAATAATTTTTGCAGACGAAAGAGAAGGCAAAAGAGTGCAAGATGTTTGGGAATATAAAGACCCTCAATATCCTACTTATCCAACAGAAAAAAATCCTGAATTATTGGATTTAATTATTCGCACTTCTTCAAATCCAGAGAGCATAGTTTTAGATTGTTTTTGTGGTTCAGGAACAACATTAAAATCAGCCCAAATGAACGGGAGAAAATGGATTGGAATTGACCAATCAGAATACGCCTTAAAAGCGACCATTGAAAAACTCGAAACAATTAAAGGCGACCTTTTTGTTGCTAAGCCTGAATATGAGTTTATAGAGTTGGGAAAGATATCAAATGAAGAAACACCTAACAAATCGTTCAAGCGGACTGCAAAAAGCGCCGCCGCTTAACTCAGGCGTTCTCCACGGTTTAGGTAATCTATGTAAGCCGTTATTGGTTGTTAAGATGGATTGCACAAAGGGGAATGAAAATCTATCACCCTCCCCTTTGTCCCCTCCCATCAAGGGAGGGGAGATTTTCTGCTTCCCTCTCCCCTTGTGGGAGAGGGCAGGGTGAGGGGTAAAAGAAGTTATCGTATGAAAAAAGATATCAAACTTCCAGAAACAGAAGAAGGGACAGTTTTATTCAACATTGACCCTATTATCATAAAATATCACTATGAGATTGACTATATCCACTCCTATGCACAGGATTCGCCATTCTTTGCAGGGCTCACAAAAAAGAAACTCCTCGGAAGCAGATGCACTAAATGCGGTTATACCTATGCTACACCGAGAGGGCACTGTATGCAGTGCGGGGCAAAGACTGAATGGTTTGAACTTCCGCTGAATGGTCGTGTTCATACCTTTACTACATGCTATTTTGGGAGTGAGGCATTTTTAAAAGAGACTCCATTTACATTAATCCTCGTAGAGTTTGATGATGTTAATACACTTTTTCTTTCAAGACTGATTGGTGTTGAGCCTGATAATGTAAAGATAGGGATGAAGGTAAGGGCGAGGTTTTTGAGGAATTGTAAGTTTAAACCTACGGATGTATATTTTGTCCCTGTATAGGAAATTATAAAATTCTGGAACACGAATTTCACGAATATACGAATAGCACGAATAACAAAATTAAAAATCAAAAATAAAAATGCAAAAATTATTATTCTTTGCTGATGTTTTTTAAATTTTAATCTGTCATTTTAATTTTTTATCTTTAGTCTTTGATTTTTATTGGTGTAATTTGTCCCATTCGTGTTATTCGTGTTCAGGTTTTTTGTCCCTGCATAAAAATGAAAAAACCACTCTGGATTCCTTCTGAGGAAAATATTAAAAAGGCAAATATAACCAGGTTCATCAGCCTTGTCAATAAAAGGTATAGTCTTAAAATTGCTTCTTACGATGGACTCTACAGGTGGTCGGTTGAAAATATAGAGGATTTCTGGAAAGCTATATGGGAATTTGGTGAGATAAGGGCATCTCGCGGATTTGATGTTGTAGTGGACGACCCAATCAGATTTCCAGGTGCAAGGTGGTTTATTGGTGCAAGACTCAATTTTGCTGAGAACCTTCTTAGGTTTAGAGATGACCATTTAGCCTTTATATTCCGTGGGGAAACCCGAAAGTTAGCCAAAATGACCTATGCAGAGTTATACTCCTCTGTGGCATCTCTTGCTAAACCACTTAGTGAATCAGGAGTTACTCCAGGAGACCGTATTGCTGCCTATATGCCGAACCTTATGGAAACGGCTATTGCCATGCTTGCCGCTGCAAGCACAGGTGCTGTATGGTCATCCTGTGGAGCCGAGCTTGGACCTGTGGCTGTTTTGGATCGCCTCGGTCAGATTGAACCAAAGATTTTATTCACAGTTGACGGTTATATCTATAAAGGTAAGACCTTTAATCTCCTGCCCAATGTCAAGAGAATCGTCAGCGGATTACCCTCGCTAAAAAAGGTTATTGTAGTTTCCTGTATGGAAGAAAAACCTGATATTAGTTATATACCCAATTCTATTCTTTATAACGATTTCATATCTCATGAGAGACAGCCTGAAATCAGGTTTGAGCATCTCCCTTTTGAACACCCTCTCTATATCATGTTCTCCTCAGGGACAACAGGTAAGCCAAAGTGTATGGTTCAGGGGGCAGGCGGTATCCTGATCAATCACCTGAAGGAGCTTTTACTCCATACCGATTTGAAACGCGAAGACAGGATTATATATATAACAACCCCAAGCTGGATGATGTGGAACTGGTTGATGACCTCACTATGTGTAGGGGCTGCTGTAGTATTATACGATGGTAATCCGAGCTACCCTGATTGGGGTGCAATGTGGAGATTGGTTCAGGATGAAGGGATAACCATCTTTGGGTGCAGTGCAAGTTATATCAATTATCTCAGAAGTGTAGGGGCTAAGCCCGGAAATTTTTACGACCTCTCACACTTAAGGGAAATATCCCAAACCGGTTCACCTCTATCTGCCGAGGGGTTTGAATATGTCTACCGTGAGATAAAAGGGGATTTACATTTTAATTCTATATCTGGAGGCACAGATATCAATGGTTGTTTTGCTGCCGGATCTCCTATCCAGCCTGTGTATGCCGGAGAGCTGCAGGGTGCTGCTCTTGGGATGAAGGTTAAGGTATATAATGAAAAAGGGAATCCTGTGGTTGACAGGGAAGGAGAGCTTGTTTGTGAAGCCCCATCCCCTTCCATGCCTCTTTATTTCTGGAGCGACCCTGATGGGAAAAGATATAGAGATGCCTACTTCAGTGTCTATCCTGATGTCTGGCGGCACGGTGACTGGATTATAAATCACAGCGACACAGGTGGAATAACATTTTTGGGTCGCTCTGATTTTACATTAAAGCCCTCAGGGGTGCGTATAGGTTCTGCCGAGATATATAATGTTGTGGAGGGATTTGAAGAGATTGCTGACAGCATAGTTGTAGGGCAGGATTGGAAAGGGGACCAGCGTATTATCCTCTTTGTCAGGCTTGCCCATGGTCATAGATTAACAGAGGATTTAAAAAATGGAATTAAAAGGGCACTGCGGGAGAGTGCATCCCCAAGGCATATTCCAGCATTAATCATTGAGGTGCCGGATATTCCCTATACCTTCAACATGAAAAAGGTTGAGAGTGTGGTCTCAAATGTCATAAACGGCAGGGTGGTTACAAACAGGGATGCCTTGATTAATCCAGAGTCTCTAAGTTTCTACGAAAAAATCCATCATGAACTTAAAGAGGAATAAAGTGATATGGAATTTGAGCTGACAGAAGAACAGAGGCTGCTCCAGCAGACAGTGAGGGATTTCTCTCATAGGGTGATTGCTCTGGGTGCAAAGGAGCGAGATATAAAGAGTAAGTTTCCACGAGATGTTATAAAAGAGATGGCGGGGATGGGCATCATGGGGATGATCATCCCTGAAGAGTATGATGGTGCAGGTCTTGATTATATAAGCTATACCATTGTCCTTGAGGAGATTGCGAGGGTGGATGGTGGAGTGGCACTATCTGTCTCTGCCCATAACTCGCTTTGCACAAACCATATCTATTCTTTTGGGACAGAGGAACAACGGAAGAGATTCGTTATTCCGCTGGCAAGAGGAGAAAAACTCGGTGCATGGGGATTAACAGAAGCAGGCTCCGGAAGTGATGCAGCTAGTCTTCAGACTACGGCAGTTCTAAATGGGAATAAGTGGGTATTGAATGGGGAGAAGGTTCTCATCACTCATGGCTCAGTGGCAGATACTTATGTAATAATGGCATCCACAGATAGAAAGAAAGGTAAAAAGGGTATCTCTGCCTTTATAGTAGAGAGGGGGACACTTGGTTTTAAAGTGGGTAAGGTGGAGGATAAACTTGGAATGAGGGGGAGTGATACCGCCTCTCTAATCTTTGAGGAGTGCATCCTACCGGAGGAAAGCCTTCTGGGAAAAGTAAATGAAGGATTTATAGATGCCTTGAAGATTTTAGAAGGTGGAAGAATAGGTATGGGTGCCATTGCCCTTGGAATAGGCAGGGGGGCATTGGAAGAGAGCCTGAGGTATGCGAAGGAGAGAAGACAATTCGGTCAACCCATTGTTAGTTTTCAGGCAATCCAGTTGATGTTCGCTGACATGGCTACAGAACTGGATGCTGCAAGATTATTAGTTTACCATGCAGCCTTCCTGAAGGAGCAGGGATTGAGATACACAAAGGAGGCATCCATGGCGAAGCTTTTTGCCTCAGAGGCGGGGATGAGGGCAACCATGAAGGCGATTCAGATACATGGCGGCTATGGCTATACTAA
>Ga0209619_10001316_pt1 | contig 18160 bp, 17 predicted proteins | sample Rifsed16ft3_FD_184011 | JGI IMG/M metagenome (GOLD analysis project Ga0209619, IMG submission 184011) | Soil microbial communities from Rifle, Colorado, USA - sediment 16ft 3 (version 2) | ecosystem: Environmental > Terrestrial > Deep subsurface > Rock core/Sediment | place: Rifle, Colorado... | reverse complement strand
GATCGTCTCGATCCACCGCGGCCCTGCGACGTTGGCGGCGACCGCGAGCGCGACGATCGTCCTCGCCGCCGCACGGAACGTCGCCTCGACCTCGGCCCTGTCCCCGCTAGAGGACGTCCTCCTTGAAGGAGCGGACTACAAGGTCCTCGTGCGGTCCATCGGGAACGGCTTCACGCTCCTCGCGGTCCTCGTCTGGGACGTGAACCTGGGCATGGCGAAGCTGCTGATGGCGCACCAGGCCCGCGAGATTGGCGAGCTCCTCGAGATGCTCGGCTGAGCCGGTGGCGGCTCACGCGAGGCGGGTCCCGCATTTCACGCAAAAGGCGTCCTCCGCCTCGACGTCGGCGCTGCATGTCGGGCAGGCGTACTCGATCCGCACGCCACACCTGCCGCAGAACTGGTCCGCGGGCCCCAGGTCGGCGCCGCACGACGGGCACGCACTCCCGCCGTCGTCCGAGCGGACGGGCTTCGCCGCGCAATCGGGACAGAGGATGATCGACGCCCCCTGGCGGCGGACAGGCTTCCATTCCGCCGTGCGGCGGCCGCAATCCGCACACCGGCGCTCGCGGCTCTGGCCCGCTTCCACGATGATGAGATCCGACCGAGGGGGCTGAGGCTCCGCGGCCGGAGGGGGCTCTCGCGGGGGACCGCTCACGCGATGCGCATCGGCGTACCGAGCCGAAAAGGCTTCGTCCCTACGCCTTGTCCTTCGAAATCACGACGCTCTTCACGCGGGGTGCTTCTTCCGAGGCGTCCTGTTCGAGGTACGTCAGGTAGCCGGAACCGACGTTGAAGTGGACGACGGAGACCTTGTTCTCCAGATCGACGATCGTTTTCCCAGGCTTCCTCTTCATGAAGACCGCTTCCGAGGAAACAGTCTCCGCGCGCTACTTAAATCGTGGTCCGCAATATTCACTATCGATAAACGTAACGCGGATCGCGGCTCGACGCGCGGGGCGGCGGGCCCGGTTGTTAGGCATTTGGGTGGCTTTTCGGCAAACTTATAATATGGACGGACTCCCAGTACTATGCGGAGGACGTGGAGGAGAGATGATCACGATCCGGAAGCTCGGCAAGGCGATCGAGAAGCGCCTCGGCGTGCCGCCTGCAGACGCGGCGGCCCAAGCACGCACGGTCATGAGCTACTTCGGGTTCCGCAACGTGATCATCGACAACGCGATTCACCCGGACGACCGCAAGGTCTTCTACGCGCTCCACAACGCCGGGCTTCTCCAGAGCTTCTGGGAGACGGTTCCGCTGATGGACGGTCGGAACTGGCGCATTTTCTACTGGTCCATTGATGAGAAGGACCTCGACCGCTTCCTGGCGGAAGCGGCCCCGGCGCAGGAGCCGCTGTACAAGAGCCTTCCGGACGAGGCGTGGACCCACACGGCCCCGGCCGCGTGAGCTAGTCCCCGGGCCAAGCCTGCGCCCCGACGAGGGGGACGAATGCGCACGGGGTGCCCTCGCGGACGGCGAGGGATCCATCCGGCCTGCGGCTCGCGACGACGAGGATCTGGCCCCATTTCGATGATCCGATCGGCGCGACGATGCGCCCTCTCGGGGAGAGCTGCGCGGGCCATGCATCCGGGATGCGGGGCGCCCCTGCAGTCGCCATGATGCAGTCGTACGGCGCGCCGTCAGGGTGGCCGAGGCTCCCGTCCCCTGTGACAACCGTCACGCGGCCGAAGCCCGCCCGGTCGAGATTCGCACGCCCCCACGCCGCGAGCCCTTCGATCCGTTCGACCGTCACGACGTTCTCCGGCCCGACGAGGGATGCGAGGAGGGCCGCGTGGTAGCCGGATCCCGTCCCGATCTCGAGGACGCGCTCGCCCGGGTCGAGGCGAGCCTCCTCGAGCATGATCGCGATCATCGACGGCGCGGAGATCGTCTGGCCCATCCCGATCGGAAGGGGTGCGTCCGCATAGGCGTCCGCGCGGTCCTCTGGCCGGAGGAACTCCTCGCGGGGCACGCGGAGGAATGCCTCTCGGACCTTCGATTCGCGGATGTGGCGGGCCCTCACGAGGCGGTCGACGAGCGCCTTGCGCTCCGCCCCGAAGTCGATCGGCCGGGGCATCGAGCCCACGATGGGATGGGGGCCTCCATAAACGTTCGGCTTAACCCGGGACGAGGACGGCGATGAGCGCCGTGGCCACGACGAGGGTCACGAAGGTGACCGGGAGGCCCGCCTTCACGAAGGCCTTCATCGACACCGTCACGCCGTCTCGAGCCGCGACCTGCACGACGATCACGTTGCACGCGGCCCCGAGGATCGTCGCGTTCCCCGCCAGGGTCGAGCTCGCCGCGAGGCCGAGCCAGAGCTGCGTCGTGCCGCCCGCGCCCTGGACGACCTCCGCGAGCAGGAGGACGGCGGGCACGTTGCTGATCAGGTTCGAGAGGAGGGCGGACAGGCCCGCCAGCCACACGAGGCCGCCGGTCTGGCCGCCCGATGCAGACGTGAACCCGTCCCGGATGACGTCCGAGAGGCCGGAGGTCCGGACGCCCTCGAGGACGATGAACAGGCCGATGAAGAACAGGACGATGCTCCAGTCCACCTTCGACACGAGGATCCTCGGCGTGGCGGTCGACACGAACGGGAGGAAGAAAAGGACGAAGGCGCCGCCCGCGAGGGCGATCAGGGGCAGCCAGTTCGGAGTGGAGGCGAAGAAGGCGATCGCGACGGCGGACGTGATGCCGAGCGTCACCGCGAGCCCAGTCCGCTGGAGCCGCACGGGCGGCAAGGAAGGAACGCGTGTGATGGGCGTCGCGAGGTCCCGCCGGAACGCGAGCCACACGAGAGCGACCGCAATGGCCAGGCAGGCGACCGTTACGGGCAGGAGGTACGTCGTGAACGTGAGGAACGGGATCTGGGACCGGATCGCGATGTAGGCATTCTGCGGGTTCCCGACCTGCGTCGCGACGCTTCCGACGTTCGCGGCGATCGCGACGGCCACGAGGTAAGGCACGGGGTTCACGCGCAAGGCGCGCGTCGCGCGCACGACGACCGGGGTAACGAGCAGCGCAATGGTGTCGTTCAGGACGATCGCCGACAGGAACGCGGTGGCGAGCATGAGCCACGCGAGGAACGACACCTGACTGCGGGCCCGCGCGGCAATCCGCGACGAGACGACGTCGAAGAAGCCGCAGATGTCGAGGCCGGACACGAGGACCATCATGCCGACGAGGAGCAGGAGCACGTTGAGGTCGATCGCGCCGATCGCACCGGCGGGAGTGAGGACGCCGAGAACGAGCATGAGCGCCGCCCCGAGCATCGCGACCGCGGGTCGCTCGAGAGGAAAGCGCCCGATGTTCCGGAGGGAAATCAGGACGTACGTGAGAAGGAACACGCCAGTCGCCGCGACGAGGGTGTACGACAGGGCCACGAGCGCGCCGCATGGGCTCGTCCGCTATGGAAGTTTGCGAAGCGAACACGCGTTCGAAATGGTTCGACGCGTTTCCCAGCATGCTTAAATACCCTTACTCAATTCGCCGCATTCTCCGGCCCCCGGAACGGGTTTCGTGATGGGGGCGGGTCACGTGTGTGAGAGAGGAGAGAAGCCGGATGTCCTTCCGTGGTCGCCAAGGAGTGGGCGCATTCGTCATCCTGGCGGTGCTTCTGTTGAGCGCCCTGGCGGTGCTGCCCTCGCATGCCCTGGGCCAAGCGAACCAGATCACGGGCATCGTGTCGGACTGCACGAGCCCGTCGACGTTCCTGAGCGGGGCGCGGGTGACACTGACGGAAGCGAACGGCGCCCGGTCACCGACCAGCGTGACGACGAGCGGAGACGGCACGTACGCATTCTCCGCGGAGCCGGGATACTATACGGTCCGGGTCGAGAAGGACGGGTACTTCGATAACGGCACCGCGAGCCCGTTCCGGTTTGACGGCACGACCACGGTCCTGGTGAACGTCTGCCTGGAGGCCACTCCGACGGCGGACAGCACCCTGAACCTCCTCGTCGTGACGGCGGCGTCCGTGCTGCGTACGAACGAGGCGGTGACCTTCCCGTCCACGTCGACGACGAACGAGAACACCGCAGCGACATGGGATGCGGTCGCGAACACGGTCCAGGTCTCGAAGACCCCGCTTACAAGCAAGGGCCTGTCGATCCGGTACGAGCGGGTAAACGGGACGTACATCAAGAACTTCGTGAACAACACGGACTACGTCGTCCAGGACAACTGGACGGGGACGATCGAGATCCTCAACCCGATCGCCGTTGCGGACCTGGACATGGACCGCACGCGGTCCTTCGTCTACGTCACGTACCTGTCCTGGACGCCGACCTCGCGGCTCCGGTTCTTCCCGGTCCTGGAGAGCAGCTACACGGCCTTCAAGAACGGCTCATCCTGGATGGCCAAGGAAGGCATCGACTGGACCCTGGAGATCGACACGGGCGTCGTGACGATCCTCGGGAACTTCATCAACGGGACGGACAACCTCCGGTTCACGTATCGGAGCGTCACGGCCCTGTCCGGTGCGACGGTGGACGCGTACTACGCCCCGATGGACCAGCTCGTCGCCTCCGGCACAACGTCGGCCTCGGGCACGGTCTCCTTCACGCTCTGGGCGGACACGTTCGAGCTGCGCACGATGGCGACGGGCTATCAGCCGAACATCACCTCCGTGACGATCTCCGCTGCGGAGACGGACATGCGGGTGCGGTTGGAGGGCGGCGTGACCGTCTCGGGCCACGCGCGCGACTCCGCCGGCCGTTTCATCAGCGCGGGCCTGACGGGGACGCTCTACAACACGAACCCCGCGGTCCTCGGAGCGAAGGTGATCCAAGCGAACGTCGTCGGGAGCCTGTACACGTTCAACGCGCCACCGGGCACGTACCGCATGGTCGTCGACGCGAACGGCTACACGGCCGCAGACATCGGGATCACCTTGGTCTCCGGGTCCCTCGTCCAGAACGTCGTCCTGACCCTGTCGGACCGTGAGGAGTACAAGACGACCGTCGTGTACGGGACGGCGGACTGGAACAACCTGACGATCTACCGCAATCTCACCCTGAACCCGGACTCGACCCTCGCGGGCCTGGAACCCGCTGCGCTGCGAGACCTACGGCTCCAGATCGATTTCACCCTGGGCAACGGGAACGGCGTGCTCGAGGCCTCGGAGGCCACGGCGTTCGAGGCGTGGGTGCAGGCGAACGGGCCCTTCTACGTCACGACGGACGGGTTCCTGACGACGAACGGCAAGGCGTACCTGTCCGCGACCTCGTACAACGTGAACGTCCAAGGACTCCAGACGGTGGGCAGCAAGGTGTGGGTGAACACGAGCACGACCTATGCCGTGAAGAACGCCCCGCCGTACATCGCGGCCGGCGCGAAGAACTATTTCGTGAACGTGACGACGATCCCGGATACGAACGGCTCCGCCTATCAGAACTACACGTACCTCATCGTCCTCCCGCGGACGTACGAGCTTGTGAGCTCGACGATTCTGCCCGCGGGCGCACCGGTCCGGATCGCGAATTTCACGCGGATCACCCTCGACCCGGGCGTGATGGCGTCGGCGCCGCAGGTCCGGATGACGATCGAGCAGTCCCTCAACGGGACCGCTCGAGCCAAGGTGATCGGGCCGACGGGCAAGTTCCACGTGCAGAACGCGACGTTCTCCAACTACACGGCGTTCGTCGCCGGGAACACGACCCTGACGTTCAGCGCGGCGGACAGCACGGATCCCGTCGGGCCAATCGCGCAGGCGAACTTCACCTGGAAACTCACATCGAACCCCGCGGACGTCCGGTACGGGATCGAGCCGACGTTCAACTATACGGTCGCCGGGACCTACATCGTGAACATGACCGTCACGGAGACGGGCGGCAACAAGACGTACCGCGACATCACGATCTTCGTCGACGACCGGCGGCCCACCGCCCAGATTCGCACGAACCGCACGGGTTCCGTGAACGCGAACGGCACGACCCTGCGCGTCAACGAGGACTTCCAGGTCCGCTTCGACGCGGGCTTCTCGACGGACCTCGCGTACCGCGGGGCACCGGACAAGGCCGGCGTCATCTTGGCGAACGGCTACGCTTGGGACTTCAATGGGGACCGGATCACGGACGCGACCACACGCGTCGTGAACTGGACCTTCCCCCTGCCGGGTCAGTTCACCGTGAACCTCACGGTGACGGACGCCGTCGGTTGGAAGTCCGTGAACGCGAGCCTGACCGCGATCGTGAACGACACGACCGCACCGACCCCCAACTTCGACATCCTCGATCCGTCGAGGGACTGGAGCGTCACGTCGAGCCTGATCGAGCGGAAGACGTACAGCTTCAACGCGTCGAAGACGACGGACAACTACGACAAGGTGGCGGCCCTGAACTTCACCTGGACGATCCCCGGGCCCCTGATCGGGTACACGGGGACGGCGAACCACACGTTCTACGGGGAGAACTTCACCTTCGCCTGGGCGGAGTGGAACCAGAGCTATCGGGTCGTCCTGTCCGTACGGGACACGGGCTTCGGTTCAGGGAAGCCGAACACGGGGAACCAGACGCGGAACATCACGGTCCAAGTGGACCAGTCGATCCGGCCGGACCTCCAGATCGTCACGGGTTCGATGAAGGTCGACCCGACAGACCCCGAGGAAGGCGCGCTCATCACGGTCGAGGTCAACGTGACGAACAAGGCGAACCGGGGCGCGGCGGGGAATGTGACGACGGAGCTTTCCCTCATCGGTGGCGGCCAGACGATCGTCCTGACGACGACGGCGAGCTGGTTCGACTCGAACGGCAGCCCGAGGGCAGCGGGGACGATCGCGTCCGGCGAGACGGTGAAGCTCGTCTTCCAGGCGACGATCAGCGGCGGTCAGGGGAACCGGACGGTCCAGGTGTACGTGTACGACAACCAAGAGCCGTCGACCTGGCGGACCGGCGAGAACCGGGCCACGGCCCAGATCAACGTGAGGCAGCCGGCATGGCAGCCCTTTGCGATCTGGGGCAGCGTGATCGGGGTAATCGCCCTCTTCGTCTTCGGCATGTACGCGCGCCGCAAGATCAAGGCAGGCGAGTGGCGGCCGCTCCGCGGACGTCGGGCCAAGGGCGAGAAGGAAGAGAAGAAGGCCCGGAAGGAAGTCAAGGAAGAGAAGAAGCGCCTCTAGGCGCTCCCTTCCCCTTTTATTGTCGGACCTACATCTCCCTTGGCGCCCGGATCCCAAGGCAGTCGAGGGCGTTGTGGAGCACGATGCGGGACGCGTCGACGAGCCGCAACCTCGCGGCCCGGAGGGCCGGGGATTCCGCCGTGAGGACGGGGCAGTCCCGGTAGAACTGGTTGAACTGGGCCGCGACGTCCGTGGCGAACGCGGCGACCGCGTGCACGCGGCGGCCCTCCGCGGCCTCCTTCAGGGCCCACGGGAACTTCGCGATCCACCGGAGGAGACGCTGCTCCTGGGGATGCACGAGCACGGACGCGTCGCCGCCTTCCAGGTCTCCCGCCTTCGCGAGGATGCTGCACGCCCGCGCGTGCGCGTATTGCAGGAACGGGGCGGCGTTCCCCTCGAAGCTGAGGGCCTCCTCCCACCGGAACGTGATCGCTTTCTCCGCTTGGACCCGCACGATGTTGTAGCGCAGCGCGCCGAGACCGATCGTCTCCGCGATCTCCCGCTTCCGGTCCTCTGGAAGGTCCTCCCGCCTCCTCGAGACCTCCCCGTACGCGCGCTCCGTCGCCTCGTCGATCAGGTCGTCGATGTACACGACGCGCCCCTTGCGCGTGGACATGCGGCCCTCAGGGAGGTTGACGAACGAGTAGAAGATCGTCTCCGGGGCCCAGTCGACCCCCATCAGCTGGAACGTCGCCTTGAGGCGCTGGAAGCTCAGTTTTTGGTCCTCCCCGAGGACGTTGATCGCGACGTCGCAGCGTTCCATCTTCCTCAGATGGTATGCGATGTCCCTCGTCGTGTACAACGTCGTCCCTTGGCGAGTCACGAAGAAGTACTTCGCTTGGTCCCCCTCGATGCCGAACCCGCTGAGGTCGAGGTAGTGGGCTCCGTCCTCCTCGCGGCTCAGCGGCATCAGGCGTTCGATGACCCGACGGACGCTCCCGTCCAGGATTAGCTCGCTCTCCCAGAAGAACGAGTCGAACGCAATGTCGAGCCTCTCGAGGACCTCCAAGATCCGCTTGAGGACCTTGTCGCCGACGGCCCGGATCGCCTTCGTCAGGTCGGCGTCCCCGCCCTCGAAGCGGCGAATCAAGAGGTCAATCTCCTTGGTGAGGCTCGGGTCCTTCTCGAGCTGCGCGTTCGCCCTCTGGTACAGCTTCACATAACGACGTTCGATGCGTTCCTCCGCGGCGTCCGCGTCGTCGGGCGTGAGGTGGGTGACCGCCCAGTACATGATGACCATCTGCTTCCCGATGTCGTTCACGAAATACTCCCGTTCAACCTGGTAGCCGGCGTAGCGGAGGAGCCGGCCAAGGGAATCGCCGAAGATCGGGTTGCGGGCCCGACCGACGTGGAGCGGCCCGGTCGGATTCACGCTGGTATGCTCCAGGAGGATCCTCGTGCTCCGCGGTGGCGCCCGACCGTAGTCCTCGCCCATCGAGCGCACGCCGGAGAGGACGAGGTCGGCGAAGGAGCCGGGCTCGATCTGCAGATTCACATAGCCGCCCTCGGCTCGAATCGAGGAAAAGGGCGCGGCAACGCCCACGCGGGCGGCGCGAGCCGCGATCTCCTGGGGGGACGCCCGGAGCTCCTTGGCCCACGGGAACGTCGCGACCGCGAACAGGCCGCGGTCCTCGGGCGCTTCCTGGACCACGCCGGGCGTCTTGACGCCGAGTTCCCCCTCGATCGTGCGGCGTAGCTCGTCCGCGCGGTCCCGCAGCTGGGACCACGGATCGGATCCCATCACGTCACCCGGTACCGGAGGATCGCCGCGATGCCTCCGAAGGCTCGCAGGAGGAGCGCCCCCTCCTCGGAGTCCTTTGAAATCAGTTCGACCTTCGTGCCCGTCTGCTCCGCCGCGGTCGTGAGTTCCTCGATCAGGTCGCGGTTCTCGACCGCGGTCAGCGTGCCTCCGTCGACCGGGCACGTGGGCAGCTCGCCTTCATCGGTCACGGTCTTCTCGCCCTCCCAGTCCCCGTTCGTGCAACGCAACTTCGCCCGCTTCTTCCGCAGGCCCTCGGAGATCAGGAGGCTGTCGACGGCCCCGAGCTGGAGCGCATGCCGCACTTGGTCCTCGCCGTAGGCCGAGATCCCTCCGTCCTCCCTGCGAATCTCCTCCATGAGCCGCTGGACGAGGGCCTTCTCCCGCATCAGGTCAAGGCCGCTCAGGATCTCGCGGGACTTCTCGACGAGCTCCCGCAGGCCGTACTCGTCCGTGTACCCCGTGTCGAGGAACGTCGGAAGGACCTTCTTCTTCAGCTCGTGATGGAGGTAGTCTTGCGTCGCGAACTCTTCCTTCGAGTAGCCTGGGCCGCCGATAATGATCGCCTCGAGGTCCGGCCGGTTCAGGAAAGCTTCCGTCAACAGATCTCCAATCTTCTTGTACCACTCGTGGACCGCGAGATCGTGGCCCCGCTCGAAGCGGCGCGCGCTCTGCCCGCCCATCCGGTGCTTCGACGGCACCTGAGACTGGAGGTTCTTGATCACCTCGATTCGTTTGCCGCGCAAGAGGCCGAGGGTCGCCTCGCTCCAGTCGATCACGAGGAGGCCGTATAGGTCCTTCTCCGCGAGCATCTCGTGGAGCGGCCCCGTGTAGAACTTCGAGTCGCAGCGATAGAGGAACGACGGCACGGGCTCCGGCGGCTCCAGGACGGAGGCGACCATCTGCGTCTGGTCCGCACCAATCTGCTTGTGGCCCGTGAACACGACGAGCCCGTTCGGCGGCGGCATCTTGTACGACTTGAGACGCTGCATCGACGACTCGATCGCCTGCATCACGTGCTTTCGAGTGCTCGCGCTCTTGATGTTCGACGACTGCGAGTACTCGGCCCGCAGGTAGTTCGTCACGTCGAAGATCGGACGCTCGGGCGGGATGTAGACCGTGACGAGCTCCGTCCCCCGTCCCGTCGCCTGATCGATTTCCTCCAGGGCACGGCGGAACTTGTACCGGTCCATCGCGGACATTTCGGCCATTCGCTTGTACCACACACAGTTATTTATCGTTCATTACCTTTTGCGTCGAAACTGGAGTCTCCATGGAGAAAGTCGTCGTCTCGCTCGGCGGTTCCATCATCGTGCCCGGGGAGGACGATGCCCGGCGGATCCGCGCCCTCGCGCGCCTCTTTCGCGATGTGTCGTCCCGAGTCAAGTTGTTCCTCGTGACAGGCGGCGGGCGCGTCGCACGATACTATATCGAAACGGGCCGCGCGCTCGGCATCGGCGAGCGGCCCCTGGACGAAATGGGCATCGCGATCACGCGGCTGAACGCCCGCCTGCTCGCGGGAGCTCTTCGGGGAAGCGCGAACCGCGAGCCAGCGACATCGTACGCGCAGGCCGCGCGCCTCGCACGGCGTTTCCCGATCGTGATCATGGCGGGCACTCAGCCAGGGCACACCACGGACCGCGTCGCGGCGTCCCTGGCGCGCTTTGTCGGCGCGGCGCGGATCGTCAACGCAACGTCCGTCGAGGGGGTCTACTCCGCCGATCCGAGTCGGAACCCGAATGCCAAGCTGCTCCGCCGCGTGTCCTTCGAGGAACTCGTCCGGCTCACTCGTGCATCGGCGAGCTGGAAGGCCGGGCCCAATGTGGTCTTCGATCCCGTCGCGGCCCGCGTCGTCGCGAGGGACCGCACGCCCCTCCGGGTCGTCAGCGGTCGCGATCTCGGCTCGCTCCGCTCGGCAATCCTCGGCCTCCCGTTCCGGGGCACCGTCGTGGACGACTAACCGGAGGACACCTCCTTGAACCGGTCCTGGTACACGGTCCTGGCCACGCTCAGCCTATCCATGGCAAGCACGGCGGCCATCCTGGCGGCCGTCGGGGGGCTCCTCGGGCAGACCCTTGCGGCGAGCGCGTCGCTCCTCTGCGCGGGCGTGTTCGGCGTCCCCGGAATCTACTTCCTGGGACACGTGCGCCGACTCGCGGCCCGCGACGTGGCCCTGGCCCACGCGGGGCGCTTCGCGCAGAGCCACCGGGTGCTCGACATGGCAGACCTGGCGTCGGAGCTGCACGTCTCCCGGGAGGACGCGGAGAGGATCCTGAGGACGGCAATCCGAGAAGGATACGCGAGCGGGACCTTCGACGACCGGGGTCGGTTCGTTGCGGCCGAGTCGCACGCGACGAAGGAGGATGGATGACGTTCCGTGGTTTCATCGCGGCGGACATCCCGCCCACTCCCGGCTTCGGGAGCTTTGCGGCGAATCTGCGAGCCGCAAGCGCGGCCCTGAAGGTGGTCGCCATCGACCAAGTCCACCTGACCCTGAAGTTCCTCGGCGACATCGAAGAGGGACTTGTCCCGGACATCGTCGCGGTGATCCGTGAGGCGTGCACCGGCATCGCGCCCATGGCCGTCCGCGTTCGAGGGACGGGAGCGTTCCCAAGCCTCTCCCGGATGAACGTCGTGTGGGTCGGTGTCGACGGCGCGGAGCCCTTGGGACGCATCGCCGCGGCCCTTGAGGCCGCCCTGGAACCGCTCGGTTTCCCGCCGGAGAGGCGTCCGTGGAAGGCCCACGTCACCCTGGCGCGCGTGAAGGGGCGGCAGGACCTGGACCGTGTCCGCCGGCTCCTCGAGTCCCATGCGATGGATGAGTTCGGTGTACACCGAATCGATTCCGTGCACCTGAAGAAGAGCGTATTGACGCCGCAAGGGGCGCAGTACTCGATCGTCGAGAGCGTCCGGCTGGTCTCCGAATGACGCATCCGTCGGCGCCTAGGCCTCTTTCTTGTCCGCGAAGAGCTTCAGCTGGTCCCATTCGATCGTGTGCTTCAGGCGGTACTTCTGAAGGACGCGGCTCACCTGCTCCGTGACGCGGGCCACTTCGATCGTCTTCCCGCGGCCGTAGATGTAGAACTCGACACGGTCGGAGATCGGGAAGATCATCCGCATGATCCCGTCGCGGTTGTAGCCCTCGGGCTTGCGGTTGCTCCGCAGCTCGCGAAGGTTTTCCTCGACGAGGACATCCACGCTCTCGGAGTCCTCCGGCAGCTGCTGCGTCTCCTCGAGGAATTTCAGGAAGAGGGGACGGAAGGCAGGGACGAGGTTCTTCCACTTCACCTTCTTATCGAACCTGACGTGTCCGCTCCGGGCCCGCATGGTCGGGTTCGCATGAGCCACGGCATATTTAACGGTGCGCGGGTTCAGCCGAGTCGAACGGCTCGGCGCGTCATCCTTAAGCCCGCCGCGCAGATGGCGCGCGCGATGAGAACGGCGTTGACGATCGCGGGCAGCGACTCCGGTGGCGGGGCGGGGATCCAGGCGGATCTGAAAGCCTTCGCCTCCGTCGGGGTCCATGGGACTTCCGTGCTCACGTGCATCACGGCGCAGAACACGCGCACGGTCGCCTCGATCTTCGCGCTCCCGGTTGCGGAAATCCGGGCCCAGTTGCGAGCCGTCCTCGATGACTTCGACGTCCGTGCGGCGAAGACGGGGATGCTGTACTCCGCGCGGATCGTGCGCACCGTGGCGAGGGAACTCCGCAAGACCTCGTTTCCCCTCGTCGTGGACCCCGTGATGGTCGCGACCGTGGGCGCGAGACTCGAGCGAGACGATTTTCGGAACGCCCTCGTCGACCACCTGCTCGAGCGGGCCACGCTCGTCACCCCGAACCGTTTCGAAGCGGAGCGCCTCGCGGACATGCGGATCACGTCCGTCGGGAAGATGGAGGAGGCCGCCCGGGCGATCCGCGACCTGGGGCCGCGGGCGGTCCTCGTGAAAGGCGGCCACCTGCGCGGCCCCCTCGTCGACGTCCTCTTCGACGGCCGACGGATGCACCACCTGCGCGGCGCGCGGTACCGCAAGGACCTCCACGGCGCGGGATGCACCCTCGCCGCCTCGACGGCGGCGTACCTCGCCCGCGGGCAGCCCCTCGCGAAGGCGGTCGACTCCGCACGCCGCAAGGTCGCCCTCGGCTTCCGGACATCGTACCGTGCAGGCCGGGGGGTCGAAATCATCAATTCCCACGCGATTCCGGAGTGAATTCGGATCTCTGGAGACCCCCCTCCATTCGGTCCGCGGAACCTGCAGAAACCCTCAGAATGTCGATTATCATCCGCTACGCGGTCCCCCATAAACTTAAAGTAGGCACATCAAAATCCGAGCGGGCTGCGGTCTGCGAACCGCGTCGGCATGTCTCTCGACCGTTTACGGCGGCCGGAGATGCGTCGGCGAGGATCGGACGGACCGCACGCGGAGTCGTGGAGGCGGGGACGATCGTAGCTCTCACAATCGAGACCGGCAGCGTCGGGCCCGGAACCCGGTTCCGCGGACGATGATCCCATGCGAATCGCTCTCTTCACGGACAGTTACCTGCCGACGGTCGACGGCGTCGTCACGTCCGTCCTGACCACACGGCGGCAGCTCGAGACGGACGGCCACGAGGTCGTCATCTTCGCGCCGGAGGACCCGAGGCGCCGCGGGGTGCGGGAGGCGGGGACCGTCTACGTTCGGGCGAAGGAGTTCCACCACTACCCCGGCTACCGCCTCGCGATGTTCCCTGGCCGCGAAGTGGACCTGATCAAGGACCTCGGGATCGACGTGATCCACATCCACGGGGTCGGCTTCGTCGGGATCAAGGGCCTTTGGGCGTCCTGGCAGGCAAAGGTGCCCCGCGTGTCCACGTTCCACACGATGATCCACGACACGCTCCCGTTCTACTCGCCCTTCGGGCTGAACCTGCACCTCCTCGAGCGGGGGCTGCGCTTCTACCTCCGGATCTTCTTGCGGAAGACCCAGGGCGTCGTCGTCCCGAGCCGAGCGGTCCTGAACGAGATCATGGCACTCTCCCCGCTGGCCCGGATCGCGGATGTCATCCCGACGGGCGTGGACCCGGACCGGTTCCGGCCCGATCTCTCAGGCCAGAGCGTCCGCACGAAGTGGGGCCTGAACGGCCACGACGTCATCCTCCACGTGGGCCGTGTGGCCGCGGAGAAGAACCTCACGACTCTGATCCACGCGTTCCCGAAGGTCAAGGAGGCGAATCCGGACACGAAGCTCCTGATCGTGGGCACGGGGCCGTACCTCGAGAAGTACTACGACATGGTGCGGCACCTGGGCCTCTCGGGCGACGTGATCTTCACGGGCTTCGTGGCCGACGCCGAGTTGCCGAGGTACTATGCCGCCGCGGACGCGTTCGCGATCGCCTCGAAGTTCGAGACGCAAGGGCTCGTCGTGCTCGAGGCCCTCGCGTCCGGGCGCCCGGTGGCGGGAGCGAACTACCGCGCGATCCCGGAGTTCGTCCAGGACGGGGTGAACGGAGCCCTCTTCGAGCCGAACGACGTTCGCGGATGCGCGGAGGCGATCCTACGATGCCTGAAGCAACGAGACGAAATGCGCGACCCCGCCCGCGAGAGCGCGCTGCCCTTCTCCATCGAGCGCTGCACACGGCGCCTCGAGCATGTCTACGAGCGGCTCGTGGCCGGGTGAAGGCCTCGCCCGGGGCCGGGCATCGGGAAGCGGAGGTCGCACGATGAGCCCGACCGTGTCTGCCATCGTCCCGACCTGGAATGAAGGGAAGTATCTTCCCGCGCTCCTGGAATCCCTGCGGTCCCAGACGGTTCCGCCCCTCGAGATCCTGATCGCCGACTCCGGAAGTTTGGACGCCACGGCACAGGTGGCGGCCGAAGCGGGCGCACACGTCCTGACGGGCGACCGGAAAGGCCCCGGCGAAGGCCGAAACCGTGGCGCCCGAGCGGCGCGCGGGGACGTGCTCCTCTTCGCGGATGCGGACTGCTTGCTGCCGCCGAACCTCATCGAAACGGTCCTCCTGGCCCTCACGGATCCGGACGTCGCAGGCGGGGCCACCGGCTTCTGGCCCGCGGACGGCACCGCCGCGGATCGGTTCCTGTTCTTCCTCGGGAACGCGTACCAGCGAGCGCTGACCCTCTGGGGCCTTCCTCACAACGCGGGCTACTGCTTCTTCTTCCGGAGGAAGGCATTCGAGCGGCTCGGCGGAATGCGCGAGGAGCTCCTGCTGAACGAGACCCACGACATCGCGATGCGCTCCCGCGCGATCGGCCGATTCGTCGTCCTGCCGCTCATGGTCCGCACGTCGATGCGACGCTTCCGCGTGCACGGGTACGTCCAGACGATCGTCCGCGAATACCTCGCCTCGACCCTCGTCTTCTACCTCACGGGCCGGTCTCCCGCCGAGAGCTTCCGGCCGGAGGCGGTCCGCTGATCCTCGGGTGCCTCACGGCGGCGCGCGGTCGCCGAGGCGCCTGCGGTACAGCCACGAGCCCAGGATGGACGCCGCGACGACGGCAATGACGAGACCGAGCGTGATCCATCGGGCGGTCGCCAGATCGTAAGCGACGCCGATCACGAAGACGATGAACAGGAGGAACGTGTACTTCACGAGACCGCCCACGAGGACGAACACGATCGCCTTGCGGACGTTCCAGTCTAGGGTCGCGATGAACGCGCCGACGAACGGAACGACGGGCGCGACCCGGTTCAACAGGATGATCCGCTCGTCCTTCAGGAGAAGGAACTGCGTCCAGCGACGCATCGCGCGCTCGAGCGGTTTCGGCATCCGGTTCCCCTGGATGAGGAGGCGGCGGACCGCGGCGTAGAGGACGCTCGTCCCGATCAGGTCCCCGATGACGGCCATGGCGAGGAGCACCGCCGCCCAGGAGACCGCATCGAGGCCGGCCGGACGGAACGAATACGTGAGGACGATCAAGGCCTCGGGGAGCGCGGGGAAGACCGCCGCGTCGACCGCGAAGATCACGAGCAGGACGAGGAGGCTCCCGGCAGGTCCCAACGAGGCGAAGAGGCCCTCGATGAGTTCATCCAGGGACGCCATACGGCGGCCCTCAGAAGAGACGGCCGATGTGGACCATCGTCACGGTGAAGATCAGGGTCCGGCCGACGACCTCGCGGTTGTAGTCCAGCGTGTACGAGCCCGCCTCGGGGTCCACGTCCGTCAGGATGAACGTGACCTGGCCGTCCGAGGACTTCTGCGCGACATGGTTGGCCATCGACGGATCGAGGAGGTGCCGGACGAGGATGACGCCCTCGCCGTTGTTCGCCGCATCGTCGATGCTCACGATCTGCGCGTTCCACAGGCCGTACGGTCGGACGATCTGCCCGGGGTCCGGGCTGTTCGTGACCGTGATGATATTCCCCGAGATGCTCACGAACGCGTTCCAGCGCCAGAACGGGTCCGTCACGTTCATCCCCGAGAAGGCCTGGGTCTGGTACCGCACGAGGAACTCCGTGTTGTTCATCGTCAGGCGGACGGGGACGGATTCCAGGAGGGGGTTCACGTCGATCAGGGCGGGATTCGCGGAGCCGTAGCCGAGCTCCGGTGGGACGACGATCGTCCGGGTCTCGCCATCGGCCATGTTGTAAATCCCCCGCTCGAACCCGGGGACGGGCCGCTGGGCATCCGTCGGATCGCCGAGCCGGAAGTTGTACGTGTTCCACGATGACCGGAAGCTGAAGGTGACCGCCTTCGGGTACGTCGCATTGTCACGCGCGATCGACTCGAGGCTCGTGTCGAACACGAGGCCCGTCTCCTCGAACGCGCCGATGTAGTTCACCTGGACGTCATCGCCCGGCGCGGCTCGCAGAGGCGGGGTCCCGAACCTCGGGACGATGTACGCGTAGTAGACGCCGAGGATGACGGCGACGAGGAGGAGCACGCCCACGAGGGACCAGAACGTGCTGACGCCCGTGTCGTCTCGAACGAGTGGGCGGGCCATGCGGACCCGGGCTAATCGGGGACCTGCCATAAAGGTTATGGTGCGCCCGTGGAAGTTGGGGCCCAGGAGTCCTACTCACGAGGACGGGCCGTAGAGAATCTCGATCTGCTGCCCGTCCCGTAGGACGAGGGCCCCATAGGTTGAGTCCGGACTCCCGTCCACCCGCATCCTGACATGGTTCGTCCCGTCGTCCGCGTGCGTGAGAATTTGGGTTGAGGAGAACGGCTGCTCCCAGACATAGAAGAAATCCCCCAGCGTGAAGTCCTTTGCCACGGGACCCTCGAGGTGAAGTTGGACGAACCCCGTGGTCGGGTCGGATGCCGTGTGCGTATGGAGGGGCTTTACGCAGCCCGGCGAGATGCCGATGTTAGCCGGGATCGGGTAGCTGCTTCCCAGGATATCGATTCGGAGGAACGGGTGGAGATGGAAGACTTCCGACGTGATGCACGAATCCCGTGTGAAGGTGCGGGCCGGATCGAAGTAGGGGGCGGCCCACACCGCCCCGGCCCCGACGACGAGGATTCCCGCGACAACGGCCACATGCCACCGGCGGAGCCGGAGTGGCGGGGCAGCCTGACGGGGGACTTCCACCCTCCCATCCTCCTTGAGCCGCTCCCGGATCGCCGGCATGTCCGGGTGACGGGGGTGCGTGTCGTTCAGGTGCCGGATGAGGTTCTCCGCCTTCACCGCCACGCCACAGATGGGACACCGATCCGTCTTCGCCATGCATCGCCTCGAACTGCGAGACCGTTGAAGGGACAACCTCGGCGGTATTTATCCATGCCGTGAACGGACGTCGAACTCAGGCGTACATCGCGCCCGTGGACGTGTCCTGGCGCATCGGATTCTCGCCCAGGACCTTCTCGACCGCGCGCTCGAAGTCCGTCATCGTGACGACGTCGCGGTCCTCTCGGATCGCGAACATGCCCGCTTCCGTGCACATCGCGTGGATGTCCGCGCCGGTCGCACCGTCGCAGCGGGATGCCAGGACTCCGTACTCGACGTCGCCCGCGAGGCTCATCCTCCGCGTGTGAATCTTGAAGATCGTCACGCGGGCGTCGAAGTTCGGCATCGGGATCTCGATGATCCGGTCGAAGCGGCCCGGCCTCAGGAGCGCGTCATCGAGGATGTCCGGCCGGTTCGTCGCGCCGATGATCTTCACCTCGCCGAGGGGATTGAAGCCATCAAGTTCCGCGAGGAGCTGCATCAGGGTCCTCTGGACCTCGCGGTCGCCCGATGTCGCGACCTCGAGTCGCTTCGCCCCGATGCTGTCGAGCTCGTCGATGAATACGATGGACGGGGCCTTCTCGCGGGCGAGCTGGAACAGCTCCCGCACGAGGCGGGCTC